>FWWM01010075.1_pt1 | contig 17038 bp, 10 predicted proteins | sample 2228351 | NCBI WGS metagenome assembly FWWM01 (sample SAMEA103939774, study PRJEB20133) | metagenome | reverse complement strand
AACGAAACTGGCCGAAGTGGAACGCCACCGGCAGATGACCCGCTGGGCCGAGGACTTTGCTGCGCAGCGCGAACTGATTGAGCGCCATAACAAGCAAATCCAGCAATTCGCCGAACAGTACGAGGCCGCGAAACAGGCCCTTGTGGCCCTGACTAAGTTTGAGGAACAGATCCGTCGGGACCAGAATCAGGTGGCCGAGTTGCAGCGGTTGGGCGAAGAGCGGCAACGCAAGGAATTGTTGGATTGGCAGGCGGCTGACGAAAAGCGTTGGAAGAAACACGGCAGGAGCAGATTAAAATCAACCGCGATCTGGCCGCGCGTTTTGTTCCCATCCAGGAAACCCTTGAATTACATGAGGCGCAATTGGCTCAGCTCTGGCATTTGCAGGAGACCTACGGCGCGCATCGCATGGCCGAGGCCCAGCGTTGGTGGAAATCGCTGGAGGAGGCGTTGGAAGGTCGCGCTAAGAAGGATGGCCGCGCTTCGCCGTCGTCACAGATCGTGAGCGGATGAGGTGGGCGGGTGCATGTCATCGGTACTGCCGGTCATGTAGATCATGGCAAGTCCAGCCTGATTCTCGCCCTCACCGGCATCAACCCCGACCGTCTCAAAGAAGAGCAAGAGCGGGAAATGACCATTGACCTCGGCTTCGCCTGGCTGACGTTGCCTGGCGGCGAGAAGGTCGGGATCATTGATGTGCCGGGACACATTGATTTCATCAAGAACATGCTGGCAGGGGTGGGCGGCATAGATGCCGCCCTTTTTGTCGTCGCCGCCGATGAAGGCATGATGCCACAGAGCCGCGAACACCTGGCGATCCTTGATCTCCTTCGGGTTCCTGCCGGCGTTGTGGCACTGACCAAGGTTGATTTGGCGCCGGATGCGGAGTGGCTGGACCTGGTGCAGGCAGAGATACGCGAGGCCTTGGCGAAAACCTCGTTGGCCGGCGCGACCATCGTCCCTGTATCGGCGCGCACGGGACAGGGATTGCCTGCGCTCCTCGCTGCGCTGGACGAGGTGTTGGCCCGCACTCCGGCGCGGCGCGATCGTGGCCGTCCCCGCCTCCCCATTGATCGGGTTTTCACGGTGGCGGGCTTTGGCACCGTGGTAACGGGTACATTGGTGGATGGCACATTCACCATCGGTCAGGAGGTAGAGATTGTGCCTGGCACGGGCCTGCGTGCCCGCATACGGGGGTTGCAGACGCACCGGCAGAAAATCACCCAGGCCGTGCCCGGCAGCCGCGTGGCGATGAACCTGGCCGGCCTTGAAGTGAACCAATTGTGGCGGGGGCAGGTGGTCGCTTTGCCGGGGCAGCTACAGGCGACGCTTCTGGCCGATGTGCGCCTGCGCGCCCTTCCCGATATGCCCGGCCCTCTCCGCCATAACGCCACTGTGGACTTTTTCAGCGGCTCGGCCCAGGTCTCGGCCCGCGTGCGCCTGTTGGATGCCGAAGAGTTGGCTCCGGGAGCAATGGCTTGGGCGCAATTGCAATTGGCCGAGCCGGTAGCTCTGGTCGCGGGTGACCGTTTTATCATCCGACAACCTTCACCCAGCCGCACTTTGGGCGGTGGCCAGGTAGTCAACCCTGCGCCAGGCCGTCGTTACCGCCGCTTTCATCCGGACACTATCGCACATTTGGAGACATTGGCCCGCGGCGCACCGACCGATCTGCTGTTAGTCGCGCTGGAACGCGAGGAACCGGCCACGGTAGGGGAACTTCTGGCCCGTAGTAGCTTGGCACGAGAGGTTGCATTGGCCGCGTTGGATGAACTCATCCGCACAGAACAGGTCATCGTTCTCCATCGCGATCTGGAGGAGGGCAGAGAGCCCGCCTTCCCGCAGGCTCTGCCCGACAATGCTCATCTCCTCTCCCGTTCCGGCTGGTCTGCCTTGCGCGAGCGCATCGCCGGTGTGCTTGCCGATTATCACCGGCAGTATCCTCTACGGGCAGGGATGCCACGCGAGGAGTTGAAAAGTCGTCTCCAGCGTAAAGGCATCATCTGGCCGCCCAGATTATTTAATGAGATCGTCGCCCGCGCCGTGGCCGAAGGCATGCTGGCCGAAGGCGAAGGGACGGTGCGCGCGCCTGACCATGCCGTGCGTTTCACGCCGGAACAGCAGCGACGTCTTGATGAGCTATTGATGGCTTTCCGCCGCAACCCCGCCGCGCCACCCTCCGTGGCCGAGGCGGTTGCTATCGTCGGCGCAGACGTGCTGCAAGCTCTGATTGAGCAGGGCGTTCTTGTGAAAGCGAACGAGGACGTTATTTTCTTGCGCGAGGACTACGATAGGATGGTCGCCGATGTCCTCGCGCTGATCCGGGCAGAAGGGAGCGTCACCGTGGCGCAAGTGCGCGACCGCTTCAACACGAGCCGCAAATATGCATTGGCGCTGATGGAGCATCTGGACGAACGCAAAGTGACCCGCCGCGTGGGCGACGCGCGGGTGCTGCGGTGAAGATGCGATATGTTTGATGAAGCCAAGATCTATGTGAAAGGAGGAGATGGCGGCAACGGCTGTGTCTCTTTCCGCCGCGAGAAGTTTGTCCCTCTGGGCGGCCCCAACGGCGGTAAAGGGGGCAAAGGCGGGGATGTTTATCTTGTGGTGGATCCCAATCTAAACACGCTCATCTCGTTCAAGAAGCGGGTCCACTTTCGGGCGGGGCGGGGTGAGCATGGTCGTGGCAAAGATCAGACCGGCGCCGCGGGCGCGGATTGTCTCATCCCCGTGCCGCCGGGGACGGTTGTGCGCGACGCCGAGACCGGTGAACTCCTAGGCGACCTGACGCGCCCGGGGCAGCGTCTGCTGGTGGCCGCAGGCGGACGCGGCGGGCGGGGCAACGCGGCCTTCGCTACCCCCACCAACCAGGCCCCGCGCCTGGCCGAGAAGGGCGAGCCGGGGCAGGAACGGTGGCTGAAACTGGAATTGAAGTTGATCGCCGACGTCGGCATCGTCGGGATGCCCAATGCCGGCAAATCCACTCTCCTATCGGTAGTCACGGCGGCGCGGCCCAAGATAGCCGATTATCCCTTCACGACGTTAGAGCCGAACCTGGGTGTGGCCCTGGTGGACGGCCGCGATTTCGTCGTGGCCGACCTCCCCGGCCTCATTGAGGGGGCCCACGCGGGCGCGGGCTTGGGGGACCGGTTTCTGCGCCATGTGGAGCGCACCCGACTTCTGATCCACCTGCTGAACGGGGCCAGCCCCGATCCGTTGGGCGATTGGCAGGCCATCAACCAAGAACTGGAGTTGTTTAGCCCTGCCTTAGCGCGAAAACCGCAGATCGTAGTTTTGAACAAGATGGATTTGCCGGAGGCGCGGGCGGCCTGGCCGCGAGTAGAGCAGACGATGAAGGAACAAGGCCAGGAAGCATTTGCCATCTCCGCGGTGACCGGTGAGGGCGTTCCCTTGCTGATGCGGCGCGTGGCCGGGCGATTGGCCGAATTGCCGGAACCTCCGCAGGAAGAAGTTGTCGTCTTTCGTCCCTTACCCGACGAAAAGGCCTTCACCGTTGAACGGGAAGGCAACGCCTGGCGCGTGCGGGGGGTACGCATAGAACGCGCCGCAGCCATGACCAATTGGGAATATTACGAGGCTGCCGCCCGCTTCCAACGCATTCTGGAGGCGTTGGGCATCTCGCAGGCGTTGGAAGCGGCGGGTATAAAGGATGGCGATGTCGTCAGGATCGGCACCACCGAACTGGTGTGGGGCGAGCAAGGACCGGAATGATCTATTCGTAGCGTAGCGCCTGGACGATTTCCAATCGCGCGGCCTGGCGTGCCGGGATGGTGGCCGCCAGTACCCCGAAAAGGATGCCCACCGCAATCGCCAGCAGGACCCCGCCGATGGGAAAGACGTATTCCATGGGGAAACCCGCGGCGCGGACGGCTTCTACCCCCAGATAGCCCATATACAGGCCCGCGAGCACGCCAAAGACCGTGCCGATGGCCGCCAAGATGATCGCCTCGGCCACGATGATCGTGCGCACCTGGCGGCGCGTCGCGCCGACCGCCCGCAACATGCCAATCTCCCGCGTTCGCTCAATCACGCCGATCGCCAGCGTGTTGACCATGGCGATCAGCGACGGCACCGCCAGGAAGATCCCCAGCGCGATCAGGCCCGCGAAGGCCGCATTGAAAATGCGCAGGTTCTCGTCAATGTACTCTTGGCCGTTGACCAGGCGAAATTGCGGGTAAGCCCTCATGGTTGCCTTAAGCGCGTTTTCAACGGCCTTCCGGTCTGCCCGGGGGACGAGGTTGATCTGCAAGAGCACGTCTTCATGGCGGTTGAAGTCTGCGGCGATGTTGGCGTGCGAGATGTAGCCGGTGGCGATCTTCGCGTTCAGGTAGTCGCCAGCGATCCCTACGACGCGATAAGCCCGGTATCCGGCAGGGGTGAGCAACTGGATTTCGTCACCCATCTTCGCGCCCACAGACGAGGCCAACACGGGGTTAAGGATGATGTTGCGTCCCTGGCCAAGGGCGGCATAGGCTGCGGCTTCATCCCCGGCGGAGAAGGTCAAGCCGCTCACCTGGGGATAGGTGGCCGGATCAATGCCCAACATGGAAACGGCTACATCGTTGATCCGGCTCGGCGCGAAGCGCAGCGTGCTTACCAAGGCGACGCCATCCACCGCGCGCAGTTTTTCGGCCAGGTTCTCTCCTGCCCCGACATTAGTGCCCCACAGCGCTACCGCAGGCGGGATAACGAGGTAATCGCTTCCCAGGCTTTTGCGCATCACGCGCCCGAAGCCGATCTGAAAGCTGGAGATCACAGATGCGGCCATGACCAAGATCGCCATGCCGATCAGGGTCGTGCTGGCGGTGATGGCGGCGCGGGTCGGCTGGCGAGACAGGTTACCTTCGGCGAGTTGCGCTGTGCCGCTACGGGCAAAGATGGCCGCCGCAAGCGCGCCAAGCAGGTTGGCGATAGGATTGACCAGCGCTGGCGCCACCAGGATCAGGCCCAGGACGAACAGAACGCCCCCTAGCCCGATCAGGCCGACGTTGCGAGTGATGAGCGCAACCACGGCCAGGGCAATCATCGCCACTCCGCTCCAGAACCCGAAGCCGGCCATTCGTCTGAGGGAGATGGCTCCCACAGAAGGGCGCAGCGCTTCCAGTGGCGTTACGCGGCTCGCGCTCATCGCCGGCAGAAGGCCGGCCAGCAGGGTTACGCCCACACCCATGATGACGCTGGCGATGATCAGAAGCGGTGACACCACCGGAGAGCCGATTTTCGCGTGCACGAATTGCATAAGGAGCGAACTCAATAGCGAAACCATGCCTGCGCCGAGGAGGTAGCCCAGCACCAAACCCAGTGCCGTGCCGATCAACCCCTGCACCAGGCCCTCGCTGAGGATCACCCCGAAGATCGTGGCGCGATTGGCCCCCAGCGATCGCAGCATCCCGATGTCGCGCCGCCGTTCGGCCACGACGGTGCGGAAGGTGTTGAAGATGATGAACCCACCCATCAGCAGGGCCAATACGCCCAGCAAGCTGAAGATTGCCTGGGCGATGTTCAGGTTCGTGAGCAACTCGGAGTTAGAGGCCAGCGAGCCGATCTGGTATGCGTCGCCCAGTGTGCCGAGAATGGCACGCTCAATCTCAACCCGCCGGGCTTTGTCCGGTGTGTCGTAGTTGACCTCAATGGTGTTAATCTTGCCGGGCATTGCCAGCATGGCCTGCGCCTGTGGCAGAGTTACAAGTACTTCCTCGTTGCCGGGCAGGGCCCGCGCGGGCAAGATGCCGATCACCGTCAGGGTCGTTTCACCGTTGGCAGCAGGCAGGTTGAAGGTTCCCCCCAACCGGACGCCAAGAGCCTCCGCCAGGCTCGCGCTGGTCACCGGTACGTTAGCATCGGCTTCTTGCAGGAAGCGCCCTTCTCTGATGGGGTAAGCATGCACGGTCATCGCCTGGGCCGGGTCTATTCCCACCAGCGAAAGCGCACTCACGGCATCGGGCATGGCCGGATCATGGTCATAGTAGTCGGTGGGCACGTTGACCGTGCGGTTCAGGAAGCCGGAGACGGCGCGCACGCCTTGCACCGCGACGACCTTTCCGACCACGCTCGCGTCAAAAGCGTCAGAGGTTTTCAGCGTGATGGTGGCATCCACCTGTCCGGCGGCGGCCAGCACGTTCACCTGGAAGGCGCGCCTGAAAGCTGGCAGCAAGGTGTTCATGCCAAAGATCACCAACACGCCGAAGACGATGGCAAGGGTGGTCAGCGTGGTGCGCAGTTTGCGCCCGCTCAGATAGCGCAATGCGAGGGTCAGTTGCACGCTCATATGGCCTCCATCTTCGCCGTCACTTTCTTCGCTTCATCCGCCCCGTTTCCGCTCAGGCGCGTTTCATCCACGACCTTGCCGTCTTTCAGGAAGATGATCCGGTCGGCATAGGCGGCAATGCGCGGGTCGTGGGTTACCATCAAGATGGCACGGCCCCATTCGTCGGCGATCTGCCGCAGAAGGCCGGCGATCTCATCTCCGGCCCGCGTGTCCAGGTTGCCTGTCGGCTCATCGGCCAAGATGAGGGCAGGTTCGTCCACCAAGGCGCCGTCAATCGCCACGCGCTGTTGTTGCCCCCCCGAGAGCTGGTCGGGGCGATGGGTCAGGCGGTCGCCCAGGCCGACTTTAGCCAGCCATTCCCTGGCTTTGGCTTTAGCCTGCGCGGATGGCACGCCGTCCAGCGTGATCGGCAAGGCCGCGTTTTCCAGCGCGTTCAGCACAGGGATGAGATTGTAGAATTGGAAGACGAAACCGATGTGGCGACGGCGCAGTTCGGTCAGTTTCCTGTCGTCCAGCCGCGAGAGGTCATGGCCATCAAGGAGCACGCGCCCCTCGGTAGGACGATCCAGCCCGCCGATCAGGTGCAGCAGGGTGGATTTGCCACAGCCGCTGGGCCCCATCACCGCTACAAATTCGCCCGGATTTACCGTCAGGTTGACGTGATCCAGCGCGGTCACGGCGGTCTCGCCTTTGCCGTATATCTTCGTCAGGTTTTCTGTTTGCACAAGAGACATAATGGTTCCTCTTTCTCGGATCGCGTCCTTTCAATCCGCTATCTTTTTTGGGCGGCCCCGCGGCCTTGCTTCCGGCTCCGGCAGCGGTTGCCGTTTGACCTCGTCCAGGCGGGCCTCAATCATATCCAGCCAGCGCAGGTCGGCTTCCAGGTGCATCACGACCTTGTCCATTAGCAGAATTTGGGCCAGTTCCGTCTTTGGATCGGCCCGCTGGCGCTGCGCGGTGATGGCGTGCAACTCCTGATATAGGGCGGCGCGTTGGGTCTGGATCACTTTGGCCGGGTCGGCCTCACCCGTCGCCAGGGCGAGCATCAGCTTTAGGAAAAACTCGTCGCGCTGGTCGTAGCGCTCAACGCTGCTGGTGAGCCATGCTCTGAGTTCTGCCCGGCCTGCCGGGGTGATGGCGTAGATGTGTTTCTCCGGCCCGCCTTCCTGGTCCACCGCCTCTTCCCGCACCAGGCCGCTTTCTTCCAAACGGGCGAGGGTGGTGTAGATTTGGGCAGGCTTCACGTCCCAATTCTCTTCGCCTCCCATGACCGCTTGAAACGCGGCCCGCAAGTCGTATCCGTGGCGCGGGCGTTGGGCTAGAAGTCCCAACAGGGCATTGCGCACCGACATCGGAAATCTACTCTACAAGTTTATAGATAAGCAAAATGTACTACAAGTTACTAGATTTGTCAAGCCTCTGAGTGAACGGCTCGTGTTTGCCGCCTGCGCGCCCTATGGTACAATGCGTACGATTTCCGGTAACGCGCTTTGAATATGTCGCATTCAGGGGGAAGGCGAATCCATGCAAAACGAACTCGTGCGCGTCGGCATCCTGGGGGGAACCTTTGACCCTGTGCACATCGGGCATCTGATTTTGGCCGAAGAGGCGTGGGCACGGCTGAAGTTGTCGCAAGTTTTGTTTGTGCCTGCGGGCGACCCGCCCCACAAGCGCGGGCTTCCCCTCTCGCCGGCACGGCATCGGCTGCGCATGTTGGAACTCGCCATCGCCGATAACCCGCATTTCGCCCTTTCGCGGGTGGATACCGACCGTCCAGGCCCCCATTACACGCTGGACATGGTGCGCCTGTTGCAGGCGCAGTTGGGGCCCAGGGCAGAGCTCTACTTTCTGATGGGTTTTGACTCGTTGATAGAGTTTCCCACCTGGCACAGGCCCCAGGAACTCCTCGCGCTCTGCCGCCTGGTTGCCCTCACCCGCTACGGCTATGAGTTGGACTGGGCCAAATTGGAAGCCGCGCTGCCGGGCCTGCGCCAACGGGTGATACTCCTGCCGATGCCAGAGCTGGAGATCGCATCCCACATCATTCAGCAACGGGTGCGCGAGGGCTGGCCCATCCGCTACCAGGTCCTCGCGCCGGTAGAGGAGTACATTTACCAAAACCGCCTCTACCGTAACTCGGTGCAGGCGGAGTAAAAATAAACCCGGCGAGGGAGACCTCGCCGGGCTGTCTTTTGCGGTCGGCGCGGACTTTTGTATCCCTGTTTCGGCTCTACTTCTCTGCGGCCATCTTCGCTTTCTCTTCCTCCACCAGTACGCGGCGCAGAAACTTGCCTACCATCGTCCTGGGGAGTTCGCTACGGAAATCCACGAAGCGGGGCACCTTATAGGGGGCAAGCCGCTCGCGGCAAAAAGCGATGATCTCCTCGGCGGTGGCCGTCTCGCCCGGCTTGAGGACGACGAACGCCTTGACCCGCTCGTTGCGATACTGGTCGGCCACGCCGATGACGACTGCCTCCATCACCTTCGGATGCGTGAACAGGACTTCTTCTACCTCGCGCGGGACGACGTTGTACCCTCCTACGATGATGAGGTCCTTCTTGCGATCTACGATGTAGAAATAGCCGTCCTCGTCCATCTTGGCGATGTCGCCGGTGTAGAGCCAGCCCTCCGCATCCTTTGCGATCGCGGTCTCCTCCGGTTTCTGCCAGTAGCCCACCATCACCTGGGGCCCGCGCACGGCCAACTCGCCTTCCTGGCCTATCGGCATATCGCCGCGTTTTCCGTCAGGCCCCGGCTCCAAGGTGACGATCTTTGCCTCCACATCGGGGAAGGGGATGCCGATGCTCCCGGCCTTGCGCAGCCCGTAGATGGGGTTGCAATGGGTCACGGGCGCGGCCTCCGTCAGGCCATAGCCTTCCACCAGACGTCCGCCGGTCAACTTCTCAAATTTCTCCTGCACCTCCATAGCCAGGGGTGCTGCGCCGCTGATGCAGGCCTTGACGCTGCGTAGGTCATACTCCTGAACTTTGGGATAGTTGATGATGCCGACGTACATGGCTGGCACGCCGGGATAGATGGTGCACCGTTCCCGCTGGATGATGCGCATCACGTTGTCAATGGGGCGAGGGTTGGGCACAACGAATATCTGCGCGCCGACGTAGATGCCCATGGACATGGCGACGGTCATGCCATAGACATGGAAGAAAGGAATCGCCCCCATCAGCCGTTCTTTGCCGGTCTCTATCGTTTTGAGCCAGGTTTTGGTCTGGATCGTGTTCACCACCAGGTTATAGTGACTCAGCATGGCGGCCTTCGGTATGCCGGTGGTGCCACCCGTGTATTGGAAAAGGGCGATGTCGTCGGCACTCACTTCCACCGGTGGCGGCGACGGTGGATGCTTCGCCAACAGGTCGGTCAGGAAATAGACGCCTTCCGTGGGCGCGATTTCCCGCAGATGGCCCTCTTTCTTGAGCGTCCTCTTCACCAAACCCTTGAAAGGAGCGGCCACGAAGTCGTGGATGTCGGTGATGATAACGTGCTTGACCTGAGTATCCTTTTGGATTTGCTGCAAATTAGGGTAGAACTGGCTGAGGAGAACCACCGTCTCCGCACCGGCATCGGCGAATTGCTGTTTCATCTCTCGCGCCGTGTAAGTAGGGTTCGTGTTGACGACGATGGCTCCTGCCTTCATCGCGCCGTAGAACGCGATGACGAATTGCGGCGTGTTGGGCAGCATGACTGCTACCCGGTCGCCTTTGCGCACGCCCAAGGCGGAGAGCGCGGCGGCGAAGCGGTTGGTCAATTCATCCAGTTGACGATAGGTCAGGCGGGCTGCGATCTTGAGGCCCCCCGGCAGATAGCGCAGGATCATGTTGACCGCGATTTGGTCAGGATACTGCCGGGCCGAGTCGGTGAGCATCTGGAAAAGCGGGATGCGGGGATAGGTAAGGGTGGAGGGAATCCCCTCTTCGTAGTGGGCTAACCAGGGCTTGTCCATACACTTGCCTCCTTGCAATGGACGGAACCGCGACTCAATGTGCCGTCGGCTCCCCTTGGAAAAGGGAAGCCCCTATAGGGCGGATGAGGCCCTTTGCCTCTAGGATCAGTATAGCGGAAATCTCAAGGTGCGTCAATAGACAGAATCAACATACCAAGCGATTTTCTCTGTGTATGACCTTAATCAGTGCACCGAAGCACAAATGCGCGTATAATTGGAAGTGCTGATTTCTTAGGAGGCGCTACGATGACGCGCAGTCAAGTAACCATAGATGGCAATGAGGCCGCGGCCTATGTTGCCCACAAGACCAACGAAGTGATCGCGATCTATCCGATCACCCCTTCCTCGCCTATGGGCGAGTTTGCCGACGAGTGGAGCGCTCATGGCGAGAAAAATATCTGGGGAACAGTACCCCTGGTGATAGAGATGCAGTCCGAGGGGGGAGCTGCCGGCGCGGTGCATGGTGCTTTGCAGACCGGTTCCCTCACCACGACTTTCACCGCCAGCCAAGGCCTGCTTCTGATGATCCCCAACATGTACAAGATCGCAGGCGAGCTGACCAGCACCGTCTTCCACATCGCTGCCCGCACCATTGCCACGCACGCCTTGTCCATCTACGGCGATCACAGCGATGTGATGGCAGCCCGCTCCACCGGTTGGGCCATGCTCTTCTCTAACTCGGTGCAGGAGGTGATGGATTTCGCCCTCATCGCTCAGGCCAGCACCTTGGCCGCACGCGTGCCCTTCCTACATGTCTTTGACGGCTTCCGCACCTCCCATGAGGTCATGAAGATAGAGAAGCTGTCAGAAGACGACATCCGGGCAATGATCGACGAAGAGTTGGTGAGGGCTCACCGTCTGCGCGCGCTCTCGCCCGACAGGCCCTTTATCCGGGGCACGGCGCAGAATCCCGACGTCTTCTTCCAAGGCCGTGAAGCAGCGAACCCCTACTACCTGGCCACGCCGGAGATCGTGCAAAAGACGATGGACAAGTTCGCTGGCCTGGTGGGTCGCCAGTATCATCTCTTTGACTACGTAGGGGCCCCCGACGCGGAGCGAGTGATCGTCATGATGGGCTCCGGTTGTGAGACCGCCGAAGAGACCGTAGATTACCTGGTGAAGCAGGGCGAGAAGGTGGGGCTGCTGAAAGTACGGCTCTATCGGCCCTTCTCCGTTCGCCACTTTTTGGCCGTGCTGCCGAAAACCGTCAAGGCGATCGCCGCTCTGGATCGCACCAAAGAACCAGGCGCCGTCGGTGAACCCCTTTACCAGGACGTGGTAGCAGCCATCGGTGAGGGCTTGGCCAACGGCACGGCTCCCTTTACCACCTTCCCCAAAGTCATCGGGGGGCGCTACGGCCTGTCATCTAAGGAGTTCACGCCCGCCATGGCCAAAGCCGTCTTTGACGAGATGGCGAAACCACAACCCAAGAATCATTTCACCGTTGGCATATTAGATGATGTGACTCACACCAACCTGGATTACGACCCCGATTTTGATATAGAATCGGGCGATGTTGTGCGCGCGGTGTTCTATGGGCTGGGGGCCGACGGCACGGTGGGAGCCAACAAGAATTCCATCAAGATCATCGGCGAAGAGACGCCTAACTACGCTCAGGGCTTCTTCTTCTATGATTCCAAGAAGTCGGGCACGGTCACCATCTCGCACCTGCGCTTCGGCCCGCGTTCCATCCGCAGCACTTACCAGATCCAGCAGGCCAACTTTGTCGGCGTACATCAATTTGGCTTCCTGGAGCGCTATGATGTATTGGGGACTGCCCAGAAGGGTGCAACCTTCCTGCTCAACAGCCCCTACGGCCCCGATGAGGTTTGGGATCACCTGCCCCGACCGGTGCAGGAACAAATCATCGCTAAGAAGTTGAAGTTCTATGTGATTGATGCCTACACCGTCGCCAGGAACACCGGCATGGGCGTGCGCATCAACACCATCATGCAGACCTGCTTCTTCGCCATCAGCGGCATCTTGCCGCGTGACGAGGCGATTGCCCAGATCAAGTATGCCATTCGTAAGACTTATGGTAAGCGCGGCGAGGCCGTCGTCCAGAAGAACTTCGCCGCTGTGGATGCGGCTCTCGCCCATCTGCATGAGGTAAAGGTTCCTGCACAAGTGACGAGCACGATTGACCTGCCGCCGGTTGTACCGCCGGAAGCGCCCGAGTTCGTGCAGAAAGTGACCGCCAAAATCATCGCGGGCAAGGGCGATCTCTTGCCAGTGAGCGCTCTGCCGGCAGATGGCACCTTCCCCAGCGGCACGACGCAGTGGGAGAAGCGCAATATCGCCCAGGAGGTGCCGGTTTGGGAGCCGGACATTTGCATCCAATGCGGCAAGTGTGTGCTGGTCTGCCCCCACGCGGTCATCCGCGCCAAAGTGTACGATGAAGGCGCGCTTGCCGGGGCTCCACCTACCTTCAAAGCCACGGCTGCGCGTTGGAAAGAGTTTCCTAACTTGAAGTACACGCTTCAGGTCTCTGTGGAAGACTGCACAGGGTGTGCCCTCTGCGTTGAGGCCTGCCCCGCTAAGGATAAGACGCAGGTGGGGCGCAAGGCCATCAACATGGCACCACAACTCCCGCTCCGGGAGCAAGAGCGCGCTAACTGGAATTTCTTCCTGGGCCTGCCGGAAGTGCCGCGCACCGACGGCCTCAAGTTCAACAACGTCAAGAACATCCAGCTCTTGCGCCCCCTCTTTGAATTCTCCGGCGCGTGTGCGGGCTGCGGCGAGACGCCTTACCTCAAGTTGCTGAGCCAGTTGTTCGGCGACCGCGTTTTCATCGCCAACGCTACCGGCTGCTCCAGCATCTACGGCGGCAACCTGCCGACAACGCCGTGGACTTTCAATCGGGAAGGTCGCGGCCCTGCCTGGAGCAATTCTCTCTTTGAAGATAATGCCGAGTTCGGCCTGGGCATGCGCCTGACGCTGGACAAGCAAGGCCAGTATGCCCGTGAATTGGTGGAGCGGCTGCGCGATACCATCGGTGCCGACCTGGCCGATGCTCTGCTGACCGCCAATCAGGCCGATGAGGCGGGGATTGTCGCGCAACGCCAACGCGTGGCGGAGTTGAAGGCCAGGTTGGCGGGCGCGAAGGAACCGGCCGCGCGAGACCTTTTGGTTCTTGCCGATATGTTGGTCAATAGGAGCGTCTGGATCGTAGGAGGTGACGGCTGGGCCTACGACATCGGTTATGGCGGACTGGATCATGTGCTGGCCAGCGGGCGAAAAGTGAACGTGTTGGTGTTGGATACGGAAGTATATTCCAACACCGGCGGTCAGGCTTCCAAAGCGACACCGTTGGGGGCGGTTGCCAAGTTCGCGGCAGGCGGCAAGCCGGTTGCCAAGAAGGACTTGGGCATGATGGCGATGAACTATGGCAACGTCTATGTGGCCTCGGTCGCCATGGGGGCCAACGACGCCCATACGGTCAGGGCTTTCATGGAGGCTGAGGCCTACAACGGGCCATCCCTCATCATCGCCTATAGCCATTGCATCAATCACGGCATTGATATGACGAAAGGCAGGCAGCAGCAACGGCTGGCCGTGGAGTCGGGCTATTGGCTTCTCTACCGCTACAACCCCGCGCTCAAGGCCGAGGGCAAGAATCCGCTACAATTGGATTCCAAAGCCCCCTCCATTCCCCTGAAAGATTACGCCTACCAAGAGACTCGCTATCGCATGTTAGAGCAGAGCGATCCTGAGGCCGCTGCTCGCCTGTTGGCCGAAGCGCAGGAAGCGGTGAACGAGCGCTGGCGTAAATACGAACGGCTGGCAAAGATGGAACCGTGAGGGCCGATGCCTCGCGATCCGGCAAAGGAAAGAGAAGGTAACGGAGCATGGACCTGACCACAACCTACATGGGCATGACCCTCAAGAATCCGATAGTGGCCTCCGCCTCGCCGCTCTCCGAAAACCTTGACAACATCCGCCGTCTGGAGGATGCGGGTGCTTCGGCGGTGGTGATGTATTCTCTCTTTGAGGAACAGATCAACTTGGAGAGCAATCTGCTGGACCATTACCTCAGCTACGGCACGGAGAGTTTCGCCGAGGCCCTCACCTACTTCCCCAACATGGCGACCTATAAAGTGGGTCCGGAGGAGTACCTGAACCGGATCAGACGGGCGAAGGCGGCGGTGGATATCCCCATCATCGGCAGCCTCAACGGTGTCTCCAGCGGCGGTTGGATCCGATATGCCAAGAAGATTGAAGAGGCAGGCGCCGACGCTTTGGAACTGAACATCTATTACATTCCTACCGACGTGAAGATGACGAGCGCCGAAGTGGAGGCGATGCACCTGGAAATCGTGCGCGATGTCAAAGCTAGCATCTCCATTCCGGTGGCCGTCAAGTTGGGGCCCTTCTTCAGCGCTATGGCGAATATGGCCTATCGCTTGGCCGAGGCCGGGGCCGACGCTTTGGTGCTCTTCAACCGCTTCTACCAGCCAGACTTTGATCTGGAAAAACTGGAAGTGGTTCCTACCTTAGTGCTCAGCAACTCCAACGAACTGCGCCTGCCTTTGCGTTGGACGGCCATCCTCTACGGGCGCGTGCAGGCAGACCTGGCTATCACCAGCGGCGTACACACCTACGAGGATGTGTTGAAGTGCATGATGGCCGGTGCTAAAGTCTCCATGATGGCCTCGGAACTTCTGCGGAATGGCATCCACCGCATCGGTCAGATCGTGGAGGATATGACCTGGTGGATGGAGGAGCACGAATACGAGTCGGTAGCTCAGATGCAAGGCAGCATGAGCCAGAAACACGTAGCAGAGCCGGCAGCCTTTGAAAGGGCGAACTACATGAAGATTCTCCAATCGTGGCGTCCTGATCCTACCGGTCAGCTCATCTAGGAGGAGGCAATAGTCCGGCTCTTTACGGACAGTCAGGATTGATAGGCGTGCCCCGCTCCAGCATTTGGAGCGGGGCACCGTGTTTGTGAGGAAAGATGCGCTTCAGACTACGCGGCTGCGGTCATGGCACCATGGCCACGAAGCCGTATGACAAGTTGATGTTGTATTTGCTTGCCAGATAGTTTTCCACGGCCTGGCGTTCGGCGGTGGTGAGGGCTTTGGTGTAGATGAGGATTTCGGCGATGTCGGTGTTGGTGTAGTTGATGCCGAAGCGGCCGATGCGTGCGCCGGGGTTGCTGGTCAGGAGGGTGGTGTTGGTGTCGCTTCCTTTGCTGGTGCCGTTCTGCCAGATTTCCCGGCCTGTGGTGGAGCGGACGATGGACCAGACCTGGCCGCCGGGCTGGTTGGTGGCGGCGACGTTGAGGTCGTTGTTGTATTGAGCCAAGGTGAAGGTGCCGGTGGTGCGCCAGCCGACGATGAGGTTGGTGTTGGCGAGGGCGCCGGTGCCGGCCAGGTAATACTTGCTGCTGCCTGGGATGGTGTTGGCATCCACCAGGAAGATGGTGAAGGGGGTGTTGGCCAGCCAGGAGCCGTCGTAGTCCAGGTAGTCGCCTTCGGCGGCGACGAAGCGGATGGCTGGGAGTCCGTTAAGGATGTTGGTTTTGAAGGTTGGTCTGTAGGAGGCGATGCTTTGGGTGGCGTGGTGGGCGGCGCCGCTGCTATCGGTCCAGGTTTCCACGGGGGCGTTGTCGTTCAGGGGCAGGGCGTCGGCCTTGAGCCACAGTTGCAGGTCGCCGATGCTGGCCGGGTCCCAAGCCGTTGACGTCGGGGTCGGCGTGTTGGTGGGCGCGACGGTCGGTGTGCGGGTCGGTGTGCGCGTCGGCGTGCGGGTCGGCGTGTTGGTGGGCGCGACGGTCGGCGCGCGCGTTGGCGTGCGGGTTGGCGTGCGGGTCGGTGTGCGGGTTGGCGTGCGGGTCGGCGTGGCCGTGGGCGTTGATGTGCTCGTTGCTGCTCCTATTGTCACTTTGCCATTCGTTGCAGAATTGAAGACCGAAGAACCGCCATAAAAAGCATCGGTGTTTCGCAAGGGCGGCTGGAAGGCAAAGGCTAATATCGTCTCTGCTGTTGGAGTCATTGCCTTCAGGCGGATCGTAGCCAGGCGAAATGTCCCTGTGGCATCGGCGCCCCCTAATTGCTTCCCGACGCAATAACTGATGCGTCCTGCGGTGTTGTCAAACGAGTTAGCGAGAATGGTGGACAAGGCAGCCGTATCGGGGATAATGCCCATTACCTGTAGATAAGCAGGGTTGAAGTCCAGGAAGGCATCCACAGCATCCACCAAGTCGCTGTTGGCCGCGACCATGAGATCCACTGTGAATTCCTGACCTACGGTGGCGGTTGTGATGGTGGGCTCTATGTAAATGCACACCGAGCAGGTTGCTAGTGTTGGGGCGTTCTGGGCTTCATTTATCGGCTGCATTTCGGGGCCTGTCGGCCCTAATCCGGCCCAGGCTCGGTCATGGCCGGCGCCGACAAGAGGGCTGCCAAAAAGCAGAGCGGTCAAAATAATGAGAAGTAAAGAGCGTCTGACTTTGTTCCAATACCGGGCGGGCACCCTGGCTGGGTAAAGAGGATAGTCGGCCCCTTTATAGAGGGTCATCCTTGCTTGTGTGATGAAAGGCTCTACGACGGGATTCGCCCGGTAATGCCCGTGCTGGAGAGCGGAAGATGTTGTCGTTTGCCCTTACAGGTTCATGATGTCAAATCCTGTTCTCCAGGATGAAAGCCACGATCTCTTCGGCCGCGGTTTCCGGCGCGTCCGAGCCGTGGACCGAGTTCTCGCCCTTGGACAGCGCGAATTCCTTGCGGATGGTGCCTTCGGCGGCTTCTTCGGGGTTGGTGGCGCCCATCACTTCGCGGTTTTTCGCG
>FWWM01010072.1_pt1 | contig 17040 bp, 8 predicted proteins | sample 2228351 | NCBI WGS metagenome assembly FWWM01 (sample SAMEA103939774, study PRJEB20133) | metagenome | reverse complement strand
TGGGAGTGGAAACGATCGCCCGCTGCGGGGCGGTTCAGCACCGATCGCTGGCCGACGGGCCGGCTGATAGCGGACCGCTACGACGTGCCGGCCGCTGCTCTGATGCGCACCGGCCGGGTCGAGATCGGAGTGCGGCCGTTTCCGGAGGGGCCGTGGCTGGCGCTGGAGGATGGGGCGCCGATGTGGGAGCTGGCACGGCCGTAAAGCCATTCTCCGTCAGACAAACGAACTATGAGCCAAAGCACTCTCACTTCCTGGCGTTGGCGCGGCTTGCTTCTGCTGTCGGTTGCGCCCGTGATCCTGACCGCTCTGATTTATGATATCGGAGCGTATGCCTATGACGCAGCGACCGAGCACATTTATCGGGGGGTCGTCTTTTCTCGCGCCATCTCCGAAGGCGTATTCTATCCGCGCTGGGTGCAATTCCTCCACTGGGGCCTCGGCAGCCCGCTCTTCACCTTCCAGCCGCCGCTGCCCTATTACGGCATGGACATCCTCGCCCGTCTCGGGCTCTCGCATCCCATCGGCTGGCGGTTGCTGATGGCGAGCGGTTTTCTGCTGGCTTTCCTGGGCGCATATCTGTTGGGCCGCGAGCTCACCGGACGGCGCTGGCCGGCCCTGGTCGCGGCAACGGCGTTCGTCTACGCGCCCTATGTGATCCGCAACGCGCTGGAGCGCGGCTCCAACGAGGCCTACAGCATGTTCCTCTATCCACTAGTGTTGTGGGGGCTGCTGTGGGTAGCGCGTCGGCCGACCGCCGGCCGCTTCGTGCTGGCGACCCTGGCCTGGGCGGCATGTATTGCTTCGCACGTCCTCGGCCCGCTGATGCTGGCGCCGTTCGCCGGCGGGCTGGCGCTCTTCCTGGCATGGCGCAGGCGCACTCCGGCGCCGCTGGGCGCCTTGCTGGCCGGCGGCCTGCTGACCGCGGTCATCTGGCTGCCGATGGGGCCGGAGCAGGCCTGGGTGCACGTGCAGCGCGATTTCGAACAGCCAGAAGCGATCCCGGCGCGCAATCCGATCCCATTGGACGCGCTGCTGGCCCCCCCTGCCGTGTATGATGTCGGCCGGGATAACAACAACGTCGGCGACCGGATCGGCCTGGCGCAGAGTGTGGTGCTGATCCTGGCGCTGCCCGCCGCAGGAGCGGCATGGCGTCGTCGCCGCGAGGCGGCCGGGCCGCTGATCGTCGCCGCGTTGGCCGGCCTGTTCCTGCTCTGGCTGCTGACGGCGACTTCTGACTGGCTGTGGCGCGCGGCGCCGATCCTGGGCCGCCTGCTCTACCGCACCCGCCTGATGGGCGGCCAGGCGCTCTTTGCCGCGCTCTCCGCCGGCCTGCTCAGCGCGCTTCTGCCGCCTCGCTGGCAGCGTTGGGGCGCACTGGCTGCCTGTGGCCTGTTTGTGGCGTTGGCCCTGCCTTCCCTCTACGTGGAACTCCAGCACCGGTACACCGTCTTTCATTTACCGGCTGACCTGGCGCAGGTGCGCGCCACGGAGATCCGCACGCACGGCACGGCGCTCACCGCGTTCGGTGAGTTCACCCCGCGCTGGCGCACCGCGGGATTCGACGACGCGTTGCTGGCCGAACTCGGCCCCGACTTTGACCCGCAGGCGCGGCCGCTGGCGCATCCACCGGCAGGTGTGAAGCTGCTGGAGAGCCGGGTGCGCAATCAGGCGTGGGATCTCCAGATCGCGGCCACGGAACCGATCACGCTGACCCTCTACTTGCTCTACTATCCGCGCTGGAACGCGACCGTGGATGACCGGCCCGTGCCTCTGGCGCCTGAGCCGGAGACCGGCTATGCGCAGCTCGCTGTGCCGGCCGGAACGCATCGTGTGGCGCTGCGCTACGGTCGTACGGCCGCCGAATGGGCCGGCCTGGCGCTCAGCGCCGTTACGCTGGTGAGCTTGCTGGCGATGGTCGGCCGCGCGCTCTGGCGGCGCAGACAGGCCGAACCGATCGCGGCCCGACCAGAAGCGCCGGCCGCCGCCGAACCGGCCCCGCCGCTCTGGCTCCTGATCGGGCCGACCGCACTCCTGATCTTCAAGTTCGCCTATGTGGACGAACACACAACCTGGCTGCGCTGCGTCTCGACGGCGGAGCGGGTGTGCGGCGCGCAGGCCACGGTGGATGTCGCCTTCGCCGGCGCGCCGCGGCTGCGCGGCTACACCGTGTCGGCGGCGGAGGTGCGCCGCGGGACCGAGGTGCGCGTGGACCTCTACTGGCAGGGCGAGCCGGCGGCAACTCGCAACTCGCAACTCGCAACTCGCAACTCGCAACCCGCAACTCGCAACCCGCAACTCGCAACGCAACTGTCGGTTGGGGCGTTGTCGAGCTTCGTTCATATCCGCCGGAGCAGTCCAAGCCAGCCGGCTTCCCCCGTCACCGGCGGCGACATCTGGGCGCAGGCCGAGCATGGGGCGCCGGCCGGGCTGTTGACCACGGAGTTCCTGCCGGGGAAACTTTACAAGGATGAATTTCGTCTGCGTATTCCGGCCGATATGCCCGCGGGCGCGTACTTCCTGGAGGTCGGCTGGTTCGATCCCGCCACCGGGGAGCAGCTCGAGCCGCTGCCGGAGACGGTGCAGCCGCCGTTGGGCGTCCTGTGGCGGTCGGTGTTGTTGCCTTCGGTGCAAATTCGATGAAACGCGGCATGGAGCAGCGACGTCTGGGGATCCTTGTCGGGCTGTCGAGCCTCGCGGCATTGGCGCTCTACCTGAGAACGCTGGTGCCAGGCGTGTTTGTCTCAGGTTTTGCCGAATTCCAGTACCAACCGCTGCGACTGGGATTGCCTCATCCCAACGGTTTCCCGTTTTATATGCTGCTGGGCTGGCTCTGGTCGCACTTGCCGGTCGGGACGGTCGCCTGGCGCATGAACGTATTGTCGGCTGTGGCCGGCGCGCTGGCCGTGAGCATGACGGTCGGCTTCGCCTATCGCCTGAGCCGGCGAGCAGCGGTGGCATTGTTGGCCGGTGGCCTGCTGATGGTCAGTCCAACTTGAGGCATTTATGCACTCCCGACGTAGCTACCTGGCAGACAGCCTGCTCCTACTAGGCCTGTGCCTGCTTTTCTTCTGGCGCGATCTGACCCCCGTGCAGGCCGACCGCTGGGCTTTTGCAGCTGGCGACTTCACCCAGCAGTTCTACGCGTTCGCTCGCTACGAGGCCAGCCGGCTGCACAGCGGCCAGCTGCCGCTGTGGAACCCCTACACCTTTGCCGGGCATCCCTTTCTGGCCGATATCCAGGCGGCTGTGTTTTATCCCCTCAGCCTGTTGACCATGCTGCTGACGTCGTTCGGCGGCTTTTTCTATCGGGCGCTGGAATGGGAGGCGCTGGCGCACTATCCTCTGGCGGCCATTTTCACCTATCTCCTGGCCCGACGGCTGACGCGCAGTCGCATCGGCGGGCTGACTGCCGCCATCGTCTTCACCTTCAGCGGCTATTTGACCAGCTACCCTCCGCTTCAGCTTGCCATTCTGGAGACCGTGGTCTGGCTGCCGCTGATCTGGCTGCTGCTGGAAACGGCAGCAGACCGACTGGCGGCGGGAGCCCGTATGGCAGCCAGCCGATGGGCTGTGGCGGCCGGTCTGGCGTTGGGTGTCGCACTGTTGGCCGGCCATCCGCAGTCGGGGATGCTGGTGGCGTATGCCGGCCTAGCCTACGGGTTGTATCGCTTCTGGCCGCGGCCGGTCGTCTGGCGCTGGCAGACCTGGCGCTGGCCGCTGGGGCTGCTGGGGCTGTTCGGAGTCGTTGGGCTGGGCCTGGCGGCCGTGCAGATCGTCCCGTCGGCCGAGCTTCTGGCGCATTCCACGCGAAGCAGTTTGAGCTTCGCGGAGGCCGGGAGGGGGTTTACAACTTACGATCTGCTCCAGATCATCTATCCGCAGGTCGGGGGGCAGTTTCCGGCGCTGTACATCGGCATCCTGCCGTTGGGATTGATTGCTCTCACTTTGTTGGCGGCGCGCCGTGATCCCAAAGAGCCAGAGCAGGCACGGCGCGAGGTGATCTTTCTGGGCTGGGGCTTGCTGATCTCGGTGCTGCTCTCCTTCGGCGCGTCGCTGGGGCTCTATTTCCTGGCTTATCTCCTCGTTCCTGGCTGGAAGCTGTTCCGCGGCCAGGAACGCGCCATCGTCTGGGCGGTGTTTGCTGCCGCTTTGCTGTCGGGCTATGGGGCCGCCTGGCTGAATCGCCGTTGGGCCACCCGGAAGACAGGGGCTCCCGAGATGCCGGAAGGCTCACCGGCCGCAAACGCCATTGCTGGAGCGGAGCGGAACCTGGCTGCAGGCTTTGCCCTGGCTGCGCTGGCGGCCCTGGTCATGGCGCTGGCTTTCTGGATCGGCTACCTGGCCGGCCACGATCCGCTCTGGGGGTTCACGGCCGCATCCCTGGCTCTGGCCTTGTTCCTGTTCCTTTCCGCGCTCGCCGTGCACAGCGGCCGCATCGCGCTGGTGCTGGCGGTGATCGCGCTGGATGTGTTCACTTACAACCCGGCGCACCACGCCGGTGCGGTGGGCATGGCCGAGCTGAACGAATATCGTGCTTTTCTGGCTGCGGCCGTGGCCGACACGGACCTATTCCGGGTGGCCAACGAGGACGTGTTGCCACCGAATTACGGTTTGCTCTATCGTCTGGAGGATATCGGGGGTGCCAGCCCGCTGCAACTGGAAGCCTACCATCAGTTTCTGGCGCATGTCCCTGCTTCGCGCGCCTGGGAGCTGCTCAACGTCAAATATGTGCTGACCTGGCGAGATGCTCTCGATGTCCCGGCCGAACGCCTGGCCGAGATGTCCGGACGGGAGAGCAAGCCGATCTACGCCTATCGGCTGGCCAAAACCGGCCCGCGCGCCTGGCTGGCCGGCGAGATCCTCGTGGCGGCCGATCGAGAACAGGCGTGGTTGCGCCTGGCCGCGCCGGAATTCGACCCCTCGCGGCAGGTCGTGTTGCCCTCGCAGCCCGCCGGATTCGGTGCCGCGACCGCGTGCGGCGGCGAGATCTCCTGGCAGGCGCGCGCGGCGGAATATCTGGCCTTGCAGGTCACTGCCGAGCAGCCTTGCATCCTGGTGTTGAGCGAGCTCGATTATCCCGGCTGGCAGGCGCTGGTGGATGGGGTACCGGTTTCTATCCTGCCGGCCAATGTGATCCTGCGAGGTATCGCGCTGGCGGCCGGCTCGCACGAAGTTGTCCTGATCTACCGGCCGGCCTCTGTGCGGTGGGGTGGGCTGCTCAGCCTGGTGACGATCGGTGTCGCCCTGGCCTGGCTGATGACCGGCTTGCGTGCGCGACGCCGATGAAGTCGGCGCGGCGCAAACGCTTCGGCTTCGCGGAGGGTCAGCGGTTTTGGGGACAGCAGGTTCGGTGTGATCGGGATGAAGCCACGGGGGATATGACCGCAGTGCATCGTGTTTTGGGACCGCGGATGCGGTTGCATTGGCCCTACATCCTGCTTTTGTTCGCCGGGATCGCGTATCTGATCGCGTCGGCCTTGCTCCAACATCGCGCCTTCGGCACGGGCTACGACCTGGGCATCTACGACCAGACGATCTGGAACCTGGCGCACGGCCGCATCTGGATGACCACGCTGGTCTACGAGACGAACGGCTACTACGATCATTTCGAGCCGATCCTGGCGCTGATCGTCCCGCTCTACTGGCTCTGGTCCGATGTGCGCGTGCTGTTGATCGTGCAATCCGTGGCGCTGGCGCTGGGGTCGCTGCCGATCTATCTCTACGCCCGCCGCCGTTTCAAGGCGTGGGAGTACGGCAGCGCGCTCGCCGCGGTGATCGCGGCCGCATACCTGGTCTATCCGGCGATGCACAACGCCAACCTGAACGACTTCCACGAGGTGTCGCTGTTGCCGCCGCTGCTCGGCTTTGCGCTGTACGGGCTGCTCACGGGCCGGCACCGCATGACGTGGGTCTTTTTGGCCCTCTGCCTGATGGTGAAGGAGGATTTCAGCGTCACCTTCCTGATGTTCGGCCTGTACATCGTCGCCTTCAGGCCGACGGGCTTCCGGCGCCGCGATGGTGTGTTCGTGGCCGGCGTTGCGTTGATCTGGATGCTGCTCGTGCTGTACGTGCTCTACCCCGCGGCGACGCGCGGGATGCCCTATCCGTTCGTGGCGCGGCGCTATCCCTGGCTGGGCGATTCGCCGGAGAGCGCGGCGACCGTGCTGTTGACCCGGCCATGGATCATGTTGCCCTACCTGGTGCAGACGCCCAAGCTGATGTTCCTGTTGCGGCTCTTTGGGCCGCTGCTTTTCCTGCCGCTGTTGGGCTGGCCGGTCATCCTGCTGGCGATCCCGGTGCTCATCTACCTGATGCTGAGCAACTACGAGCCGCAGTGGTCGGTGCAGTCGTACTACAATCCGCCGTTGTTGCCGACGCTCTTCTTCGGGCTGATCCTGGCGCTGGAACGCATTCGAAGGCTGGCGCAGTCGGCCTGGGCGGCCGGCCAGCGCGCGGCAGAGGTCGGCCGCGAGGGGGAAGCGAGACGGCCGGCGAGATGGTCGCGCGGCGTGCAGGCGGGCATGATCGGGCTGCTGGCGGCGGGGGTCGGCGTCAGCTACTGGCTCGACGCGCCCGGGCCGGGCAGTCGAAATTTCGCCGCCGAACGGTTCAGCGTGACGCCACGGGTCGAGGCGGCGCGACGCATCCTGGCGCCGATCCCGGCCGACGCCTCCGTGAGCGCGATCTGGCCGCTCGTGCCGCACCTGTCGCAGCGCCAGCGCATCTACACGGTGCTGGCCCGGCCCAAGACGCCGACCGATTACATCGTCCTGGAAGACAATCCCACCGCGCAGGGCGCGCCGATCTATCCTTTTGCCGCGGCCGATGGCTTCCCGCCGGTGTACCACGAATACACGCCGGTCGCAGCCGAGGGGCCGTTCCGGCTGTTGGCGCATCGCGCGGCGATCGCCATGACGCCGCTGGCCGAACAGGAACCGCCGGCCCGACCGCTCAGCCTGGCGGCCTACGCGTGGCTGGATCTGGCCGGCGATGTCCCGGCCGTGAAGGCCGGCGAGGCCGCTCGCCTGATGCTGGCCTGGCGGCGCACGGGGCCTCTCGACCGGCGCTATGTGGTCTTCGTGCACCTGCTGAAAGACGGCAGCCCGGCCGCGGCGAACGGCCTGCCCGACGCGGTGACGCAGAGCGGTCACGAGCCGGGCGATGGCCGCTTTCCCACGATCTACTGGGAGACGTGGACGCGACCGCCGGTCGTGCTCGATGAGCAGCGGTTGGAAATTCCGGCAGAGACGCCTCCTGGGGTATACTATGCCTGGGCCGGCGCCTACGACAAGGCGACCGGCGACCGAATTGAGCTGGGCGGGCCAGGGCAGACGTTGCGCCTGATCGGGCCGCTGCGTGTGGTTCGTTGAAGCGGGAGGCGTATTGCAGATGCGCGATGTGAAGCGGGTGTTGTTGATCGGGATGGGGACGTTGTGCGTTGCGTTGGCGGCGGTGGGCATCTTTGTGCCGGTCTTGCCGACGACTCCTTTTCTGCTGCTGGCGGCCGTGTGCTATGGCCGAAGCTCGCAGCGGTTTTTGCATTGGCTGTTGACCAACCGCTGGTTCGGCGCGTACATCCAGGATTACCGCGCCGGCCGCGGCTTGCCGTTGATGCAGAAAATACTGACGATACTCAGCCTGTGGTTGACAATCAGCCTGTCGGTGATCTTTGTGGCGTCGCAGTGGTGGCTGCGGTTGGCGCTGCTGGGGATCGCCGTCGGCGTCACAGTGCATCTGGTGCGCATCAAGACCGCGCCTGCCATGCGCAGTCGGTCGCTCCACGATCACGGGGAAACTGCCCTGGCTTCGTTCGAGCGCCGACCAACGCTCGCCGGGTGCGAGGCCGTGATCGAAGACGAATAAGAACGGTTGGGAGGCCATGTCCCATTCAACCGACCGCCGCGTCGCCATCGGCGTCTTCTTTCTCGCGTTGACGGTGTACATCGTCACCTATAACGGCGCGTTCAAGAGCAACGACGAACGCGCGCTCTTCAGCGGGATTGACAGCTTCGTCAAGCGCGGCGAGTTCACAACGAATCAGATCTACTGGGATTACACCCACGTCGGCGTTTTCACCACGGCCGGCGACATGGCGCCCAACTACGAACCGGCGCAGATGGTCGCCGCGATCCCGTTCTATCTGTGGGGTCGGGCGTTGGGCGCGGGCGTGCAAGGGGTGATGTTCTTCGGCGCGGTGGTCATGGCCGCCTCCGCCAGCCTGATCTATCTGTGCCTGGTGGCGCTCGATTGCCGGCGCCGCGGGAGCCTCCTCGGCGCGTTCGTCTTCGCCTTCGCCACCGCCGCCTGGCCCTACAGCCGCTCCTTCTTCCGCGAGCCGTTGACGATCCTGGCGTACCTGCTGGCCTTCTACGCACTGTTCCGCTACCATGATAGCACATCGCACATCGCACATCGTACATCGTACATCGCACATCGTACATCGTACATCGCACATCGCACATCGTCCATCGCACATCGCACATCGTCCATCATACATCGTACATCGTACATCCCACATCTACCCTGGTTGGCCCTGAGCGGGTTTGCGTTGGGCCTGGCGCTGACGACCAAGCAGATAGGCGTGGCGATCGCGCCGTCGCTGCTGTTGTTACTGGCCGTCTACGCCTGGCGGCTAGATGACGTAGCGTCCATCATACTAGCCCGGTTTACCGGGCGTCGTCCGGTAGCCCGGACATTCATGTCCGGGCGGGCGTCGTTTGCGCTGGCGCCTCGTGCTGACGCCGCGCCGCCCGGCGATCAATCGCCGGGCTACCATGCGGCGCCCGCTGAAGCGGGCTGGCGGGGGCGTATCGCGGCCGCGGCCGCCTTCTTGCTGCCGCTGGCGATCATGCTCCTGCTGAACCGCTGGTATACCGTGACCACCCTGGCCGGCGTCGAGGTCTTTGCTCGCGACGTCGTGGATTACACCACCAACCCGCAGCTCTCCAGTTCGGCGCCGGAGCGGATGCTGCGTGCGGCCATCGGCCTGACCATCAGCCCATACAAAGGGCTGTTCTGGTTCTCGCCCGTGCTGCTCCTCGGCCTGATCGGCGCCGCGCCGTTTATTCGGCGGCGGCCGTGGGAAGGGCTGGCGCTCGCGGCGGCCGCGGCCATTCACCTGCTCGGCTACAGCCGCTACAACTACTGGTCGGGCGGCGTCACCTGGGGCTCCCGCTACATGCTCCAGGTTGCGCCCTTTCTCATCCTCCTCGCCGCGCCGGTGTGGCTTCACCTTTCGCGCGCCGCGTTTCGCGTTTCACGTTTGACGCCTGACGCATCACGCTGGACGCTTCACGCCTCCCGCCTCCTCATCGCCCTGCTCATCCTCCTCAGCCTCCTCATCCAGCTCCTCGGCATGGCCGTGGACTATCGGACGTTCGAGGTGAAGTGGCTGCTCGACAATGCCAAGGTGTGGGGCGGGATCGGCCAGGCGATCGAGGGGCTGTTCATGCGGCCGGCCGAGTCGCCGGTGGTGGGGCACCTGCGGCTGTTGCTTTCGGGGACGCAGCCGCTCGATTTTGCCTGGGTGCAGTTGCGGCCGGAGGGGAAATGGGCGTTCGTCCCGGCAGGGCTGGCCCTGTCGTTGGCGCTGCTGGCCGCCGCGGTCGCCGCGTTCCTCGCGATCTGGCGTCGGCCAGAGCGGGCCGGCCGCGCAGCCGCCGGGATGACGCTGGCGACTGCCGTGGTCTGTTCCGGGCTGCTGCTGATCTATCGCCAGGGAGACGCCCGCTTCGACCCGTACAACGTGGATCGTTTCCTCAAGCCGATGCTAGCGGCTCTGGAGCAGACGCAGTGTCAGCGGCCAGGGCCGTTTGCCCCGGCGGTGTGCGACGATGTGTTGCTCGTGCCCGATCCCGCCCTCGCCGACTACTGCCTCAACGACCTGAGCGGGCCGCTGGTCTGGTACAGCGTCGAGCCGCGGCCCGTGGATGAGCGCTTGATGGCGCAGTTGCTGACCCGCTATGGCCGGGTGTGGCTGGCGCGCGATCGCAACGCCGGCGCCGACGACGCGGAAGACCGCCGCGGCTGGGAGCGCTATCTGGCCGATCACGCGTTCAAGGTGGACGAGCAGCGCTTCGACGAGTGGGCGTTTCTCGGCGGCCGGCTGGCCGGCCGAGGCCCTCACGCCGCGGCTGGCGCTGGGCGAGATGCGGCTGGAGGCGGCGCGGCTGGGGATCGAGCGCCGCGCCGGCCGGGGGCAACCTGTCGCCGAGCCGCTCGACGATGGCCGCGTGCAGGCCCGTTCGGGCGACACGCTGCAGGTCGGCCTGACGTGGCGTGCGGTCGAGCCGCCCGCGGCGAATTACACGGTGTTCGTGCAATTGCTCGACGCCCGCCCGCAGGTGCGGGCGCAGGCGGATCGCTGGCCCGGCGACGGCCTCTACCCCACGGCCGGCCTGGCCGCGGGCCAGACGATCACCGACAACCTGGCGTTGCCGCTGAATGTCCCGGCCGGCCGCTATTGGCTCATCGCGGGCCTTTACCGGGGGGATCAGCCCGGTTATCCGCGGCTGACCGGGCCAGGGGGCGACCATGCGCTGTTAGCCGAGGTCGAGGTGCGATGAGCGAGGCGGCAAATGGACGTATCGGCAGGACGGCAGAGCCGTGATCGCTGAGAGGTTTTTGCGCCGTTGGGGCGGTTGGCTGGCGGTCCTGCTGCTGACGCTGCCGGCGCTCTGGCCGTTGCTGCGGCCCGGCTTCTTCGTCTCCGACGATGGGCTGTTCCATGTCTACCGCGCAGCGGCGCTGGCCGACGCGTGGCGGCATGGCGTGCTCTACCCGCGGCTCTTCCCTGAATTCGGCTTCGGCTATGGCCAGGCCGTGCTGAACTTCTATGCGCCGCTGACATACGCGCCGGCCGCGCTGCTGGCCATGCTCGGCATCAACCCGGCGACCGCGGTCGAGCTGACCATTGCGCTCGGCTTTCTCCTGGCCGGCCTGGCGATGTACGGTTTTGTCCGTTCGCTGTGGGGGCCGGTCGGCGGCGTGCTGGCGGCCGTAGCTTACACGTACTTCCCCTACCACCTGGCCGACGCATACCTGCGCGGCGCGATCCCGGAGCACTTCGCCTTCGTCTTCCCGCCGCTCATCCTGTGGGCCACGACCGCCATCTTCCGGACAGATGGCCATGCCGTGCGCGGCGCCACGGCCCCTGCGGGTGAAAATGCCCCCCTTACCCCCCAATCCTGGGGGGAACCTGGCTCCCCCCGCAGTCGGGGGGCTGGGGGGGCTATTTTCCGGGCAGAGCCTCTGGTCTGGCCGCTGCTGTGGGCGGCGCTGGCCTGGGCCGGGCTGCTCTACACGCACAACCTGACCGCGTTGCTGATGGCGCCAACCTGGGCGCTCTACGCGCTGCTGCTGGCTATCTGGACGCGGCGGCCGCGGCGGCTGATCACGGCAGCCGCGGCGCTGGCGCTGGCCATGGGCCTCGCCGCGCCGCTATGGCTGCCCTTCCTGGCCGAAAGCCGCTGGGTCGGCATCGCGCTCGGCCCGTCCGACGGCTACAAACGCCACCTGGCGCCGCTCGACCTGCTGATCCAGTGGCAGCCGTTCTATCGCTATCGCGTGCAACACGGCGGCCAGGCCGATCATCCGCTGAGCTGGCTGACGGCCGTGATCTGGCTCGCCGCGCTCGGCTTCTTTGCCTGGCGGCTGATCCGACGACAGCGCATCGAAGCCGCGCCGGTCATCGGTTTCGGGCTGCTGCTGACGGCCGGCGCCGCGTTCATGATCGCGCAGGCCTCGCTCTTCGTGTGGCAGCCGCTGACTGCGCTCCTGGCGCATCTGCAATACCCGTGGCGTTTCCTGGCGATGACCGCGGTCGGATTTGCGGTCGTGGCCGGCGCGTGGCCGGCGCTGGCGCGTCCCCGCGGCCGGCGCTGGGCCGGCGCGGGGCTGGCGCTTGTCGCCGTGTTGCTCGTCCAGCCATTGCCCACCATCGTTGTCCAGCCGTTGCCCTTCCCGGCCGCCGACGCGTGGGCGCCCGACCGCATGTGGCGCGAGGACGCGGCGATGGGCCAGGTGGGCGCGACCTGGACCGGCGAGTTTCTGCCGCTCACCGTGCGGGAGCAACGGTGGGCGCTGGGCCGGCCGGCCGAACAGCCAACCGATGGCCCTGCGATCGCGCCCCGGCCGCGCGTGCGCCTGACCCGGCTCGGCTACGACCAGGTCGAGCTGGCGGTCGAAACGGCCGTCCCCATGAGCGTGCGGCTGCATCAGTTCCATCTGCCCGCGTGGCGCGCCTGGCTGGACGGCCGCCCCCTCGCCACGCGGCCCACCGGCGAGCTCGGCCTGACGACGGCGGACCTGCCCGCGGGCGGCGGACGCGTGCGCTTCTCCTTCGGCCCAACGGCCGCCTGGCTGATCGGCGGCGGGCTGGCGCTGATCGCGGGGTTGATCTGCGCCGCGCTGGCCTGGCGCACCCGCGCGGCCGACCGAAGGCCGGTGTGGGCGACGGCCGCGCTGCTTGCCCTCATCGCGCTGCTAATGGGCAACCGCCTGGGGATCGGCCGCCAGACGTGGACGCCGCGGCCGGCCGACGCGACGCTGGGCGATGCGGCGTTGCTGGTGGGATATGAGGTCGCGCCGGCCCGCGGGGCAGCCGGCCTGGACGTCACCCTCTACTGGTTCGCGCTGCGGGACATCGCTGCGAACTACAAGACATTCGTGCACCTGCTGGGGCCGGACGGCGGCGTGATCGCCCAGCACGACGGCGATCCGGGCGGCGGCTTCACGCCGACCAGCCGCTGGCGCAGCGGCGAGCTGATCGCCGACCGGCATCGCATCCCATTGCCGCCGGGCCTGCCCGCCGGCGCATATGGCCTCAAGGCGGGGATGTACCAGCCGGAGCCACTGCGCAACCTGCCGGTGACGCCGGCCACAGCCGATGGCCGGGTGGATCTCGGCGGGATCCGGCTGCCCCTGCGCTGAGACGGCTACTTGAGCCACAACTCCAGCGGCGTCACGATGATCGCGTCCAGGCCGAGGGCGCCCACACCGGCGTACAGGACGCGAAATTCCAGGTCTGCCAGCGGTCTATCTGTCTCGAACTCCAGTGCAAACCGCTGATACGTGTCGGCCGCCGCGAAATCAGCGCCCATGATGTCGCGCGTCGCGCGCGGCAGGCCGCCGTCGTGATGGGTGAACACATCCACAGTCGCCACACGCGCATCCTGACCGGCGCGGTCGCTCTTGAGCACATACTCGACCCGATACCGGCCTGGGGGCAGGTCGGTGTAGGGGCCGAACGCCAGCGCCGTCTTGCCATCGGGACGGAGCGCCGTCGGCGTGGCGATGCGCGCCCGGCCGTTGCTGGCCTGCGCATCGGCCGCGACGGCCGCGGCGAAGTCGCTGCCGAGCATCTCGGCCTCGTAGCGCGCGGCAAAGAGCGCGCGCAACGCCTCCTCAGTGCGCGGCGGCGTCAGCCCTCGCCGGAGCAGCAGCACGCCGTCTTCGTGGCCGACCAGCCCGAACTGGCCGCCCTGGATGTGCGGCAGCATGTCGGCGATGGCTCTCTCCCTGGCCTTCAGCCCCTCGTGCGGCCAGAAATTGGCTTGCGGCGCCGTGTCGAGCAGCAGGTACTCCGCGTCGGCCACATCGGGAAAGAGGTAGATCGTCCGCCGTGTGGTCAAGTGCGGCACGATGTCGCTCATCGTGCTGACGGATGCATCCGCCGGCAACTGCGCCATGAAGCGTCGGATCACGGCTGCGTGGGCGTCGGGCCTGGGGATCTCCACCCCCTGCCGGGGGATCAGACGACCGTACTGGTAGCTCAATGCCAGGCTGGCGACGCCCAGCGCCAGCGCCAGCCATCGGCCGGCGGCGGCGAACTGCACCCGACCCAACGCGCGCTGCACGCCGAGCGTCGTCAGGAAGAAGACGAACGGAATCAGGTGCGCCGAGTAGTGATACGTGATGTCGTACTGCGTGTGCGCCGATGTCAGCAGCTGCACGGCCAAGGCAGGGAGCGCCGGAATCCACGCCTGCGGCGACGCCAGCAGCGGCAGGAAGAGCACCGGTGCGAAGATCTGGAACAGGAAGCCGAGCTTCTGCGGATTGCCCAGGATCGTCACGGCCGTGTAGACCGGGTTCGTGAGCAGCGTCCAGGCCACCCCGATGGCGCCCTGCGCGCCCGGCGCGATGATCCCGCCGAAGCGCGTGTCAATCTGCGGCTTGCCGCCCAGCGCGGGCATCACCCAGCCGGTCACGACGGCGAAATAGGCCAGGCCGGTCAGCGCCAACCCCGCGCCGAGGCCCCGGCGCCTCTTTGCCAGGAAGACATACGCGCCGAGCGCGGCGACCGTGAGCGACACCTCTTCTTTGACGAGCAGGGCCAGGCCGAGCGCGATCAGGAAGGCGCGCGTGCGGCCGCTCTCCAGAAAATAAAGCGCGGCCAGCAACGGCGCGCACACCAGGGCGATCTGGTGAAAATCGCGCAGGTTGACCCCGTGCAGCGCGGGATAGAGCAGATAACCGGCGGCCAATGCTACACCGAGCAGGACGCTGCGGGTCTTGCGGATGGCCAGCAGATACACCGGAATGGCGCCGGCGGCCAGGACGATGCTCTGCAACGCCAACAGCAGCCGCGCGTCGCCGCCGGCCGCGTAGAGCGGCGCCAACGCATAGAGGATCGGCGAGAAGTGGTCGCCGATGTAGTCAATCGCATACGGCCCGTAGAGCGTAGTGCGCATGTAGCCGCTGTGCAGGACGTTGAAGATCGCCTGATCGTGGATCCCCAGGTCGAAGGCGTGCGTCATAAAGCTGTTGTGCCGCGCCGCCGTGAGCACACTCATGAAGAGCGCATAGCCGAGCGCCAGCAGCAGCGTGAGGATAAGGCCGAGACGGGCGGTCGCCGGGGCGAGATGGACGGACGCCAGAGTCTGTTGCGCGCCTTCGGGAATGGCCGCAGGTCGGGGCGAGGTCAGGACGCCGCGGCCGGCGGCCCAGGCCAACGCCGCGGCTGCGACGATCACGCCGACCGTGAAGAAGGGCGCGGCGGTCTGGATGGCGAGCAGCGGCAGCAGCGGCAACGGCGCGGCGAGAAAGAGAAGCCGCGCCGCGCGCTGGAGGGCCTGGTCGGCCGACCGACGCCGCAAGCGGGCCAGCGCCCAGCCCGCGGCCGCCCACAGGAGCAGCGCCGCGGCCACGCCGGCCAGGAGGAGAAGCGCCAGGCGCATGCGGGCCGCCAGCGGCAGGCTGTTCTCCAGCACGAATGCGGGCAACAGGCTGCGCTGCGTCATCTCCCAGAAGAACATGGCCGCGGCATAGCCGCCGATGGCCGCCCGACCGAGGTCAGGCCAGCGCTCGACATGGCGAAAGTAGGCGATCAGCGCCCGCAAAAAGGCGCCCCGATCAGCGTGCATGGAATGCTCCCAATGGATAGGTGTCCCGATGGCTTTGTAGTGCATTTCACCGCATCTGTCAAGCGCCGCGACATCGCATGTGTGTGGTATAATCGCGCCTGGCTTCTGCGATCAACTCCGACGAATGAGAGACGAGCGTGATTCTTGATCGGCTGCGCCCGCACTGGGCGCGCTGTCGCCTGACCCATCAAGCCATGGCGCGCTTCTTGGGGCGGCGCCTGCCGGCCCGATCCCAATCGGGCGAATCGGACGGCTCCGACGCCCGTCACGACGCGTCCGGCCGACGGTTCTCTCGCCGCTCAGCCGTCTTTGTGGGCTACCTGGCGCTCGCCGCGCTCTTTTATGCGCCGCTGCTGCTGGGGCTGCGCATTTTCCCGCCGGGCGATTTCACCGAGCACTTTCTGCCGTTCAGCCTTTTCCAGCGCGCCGAACTCCTGGCCGGCCGGCTGCCGCTCTGGAATCCCTACACGTTCGCCGGCCACCCCTTCCTGGCCGATGTCCAGGCGGCCGTCTTCTATCCGCTCAGCAACCTGTTCTTGCTCCTGACCCTGCCCTGGAGCGATCCGGCCGGCCGGCTTTACTGGCTGCAGGTCGAGGCCGTCTGTCACATCGCCCTGGCCGGTTTCTTCACCTATCTTCTGGCGCAACGGCTGGTTCGCCAGCGCGTTGCGGCGTTTCTGGCCGGCGCGGTCTTCGCCTTTTCCGGCTACCTGACCGGCTATCCGCCGCTGCAACTGGCGGTCTTGCGCACGGCCATCTGGCTGCCGCTGATCTTGTGGCTGTTGCAGCGGGCGTTCGAGCAGCCCGCGCGCTGGCGCTGGTGGGCTGCCGCGGCCGCGGCCTACGCCAGCGCCTTTCTCGCCGGCCATCCGCAGACCTTCCTGTACATCAGCTATGCGGTCGGCGCCTGGCTGCTCCTGCTCCTCGCGGCCGGTCGGGCCGGCCCGGCCGGATCTGCTTCGCCGTGGTCCGCGGGCCGTTATGCCGTGCGCATCGCGCTCTTCTACGGCCTGGCGTTGGGCCTGAGCGCCGCGCAATGGCTGCCCGGCCTGGAATTCATGAGGCTCAGCGTGCGCGCCTGCACGGACTATGCCTTCGTCAGCGGCGGCTTCCCGCTGCGCGATACCGGCCAGTTCCTGCTGCCAGCCCTCTTCTCGGCCTTCTCGCCGCTGTACGTGGGACTGGCGCCCCTGGGACTGGCCGGCCTGGGCATCGTCCTGGCCACGCGCAAGCCCCGCGGCGCCGAGGTCTCCGAGGCGGGCGATGCGTGGCCGGGCCGGGGGCCGGTGTTGTTCTTCGCCGCGCTGGCGCTGGTCGCGCTGCTGCTGAGCTACGGCGGGAACGCTTTCCTCTATCCGCTCTTCTACCGCTGGGCGCCCGGCTGGAACCTGTTCCGTGATCAGGAGCGGGCGGCCTACCTGGTAGCGTTCAGCCTGAGCGTGCTGGCCGGCTCTGGCGCGGCCGGATTGAAGGCGCTCTCTCCGCAGGGAGGCCGGCTGTTCGGCCTGGGCTACGCGGGGCTGGCGGCCGTCGGCGTGATCGGCGTGGCGGCGATCGCGCGGGCTATGGGCGCGGGCGGCGCCGCGTTGGGAGGCAAAGCCGGGCTCGGCCTGGCCATGCTGGCCGCCTGGGCGCTGATCTGGCTGCGGCTGCGCGCGCCGCGAAAGAGGCAGAT
>FWWM01010066.1_pt1 | contig 17046 bp, 16 predicted proteins | sample 2228351 | NCBI WGS metagenome assembly FWWM01 (sample SAMEA103939774, study PRJEB20133) | metagenome | reverse complement strand
CGGGGTGCCGCCCGAAGGCGGCACCCCGCGTCACGGCCGGGTCACTTCCTGCGCAGCTCCAGCGCCATCTCCACGTAGCGGGGCGTCACGTAGACGCTGTAGTCCGGCTTGACCGCATCCAGCTTGCCCTGCTCCAGCAGGAACTGCGAGGTGGCGGCGAGCGCTTTCGCCGCGACGCCGTCCTTGCCGCCACCGAGCCACTTCGGCGAGGCCTGGTCCTCGAGATTCGGGAAGCGGTAGAGCGAAAGGACCGCCGGCACGTCCTCGGGGTTTCCGCCGACGAGGCTCACGATCGCCTGCACCATCTCCGACTCCGGCGTCCAGGCCTCGGGATTGCTCCGGTACTCCTCGTTGGCGCGGTCCATGATGTCGACGAACTTCGCCATGAATTCGGGATTGGCTTCGGCGAACTCGCGCCGCACGACCATGCCGTCGAAGGTCGCCTTGCCGGTCTTCTCGGTGATCTCGCCCGAGGTGATCATGACCTTGCCGTTCTGCTTGATGCGGCCGAGGGCCGGATCCCAGACGAAGGCGGCGTCGATGTCACCGCGCTCCCAGGCGGCGGCGATCTGGTTCGGCTGCATGTTGAGCAGGGTGACGCTGTTCGGGTCGATGCCCCACATGTCGAGCGCCACCAGCATGTGGAAGTGCGTCGTCGAGACGAAGGGCACGCCGATCTTCTTGCCGACGAGCGTCTTCGGGTCGGCCGGGTCGATGCCGGAGCCGTCGCGCACCACCATCGCCTCGGCGGAGGCGATGTCCTCCTGGATGAAGAAGAGCTGCATGTCGACGTCGCGGCTGACGCCGGCCGCGATCGGGCTCGAGCCCGCGAGCGCGATGTCGACCTGGCCCGAAGCCATGGCGTTGATGACCTTGGCGCCGCTGTCGAACTTCACCCAGCGGATGGTGGCGCCGGTCTCCTGCTCGAAGGTGCCGCGGGCGATCGCCACTTTCCAAGGATTGTAGATGAGCTGGTAGCCGACCGTGACCTCCAGCGCCGAGGCGGCCGGAGCCGAACCCAGGAACGCGGTCGCCACCAGTACCATCAGGCCCTTGCGCATTCGTCACCTCCCTTCCCGGAACGTGAATCCATGGCCGGAGCGCGACCGGCCGACAGCATCCTGCCAGCTTCGACCGTGGTGTAAAGCGCGTTGCCGCGACACGCTCTTGCGCGGAACGCCGCTTCAGGGCCCGGCGGATCCGCCGCGGTGCCCGCCTCTCGCGACCGCACGGCGCCGCAGCACGAGCGTCGCCCAGCGGCCGAGGTCGATGCGGTGGACCGGGTGCAGCCCGTAGGCGAGATGCGCGAGCAGCACCCGCGGCGCCTGCCGGTCGAGCAGGCCGGAGAGCACGGCGAAGCCACCCGGGCGCAGACCCGCGCGCAGGTCCCGCGCCATGGCGACCAGCGGATCGGCGAGGATGTTGGCGAGCACGAGGTCGTAGGGGGCTGCGCGCCGCACCTGCGGGCAGCGCCAGGCGTCGCCGAGATGCACGGCAACGCGCCCGGCGACACCGTTGAGCGCGGCGTTCTCGCGCGCGACCTCCACGGCGATCCGGTCGATCTCCACCGCCACCACCCGGCACGGCCAGGTCTTCGCCGCGGCGATGGCGAGGATGCCGGAGCCCGTGCCGACATCGAGGACGCGGCGCACGGTGCGCCGGCCGGCGAGCCAGTCGAGCGCCAGCAGACAGCCCTTCGTGCTCTCGTGCTCGCCCGAGCCGAAGGCGAGACCGGCCTCGATCTCGAGCGGCACGGAATCCGGCGGAACCCGGTCGCGTTCGGCGGCACCGTGGACGAAATAGCGCCCGACCCGCACCGGTCCGCGCTGGGCCGCCGCCTGACGCACCCAGTCGTCCGCGAGCAGGAGTGTGGTCGCGAAGTCGCCGGGCGCGAGACCATAGGGAGCGAGCAGGTCTTCGAGCTCGCGGCGCAGGGCGGCGGGATCGGGCATACCTGCGAAGAACAGATCGATCCGCCAGCTCGACGCCTCGAGCGTGTCGTCGACCTCGTGGGCGAAGACGGAGACGGCCTCGGCTCTCTCCTCCAGCGCCTGCACCAGCTCCGGCGGCGGAGCCTCGGGCAGCACGAACCCCACCCGCCAGACGTCGATTCCCGCCAACACCCGTCTCCCGCCCGCGCGCCGGTTCAGGCCGGCTGCACGAAACTGTCCACCACCTTCTTGCGGCCCGCCTTCTCGAACGCGATCTCGAGCTTGTTGCCGTCGATCGCCTCGATCCGGCCGTAGCCGAACCTGTCGTGGAAGATGCGGTCGCCCACCGAGAACCGCCCGCTCGGCCGCGGCGGCCGGGTGACGAGCAGCTCGGCGCGGCCCTCCAGCACCTTGCCGAGCTCCGCCCGCCGCGAGCGGAAGCGAGCCACCTTCGGCGCGAACGGCGCGTCGTCGAACACCGGGTCGAAATCCGGGCGGGTGGCCGGGTTACGGTGCAGATGCTCGACATGCTCCGCCGGCAGCTCGTCGAGGAAGCGCGAGGGAATCGAGCTCGACCACTGATTGTAGATGCGCCGGTTGGCGGCGAAGCTGATGGTGAGGCGGCGGCGCGCGCGGGTCATGCCGACGTAGGCGAGCCGCCGTTCCTCCTCGAGCGCCTTCTCGCCGCCCTCGTCGATCGCCCGCTGGTTCGGGAACAGCCCCTCCTCCCAGCCGGCGAGGAAGACGTTGTCGAACTCGAGCCCCTTGGCGCCGTGCAGCGTCATGACGTTCACCATGTCGCCCGCGGGGTCCGAGGCGTTGTCCATGACCAGCGAGATGTGCTCGAGGAAGGCGCCGACCGTGTCGAATTCCTCGACCGCCTGCACGAGCTCCTTGAGGTTCTCGAGCCGCCCCGGCGCGTCCGGCGAACGGTCGTTGCGCCACATGTCGGTGTAGCCCGATTCGTCGAGCACGGTCTCGAGCAGCGCGCGCGGCTCCATCTCGCCGAGCGCCGCCCGCCAGCGGTCGACGTCGGTGACGAAGCGCGCGAGCGCGTTGCGGGTGCGGGTCGGCAGCTCGTCGGTGCCGATCAGGTGGCGGGCGGCGGCGAACAGCGACAGCGAGGCGTTGCGGGCGATGGCGCGGAGCGTGCGGATCGCCGCCTCGCCAATGCCGCGCCGCGGCAGGTTGACGATGCGCTCGAAGGCGAGGTCGTCGTCCGGCTGGTGGACGAGGCGCAGATAGGCGACGGCGTCGCGGATCTCCTGCCGCTCGTAGAAGCGCGGGCCACCGACGACACGGTACGGCAGGCCCATCTGGATGAAGCGCTCCTCGAAGGCGCGGGTCTGGAAGCCGGCGCGCACCAGCACCGCCACTTCCCGCAGGCTGCCACCGGCCCGCTGCCAGGCCTCGATCTCCTCGCCGACGAAGCGCGCCTCCTCCTGATCGTCCCAGAGACCCGCGATGCGGACGGGCTCGCCCGCCTCGCCCTCGGTCCACAGCCGCTTGCCGTGGCGGGCACGGTTCCTCGCGATCAGTCCGGAGGCGGCACCGAGGATGTGGCCCGTGGAGCGGTAGTTGCGCTCGAGCCGGATCACCCGCGCGCCCGGGAAATCCTGCTCGAAGCGCAGGATGTTGCCGACCTCGGCGCCGCGCCAGCTGTAGATGGACTGGTCGTCGTCGCCGACACAGGTGATGTTGCGGTGGCCCTGGGCGAGCAGCCTGAGCCACAGATACTGGGCGACGTTGGTGTCCTGGTACTCGTCGACGAGGATCGCCCGGAACCTGCGGGCGTAGAGATCCAGCACGTCCGGGTGCCGGGAGAGGATCTTCAGCCCGTGCAGCAGCAGATCGCCGAAGTCGCAGGCATTGAGTGTCAGGAGCCGTTCCTGGTAGGTGCGGTAGAGCTCGACCGCGCGCCCCATGGCGAAGTCGGAGACCTCCGCCGCCGGCACGTCCTCCGGTCCCCAGCCGCGGTCCTTCCAGCGCTGGATCAGCGCCAGCAGGACGCGCGGCGCCCAGCGCCGTTCGTCGAGATCGGCCGCCTGCACCACCTGCCGGCAGAGCCGGAGCTGGTCGTCGGTGTCGAGGATCGTGAAATCGGGCCGCAGGCCGGCGAGTTCGGCGTGCCGGCGCAGCAGTCTGACCCCGATGGCGTGGAAGGTGCCGAGCCAGAGCCCTTCGCAGCTCCGCCCGACGAGCTGCCCGACCCGCTCGATCATCTCGCGCGCCGCCTTGTTGGTGAAGGTGACGGCGAGCACCTCGTGCGGCCGCACGCGGCGCGTGACCAGCATGTGGGCGAGGCGGGTGGTGAGCACCCGGGTCTTGCCGGTGCCGGCTCCGGCGAGGACCAAGAGCGGCCCGTCCTCCGCCAGCACCGCCGCCCGCTGTTCCGGATTGAGCGTGGCGAGATAGGGCGGCTCGGCGAGGGTCGCTGAAGGCGACGGTCGATCCGACATCGGCGCTCCCGGGCTTCGCTCAGCGTTGTCCCTGTTCGAAGGCGCGGGCCTCGAGCAGGGCGAGGTTGTAGGCTTCGATGAGATCGCGCATCCGCACCTCGCCGACAAGCACGGAATCCCTCTCGTCGACGACCGGCAGGTGCTCGAGCTGGAAGGCGCGGCAGCGCGCGAGGGCGCTCGCGAGGTCGTCGCCGGGGTGCAGGGTGACGGCGACCGGGCGCATCAGCTTCGCCGCGACGAGGTCGGCGGGATGGTCCGGATCCAGTCCGGCATCGAGCAGATCCTCGAAGTCGATGCGGCCGACGAGCCGCCCGGCGCCGTCCACCACGAACACCGGCCCGTGGCGTTTGTGGAAGCGGGCCCAGATGGTGGCGAGACCGTCGTCCGGCAGCACCCTCACCTGGTCGTCGCGCATCACCTCGGCGACGCGGCGGTGCCGCAGCAGGCCGAGCTCGCGGTGTTCGGAGAGCTCGATGCCGCGGCGTGCGAGCTGCCAGGTGAAGAAGCTGTGGCCGAACAGCTGCCGGGTGACGAGCGAGGCGACCGCGATCGAGGCCATGAGGGCGAAGGTGACGGCATAGTTGGAGGTGAGCTCGAAGATCATGATCGCGGTCGAGATCGGCGCGCCGAGGGTGACGGCGGCGAAGGCGCCCATGCCGAGGGTGGCGTAGATCTGCGGATCGGACCCGAGGTCCGGGAACAGACCGGCGGCGACGAGGCCGAAGGCACCGCCGGTGAGCGCGCCGATCGCGAGGCTCGGCGAGAAGATGCCACCACCGAAGAGACTGCCGAGGCAGACGGCGGTGGCCGCCGCCTTGGCGACGGCGAGCAGGACGTAGTCCCCGAGCCGGAGGGTGCCGAGGAGCGCGGCTGTCGTGATCTCGTAACCGACGCCGAGCACCTGCGGGAACCAGATGGCGATGGCGCCGGTGAACAGGCCGGCGAGGGCGGGGCGCAGCGGCGGCGGCACCGAGAAGCGCTCGTGCAGGTCCTGGACGAGGCCGATCGCGAGGACGAGCGCGATCGCGGCGGCGGCGCAGACGGCACCCAGTAGCAGGAAAGCCGGGACCTCCCAGTAGGAGGCGATCTCGGGCGAGCCGAGGGCGAAGGCCGGATATTCGCCGATGTGCACGCGGGTGACGATGGTGCCGACCAGCGAGGCGATCACCACGGGCGAGAACGCCCCGAGCCCGTAGTGTCCGACCACCACCTCGAGGGCGAAGAACACCCCGGCGATCGGCGCGTTGAAGGCGGCGGCGACGCTCGCCGCCACGCCGCAGCCGAGCAGCGTGCGGGCGAGCGCCGGGCCGAGATGCAGGCGCTCCGCGACCCGCGCCGCGAGGGTGGCGCCGAGATGGACGATCGGGCCTTCGCGCCCGACCGAGGCGCCGACCCCGATCGAGGTGGCGCTCAGGAAGGCGGCGGCGAGGCCCGGCGCGAGCGGCATGCGTCCGCCCCGCAGCGCACTCGCTTCCACGACATCGGCCACGCCCTGCGGCAGCGGGCCCGGCAGCACCCGCCAGCACAGCAGGCCGAGGACGAGGCCGCCCGCGGCCGGCAGCAGCGGCAGCAGCCACCAGGGGAGGAGCCGGGCGCGGAAGCTGATCTCGGCCTCGCCGCCGCCGTAGACCAGCATGGCGGTGAGATCCGCGAGCTCGCGGAAGGCGATGGCGGCGTAGGCGGCGACCGCGCCGACGAGGGCCGCGAGGATCGTGAGCCAGAGCTGCTCGCTGCGCACGAGGGCGGCGAGGGCCCTGAGCCTGCCGTTCACCCTTCGCCCGATGGCCATGCCCGGATCCGGTCCGCGGTCCCCGCTCACCGCCCGGGGCAGCATAGCGGGCGGGAACCGAAGTGCCAGCCCGCCCGGCTCAGCCGACGGCTCCGCCCAGAAGCACCTCGCGGTCGGGGGCGAAGTTCGCGACCAGCGGCAACGTCGCGCCGCCGATGGCGCGGGCGAAGGCACCGACCGTGCCCTCCTCGACGACCACCGGGCTCAGCCCCTGGCGATCCAGCCCCCGGAAGCTGCGGCGCGTGCGCTCGACCAGGGCCCGGCGCAGCCCCTGCGGCATCGCACCGTCGACGATCGCCGCCTCGAAGTCGATCACCGCACAGGCGGCGGCGATCGCGTGGGCGAGCGCGTCCGAGGCGTCGTCGAGCCAGCGGTCGACGAGCGGCAGACCTTCGTCCCATTCTTCGGGCGTGAGCCAGATGCGCGAAGGGTCGAGGCCGGCGTCGCGCAGGGCGTGTTCGAGCAGGTAGAGGGAGGCGCGGCGGATGAGCTGGGTCGCGCCACCGCCCGGAAGCGGCACCGGCATCGACCCGAGGGCCCCGGCATTGTTGCGGGTGCCGGGATGGAGGCTGCCGCCGAGCACCACGCCGCCGCCGATGAAGGCGCCGATGTGGAAATAGACGCTGTCGCGCCAGCGGCCGCCGATACCGAACACGAGCTCCGCGCCGCAGGCGGCGGTGGCGTCGTTGCACACCAGCACGGGCCACGGCAGAAGCGCGGCGAGATCGGCCGCGACGTCGACCTCGCGCCAGTGGGCGAGCGCTCCGGCCGGCGCGCCGGTCTCCTGCTCCCAGCTCCACATCTCGTAGGGCATGGCAACGCCGAGGCCGACGATGCGGGCACGCGCCGCGGGCTCGAGCTCCCGGGCGAGACCTTCGAGACCGTGCACGGCGAAATCGCGGAGCGGCGGCCAGCGGGGAAAGGCGTAGGTCGAGCGGCGGGTGGCGCGGACGCCACCGGCGAAGTCCATGAGCACGAGATCGGCGCTCCTGCGGCCGATCTTGAAGCCGAGCGAGAAGGCGCCGTTCGGGGCGAGGGCGAAGGGGACGGACGGCTGGCCGATGCGGCCGCGCAGCCGCGGCTGCCGCAGGAGCAGGCCGTCGCGTTCGAGCTGGCGGACGATCACCGACACGGTCTGGGCGGAAAGTCCCGTGAGCCGCGCGATCTCGGCCTTGGGCAGCGGTCCGAGGCGGCGGATCAGGCCGAGTACCAGCCGTTCGTTCCAGGCCCGCACGCGGGTCGGGTTCGACCCGCGCCGGTCGAGCGGATCGTATCCGGCGGCAAGGGAGTCGGACGGCATGGCACCTCCCCGGCTGGCGACGGTGCCAGAGTAGCGTGCCGGCCGCCATGAGGCAATTTTTAAATCATGTTGATTTATCTATTGACAGCCGCCGCCACGCGTGCTCCCATGGCGCCACGGGGCCGGACGCCCCGCCACTCCATCCCACAGGGAGGACCCCGCATGCGACGTCGTCTCTTCACCACCCTGCTCGCGGCCGGCACCGCGATCGCCATCGCGGGCGGCAGCGCGCTCGCCCAGGACAAGCCGATCGTCGGTCTGATCACGAAGACCAACACCAATCCCTTCTTCGTCAAGATGCGCGAGGGTGCGGAGGCCAAGGCGGCCGAACTCGGCCTCGAACTCAGGAGCTTCGCCGGCCGCTACGACGGCGACAACCAGAGCCAGGTCGAGGCGATCGAGAGCCTCATCGCCGCCGGGGCGAAGGGCATCCTCATCACCCCGAGCGACACCCGGGCGATCGTTCCGACCGTGCAGAAGGCGCGCGAGGCCGGCATCCTCGTGATCGCCCTCGACACGCCGCTCGACCCGATCGACGCGGCCGATGCCACCTTCGCCACCGACAACTTCAAGGCGGGCGAGCTCATCGGCAGGTGGGCCCGGCTCACCCTCGGCGACGCCGCGGCCGATGCCCGCATCGCCATGCTCGATCTCAACACCAGCCAGGTGACGGTCGACGTGCTGCGCGACCAGGGCTTTCTCACCGGCTTCGGGATCGACGTGAAGGATCCGAACCGCTGGGGTGACGAGGACGACCCGCGCATCGTCGGCCACGACGTCACCGACGGTGCCGAGGAGGGCGGCCGCAAGGCGATGGAGAACCTCCTGCAGCGCGATCCGAACATCAATCTCGTCTACACTATCAACGAGCCGGCGGCCTTCGGCGCCTACGAGACCCTGAAGGCGGCCGGACGCGAGAAGGACGTGCTGCTGGTTTCGATCGACGGCGGCTGCCCGGGCGTGCGCGGCGTGCGCGACGGCATCATCGGCGCCACCTCGATGCAGTTCCCGCTGCGCATGGCGGCGCTTGGCGTCGAGGCGGTGAAGAAGTACATCGACTCCGGCGAGAAGCCGCAGCCGACGCCCGGCCTCGACTTCTTCGACACCGGCGTCGAACTCGTGACCGACCGTCCGGTCGAGGGGCTCGAGTCGATCGACTCGGCGAAGGGCCTCGAGCTCTGCTGGGGCTGAGCCGCGAACCCGCCTTGTGAACTGTCGGAGGTGGCGGTAGCGTCCGCCACCTCCCTTCGGGCGAAGCTCGTGCCGGGAGGCAGGGGGGCATGGACACGGAACGCGAATCCGCGCAGCGTGGTCCCGCCGATTTCGAGAAGGTCGCCGCCGCCGCGGCAACGGTGCCCCCCGGCTTCGAGGAGACGCCGCACGGGCTCCTGAAGCGTCTGCACCACTTCCTGCACGCCAACCCGCCGGCCGTCCCGGCGATCGTGCTGGTGCTGGCGGTGGTCGTCTTCGGCTTCCTCGTCGGTGACCGCTTCTTCCATCCCTTCAACCTCTCGCTGGTCCTCCAGCAGGTCACCATCATCGCCATCGTCGGCATCGCCCAGACGCTGGTGATCCTGACCGCCGGCATCGACCTCTCGGTCGGCGCCATCATGGTGCTGTCCTCGGTGGTGATGGGCCGCTTCGCCGTCGAGCTCGGCCTGCCGGTGCCGGTCGCCTTCGCCGCCGGGCTCCTGGTCGGCACGCTGTGCGGCACGGTCAACGGTCTCCTCGTCACGCTCCTGCGGCTGCCGCCGTTCATCGTCACGCTCGGCACCTGGAACGTCTATTTCGCGCTCAATCTCTGGTACTCGCGCAGCGAGACCATCCGCGCCCAGGACCTCGAGGCCAACGCGCCCTTCCTCCAGTTCACCGGCATCTCCTTCGACATCCTCGGGGCGCGCTTCACCGTCGGCTCGCTGCTGATGCTCGGGCTGTTCGCGCTCTTCTGGTACATCCTCGTGCACACGCCGTTCGGGCGGCACGTCTATGCCACCGGCGACGATCCCGAGGCGGCGCGCCTCTCGGGTATCCGGACCACCCGCACGCTGATCGCCGTGTACGCCATCGCCGGTCTGGTCTGTGCCATCGCCGGCTGGGCGCTGATCGGCCGCATCGGCTCGGTCAGCCCGCAGGCCGGCTATACCGCCAATCTCGACAGCATCACCGCCGTCGTGATTGGCGGGACGAGCCTGTTCGGTGGCCGCGGTGCCATCGTCGGCACCCTCTTCGGTGCGCTGATCGTCGGCGTGTTCCGCAACGGCCTCGCGCTCGCCGGGCTCGACGTGCTCTGGCAGGAGTTCGCGGTCGGCGTTCTGATCATCGTCGCCGTCGCCCTCGACCAGTGGATCCGGAAGGTGTCGGCATGAGCAGCACCCCTCGCCAGCCCATCCTCGAAGCCCGCGGTCTCGTGAAGCGCTTCGGCCGGGTCACCGCGCTCGACCATGCCGACTTCGACCTGTACCCGGACGAGATCCTCGCCGTCATCGGCGACAACGGCGCCGGCAAGTCGACGCTGATCAAGGTGCTCACCGGAGCGCTCACGGCGGACGAGGGCGAGATCCGGCTCGAAGGCCGTCCCGTGCGCTTCCACTCGCCGCTCGAGGCGCGGGCCGCCGGCATCGAGACCGTCTACCAGACGCTGGCGCTCTCGCCGGCGCTCGGCATCGTCGACAACATGTTCCTCGGGCGCGAGCTCGTGGTCGAGGGCCCGATGGGCCAGTGGCTGCGCAAGCTCGACTATCCGCGCATGCGCCGCATGGCGCGCGAGGCGCTCGATGCGCTCGGCCTCACCACGATCCAGAACATCGACCAGGCGGTCGAGACGCTCTCGGGCGGCCAGCGGCAGGGCGTGGCGATCGCGCGGGCCGCCGCCTTCGGCAGCAAGGTGATCGTCATGGACGAGCCGACCGCGGCACTGGGTGTCAAGGAGTCGCGCCGCGTGCTCGACCTCATCCTCGACGTCAAGCGGCGCGGCCTGCCGGTGGTGCTCATCAGCCACAACATGCCGCACGTCTTCGAGATCGCCGACCGGATCCACATCCACCGGCTCGGCCGGCGCATCGCCGTCGTCCGCCCGCAGGACTGCAGCATGTCGGACGCGGTGGCGATCATGACCGGCGCCATGCCCCCACCCGCCATGGCCGCCTGAAGCCGCGACCGGTCTTGCGCCGACGGCCCGCGCGCGGCAGTTTCGGCGCACCGTCGGGGAGAGACCGATGCGCACTCAGGTCGCCATCATCGGTGCCGGACCGGCAGGTCTGCTGCTCTCGCACATGCTGCATCTCGAGGGGATCGAATCCGTCGTCCTCGAGCGCCACACGCGCGCCTATGTGGAACAGCGCATCCGCGCGGGCGTCATGGAATACGAGGTCGCGGAACTGCTGGACCGGCTCGGCGTCGGCGAGCGCATGCGGCGCGAGGGCCTCGTGCACGAGGGCATCAATCTGCGTTTCGCCGGGCGCACGCACCGGGTCGATTTCCGCGACCTCGTCGGCCGCCACGTCATGGTCTACGGCCAGCAGGAGGTGGTGAAGGACCTGATCGCGGCGCGGCTCGCCGCCGGCGGCACGATCCTGTTCGAGGCGGAGGCGACCACCATCGAGGGGCTCGACACCGACCGCCCGACCGTCCGCTACCGCCACGGCGGCGGGGAGCATGTGCTCGCCGCCGACTACGTCGCCGGCTGCGACGGCTTCCACGGCGTCGCCCGGGCGTCGGTGCCGGAGGGCGCGCTCACATCCTTCGAGCGCGTCTATCCCTACGCCTGGCTCGGCATCCTCGCCGAGGCACGCCCGGCGTCCGAGGAGCTGATCTACTCCAATCACGAGCGGGGGTTCGCGCTGCTCTCGATGCGCTCGCCGACGCTCTCGCGGCTCTACATCCAGTGCCGTCCCGACGAGAACCTCGACGAGTGGCCGGACGAGCGCATCTGGGAGGAGCTCGAGACCCGCCTCGCAGCGCCCGGCTTCCGTCTGGAGCGGGGCCCGATCCTGCAGAAGGGCGTGACGCCGATGCGCAGCTTCGTCACCGAGCCGATGCGCCACGGCCGGCTGTTCCTCGCGGGCGATGCGGCGCACATCGTGCCGCCCACGGGGGCCAAGGGAATGAATCTCGCGGTCGGCGACGTGGTGGCGCTCGCCCGCGGCCTCGTCCGCCGCTTCCGCGACGGCCGCGAGGATCTGCTCGATGCCTACAGTGCGACCTGCCTCGCCCGCATCTGGAAGGCGCAGCACTTTTCCTGGTGGATGACCACCATGCTGCACCGCGACGAGGCGATGCTTCCCTTCGACCGCAGGCGGCAGCTCGGCGAGCTCGAGGCGGTGACGGGTTCGCGGGCGGCTCTCACATGGCTTGCGGAAAACTACACCGGGCTGCCGTTGCCACCGCTTCGCGACTGAACGCGGAAGGAGCTACGGAATGAAACCGAACGTCGTCTACGGACCGCGCGACTGGTCCTCGCATCCGCCCATGATCTTCCCGGACTACCGCTCGACGCAGACGCGCGGGCCGACCAAGCCGCTCGTGCCGGTGCCGCAGACCCTGACCGAGCTCACGGTGCCGGTCTACGGCCACGACGCCATCGGCCCGCTCGATGCCGATCTCACCCGCAACGCCGCACGGAACGGTGAACCGCTCGGCGAGCGCATCGTCGTCGCCGGCCGGGTGCTGGACGAGGCCGGCCGCCCGGTGCCGAACACGCTGATCGAGATCTGGCAGGCCAATGCCGCCGGCCGCTACATCCACCGGCGCGACCAGCACCATGCGCCGCTCGACCCGAACTTCCACGGTGCCGGCCGCTGCCTCACCGACGAGGAGGGACGCTACCGCTTCGTCACCATCCGCCCCGGGCCCTATCCGTGGAAGAACCACCACAACGCCTGGCGGCCCTCCCACATCCATTTCTCGCTGTTCGGGCCGGCCTTCTGCACGCGTCTCGTCACCCAGATGTACTTTCCGGGCGACCCGCTGCTCGATTACGACCCGATCTTCCAGAGCACGCCGGCAGGGGCGCGGGAGCGGCTGATCTCGAAATTCTCCCTCGATCTCACCGAGCCGGAATGGGCCACGGGCTACGTCTTCGACATCGTACTCCGGGGCCCGAAAGAGACGCCGATGGAGACCCGCTGATATGCCCGCCCAGACGCCTTCCCAGACCGTCGGCCCCTACTTCGCCTACGCGCTCACCCCCGAGCCCTACGGCTATCCCGGGATCGCCGCGAACCGGCTCGTGGGCGTCGACACGCCGGGCGAGCGCATCACGCTCCTCGGCCGCGTCTTCGACGGCAAGGGCGATCCCGTGGAGGATGCGCTCGTCGAGATCTGGCAGGCGGATGCTTCGGGCCGCTACGCCGACGCACCGGGCGGCGGCCGGGCCGATTTCACGGGATTCGGCCGCTGCGGTACCGACGTGGAGGGCCGGTTCTCCTTCGAGACGGTGAAGCCCGGCCGCGTGCCCGGGCCGGACGGCCGGCTCCAGGCGCCGCACATCGCGGTGATCCTGACCGCCCGCGGCATGCTGAACCATCTCTTCACCCGCATCTATTTCGCGGACGAAGAGGAGGCCAACGCCGCCGATCCGATCCTCGCGCTGGTGCCCGCGGAGCGGCGCGCGACGCTCGTCGCGGTCCGCGAGGAGCATCCCTCCGGCCCGGTCTACCGCTTCGACATCCACCTCCAGGGCGAGCGCGAGACCGTCTTCTTCGACGTCTGAGCCGACGGGACCCGCGGCCGGCCGCCTCAGGCCGGCTGCGGGCTTCCCGAGAGTTTCGCCACCCGGCGCGCGTGCCGGCCGCCCTCGAAGGGCGTGTCGAGGAACGCCTCGAGGCAGTCGCGGGCCACCGCCGGGCCGGTCGTGCGGGCCCCGAGGGCCAGCACGTTGGCATCGTTGTGGAGGCGCGCGAGGCGCGCGGTCGTGACGTCGTGGCAGAGTGCGGCGCGCACGTGGCGGTGGCGGTTGGCCGCGATCGAGATGCCGATGCCCGAGCCGCAGACGATCACGCCGATCTCGGCCCTCCCGTCGGCGAGTGCCGCGGCGAGCGCGTCGGCCATGTCCGGATAGTCGACCGAGGAGCCGTCGTTGACCCCGAGATCGAGCGTCTCGTGACCGCGCTCGCGGGCCAGCGCCATCAGCATGTCCTTGAGTTCGTAGCCGGCGTGGTCGGCGGAAAAGGCGATCCTCGTCATGGAACCCTCGCTGCTGCCCGGGGCGCGCCGGCAATGTCGCGACCGGCCGCGGCCGCGGCAAGCCCCGTCCCGTGACAGGGCCGGGCGAGGCCGGAGGGCAGGGGCGAGCCCGCGATCCAGGCCGCGATGTCGGCGTAGACGCGTTCGCGCTGCAGGTCCCGCAGCAGCATGTGCCAGCCTTCGGGGTAGACGGTCAGCGTGCAGGCGTCGCTCGCGACGCGGCGGGCGAAGGCGAGCTGCACGTCGACGGGGACGATCTCGTCGCGCCGGCCGACCAGCACGAGCGTCGGCAGCCGCAGCTCTCCTGCCGCGTCCCACGCCTCGCCCATGAGCCCGACCACGCCCTCGATCGCCGCGAGCCGCGTCCTGCGGATGAACAGCGGGTCGCGCGCGAGCTCGCGCAGCACCTCGAGATTGTCGGTCGCCTGCCGCTTCAGGCTCTCGCCCGTCAGACGCAGATCGGGGAACAGCCGGGCGGCGACCCACAGCACGGCGCGGTAGAAGGGGTTCATGGCCGCCCCGCCCCAGACCGCGGGCGCGCTCAGGATCACGCCGTCGGCGGTGGTCGGCTCGCGGGCGGCGGCGAGTGCCGCGACCGCCGCGCCCATGCTGGTGCCGAGCAGATGCACGGGCACGCCCGGATGGTCGCGGCGCAGCGTGCGCAGGCGGGCGAGGGCGTCCGCGACCAGCACCCGGCTCCCCGGCCACAGCCCGCGGTCGGGGTTCTCGCCGAAACCGCGCTGGTCGTAGGCCTCGAGCAGGATGCCGTGGGCGGCCGCCCAGGGTCCGAAGAGGGCGAACGCGCGGCGGTGGTCGTTGAAGCCGTGGAGGGCGAGGATCACGGCGCGCGGCCGGCCCTCGGGCGCCCAGACGGTCCGTGGCAGCAGCCGGCCGGGCGTCGCTGCGCCACCGTCGCCGCCATGCAGCGCATCGCCGCTGTCGGTGGCCGCGCAGGCGGCGAGGCTGGCAAGCAGGCCCGAGAGTGCCGCGCGCCGGTTCACACCGGGACCGGCCCACTCGCCTCGCCCAGACCGAGCAGGTCCCAGATGTCGTCCGGCGAGCGGCCGCAGTCGCGCAGGTGCCGCAGCGTCACGGCACGGTTGCGCTTGGCCATGCGCTGTCCCTTGCTGTCGGCGATCAGATTGTGGTGGTAGTAGCGCGGGGTGTCGAGGCCGAGCAGCGCCTGCAGTAGGCGGTGGATGTGGGTGGCGTGGAAGAGATCCTCGCCGCGGGTGACGAGCGTGACGCCCTGCACGTGATCGTCGATGGTGACCGCGAGATGGTAGGAGGTGGGCACGTCCTTGCGGGCGATCACCGGGTCGCCGAAGATCTGCGGCGTCGCCTCGACCCAGCCCGCGCGCCAGTCGAACCACCAGAGCGGCCCCGTGCGTTCGAGCGCCTTGCCGACGTCGAGCCGCCAGGCGAACGGCTCGCCGCGGCGGATGCGCGAGCTCCGCTCGCGTTCGTCGAGGCTGCGGCAGATGCCGGGATAGACGAGCTCCCCCGACGGCCCGTGCGGCGCGCGGCCGGCCTCCTCCACCTCCATGCGGATCTGCTTGCGGGTGCAGAAACAGGGATAGACCACGCCGGCCTCGATCAGCGCCTCGAGCGCCTCGCGGTAGAGATCCATGTGCTCGCTCTGGCGGCGCACGGGGCCGTCCCACTGCAGGCCGAGCCAGGTCAGGTCCTCGATGGTGGCCCGTTCGAACTCGGGGCGGCAGCGCTGCCGGTCGATGTTCTCGAGGCGCAGCAGGAAGCGGCCGCCGGTCTGGCGCGCCGCCTCGTAGGCGAACAGCGCGGAATAGGCGTGGCCGAGGTGGAGAAGGCCAGTTGGGCTCGGCGCGAAGCGGGTGACATGCCCCGGTTCGCCGTCCCCGGGCAGCGGGATGCGGTCCGGTCCACGCAGCACCACATGCGGCTGGGTTCGGCCCTGCGACACGGCGGCATGGTCCCCACGGTTGAGAAGCCGGCAGGCCGGGATCATGATCGGCGCGGGCCCGATGTGCAAGCCGCCTGCGAGGGGAACCCGCGGTCATGGTACGACTTTCCGGACCGGGCTGGCTGCCGCGCCACGGTCTGGTTCGGCAGGCGAGGGCGAGCTTTCAGAGTCTCAGCGTCTCGATCCGGCCCTTGAGACGCACGCGGAAACCGGCCGGCGGCCGGCTCTCGCGGAAAGCGGCGACCAGTTCCTTCCAGCGCAGGAGCAGTCTGCCGGCCTGTTCGCGTGGCTCCAGCTTCGCGAACGCCGGTTCGAGGAAGAAGATGACGAGGTCGGTCGACCGCCATATGGCCCTTTCGTGCGGCCGGCGCGAGATCCGGTGGTCAGCGGTCAGGACCGCCCAACCCCCTTCGCTTCCGAGCGCGCGTAACCAGTCCTCGTCCCTGGCGTCGGGCCCGAACCGCTCCCGGATGTGCTCGACGTATCCCTCGTCTTCCGCCACGGCCACGCGGAGCGTCCTCGCGACGAGTGGCGAAACGTTGTTGTCGACGAGAAGCTTCACGCCGCGAGCCTGGACGCCCCGACGGTGCTCCGGATCATCCGTTCGAACGCCACCGCGTCCTCGACCTCGGCTTCGGTGATCTCGAAGGTACGGGCGGTCTCTTCGTAACTGCCGGTAACCGAATGGCTTTCGAACAGCGCGGCTGTCGGGACCCCGGAGATCGCGCTGACGGGCTGGCCGAACGACCTGTGAGGATCGACGACCACGCGCCGCCGTCGTCCGAGCGGCCACCACCGGATCGCCATCTCCGGGTCGTAATCGTAGGGCCGGAGGCTGGGCTCGACGACTCGATGGAATGCGTACTGGTCGCGGTCGAGGTCGAGCAGCTTCTCCTCTTCGAGGATCTCGAGGTAGAGACGTTGGCCGTCGGTCCGGAAACGGGCACTCGCGAGCGGATGCTCGGTCCGGAGCAGCTCGCGGGCTTTGAGCAGCAGGCGCCGAAGGGTCCGGGGCGGCAATCCGTGCCGCAGCAGCCAGGTGAGCACGCCCACCTGGACGAGGTCGCGGAAACCGAGCCCGATACGTCCCTCGAGCGGCGGAAGCTGGAGCCGCCAGAGCGGTTCACGCCCGTCCCGGGTCAGCCACCGACGAAGCCGGGAAGCGGGCAGGCCGACGAGCCGCGCAGCCTCCGGAAGCTCGTAGACCCCTACGCCGAGATACGAACCGACCCGGCCGGTGCTCTCCCCCTCGCGCTCCCTCATGCGGCACTCCTCGCCAACCCGGCCGGCGTCGTCCAGACGGTTCCGACCCTGGCCGGGTCCCTCTCGCCGGGCCACATCGTCGGCCGGGCGGCTGGGTTCGGCCCTGCGACACGGCGGCATGGTCCCCACGGTTGAGAAGCCGGCAGGCCGGGATCATGATCGGCGCGGGCCCGATGTGCAAG
>FWWM01010057.1_pt1 | contig 17061 bp, 13 predicted proteins | sample 2228351 | NCBI WGS metagenome assembly FWWM01 (sample SAMEA103939774, study PRJEB20133) | metagenome | reverse complement strand
ATAACGCCCTAATTCCACCAGGTTGCCACCAAACTTCATCTTATAATCACGCACACCATATGGGACTCCCGGCTTGCCGGCACCGCCAAAATCGAATATTGAGCATCGGTGTTGTTTACCCCATTTAAAAATTTCCCATAATAAAAAATCACCTGGATTACCTTTGGCATAATCAGATTTATTGCCTACGTAATATTCATAAATACAGTTTTTGAAAACGAGCCCGAAAAAGGCAGCAATAACTTCATCGTTATATTTAACTGAAAATGGTATGAACTGCAACTTCTCATTAGATTGTTTTCTAAGAGATAAAAAAAAATGCAATGAAGGAAGGGGCAACTTTGCGCGTTGATAAACCTCCTGCAAAACCTGATAACACTGATTTATTTCTGTATCATTTTCAGCAATGGAAAATGTGAATCCTTCCCTGGATGCTTTATTGATATAATTTCGTTTCCTGGAAGCAATCTCCTTCCATAATTCTTTTTCTGATTTATTTAAATCAATCAAAATATTCAAATGCTGCTCATACTGAAAACCAAATTCTTCAAACACTTTCTTTTCTGAATTTTGCACCCAAAAATTACGGAACTGCGAATAGATGGCTTTTTTCCTGGCAATGGCATCATATTCTTGCAATAGTAGTTTCATAATTTTTTCATCATTATCCACCACCAACGGTCCGCCCCATATAATCGAACGGGCAGAGAGAAAACCGAACGGAAGGGCATATTCTTTCTGCACCACTGCTAGTAACACACCCAACATTTTTTCATTATCTTTTGCCAGCAATAAAATTGGTTCATACAAGGGCGTTTCCTGATACACCCGAAACATTTCCGGGGTTTGAAAGGCATTGCCGTGGGGGTGATTATAAACGAATGAGGACCATGATTCTGTATTTATCTGACTTTCATCTGTGATAACTTGAATATTTGCCTGCATTTAATCAACAAACCTCCTGAACCATAGTTCCATATTTATCCATTTCCATATCTCTTTTGAAATATTTATCTCTTGATTAAGGTGTTTTTGATAAAGCTGTTTAGCTTTCTCCGTATCTATTATATTTCTTTTTCTCAAAGATTCTGAATTTAATATATCATTTACTAATTCAATAAATATTTGCTCTCTGAACCATTCATCCTGAGGTGTCCCAAAACCAATTTTATCCTTTCGTAACCTTATTTTCTCAGGTAAAATATTTCTCATAGCTTCTCTTAAAATTGCTTTAGTCATTCCTTTATTAATAATAAAATCAGAAGAAGATGATAATGTTTTTTCTACAAGTCTATAATCTAAAAATGGCACGCGCGCCTCTAATGAAAAATACATTGAATTCCTGTCTTCCCATTTTAACAAATGCTCCAGCTTATACTCAAAGTGATTTAACAGTGCATCCTTCAATGACACAGAACCGTAAAGCTCATCGGCAATTACGGAGTAAACGCTGCTGTTAAGAAATTCTTTAGTCAGGTATCCTTTTTCATTTGCCCTTAACTTATTCCGTATATTTTTAGGAAAAAGAAAATATATAAAGGTTTTTACTCCATATAAAGAATTGTGATTTCTGATATAACTTAAAATTTCACTAAATAAACGAAACCATTTAAACTGCTTAAGAATATCTTTAAAGTAAAATCCAAAGAAATAGTGATACCCGGCAAGACTTTCATCCGCTCCCTGACCATCGAGCGTTACAACTACATTATCCTTAGCCAGTTCCATTACTTTAAATTGTGCGTAAGGTGATGTTGATGGAATTGGTTCGCCATGTGCAGACACAAATTTCATCAGATCATTTTTTAATGTTAAGGCATCAGGTGTTGTATAAAACATATTCTTCAGTACACTGCGGAACTCATTAATAAATTCACTCTCATCTCCAAATTTTCCTTTTTCATATACTGCCGAAAAAGTATTTAAATCTTTTTTTTCGTAATCTTTGAGAAGAATAGAAACAATGCTTGAGGAATCCAGTCCGCCGCTTAAACATACTCCTACAGGCACATCACTTCTTAACCTTAATCCGACAGCAGAACTAAATAACTCTCTATATTCCTCGCCGTTTTTAAAACCATCAACATTCTTAACTCTCTCCCTAAGATCGTACCATTGTTTAATTTCTAATTTTTCATTTTTAATTGTTAATTGATGCCCGTGTTGTAATTTCTTAACTTCATTAAAAAAAGTTTGTTCTGTCTGATCGGTTCTGTTAAAAACTAAATAGTCAAATACTGCCTGATTATTAACAGTTGGTTTTTTATTGAGTATTGAGAGTATAGGTGGAATTTCGGAAGCAAAAATAAACTGCTCGTTATCCTGATAATAATAAAAAGGTTTTATGCCATATCTGTCGCGTGCACAGAATAGTCCTTTTTTTTCTCTGTCATAAATTGCAAAAGCCCACATACCGTTAAACTTATTCAGGCAATCTTCACCCCACTCAATATAAGAATTCAGCACAACCTCAGTATCAGTATTAGACTTAAAATCATATCCCCTATCTCTTAACTCATCTCTCAGCTCTATATAGTTATAAACTTCCCCATTATAAACAATCACAAATCGTCCATCGTCACCCTGAGCTTGTCGAAGGGTCTTTTCACTTATCACTTGGTCACTAGAAAACATTGGCTGATGCCCAAGAGGGGAGAGGTCTAAAATGCTTAACCTAACAAATCCTAAACCTATATTTTCCTCAATAAACATTCCTTCATCATCAGGACCACGATGCTTCATCACATTCATCATAACCTGAATTTTTTCAGCTTCAGGTGTTGAGTTGTCGAATTTTATTATTCCGCAAATGCCACACATCAAGAAGGTTTCCTTGCAATTATATGTGCAGTTTGAATTGTTAAATCATCCTCTGAAAATTGACTTTTAATATGTTTACTAATTTTCTCTAATTCTGCTTTTGTACCCCGATTCTTTTTTTCCAAAATTATTTCAAAGCCTGCCGCTTTCAATAATTTAATATGAAATGAGTGCGGCATTCTATTAATTGGATACATTCTTCCATGCATCAAAAATTTCCAGAAGTATTTATTTATATAAAAATGTTCGCACCATAAATCGGAAAATTCATGAGCTCTATAATCTATTACATGAGAGCAGCAGCCGCCAGGTTTTAACCATTTAAACATAATTTTATAAGCATCTTCTAAATTCACTACATGTTCCATTACGGCATTTGATATTATTAAATCAATAGTAGATTCTTCAATATTCTCCTCACTGTTCCAGGGCACGACATATTTAAGTTTATTGGAAGCATTTTTTATTATTTCCTTTTCCAGCAATTCAAAATTTTTGTTTTCAATTGGAAATAATTTTCTTAACTCATTTAATACAATAGCGTTATTATCGGAATTAGAATGTGGTATAACGTCAAACCCTATATATTTATTAAAACCATATAGAATTGCACATAATCCAACACCCAATGTATCTCCAGGTCCAATTTCAGCTATAGTGCCGGATTTAAAGGGAAAGCCGGCTTCACCCAGAACTGAAATATGCGAAGTAAAAATTTTATAATAATATTCTCCGATGACAGGACTAGTGCCTTTAGCTCTTAGAATTTTTTTTATAAAAGGAACATAACTAATAAAAGACCGTAATATTTTCTTGGATTTAATCATGTTCATTAAACTAAAAGCGAATCATAGATTTCTTCTAATTCTATTTCTTTCTCTTTAATATTTAGAAATTTAACCGCATACATTTGCCCGGCTGTTCCTAATTTTTTTCTAAGGTCAACATCTTTAACCAGTCTTTCAATAGCCTTAACTAAACCATCAACATCCCACTCATTTACTAACAAACCGGTTACATTATTTTCAATTACAAATGGGATACCGGCATGGTAAGTTGATATAACTGGTAAACCGGATGACATTGCTTCAATAATAGTTCCGGGAATTCCTTCCTTGTCACCATTATTTGCTGTTACACTTGGATGAATGAATACATCGGCATTATATAATTCTTTCTTCATATCAGCGGAGCCGTATTCGACAGCCCCAATAAAAGTAACGAAATCGTTCAATTTATTTTTAGACACAAAATCTTTTAACTGTCTTTCTAATTCACCGCCACCAACTATTCGTAAAGAGATATTACTTATCCCATTATCAATTATTTTCTTCAATGCTTTTAACAAAAATAGATGACCTTTTTGAGGTACGAGAGAAGCTAAAATCAAAAAGATTACGTTTTCCTTATTAAGGTAAGTTCTATCCTTCCAATAAAATTTATTTACCTCACTTCCGTAATAGTGAACGATTATTTTATCTTCCGGGCAATTTGATCTAACTAAATCTTTCTTCATATCAGGACTCATGGCCAGCACCTTCGTGACATGCGGGAAAACACGATTTCTCAACAACCATCCTCCATAGCCTATGATGGCAGAAGAAAAAGAAGAAGCATCATAACCGTAAAAAGAAACCACTGAAGGTCTACCGGAATACCTCATTAAATCGCTGTATATCGAACTATCGGAGCCATAATGTAAATGTAAAATAGAGACATTCCATTCATCCAGAAAACGCAAGGCCTTTTTTACATCCATCCGCGATAATTTCTTTAAATAACGAAAGTTAAAGTCAAATTTCTTGCCAGAGGCCAGATTCAATGTTGGAAAATCATTATGGAAATCAGCAAATCCTCCGTCATCTTTAGCTGATTCATATTTATAAATGATGACAGGCTTATAGTTAATGTGGTTTAGAATCTGATTTTGAATAAAGGAAGATTTTAACTGTGTGTTTTTGCGTATGAAATGGGCGACTGTTTTCATTAATTATTCAGGTAATTATAAATTGAAAGCAGATGGGCAAATTTTAATCGCTTCTTGTCATTGTCTAATTCGTTAAATTCAATAATTTCTTTTTTAAAAAAATCATTTTCGGTAAAACTTTTTCTGCTGTATTCCAAATAATCTTTTGCCCATTTGGTAGTGTCAAACGTATCGTTCCCAATTTTGGAATAATACCTCTTAGTTTTATACACCCCGTAACCGATAAATAAATAATTAATCGGAAACGGTTTTATCAGATCTGCAGGTTTATAACCGCGGTCCAGTTTAATATTAAGTAATTCAGGATTATATTTTTTCATTATCCACGCATATAAAAGCTGCCCTTTTCTTCTCTTGTATTTACTTTTGCCGAGAAAACCATTGTACATACCGGCAAAAGTGGTTTTATATATTAGGTCAATAAAATCATTATCAAAATATGGAAACCTCGTTGTTACATACACACGCTCACTCTGTATTTCCTGTGAAAAATATTTCCTTATTCCTTCTTCTATAATAAACATGAAGAAGCGGGTTATTTTATCAAATTCCTCAAACCTTTTAATGTGTAAATCGAAAATGTTTTCAATTACTTCCTCTTCTGAAATCTTAATAATATTATCATTTAAATATTTAAGCCGGGTTAATTCTGTAAGAATATTTCTTATTTCCGATTTCGGATCATCACTGAGAAAGATCCTCTCCGAAAAGTCGTTTATTATTATACCTAGATTATGAAGAGGTCGCAGTATTTCACTGCCGAATAATCCTGTAAGAATTGTATTAGAAAATTTTGATAGCCTTGAATATGCATAGGGAAACACAGCTTGTGTAAAGGGTGCAGTCCCATTTGAAAATTCAACTACCATTTGTCCAAGTTCAGGATACTGCCGTTCAAAATCTTCATCACAGTAAACTGGGGTGTAAGGAATATTTAGTTTTTTTGAAATACTCTCAGGTATTTGTATCTGCCTGCTGCCGGGCATACCGTAGGAATAGCAAAGATATTCATCTTTGTTTTTTCGCAACATTGCTAAATTTGTTCTGCCGTCGAACCCGCCAGTTAAGCTCACAAGAATTCTCTTAGAATCGGACGTGTATAATTGAACATTTTCATATAACTGCTCTGCTAGCAGATCGAGTGATTCATTACGTTTAAGCAATTTGCTGTGATACAAATTTTTAACTTCCCAGTACTGCTGACACTTAAATTCATTATCATTGAATTTATAAATTGATGCAGGTTTAACTCTTTTAATTTCTTCAAAATAAGTCCTATCATCAAGTGTGTAGTCAAAAATTAACTGCTGTGTTAATGCAGTTTTATCAACCGCCCTAGTATTAGCAGCTTGTGTTAAAAGTCTTAAGGATGATGAAATGATCAATAACCCATTTTTAAAGTAATAATAAAAAGGCAAAACATTATGCCGATCGCTTATCATAATACATTCATTTGATGTATCATTAAATAAAACTACAACAAAAGAACCTTTGATATAATTTACTGTCCCTATGCCGTACCGGTAATAAAGGGTGTATAGTTCCGAAGAGTTAATTTTTTTAGGTTTTATATTAAACTGCTTTGTGTAATTATTATTCGTAAAAACAGAGCCAAATAAAAATAAATGCTCATTATCTTTACTGAAGTAATTTTCCTCATTTTCATTTCTTTCAAGATATACTACTAAACCACGGTTTAGTTTTACCTTATATTCTATTTTTTTTATCTCATTGTAATAAGGCAAATTCGCAAATGTGAAATCAGGAGTATAAAGGTTTACGTTTTTTTTGAAGTCATTATACAATAGTAAATCAAACATAATATTCTGGTCAGTAAAGGTTTTTTATCGCCATCAACAAAAAATAAATTTTTTCCTTTATTGAAAACGTATTATAGCATTTTCCATTAATTCCTGTTGATATTATTTCTTCGATGTAACTCATAATTCGCCCTATTTTCTCTTCATATTTACGCTGCGGTATTCCATCAATATTTGTCAAGGCATTAGGACAAATAATATTTATCGTAACATTATTTCCTAATTTTATAAATTCCTTTGCAAGTGCTTCTGAAAATCGTAAAATAAACCCCTTAGATGCACAATATAAACTACCGGTAGAGTATCCATAAAATGCTGCACGCGACGATATATTTATAATTCTGCCAAAATTATTTTTAAACATTTTTTCAGAGATTAATTTTGTTAAAATTATATTTCCTCTCAAATTAACATTAATATAATTATCAATATCTTGTTTGGTAAAATCCTCAAATGTTTTGAAAATCCTCAGGCTTACATTATTAATTAATATATTTATATCGGGAAATTCTTTAGCTGTTATTAATTCAGTAAATGCTTCAATGTCGCTTAAATCGATTTCATAATAATTGGTTATTTTCGATAAGTAGCCAGAATCAATTTTGCTCCTGTCATTATGATCAAAAACGTAAATGTTATAGCCTTTAGTATATAAATACTCTCCAATTTTTCTTCCCAAACCAGAGCCACCGCCAGTAATTAGAACATTCTTCATTTGGATAGAATTCTTTTAATTAAATAAAACGGCAGTTTTACTAATCTCCTGCCAAACCTGATTTCATAAAATGCCGGAAGTAAATCATCTTTTGCATAATCAGAAAAGACTTTTTTACCCGAGAGACTTTTAATCCATTGACTAAAAGTTAATCCATTTTCTTTCCTGTATGAAAAAAAGGAATCAAAATCAGAATAAATATTTACCCATTTAATTCCTGTTTTATAATCAAAATAATCTTTGCTCAATTGATTAGTCAAATCAAGATATTGGATTAACGGGAAGTTAATCCCGCAGATATCCGCTAAAATATTCTGCTGCCAGTAACGCGGATTTAATTCAATAAGTTTAAACTTTTTATCTTTTTCATCAAATTTGAATTCGGCAGAACCAACGCCTTTGTAACAGATTGCATTAAAAAATTTTTTACCCAATTCCATCAATTCATCATTTTTTATGCTTTCTACTACACAGCCCACGCCAAAATGAACAGGGCTTTGCCGGATTTTTTTCAAACAAAAACCGGCTTTAAGTTTACGGGTTTTATCGATGTAACCGCAAAATTTATAATGATTGGTATCGGGACCTTCAATTAATTCTTGAGCAACTAAGCTAATACCCTTATTCAGAATTGAATCTATTTTTAAAATGAATTCATTTTTATTTTTAAACACAAAACCCTTTTTTGATCCTCCAAATACTTTCCGCCATTCATTTGAATTAACCCCTTTGATAAAAACAGGGAATGATAGTTCATGAATAATATTATCAATATCCTCTTTTGTCTGTAATAAAGCGGTTTTAGGTATGGGTACATCCACTTTCTTAGCAAGTAAATACTGTTCAAATTTATTGCTTATGGAATTGATGATTTCATTAGATGGAATGTTAATGAGGAAATAATCTTTCAATGTTTCAAAATTATTTATTACTGCAGGAATATATTCATCAGAGGTAATATATAAAACCGGTTTAGCACTAAAATGTGAGGCTTCATTTGAAATAAATTCAATAAATTCATTTTCATTTTCTTTTGGATTGGGTGAGATTTTTGCTTTAACATAACGGCTGTAAAAACCGATATCTTTTTTATAATCATAACCGAATACTTTAATTCCATTTCTGCCAAGGCTCCTTGCAACACCTAAGCCTGTCTCAAACATCCCGAAAATAAATGCAGGGTTATCTGTTTTCACCATTCAACCAATCCACATAATTACCAACTGTCGTAATTGATATTTCATCTTTTTTAGAGTCGATAAATTCAAACAAGGAGGGTAAAACATTGGAAATAAATTCAGTCGGAAGAGATGGATGAAACCAAAAGTTACAAACAACATTATTTTTTATTGCCCGCTTTATTATTGTAATGTATCTGTATATATGATATTTATCCGACCAGCCTTTCCGGTAAACAAATTCATAAGTTCTCTTCAATTCCCATAAATTGTTTTTATGTTTAACCGGATAACCTAAAATATTACCCGGATCTGACTGGAACGAAGTAAATCCTGATTCGGCAAGTTTGTTTAAATTACCAATTGAATGTCCCGGATGCACAAACGATTTTAATTCTATTCCAAATTTGGCAGCAGCTTTTTTGCATTCATTTATTTCTGCTTCAAAAAGTTCAGGCGGACAAACTTCGTCCCTGCAGTCAATATGGGAAAATGTATGGCAGCCTATTTCATGCTTTACCTTTGAATTAATAATCTTTTCAATCAAATCAGGAGCGTACCATTCCGGTGCTTCTTTATAATTGCTGCATGGATCATATTCAAACCAATCATTTCCTTGAAAGTCCCAAAACTGTCCTTCATAATTTTTCACCGCCGGAATTTCAGGATGAGCTTTTCCGTTTAATTTATTACAATCTTTTAAAAACAGATGACCTGCCGCAGCCCAAGTAATAGGTATATTATAAGATTCGCAGAGTTCCAAAATCTTCGGAATATTTTCTCTTTCAAATTCAGCTTTTTCAATTGCAAGAGTATAAGCATCTTTAGTGCTCTTTGAATAACGCCAGGCCCAGGCGAGTTCAAAATCCGCCGTAATGGTTAGAACGGCTTGGTACTTTGACGGGATAAATTTTCGCGGATCCGTGCAGCTTTCAACTACCGGATTGCGGTTCAGCCAAAAATTTATTTTGCTCAATATTGCCTTGACTTTATTATTCACCATATACCTTATCTAACTTTTCGATATAATTTTCAAAGGAATATTCATGAGTAGCATAATCATAAGCAAGTTGAACCATTCTTTTTATTTCAGACTTATTTTCATCCGCCATAAACCATTCTATCTTTTCGGCTAGATCGTCGGCATCACCTGTTTTAAACAATTTAAAGTATTTATTATCATGCGATAACTCTCTCATAACATCAATATCACTTGCCAGGACCGGTGTTTTATTCAATAATGCTTCAATAACAGCTATCCCAAAAGTTTCTGATTTTGAAGAAAAAACAAATAAAGAAGCCAAGTCAAGATATTGCCAGGCATTTTCCATTGTACCTAAAAAATAGACTTTACATTCAATTTCTTCATGATTCAGCTCTGTCTTACACCTTGCGGCGTTTGTTAGCTCTTTGCCAATAAAAACTATTTTTAGGCCAGGGTAGAATTCTTTTATCTTATTAAAGGCTCGTATAATCGTTAATTGATCTTTTTCAGGCACAAAATTTCCGATCATCATAATTATGAAATCGCTGGTCGAATAATGAATAATGCGTGCAAAAGCACCCAAAAGATGAACTTCTTTCTCCCCGGGCAGCTTAACTGCATTATGCAAAACAGTTAATTTGTTGTTAGGGAAGCCTTTCCGAAGGAGTTTTTCACGCAAAGAATTGCTGACCAGAATCACTTTTTCGAGAAAGGGGAGCAAGGATTTTTCTAAATAATAAGTCCAGTTCTTTTTCGGATTGTAGAGATGAATAGAATAAAATATTTTTAAGGAGGGTTGGAAAAATTTAAGAAGAACCGCATAGAACAATTCAATTTCCTGATGGGCATGAATTATTTTAATGTCATTTTTCTTGACCAGTCCGACCAGGGCCAAGAGAACTTTAAGATCAACTCTACGCTTGCGAAAAATTTTTATAGACTGATTTGCTTCGGAAGTGAGATGTTTTATGTATGCGCCATCTTTGATTAGCGCATAATAAAATTTGATTCTGGTCTGCTTTAAATTGAAGAGATTTAGTAGCAGGGTTTCAGTACCCCCGGGATCGAATGAGGAACGAATATATAAAACCTTTCTCATATAAGTTTTTCCAGAATTCGTTTAAGAGCAATATGAGCACTATAGTTATCTTTCAGATAATCTCTCAATTCAAATAAGGTTTTTTCCCTAAATTCATTATTAATAATGTAAGTTGTTGCGAGATCAGCAATTGAACGATAACTGCGAATTAAAGGCAATTGAACACCTTTAAAAAAATGTTCAAGGTCTTTTCGATATTCTACTAAAGGCAATACGCCCATGGCAATCGTATCGAACACCCGAAGATGAACCCCATGCAAAATCGCCGGGTTGGCATCTACAGGATAGAGTTTGGCGCATTTGTGCATTTTAACCAGTTCTTCCAATGGAATATGTCCGTTTTTCAGTTCAAATTTTTTCTCTAACTCGGGAAAAAACTTAAACCAGCGTTTGAAATGCCGTCCACCAAATAATTTGAAATTAACGGACGTAAAATGGTTTAAAAATAAAGCTCGTTTATATCCCCAATTATCCACATAGCCTGTTCCCACAAAGAATATATCAAAATTATACTTTTCTTTATCACGTTCTGTAATGTTGATATTTTTGTAAGGTTCTTCATCATATCCGGGAAAATCGACAACAACGTTTTCAATCCCTAAAAGTTTCAACTGCTCTGCCCAGAAAGAATCAGGCGAAATGATTAAATCAGCTAAAAACAACAGCGCCATATAGTAACGATTGGTTGGTGTATAGTAGGGAGAGTCCCCCAAAATGAACATGATTTTTGCATTCTGTGATTTAAAATATTCGACTGTTTCCGGCAGTAACATTTCATTATTATAAATAAAGACCAGATCCGGGGATTGGTTTTCAAAAACCTCGATGTGTTTGCGGTTAATCAGTGGCATGAAATACGCTTCCCACTTTTGCCGGTAAGTATCGGGGAAACGAAACATCTGGGTATTTAACTTTTGCTGCCATTGGCTGAGGTGATTTCTAAAATCATGATGATATACCTTATAGCCCAGAATTTCGAAACCGGCTTTAACAGTATTTTTCAAAGTATAAAAAGATGGGCAGAGTAGTAAAACTTTCATTTATAAATCATTTTTGTGACAAACAATTATTTGAGAGTAACTAATGTAAATATTCCACTTTTGTTAAGATCTAAATTCATAATTTGACCTTCCTCAAAGAAAATTTTTGATAGCGGAATTTTTTTGTTAAATCTGAATCCAACTTGTGAATAGTAAATAGAACCTTTAAAATTGCAAATCGTATTGGAATAAATAATCAAATTTTTACAGTTCACTAATTTTAGAAAATCACTAACACGCGCGGTTAAAAGATAATCATTTATGTAATCCGGTGAATTTGCAAGACCATCCAGTGGAATAACCGGCATATCAAAATAATATGTGAAAAAACCGGGATAATCATCAACTGCTATGGGAGAATTTTTTATTAAGTAAGGTTTAGCTTGTCTGGAAAATATTCTAATTTCATCAATAATATTATGTTCAGAAATTATGGAAAATCGGCTCAAAGAAGTTTTTATCGGTATTAGAACTAATAAGGCAAATAATAATATTATATTTATTGATAGCCTTTTGAGTGCGAAGAAACTATTATATTGGTTAAAAATTATTATTAAAGTTAGAGCACCTAGCAACAAATGAGGCACGTCGTACCAAGCCCCGATATTGCCACCTTTAACGATTCTTAATGAATTTACATATAAAAAAATAAATAGTGATGCCGATGATAAGTAAAGTTTGAATCTAGAAATTTTATCATTATTAAATTTAACAATACTATGAAATACTAATAAAAGGTAAATAATTAGATATGAAATAGTACCAATAGATAGTTGATTAATTGTCCAATCATTTAACCCATAACTCCCATAAGACTTTAAAAATGAACTAGTGGAATAAAACGTACCTGCAGTCAAATAATTTAATAGGATAATAATCAGGAGAGATAGTAGTAATGAGCAAATCATCAAAAAAGCATATTTAAAATTTCTTTTATAAATAAAATAAATTAATAATGGTGTGATAATTGTGATACTGAAATCAAAACGTATTAATCCTAATACAAAAATTGCCAAGTATAATTTTATATTTATATCATTATTTGCAAACTTACTTAATAAATAAACCACTAAAACCGCGAAATACAGCGTTTCCATGCCAAGAGCTTTAAAGGTTATAAGAGAAAAAATCAAAATGATTAACAGTTTGTATGCTAAAAAATGCGACTTATTTTCTATAAATGGTGAAATTAATTTTAAAATTATTATTGTTAGGAACATCACTAATATTGCATCGAATAACGCGTAATAAATAAAATATTCACTAAAATTTTTTGAAGTCTTTCCTAATATTTCTAAAATCAATGTAACTACATTTGTAACCATCATATTTCCCCAATGGAATCCATTCGTGGGATTTATTCCATCAAAAGTGAACATTCCTGCTTTAAAAAAATTTTTTGAGATAATTGGATAGAATAACGCATCATCATTGTAAAAATTAACAAAGTTACTCTTTAATAAATGATCAAAAGATAATAAACTGACGACAATAAATATTAATAGACTTTTATAATAACGTTTATATAAATCTTTAACCTTATTTATCATGATTTATACTATTCGTCTTTATTCTTTACACTTGTATTCAAGCTCTAATCTTTTTTCTTCCTTTAACGTTTCCCAGTAAACCATATTGGCAAGCGAAAACAAAAATGAAAGTACAAATCCGGTGGTAAATGATACCAGGAAACCGAACCATTGAGCAGATACATTGATGATATGGATACCGAGGAAAAACACTATAAGGACAAGAGGAATTTTATAATATTCACTTTTTTTATTTGTTATTCTAGTAATATTCAATAATTTGATGATAAACATAATCCACAAGAGCAAAAACAAGCAATAACCTATTACGCCGGTATGCAATAATAAATTTTGATGTCCAACGTGTCCATCTGAATAAGCCGCAGCGGTTTCACCATATCCCCATCCAAAAAAAGGTTTTTCATAAAATTTTGCCATAACTCTTGGAGCACGTACATCAAATCTTTGTAATGTACCTCCTGCAGTAATGTCGCCTTTAAGCAGATAGCCGAGTGTTTCATATCGTTCAAAGGATAGTACCACTTGCTTTTGAATGGTGGGAATTAAAATTATAATAAGAAAAATAGCTGCACCAATTACAGAATATTTTAACAAAGTTTTAAGAGGTTTACCGGAATTAAGTATAAGAAAACCTGCTGTAATAAAAATTGCTGCTATAAGCCAGGAACGGGTGGCAGTAAGAAAAATACTTAAAACGGAAAGTATCATTATTATATGTAAATAATTATTACTGAAATATTTTTTGTTCCTCTTCGTTAAAAAATAAGTAGTACCGAGCAAAGAGAGGAATGGAATCATGATTCCATCGGTTGGTCTTATTGCTGTACTGCTTTCAAGAATATCTTTATTCGCAGCGACAGCCGGATTACCAGTACCGCCTAATAAAGAAGCAAATTCCTGTGCAGTAACAATTTTAAATATTTGTGTTGCGATAAAGAATATTACAAAAGGAAAAATGAGATTAAAGAATTGAGCGTAATCTCTTTCATCCTTAATTAATCTTGGTATAATGAACAATAATAACCAGGGGAAGGTAAGTCTCAGAATTGCAGTCCATTTATATATTCCGTTTGCACTTAAAATTAAGATGAAATAAAAAAATAAAATTATAAATATACCAGAAAGAAAATTCCTGGGAAATGAAACCATTTTAAAATATGATTTAACTAGTGCCAAAATCAAAAATGGAATATGAAAATAAAAGTTGCCGATACCAGGGGTTGAAAACAAAGAAAAATTATGCAATGCGTCATTCAGAGAAAATAATGCACCTGGAGAACTTTCGATTACAAATAAAAACGCCAGCCAGAAATAATCGCGCTTTGAATTCCAGAAAGCGATTAAGAGGATTATTTGAAAAACGGTGCCAACAATTTGGGGAGTTTTGTATATGATGAGAACAGAGATGATAAAAAGAAATGAAAAAGCGATTATTTCCTTTTTAGAATTATTTATTTTGTATTTGATGGAATTCAAAAAATACCCTATCTGTATTAAACCAATTCAGTTTTAAAGTAATAGTAGAATAACAAGGAAATTCCAAAAAACATAGAGATCGCCAACGCATAGACAGCACCGACTACTTGGAATTTCACTAACAAAATGGGAGATGATAGAACAATTAAGACAGCTCCTAAAACCAGAGAAATTAAATAATATTTCTCCTTTTGGGAATAGACCAAAATATTTCCCAGAAGCATCATCACCGGTGCCATGGGAATAAGCGTTAAGGAAACGGTTTTGAAGACTTGAACAGATTCACCAAAACTTTTTCCTAAAAGGAGCAAAATGATTTTTTCTCCGAAGAAAAATAGAACCAATCCAATAATACCCCCCCAAAAAAGAAGCATTACAAACATGATTAAATGATATTTTCTCCTTGTTTTCGCCGGGTAATTATTCAATTTCACCAGATAGGGCGTCAGCGCATAAAACATGGTCACATAAAACATGATCATAATTGAATAGACCTGATACCCGCCGGAAAATATTCCCAATGCGTAAGGGCCAATTATAATGGGCAATAAAATTTGCGGGATGGATGGATAAAAACCTTCCAGATTTTGGGAAATTCCCAGTTTGTAGGTCTTTTTGAATGTTCTCAGCGCTTCTTCCAAAGACAAACGTATTCGAAAGGGATAATGCCGGTGGTGATATCGTTTTATTTGAATCGCGTCCCCAATAACCAAAGTCAGTGATGCCAGAAATACCAGCAATGGAAAATCGGTTGGCTCACGAATAAACAGTATGACACCCGCTATATAAACTAATTGGCCAATAATCTGGCTAACTGTAGGAAAGACCAGGTCTTTCTGGGATACATAAAAGAATTCCAGATCAAGTGAGATGGCAAATACTTTAATATACCCAAGTAAAACAGCCAGCAGCAATAATGACTGATTATTAAAAATCACGCCTGATATCAGTAAACTTACCACTATAGCGATCGCAGCGATGGAAAATTGCATGGAAAGAATATCGAGTGCATAACTTTTATTCTTCCTATTAGCGGCAATCTCGCGTATGCCATAGCTTCTCAATCCCAAAAGTCCGATGGGGAGTGCCGTATATTGCACGATAATATTCACCAGATTATAGTTCCCATAAGCCTCCGGTCCCAATGCCCGGGCAATAATAGGTAAGGTAACTAATCCTATTAATTTACTAAAAACATTGGCAAGACTGCGAAATGAGAAATTGAGGAAAAGAGATTTAAATCTAAATATTCTATTAAAATAGGAGCTCGAAATCACAAAAGATTGCCTTAGATAAACATAAATAAATTATTCCAATTTTAACAGGTAAAATATATTTTTAGTATTGCAGTAATGTTTAATAACCAAGATAAAAATGTAATCATAATAAAAGTTTTAAAGTATGTGGGTGTTCTATATAAACTAACCGATTTTACCTACTCTTCAATATTTTTAATAAATTTTCCATTCAAAAATATCACATCATTTTCTAACATTTGAAACATGTCATATTTGGATGAGGACATCCAACAATATAAATAAAAGCCATTATTATACAAAAGTTCAAATATTTTATAAAAGGGAGTCGCCTCTTTATAAAATGGCAAAAATTGAATTTCAAATAGAATCATCTTTGCATACCTTTTTAAAGTTTCAATAGCACCACACATAACCTCATACTCAAATCCCTGGGTGTCAATTTTAAAAATATCAATCTTTCGATTGTTTAAATTTTGATTGTACCAGTCATCGAACTTTTTAATTTCAACTCGAATATTATCGCTTTCTTTTAAGGTCTTTGACAATTGTTTGTTAAAATAATCATATAACTCTAAATTTGGAGCAAGGAAACTATTTGTGGGTGAATAAGAAGATATATTTAAGTTTTTAAACCCATTCTCATTACCAAGTGCAAAGGGGTATAAGTGAATATTGTTCTTATTTGAATATTTTTCTTTCAATAAATTAAATAAAGTTGGAGTTGGCTCGAACGAATATATTTCCGGTTCATTTAATATTTTTGAAAATATATCAATAGATTGACCTTTATTCGCACCTACATCAATAATAGTCAAATTCTCATTATTATGGAAAAAGTGTATGATTATATCTTCAAAACCTGGTTTCAACCTTTTGAGTTCTTTGCGAATAAACGGAATTTTTTTTAATATCTTTTTAAGATTTTTTATTACCATTTTACACAATCTTTTAAATTAATCGCCGGATTTCCTGCTATGATTGAATTTGCTAATTCAAAATTCTTATTCAAAATACTATTTGTCCCAACCACACAGCCATCTGCGATTTGAGTGCCTTTTAAAATTATTGATCGACATCCAATCCACACATGACTTCCTGTTTTAATCTGTTTATCTTCATTGATTCGTTCATG
>FWWM01010050.1_pt1 | contig 17063 bp, 10 predicted proteins | sample 2228351 | NCBI WGS metagenome assembly FWWM01 (sample SAMEA103939774, study PRJEB20133) | metagenome | reverse complement strand
TCTGGGGTCGGCTGGCCGGCGAACTGCACTGGTTCAAACCTTATGAGAAGGTCCTCCAGTGGCAGCAGCCCTTCGCTCAGTGGTTCGTGGGCGGCCAGACGAACGTCTCTTACAATTGCCTGGATGTGCACCTGGGCACCCCGCGACGCGACAAGCCCGCGTACATCTGGGAGGGAGAGCCGGGCGACACCCGTGTGCTCACCTATCAGATGCTGCATTTTGAAGTTTGCAAGTTTGCCAACGTCCTTAAGAAGCTGGGCGTGGGCAAGGGCGACGTGGTGTCGATGTATATGCCCATGGTGCCCGAACTGGCCATTGCCATGCTGGCCTGCGCCCGCATCGGTGCGGTGCATTGCGTGATCTTTGCCGGCTTTTCTTCCGAGGCGATCGCCGAGCGGAACTGCGATGCGTCGGCCAAGTTGATGATCACGGCCGACTACGGTTGGCGCCGCGGTGCCAAACTGCCGCTCAAGGCCAATACCGATGCTGCCCTGGAGAAATCGCCGAGCGTCCAGAAGTGTGTGGTCCTCCGCCGGGTGGGCGATCCCGTGCCCATGCGCGAGGGGCGCGACTTCTGGTGGCATGAGCTGATGGCCGAGGCCCCCGGCGACTGCCCCGCCGAACCCATGGATAGCGAAGCCCCCCTGTTCATCCTCTACACCAGCGGCTCGACGGGAAAACCCAAGGGGATCAAGCACACCACGGCCGGCTACAACCTTTTCGCCAAAAAGACCACCGAATGGGTGTTCGACATCCGGGACGAGGACATCTTTTGGTGCACGGCCGATATCGGCTGGATCACCGGCCATACGTACATCGTCTATGGCCCCCTCTCGGCAGGCGCCACGGTGTTCATGTACGAAGGCGCCCCGAACGCGCCGCGCGAGGATCGCTGGTGGGAGCTCATCGAAAAGTACAAGATCAGCATCTTGTACACCGCTCCCACGGCCATCCGCACTTTCATCAAATGGGGCGACCACTGGGTCGACCAGCACGATCTTTCCAGCTTGCGCCTCTTGGGGAGCGTGGGCGAGGGGATCAACCCTGAGGCGTGGATGTGGTACTACGAGAAGATCGGCGGCTCGCGATGCCCCATCGTCGATACCTGGTGGCAGACCGAAACGGGGGGCATCATGATGTCGCCCCTGACGGGCGCGATCCCCCTGAAGCCGGGAAGCTGCACCAAACCCCTCCCGGGCATCATCCCGGAGATCGTGGCACAAGATGGCAAGCCCGTCGAGCCGGGCCAGGGCGGTTGGCTGGTCATCGCCCAGCCCTGGCCTGGCATGCTCCGCGGCATCTGGGGCGATGACGAGCGCTACAAGGCCCAGTACTGGAGCGCAATCCCCCAGAAGTACCTCACGGGCGACAATGCCCGCTGTGATGAGGACGGCTATTACTGGATCATGGGCCGCATCGACGACGTGCTGAACGTTGCCGGCCATCGCCTGAGCACCATCGAGATCGAAAGCGCCCTGGTCAGCCACGAGGCCGTGGCCGAGGCCGCCGCCGTCGGCCGCCCCCATGAAATCAAAGGCGAGGCGGTGTGCGTCTTCGTGACCCTTACCAATGGCTACGAGCCGAGCGAGGAACTCCGCAAGGCCCTCAAAGACCACGTGCGCAAGCAGATCGGCGCGCTGGCCGTCCCCGACGACATCCGCTTCACCACCGCCCTGCCCAAGACCCGCAGCGGCAAGATCATGCGCCGCCTGCTCCGCGACATCGCTGCCGGCCGGCAGACCACCGGCGACACCACCACGCTGGAAGACTTCAGCGTCCTGGCCCGGCTCCGCAGCGCGGAAGAGTAGGGCGCGTGCTGGCCCGCACGGCTTCTGGACAATCGCTTTTCGCAGGGCGCAGAGGGCCACGCTTTGGCAAGCACCCCATCGCGATCCCCCGCAGCGGGCATTGCCTGCTGCGGGTTCATCGCCGATGATGGTGGGCACGGGCCTCCCCTGCAGGGTCTGCGCTTGCACCACCAGTGAGGGCTGGCGCCAGCGTCACCCATCCGGGGCGGAAGCTTGTCAGCCTATGCGCAACGCTTCGCAGCCATGCCTGACCGCTACCTGTTGACCGGTTGCGCCGGGTTCATCGCCGCCCGCGTCGCCGAGATGCTTTTAGATGCCGGCCACGAGGTCGCCGGCATCGACAACCTGAACGATGCCTACGACCCGCGGCTGAAGCACTGGCGGCTCAAGCGGCTATTGGGCCGGCCGAACTTCCACTTCCACGAACTGGATATCGCCCATCGGCCGCAACTGGAGCGGTTCTTTGCCCAGATGGTCGCCCCGCGGCGCCACGCCGCAGAGGGCGCCAAGCCCGCCGGACCACCCTTTGCCGCGGTGATCAACCTGGCCGCCCGGGCCGGCGTGCGGGCCTCGGTCGAAAACCCCTGGGTGTACTACCAGGCCAATTGCGATGGCACGCTGAACCTGCTGGAGCTGTGCCGGTGCTATGGGATCCGGAAGTTCCTCCTGGCCTCCACCTCGAGCCTCTACGGCGCCCATAACCCTGTCCCGTACCGCGAGGACGCCGACACCAGCCGGCCCCTGTCGCCCTACGCGGCCTCGAAAAAAGCGGCCGAAACCCTGGCCTACACCTACCATTACCTGCACGGGCTGGATGTCTCCGTGGTGCGGTATTTCACTGTGTACGGACCGGCAGGCCGGCCCGATATGAGTGTGTTCCGCTTTGTCCGCCGCATTGCCGAGGGCGAGCCGATCGTCGTGTTCGGCGACGGCTCGCAGAAGCGCGACTTCACCTATGTGGACGACATCGCGCGCGGCACGCTGGCAGCGCTTGTCCCCCTGGGGTACGAGGTCGTTAACCTGGGGAGCGATCGGCCGGTCGCCCTTTCCAGCGTCATCGAGCAGATTTCGGCCCTGGTGGGCCGGCCCGCCCACATCGACCGCCGTCCGCCCCACCCCGCCGACGTGCCCGCCACCTGGGCCGATATCTCCAAGGCCCGCTCCCTGCTGGGCTGGGCGCCGCAGGTCGCGCTGGAAGAAGGTCTGGCCCGGTGCGTGGCCTGGTACCAGGAGCACCGCGACTTTGTCCTGCCACTGCCCCTGGGCGACCGCCCCTGAGCGCCTCCTTCGATCCTACGCCCGGCGGCTTTACCCGGAAAAGCAGCCGGTACAGTATGCCGCCACAAACCCCGCGATCGCGCCGCCGAGGGCTCCCCCTTTAGGCCCACGGGCGCCGACCCGGCCGCTCGTTGCCGCCGGGCCTGTACCGGAAACGACGCCTGACCGGGCTTTTCCCCCAATGGCTCGCAACAAGAACGCATGGCTCCCGGCGCAGAAACGTATGCAACGGCCTGCCGACCGCCAGCAAGCAGTGCGGTTGCGACGCCGCAAGGACACCGCTTCCATGCGGCCCAAGCGCACCGTTCGATGTGAACACCCGTCCCCAGGGCCCGCATTTACGCTCTGGCACACGCCACGCAAGGCATGGTGCCCTTCGCCTGGACCGGCCGGGCGGCTTCGCGCTTCGCTAACGAGCGATTTGGAACACTCGGCCGACAATCGGCAAACCCTCTTGGGCAAGGGTTTTGGCTTGGGGCGAACGGGCGTTAAAAGAGCTGCCGCCGCTGGCAACCCAAATGAACTCTCCGGGCATCGCTTCCAAGCTGGGTGCTGAATGGGCAAGCCATTGTTTCAACCAGCGCAGCTTTTCGCTGAAATCGCGGACCACGAAGGGATCGCCGGGCGTGTAATCCGAAAATGGCCTTGGCCACCCATCCCGCAGTGCCAAAACGCGCTGCGCCGGGATATAAAACACCGATTCGTCCGTCTTTCGGCGCCGGCGAGCCGCGAGTTTTCCCAGGTCCGTCTCCGAGCCATTCCACCAAATCCGGCTGGAGTCCCGGTGCCAAATGGCGTGCGTGCCTTCGCCGAGGTAGGCATCGAGGAACTTTGCGACCTGGCCGGACCACTCCAGTCCATGGCGGCTCATCACATTGTGCACCTACCCCGTGTCGTGGATGAGCTTGAAAAGTTGCAGGGCGATGCTCTTGCCCGATGCCTGAGGCCCGACCAGGATAGTCAAGTCGCCGAAGCGAATCTCGGCCTGGCCGATCGGGCCCACCCGCTCGATCCGCAGGATATTCGTTGCGGCCTGCTGGGGCTGGACCATCTTGCCGACCTCATCCCACGTTGACGCCGGCGGTTCCGCGCGTGGGAACGATCAGGGTTCGACGCGGCTGGTGATTTGTCCGCGGGCCAGGCGGGTCACAAGGCGCTGGCCGACCCGCACCTCGGCAGGGTCGCGGACAATCCGACCATCGGTTTCTCGCTGGGTGAGGCTATAGCCTCGGCCGAGGACTGCCAGGGGGCTGAGCGTTTCCAGCCGGCCGGCCAGGGCCTCGATCCGCGCTTGGGCCCGTTCCAGCCGGGCGTGGGCAGCGCGGTGGCACCGGGTCTCCAGTTCATCGACCCGGCGGGTCCACTCCTGGACCCTGGCCAGCGGCCAGCGGAAGACCGGCCGGCCAGCCAGCATCTCCACGCGGCGGCGGGAGGCCATCAGCCGGTTCCGCAAGGCGGCCAGCATCCGCTGGCGCAATTGTGCCAGGCGGGCGCCCATCTCCTCGGCCGACGGCACAATCCGCTCCGCCGCCTCGCTGGGCGTCAGGGCCCGAACGTCGGCAGCCAAATCGGCCAGCGTCACGTCGATCTCGTGGCCCACGCCGGAGACCACGGGAATGCGGGACTGCCGGATGGCCCGCACCACCACCTCTTCGTTGAAGGCCCAAAGGTCCTCCAGGCTTCCGCCGCCGCGAATCAGTGCCACACAATCGATGGGGCGGCGCAGCCGGTTCACCAGCCGAAGGGCCGAGGCAATCTCCTCCGCCGCCCCCTCCCCCTGGACGCGCACGGGCACCAGCAGCACGTCGGCGCCGGCCCACCGCCGCCGCAAAACCTCCAGAAAATCGCGGAGCGCCGCCCCGCTGGGGCTGGTCACCACCGCGATCTGCCGCACAAACCTGGGCAACGGCCGCTTGGACCGCGGATCGAACAGCCCCTCCCGTTGCAGCCGCTCGCGAAGCTGGCGCAGCGCCAACTCCAAGGCCCCCATCCCACGCGGCTCGATCTGGTCGATGACAAGCTGATACTTGCCCCGCGGGCCGTACACCTCGATCCGCCCCCGACACACCACCTCCAAACCATCGTGCAGGTCGAACTTCAGCCGGCTGGCCGTGCTCCGCCAGATGACCGCCCCAATCTGCGACTCGGCATCCTTGAGCACCAGATAGCAGTGCCCCGATTGTGGGCGCGACAGGTCACCAATCTCGCCCGCCACCCACACGCACGGAAACTCCAGTTCCAGCACCTCCTTGATCCGAGCGGTCAATTCGGAGACCGACAGGACCGGCTCCGGTTCCTCGGCTTCGTCGGTCCGGAGATGCGCCGCGGGTATCCGATTCTGGATTTCCCCCATTGGCACCCCTTCGCCCTCGTCCAGCAGGCCGGCGCCGCCCTGGTCGGCCGCGCCGCCTTTTTCGGGCGTGGCGCTTTGGTCGGGCGTGGCGCTTTGGTCAGACGTGGCGCTTTGGTCGGCCGTGATGCCCCTGTCGGCCACGGTGCCTTGGGGGCCGTCCGAAGAGATTAAAACGGCGTCTTCGACTTCCTCCTCCCAAGGGGCGGGCTGGGAACGGCCAGCGCCCGACCGCTTGGAACCCTTGGCCTGCGAGCGCATCTTGCGCGGTTTGTTGCCCGGGTTGGCCGGGACGCCCTGGCCGGCACCGGGCCGGCCATCCCCTGGGGCAGAATCGGGAGGGGATCGCTTGGGGGTGGCCGGGCGGCGGGGGCGGATCTCGCTTGCGCCGGCCTCGTCCAACGCCCCGGCGGCCTCGACACGCTGCGTCTCGGCGCGCTGCGAGGGCGTCCCCTCGACCTCCTCTTCCTCGGGAAATAGCCAGCCTTGAGCGCTCAATCCGGTCATGCCTCGACAACAGAGATCTTACCAAGTCTATCTTGCCAGGGCCGAGGTTGCCAGCATGCGCGCGGGTCGGCGGCGGCAGGCCAGACGCGATTTCTGGGCTTTGCACGGCAAGGTTTCTGGGCCTTGCGGGCAAGCGGCAATGTGGGGCGCAAAAGCCCGCCATTTCTAGGTAAGACCTGCAACCCGGCGACGATGGCTACTTGAGGTAGAGCCAGGGGGGTGCTTGCAACCACGCGATAACGGGGTCGGCGGGCAAGGAGAGCCTGCGCCCTAGGGCTCCTCCAAGCGCTTGATGCGCAGGTTGCGGAAGTCGATGGGGTGCCCTTCGGCTTCGATGCCCACAGGCATTGCGGCGCGGGGGAAGCCGTCGATCTCCCATGCCGTCTTGCCGTTAACGCGCAACGTCAGCCGGGTGCCGCGGCAAATCACTTCCCAGGTGTTCCATTGGCCGGGCGCATGGTGCAGTTGCGGCACGCCGGGGGCCTTTTTGGAGCCGAAGAGCATCCCGGCGCTGCCGTCGGCGATTTGGATTTGCCGGCCGCGGACGAACAGGCCGCTGTTGTACCCCTTGCGGTGGGGCCGCCACTGGAAGCGGAGTACGAAGTCCTGGAACTTCTCCTGGGTGAATAAGTGGCTGGAGCCGCCGGTAAGCACGAGCAAGCCGTCTTGGACCTTCCAGCTTTTGGCGGTCTGGGGCGTAACGTTCCATCCGGCAAGCGAGTGGCCGTCGAACAGCGGCCGGAAGCCCTCTTCGGCATCGGGCGTGGTCGCCTCGGGTGCCGGGGTGCCGGAGAGGATGCGGGGTGGGGCCTGCTGGAGGGCGGCCAGTCCACGGTGGGCGGCTTGGCGCACATGCTGCTCGGCCGGATCGGTGCGGGTACGTTCGAGGTGTGCGTAGATGGCCGTAGCCGGCTCGGTTCTCCCTGCGGCGGCCAGGCGTTCCGCCAGGACCAGGCAGGCATCGGTGCGTTGGTTTCGATGCCAGCCGGTGGCGTCGTCGGCGGCCTGTAACAGGGGCCTTGCGGCGTCGGGATCGGCCAGGCGAGCCAGTCCCCAGGCCGCGGCGGTGCGGACTTCGGCGTCGGGATCGGCCAGGGCGTGCCGAAAGACCTCGCGGGCCTGGGGCGGGGCCAGGGTCGCCAGTTTTTGGAGCACGCTGATGCGGGCGGGGCCCTGAACGCGGGGCCAGGCCGCCAGCAATTGTTCGGCGGCCTGCTGGTGGCCAATGGCCGCCAGCGCCCGGGCAGCCAGGTCGTGAAGCTCTGGGTCCAGGAGGAGTTTTCCCAAAGCGGGCGCCGCGCCTGGGGTGCCGGCCAGTTGCAGTTCTTCGATCAGGTACGCCTGGACCGCCTTGGGCCGGTCTGTGCCCAATTGGCCAGCCAGGGTCTCGGTAAACTCGGCGCGGGCCTTTTCGCATCCGGGCTGGGTGACGGCCACAGCCACCAGATGCAAGGCAAAACGGGCCTTTACGTCGTGGTCGCGGCCCGGCTGGGCCAGGATCTCGATCAGGGCCAACGCACTTCGGCGGGTGTCCTGGGCCAGTTCGCTGCCCACGCGCCGGATGCGGTCGGCCTGCTCGGCGTCCAGACTGGCGTAGCGGCCGTCCGGGTCTGGATCGGGGATTTGTGCGATCCGTTGGGCGATCGAAGCAGGGGCTGCCATCTTGGGGTTCCTTGTTTTTGGGGTGTCTCGGTGGAGGAAAGGTGCTGTTTACGGGCAGAGGTTTGGGAAGGCCGGGGGCGCTGGCCCGGCGGCCGGCCCGGGCCGCTTCCACCAGGCGAAGGGCCTTCGGCCTACAGGTGCCAGGGCTGGCGCATGGGCTGGTTGACTAGTCGGTTGGCCACGTCATCGCCGATGATTTCTTCTTTGACGGGGTCGTAGCGGATCTTGCGTCCCAGGCGGATGGCGATGTTGGCCAGGTGGGCGATGGTGACGGCTCGGTGGGCGGCCTCGACATGCCCGCCGGCTTCCTTGCGGGTCTTGACCGCCTCGACGAACGACAGGAGGGGTTCGGGGTCGGGCATGGCCAGCACTTTTTTGCGGCTTTGCTCGTCCAGGTCTTGCGGCGAGACGTGGCGGGGTGCGGCGCGGTCGTAGCGCGGGCCCCACTTGGCCCCTTCGAGGACCAACGTCAGGCCGTCGGCATACTTCAGCTCGACCCACGCCCACAGGCCGCAGGCCTCGGGATGTTGCGGAGCGGCGCAGGCTTCGACCTCCACCGGGCTGGTATCGTCCTTGGCGTAAATCCATTGAAAGGGGTCCATATAATGCTGGGCGAAGTCGGCCAGCCCGCCCCCTTCGTAATCCCAGTAGAAGCGGTGGCTCCAGCCGAAGCGGTGGGGATGGTAGGGCCGCAGCGGCGACGGGCCGCAGTACATGTCCCAATCCAGCGTCGCCGGGACCGGTTGGGGTTTCAGGTCCACCCGGCCGCAGTATTCCTGGACCGGGAAACCGCCCCGCTGGATGTACACCGCCGGGCAGTGTTTCAACAGGCCGCTCCGCATGATCTTGTGGATCATCCGGCTGGTCTGGCTTTTCTGGGCGCCAAAGCGGCCGCTAGTGCCAATCTGGAAGACGCGGCCATAGCGTTTGACGGCGGTGACGACGGCCCGGCCTTCGGCGATAAAGCGGGTCATGGGTTTTTCGCAGAGGATATCTTTGCCGGCCTGGGCGGCGCCGATGCACATCAGTGCGTGCCAATGGGGTGGGGTGGCGATGCTCACCACGTCGATATCCGTGCGTTCCACCACGCGCCGCCAGTCGGTGTACAGGGCCACATGTTCGCCGAAGCGCTTATGGGCGGCGGCCAGACGGGTTTTGTCGACGTCGCAGGCGGCCACCAGCTTGTAGTGCCCGCCGGCGTGCCGGATGTACGATTCGAGGTCCTCGCCGGCTTGGCCGCCGCAGCCGATCAGTCCTGCGGCCAGGGTCTCGCTGGGGGGCGACGGGCCGGCGCCCAGGACGTGCCGCGGCACGATCGTTGTGCTGGCGGCCAGGGCGGCACGCTTCAAAACCGTCCGGCGTGTCAATTGGCGATTCACGTTGGGCATGGGTTGCACCTTTCTTGCACAAGCGGTTGGGGCCGCAGCCAGCGCCCGGTTTTTGTGCCGTTCCAGAACGTCCTCGTGGGGGCCATTATAGTCTCGCCAGCCAAGGGGATCGCACTCCGCGCCCCCCTTGGTCCGGGTGGAGCGGCTGGGTATGATTTTCAAGGCTGTCGATAACCGGGTAAAGGACCTCAAGCCATGTCGCGTCGGCGGATCGTGATCGTGGGAGGCGTGGCGGGTGGGGCCGCTTGTGCGGCTCGGCTGCGCCGGCTGGATGAAGAGGCCGAAATCTACATCTTCGAGCGCAGCGGGTATGTCTCGTTCGCCAGTTGCGGCCTGCCCTATTACCTGGGGGGCGTAATCAGCGACCGTTCGCGCCTGTTGGTCGCCAGCCCCGAACGGTTCCGCGACTGGTATAACGTGGAGGTCCGCGTCCGGCACTCTGTGGAACATATCGACCCCCAGCGCAAGGTGGTCACGGTGCGCAACGTGGCCAACGGCTCCGGCCGCGAAGAACGCTACGATGCGCTGGTCCTGTCGCCCGGGGCGCAGCCCATCCGGCCGGACTGGCCGGGCGTCGACCTGCCCGGCGTGTTCACCGTGCGGACTCTGGAGGACGCCGACCGGCTGCTCACCTGGCTTGGCGAGCGGAGGCCGGCCCGGGCGGTGGTGGTGGGGGCCGGCTATATCGGCCTGGAAATGACCGAAAACCTCGTACGCCGCGGCCTGGATGTCACGGTGTTGGAAAAGGCCGATCAGGCCCTCATGCCCTGGGACCCCGAGATGGTCACCCCGCTTTACGACCTTCTGCGCCGCGAAGGCGTCGATTTGCGGTTGCGCGAAGGGGCCAGCGCCATCGAGCCCGGCCCCGGCGATCGGCTGACCATCGTGACCGAGCAAGGCGACCGACTAACGGCCGGCGTGGTCGTGCTGGCCATCGGGGTGCGTCCGGAGGTGGAATTGGCGCGGCGGGCGGATTTGGAGATCGGTGCCTGTGGTGGGATTCGCGTGGATGAGCAGATGCGGACCAGCGACCCGGCCATCTGGGCCGTGGGCGACGCCGTCGAGGTCCGCGACGTGGTCACGGGGCGCTGGACGCTGGTGCCGCTGGCTGGCCTGGCCGCCCGGCAGGCCCGGGTGGCGGCCGATGCCATCTGCGGCCGTCCCAGCCGCTTCCGCGGCGCCCAGGGGACCGCTGTGGTTGGGGTCTTCGGCCTGGCTTTCGGGATCACCGGGGCCAGCGAAAAGACCTTGCGGGCCTGCAACCTTCCTTACGAGAAGAACTACACCCACTCGCTGGATCACGCCGGATACTATCCCGGCGCCGAAATGATCGACCTGAAACTGCTGTTCGCCCCCGACACGGGGCGGATCCTGGGGGCCCAGGCCGTGGGCCGCAATGGCGTCGCCCGCCGTATCGACGTCCTCTCGCTGGCTATCCAGAAGGGCTCCACCGTGTACGACCTCGAAGAGGCCGAGTTCTGCTACGCCCCGCAGTTCGGCAGCGTCAAAGACCCGGTCAATATCGCTGGCTTTGCGGCGGCCAATGTGTTGCGGGGGGACGTGGCCCTGGCCCACTGGGAGCAGTGGCAGACGCTCCAGCAGGCCTCCGACAAACCGGTGGTGGTCGACGTGCGATCGGCCGGCGAAACGAGTTCCGGGGCGGTGCCCGGGACCATGAATATCCCGCTGGGCGAACTCCGGGCCCGCCTGGCCGAGTTGCCCCGCGACCGCGAAATCTGGGTCCATTGCGGCGTGGGGCAGCGCTCCTACTACGCCACGCGCATCCTGGCCCAGCGGGGCTTTCGCGTGCGGAACCTTTCGGGCGGGATGCGGTCCTACTTGAGCCTTGCGCCTGGGCAGAGCCGCTAAGGCTGGCTCCCCATGTCCCTGGGGGCCTGCCCGAGTTTGTCGCCTCCTGCGGTGTCCTGGGTGGCCGAGTCTTTCGGCGGCTCCAAGCCCAGTTGGACCAGCCGCCGGTAGAGGCGGGGGCGGGTGACTCCCAGCAGGCGCGCGGCTTTGGCCTTGTTGCCTTTGGCGCGGGCCATAGCCCGCCGCAACAATTCGCGTTCGATGCCGGCGAGGAACTCGTCCAGCACGATGGTTTCTTGCGGGCGGGGCGGGTGGAGCGCCGCGCTGGCCGCCTCGTGCAGCCTGGCCGGCAGGTCGCGGACCTCGATGTGCGGGCCCGCGCACTGCCGGTGGCCAAAACGCACCACTTCGATCAGCTCGTCCACATTGCCCGGCCACGAGTACCCCGCCAACAGGTCCAGGGCCTGGGGCGAGAAGCCCAGCACCTGCTTTTCGCCCTGCCGGTTGGCCTCTTCGACAAAGAACTGTGCCAAAAGGGGGATGTCCTCGCGACGCTCGGCCAGCGGCGGCAATTCGATGACCAGGGTGCTCAACAGTGCGGCCAGGTCTTCGCGGTACAGGCCCTGGCGCGCCAAAGCCGCCAGCGGCTGCCGCGCGGTGGCGATCACCCGCAGGGGAAACGACCGCGAGGCGAGGGCCTCGGCCACTTGGCGTTGCACGTCGGCCGGTAGCCGATCGGCGTCGTTCAACAGCAGTGTGCCAGGCGAGGTTGCGGACCGTGCCCCTTGTGTGGCCAGTGCCGACAGCGTGGCCCCAACCAGCTCGGGGTCCAATAGCGCGCAGGCCAAAGCAATCAGGCTGCCAGCTTCTAGCCCCTGCGCGTAATGGATGGTGGAAGCCAGGTGTTGCCGGCCGCTGCCGGGCGGCCCCACGATCACCACTCGGGCCGTGCTGGCGGCGGCCAGTTCGACCTGGGCCCGCACCTGAACCATGGCCGGGCTGGTCCCCACCAGACGATCCATGGCATACCGGCTGCTGAGCTGGTGGCGGAGCGCGCGAAGCTGCTCGTGCAGGGCGAGGGCTTCGGCCGTCTCGCTGGGGGCCGAAGTGGGTTCCCCGGCTGCCGGGTCGCAGTCCTCCGCCTCCACCAGCGCGATGATTCCTGCCAGGCCATCCTCGCCTTCCAGCGGGAAAAACCGGGCCCGGCGGCGGCTAAGCCCCCCGTCGGGCCGCACGCAGGCGACCGTGGCGGCCATTTCCTGCCCGGCCAGCACCGGTGGCGGGGGGCACAGGCCGGCGGCGACCGACTCGGCTCCCTCCCCAGCCGAAGTCTGGTACCGGCATCGAACGCCCTGCACCGCGGTGGCCTCCAGCCCCAGCCAATCCAGGCACGCCTGATTGCAGAAGATGATCCGCGCCTCGTCGTCCAGCACATAGAAAGGACAGGCCATCGCATCCAGCAGATGAACCAAGTCCGCAGTGCCGGGGTGGAGACGAGCCATGCGAGTTTGGTGGTGTTGGCCGGGTGCGCGGCAGCCAGGGCGGGCGGATCCCCCAGAAACCGGCTTGGCCACGCGGACCCGGGCCGGCCGGGGCGGCCAACCTGCAAACCTGGCGACCGAGGCTATTTTACCCAGGAGAGGGCTTGTACCGGAACGGGGAGGGTGGCTCGCCGGGCGGTATCCAGCCAGGCCCCGGGGCGCACGCCGATGCCCACGACCAACACCAGACAGGCCAAAGCGGCAGCCAGCGGGGCCAGTGCCTGGGAAAGCACCTGGGCTGCTTGCCCGCGGAGTTGGCCCGGCCCCTCAGCCTCCTCGGGCAGGCGGAAGAACATGACCCCCACGATCCGCAAATAGTACACCGCGGAAATCACCGAGTTGAGGACGCCGCAGACAGCTAGCGCCGCAAGCCACGGCCGTGCCGGCGGTGCGAACTGCTCCAGGCTGATCGCTCCAGCAAAGAGGGCAAACTTGCCCCAAAAGCCGGCCAAGGGGGGCAGCCCGGCCAGGCTGAAGAGGAACACGGCCAGCGACCAGGCGGCAAACGATCGCATCCAGCCCCCTGCGCGGGCCAGGCCGGCCAGGTCGTCCAGCGTTTCCACAGGTCGGCCTTCGCGGCAAAGCGCGGCCAGGATGCTGAATACCCCAAGCGTCGCCAGGGCGTAGACCACCAGATACATCGCCACGGCCGCAATCCCGTCCCACGGTTCGGTGGTTTGCGCGCCCAGCCGGACCGTCAAGCCGACCAGGAGGTATCCCGCATGGGCGATGGCCGAGTAGGCCATCAGCCGCCTCAAGTGCGTCTGCCAGAGCGCGACGACATTGCCGGCGGTCATCGTGGCCGCAGCCAGCACGCCCACCAGGGGCCAGGCATAGGGGGCGGCCGGGGCCAGGGTGCCCGCCACCAGGCGAACCAGGACCAGCATCCCGGCAATCTTGGGTGCCACCGACAGCAAAGCCGCGTTGGCGTGCGTGGTGCCCTGGTACACATCGGGGGCATAGAAGTGGAAGGGGACGGCCGTGATGCGAAACCCCAGCCCTGCCACGACCAGGACCAGGGCCACGCGCCCAAGCGCACCCGGAACCCCTGCGAGTTCGGGCCGGGCCAGGCGTTCGGCCATCACGCGCAGGTCGGTCGTTCCCGATACCCCGTAAAGGAAACTCAGCCCGTAGAGGAACAATGCCGAGGCCAGGAGGCTCAGGTAGAAATACTTGGCCGCCGCTTCCTGGGAGGCGGCATCGCGCCGGCCCAGGTACAGCAGGATATAGGTGGGGATGGAGACCAGTTCCAGGGCCACGAACAGGAGGACCAGATCCGCGGCACTGGCGGCCAGCATGACGCCGCTGGTGAGCAGCAAGAGCGAACCGAGGTATTCGGGCCGGCCCTCGGGGACTTCCGTAGGCCAGGCCAATAGGATCAGCACGATGGCGGTGCCCAGGGCCAGCCACCGGCCGAACCAAGCCAGCCCATCCTCGGTCAAGGGATCGAAGCCAGCCGGCTGGAGGGGGCCAAGGCCGGCCAGCACCACGGCGGCCAGAACCAGGGCTCCCAGGGCGAGACTGTTCCAGGGTAAACGGGGGGTGAAGGCACTGCCCACGTAGATCGCCACGGCGACGACCACCAGCAGGATTTCCGGTGCAAGGGCAATCGCGGTGTCAGCGGCCATGGGGGGAAGGGCTCCGGGGTTGCACGTGTGCCGCGTGGGCGGATTGCAGGGCCGCGCAAGTGGCCTGCGCCTGGCGGGCTGCCGAGGCGACGGCCGGCGCGGACAACCGGTTCAGCGTGGGCCCCATGCGCTCGAGGAAGAAGCCCGGCCACAGGCCGATCCACACAATCAACACGGCCAAGGGGGCCAGGGCCATCGTTTCGCGGAGCGAGAGGTCAGCCACAGCGATCGCCGGTGCGCCCGCGCCCCCTGGGCCAGCCGCGGGCGAAGCGGCGGCAGCGCTTGGCGAGCCGGCCGGTTGCGGATGGGAAGCATGGCCCGGCTCGCGCAGCGGCCCGAAGAACATCCGCTCGACCAATTGAAGCATGTACCACGCCCCCAGCACCACGCCCAGCGTGGCCAAAACCGAAATCACGCGGAGCTGCCCGGCCGCTTGCGGCAAAGGATCACCCCAGGCCCGCTGGAACATGCCCACAAGCAGCAGGAACTCGCCGGCAAAGCCGTTCAGTCCGGGCAGGCCGATACTGGCCAGGGTCAACAGCACGAAGAAGGCGGCCAACCGGGGCGTGCGCCGGGCCAAACCTCCCAGGTCGGCAATCTGCCGGGTGTGGTAGCGCTCGTAGATCATGCCCACCACGGCGAACAAGCCACCGGTCGATAGTCCGTGGTTGATCATCTGAAGCACGCCCCCCTGGATCCCCAGCCGGTTGAGGGCGAACACCCCCAACATGCAGAATCCCAAATGGCTGACGCTCGAATAGGCGATCAGCCGTTTCATATCGGCCTGGGCCAGCGCCACCAGAGCGCCGTACACGATTCCGGCCACGCAGAGCCACAATAGCCAGGGCATGAGCACGGCCACGGCATCGGGGAGCATGGGGACGGCAAATCGAACGAAACCGTAGGTGCCCACCTTCAAAAGGACCCCGGCCAGGATGACGCTGCCGGCCGTAGGCGCCTGCACGTGGGCCAGCGGCAGCCAGGTGTGCAATGGCACCAGCGGCACCTTGATGGCGAATCCCGCAAACAGGGCCACGAAGATAAGCACCTCCAGCCACAGCGGCTCGACCGGGTATCGGCCGCTCAAGTTGGCCGCCAGTTCCGGAATGGAAAACGTCAGCCGCCCCGACGCCGCATAGTTCCAGAACACCAGGCCCAAAAGGCCCAAGAACGTGAGCACGCCGCCGGCCATCGTAAACAGGAAGAACTTGATCGCTGCGTGGCGGCGCTCCTCGCTCCCCCAGATGCCGATCAAAAAAAACAGGGGGATCAGCGTGAACTCGAAGAAGATATAGAACAGGATGATATCGCGGGCTACGAACACGCCGAGCATCCCGGTTTCCAGAACCAACAGCAGCCGGTAATAGGCAGCCGGGTGCTGGTCGATCGCTTCCCAACTGACCAGCACAGCCACGACCGAAAGCAAGGCCGTGAGCCCGAAAAGCCACAAGCCCAGGCCGTCCAACGCCAGGCTGAAGCGGATATCCACCGGTGCGTCCTGTCCGAACCACCGGAACTCGTAGAGCGCGAAGGCGTCGCTGCCCGGGGGATAGGCAGCGAGCAAGCCGGCGGCCAGGATCAAGGTGAGGAGCGTGGTCACCAGCGCACTTTGCCGGGCGCGGCGCAAGGAGCCGCCGGCCAAGAGGGCGCCGGCCAGGGGGAGGAACACCGTTGTGAGCAACCACGCGCCGGCTACCACAGCATGGCTCCCAGGAGGACCAAAGTCGCTAGCACCATGGCCAGGGCGTAGAACGGGACAATTCCGGGCTGCAAGGGGCGTAGGGCTCGGCCCAGGGCGGCGGGCAGGGCGCCGAGGGCATCGACCAGGCCGTCAATCAGCACGCGGTCCCAGCGGGCGCAGGCCCGGGCCAGGGCGGCCAGCGGCCCCACCACCAGCGCCTGGTATGCCTCGTCGAAAAACATCTTCCCCTTGGCAAACTGATACGCCCCCAGGGCCTGCAACACGCGCACCAGGCGGTCGAGCCACTCCGGCCGCCGCACGTACAACAGCCACGCCAGCCCAATGCCCGCAAACGCCGCCAGGCTGCCGACCACCGGGACCACGCCATGCCCTTCCACCACGGTATAGGTCCACGGCAGCGGGTGGGCGGCCAGGAAAAACAACGAGGGGGTTTCTTCCAAAAACCGCTCCAAGGCTCCGGACCACCAGAGCACGGCTCCCAGGCCGGCGGAGAAAGCGGCCAGTACGACCAGCGGCCGGGTCATCACCGGCGGCGATTCGTGGGCATGATGGCCTGCTTCGGGCGGAATGCGTTCCGGGCCGAAGAACGCCCGGAAGTAGGCCCGGAAGGTATAGAACGCCGTAATCCCGGCCGTAGCCAGTCCCATCCAAAACAGCACGAAGTACCACCAGGCGTCGCGCCCATCCAGGCCGCGCTCGTACACTGCCGCCAGGATCTCGTCCTTGCTGAAGAACCCCGACAACAGTGGGAAGCCGGCCAGGGCCAGGCATCCGATCAGGAAAGTCCAGTGGGTCAGCGGCAGGCGTTGCCGCAGCCCGCCGAAGCGGTCCAGGTCGATCACGCCCCCCATGGCGTGCATCACGCTGCCGGCCGCCAAAAACAACAGCCCCTTGAAGAACGCATGGGTGACCAGGTGGAACATGCCGGCCGACACTCCAAGCAGCGTCCCCGCCCCCAGGCCCAAAAACATGTATCCAAGCTGGCTGATGGTGGAATAAGCCAGGATGCGTTTGAGGTCGGTTTGTCCGAGGGCGATCAGGGCGGCCACCAGGGCGGTGGCGGCGCCGATGCCGGCCACGATGGGCGGCACATCGCGCGAGGCCACAAACAGCGGGGCGCAGCGCGCCACCAGGTACACGCCTGCCGTGACCATCGTGGCCGCGTGGATCAACGCGCTGACCGGCGTGGGGCCTTCCATGGCGTCGGGCAACCATACGTGCAAGGGCAATTGGGCACTTTTGCCGCAGGCCCCCAGCATCAACAAAAGACAAATGGCCGATAGCGTCCAGCCCGGCGTGTACCAGAACTCCGGATGTTCCAAACCGGAGCGGCCCAGCACCCCGCCGATGGTGTGCCCCGCCGCATCAACGGTATCGTGGAAGTTCAGCG
>FWWM01010047.1_pt1 | contig 17070 bp, 12 predicted proteins | sample 2228351 | NCBI WGS metagenome assembly FWWM01 (sample SAMEA103939774, study PRJEB20133) | metagenome | reverse complement strand
CCCAGCCGGCAGCCCCTGCCGAGCCGGAGCTGACCCCCTTCTCCCTCGAAGAGCTAGGCCTGTCGCCGGAGGAGATTGCCCAGCTTGAGGCCGCCCAACAACAGCAACAGTCCCAACCCGCAACCCCTGCCGAACCGGAGCTGACCCCCTTCTCGCTCGAAGAGCTGGGGTTGTCGCCGGAGGAGATTGCCCAGCTTGAGGCCGCTCAACAGCAACAGTCCCAACCCGCAACCCCTGCCGAGCCGGAGCTGACCCCCTTCTCGCTCGAAGAACTCGGCCTGTCGCCGGAGGAGATTGCCCAGCTTGAGGCGGCGCAGCAACCGGCGACCACAAGTGAAACGATGGTCTTCACCGATGAGCCAATTGATAGCCTGCTGTCATCAACTGGTTCTACAGACGATGTGTTTGCACATCTGGATACAGCAAGTGCAGAGCCATCGTTTGAGTTGCCTGGGGTCGAACCCTTCTCACTTGATGAGTTTGCCGATCTTGAGCCATTCTCGTTTGAAGATATTGAGAGTGGGGCAACAACCAGTAGTGAGCTTGGGCTTTCACCCGATGAAATAGACAGTATCAGCCTGGGTAACTTTGAGACAGTAGTCCTCTCTGATGATGAAGAACCGATGATCGATACCGGCGACCCCGATCTCAACCGTTTGATAAAACTGGGACATCGCCAGGGGTACGTCGATCTGACCGATATTATCGCTGTGGTGAAAGACCCCGAACAGGAAGCTGACCGGATTGAGCAGATTGGCTGGTCGCTTTACCGGGCCGGCATTCAGATACGGGATGGCGATGAGATTATCGATATGGAGGCCGAGCTAAATGAGGAAGAACCTGCTCCAGCAACCTCATCAGCGACGGCGGATTTAACCCCATTCGATGAAGAGCCAGCCCTGGCACAACCTTCCGCCGAGCCGGAGCTGACCCCCTTCTCGCTCGAAGAGCTAGGCCTGTCGCCGGAGGAAATTGCCCAACTTGAGGCCGCCCAACAGCAGCAGGCCCAACCGGCAGCCTCCGCCGAACCGGAACTGACCCCCTTCTCGCTCGAAGAACTGGGACTGTCGCCGGAGGAGATTGCCCAGCTTGAGGCCGCCCAGCAGCAGGCCCAACCCGCCGCGCCTGCCGAACCGGAGCTGACGCCCTTCTCGCTCGAAGAACTGGGACTGTCGCCGGAGGAGATTGCCCAGCTTGAGGCCGCCCAACAGCAGCAGGCCCAACCCGCCGCCTCTGCCGAACCGGAGCTGACGCCCTTCTCGCTCGAAGAGCTAGGCCTGTCGCCGGAGGAGATTGCCCAGCTTGAGGCGGCCCAGCAGCAGGCCCAGCCCGCCGCGCCTGCCGAACCGGAGCTGACACCGTTCTCGCTCGAAGAGCTGGGACTGTCGCCGGAGGAGATTGCCCAGCTTGAGGCCGCCCAACAGCAGCAGGCACAGCCGGCAGCTTCCGCTGAACCGGAGCTGACCCCCTTCTCGCTCGAAGAGCTGGGGTTGTCGCCGGAGGAGATTGCCCAGCTTGAGGCGGCCCAGCAAGCGGCTTCGCCGTCGGGGACGGGGGCGGCTGAGGATGACCTGTTTGATTTCAGCATTGCCGAAACCGCACCGGTAGCAAAAGCTGTACGCACCGCTCCACGGGTAGAGGAACCACCGCCGCCGCCAGCACCAGAAGATACTGGCTTCGTGCCGGAACCACTGGAGGCGCTTGATGACATCTGGAATGCACCGCCTGAGCCGATGACGAGTGAACCGGCACGAGTCGTGTTGCCACCACTCAGCGAACGACCTAAAGCGCAACCGATGTTACGGACGCCGACAAGAGAAGAGCGACGAAGTGTAGCACCGACTCGTGACGATCTTCGTTTTGCCCGCCGTGAAGCTCTGACCAGCGGGCGTGGTCGTTCGGCACGGGCACCAATTCGGCCACGGGCACCAGAAGACTTTATTCCTACCGGTAATGCAACAATCGACGATTACTTACGACAACTGAGCACCAATCCGGCCAATCACTCTCTGGCTTTCACCATTGCCCGCCTCTGTGCGCAAACCGGGCAGGCCGAGCTAATGGCTGTCATCTATCGTCGCTTACTCAAGCACACGACACTGCTTGATCGAATGGCCGAGGAGCTGGAAGACCTTATCAACACCATCGAGGACACGCCAGTTCTTCGTCAGTTATATCGCATCCTTGGTGATGTGTACTCGCGTCAGGGACGACTGGAAGAGGCGATTGCCACTTACAGCGTCACATTTGCCGAATAAGTGAGGTATCCGTCTTTCTTATGTAGAGAAAGCAGACTCCGCGATGGCACCACAAGAAAGGTTTAGCATGCGCCGCATCGTAGAAGATCTCATTCGGGTCGACGGTGTGATTGGCAGTTTGCTGGTCGGCAAAGATGGCCTGGTCGTAGCCAGCACACTGCTCGATGAAGAAGATGCCGAAATACTGGGAGCAATGTCCGCGGCAGTCTTCGGTGAAATTGATAAAGCGACCCGCCGACTCGGAGTCGGACATTTAGTTGACTCCATTATTGATGCCAAAGACGGCTCGATCTTACTGCTGGAAGCCAAAGAGCTAATCCTGGTGGTGATCACACAGCGCACGGTCAATCTCGGCCTGGTCAAGATGGAAATGCGCCGTGCGGCCAAACGGATCAGTGAGGCCGTTCCGATCTAACGCGCCTTCAATGGTAGCTCAGAGCACAGATCGACAGGTAACAACCTGTCGATTTTTGTTTGTCAGCATTTTGTATGTGGTATACTGACCGCGGGAAACAGACCTGTTTCTTAATGTTATGAGGTATCCATGGAACGTGCACTGTTAATCTTGAAACCTGACGCCGTACAACGAGGATTGATCGGCGCTATCATCAGCCGCTTTGAACAGCGGGGCTTGAAATTTCAGGGCCTCAAGCTGATGCAGGTCGACGAGGCTCTGGCGCGCCGCCACTACGCCGAGCACGAAGGCAAGAGCTTCTTCAACGGTCTGGTCAGCTACATCACCTCTGCACCGGTCGTTGTGGCAGTCGTTGCCGGAAAGCCGGGCACCGTGGAGCTGGTGCGGGCAATGGTAGGCGCCACAAATCCGGCCAAAGCAGCACCGGGGACGATCCGGGGCGACTTTGGAGTAGACATTGGTCGCAATCTGATTCACGCTTCGGACTCGCCGGAAAGTGGTGAGCGCGAGACAGCGATCTTCTTCCAACCGCACGAGCTAATTGGCGAGTGGAATCGTGCGCTCGACAACTGGATCTACGAATAGTCGTTGTTCCGAATAACGGACACTACGTCCGTCAATGCGGTTGGCGCAACCTGATGCTTGCCGCCAACCGCCGCCTTGTCTATGCTAGTAGTCATGGAAGCACATGCCACGGCGGAGCAGATCGAAGCGGTCTGCGCTGAAATCCGGGCGATGGGATTCACTCCACATCCGATGCCTGGGCCAACACGCACAGCCATCGGAATTACAGGAAATCAAGGCCCAATTGAACAGGCCGGACGATTACAACGGTTGCCCGGCGTGAGTCAATTGATCCGGGTCACAGCACCCTACAAACGGGTGAGCCGGGAATTCAAAGAGCTGGACACCGTTGTCGACGTTGGTGGCATTCCCATCGGTGGATCGGGCATTGCCATCATTGCCGGGCCATGTACGGTCGAAAGTCGCGAGCAAACCTTCAACGTCGCAAGAGCTGTACAGGCCGCCGGTGCAGTCATTCTCCGTGGTGGGGCCTACAAACCGCGCACCTCACCCTACTCCTTTCAGGGATTGGGAGAGGCCGGCTTACAAATTCTGGCTGAGGCACGGGCATTAACCGGGATGCCGGTAGTCACGGAAGTGATGGACACCGAGACATTACCGCTCGTTGTGCAGTATGCCGACATGCTGCAAATCGGTGCGCGCAATATGCAAAACTACTCGCTGCTGCGGGCAGTTGGGCGTACCCGCCACCCGGTACTGCTCAAACGTGGCTTTGCAGCTACCGTGAAGGATTTGTTGCTGGCGGCAGAGTATATTCTGGCCGAAGGTAACCCAAACGTTGTCTTGTGTGAACGAGGCATTCGCACGTTCGATGACAGTCTGCGCTTTACCCTTGATCTGGGAGCGGTGCCCTTGATCAAGCAGCTTTCACACCTACCGGTCATTGTTGATCCGTCGCACGCCAGTGGTCGAGCCGACATGGTGATCCCCATGGCGCGTGCTGCTATTGCTGCCGGCGCTGATGGTTTGATCATCGAGGTGCATGACAATCCAGCCTTTGCCGTCTGTGACGGAACACAGTCACTGGTGCCTGAGAGTTTTGCCGATCTGATGAAGCAATTGCATCGGGTGGCAGCAGCCATCGAACGCCCTCTGGTGCGCTGTGATGTGACACAGGCGAGGTAGCAGTCATCTCGTACCACTGGACAATAATTATCGCCCCGGTACAGTATAGGTTTTCTGCCTGGGTACCAACACGTAGTAACCAACAGCAGTCTAACCATCTGAACAAAGTCGTGCGGAAGCATGGCTTCCGCACACCAGATACGTAACATGTGCATACTGAATACGGCAGGGATGCAAAACCAGCAGGGTTGTTCACTGTCTGGACAACAACGACATAGCGAGGTACACAGTGGAAACGCGGCGCTGGCGTGATCTGGATTGGGGCATTTTGGTCAGTGTAGCTGTCCTGCTGATTATTGGCAGCCTGGCCCTCCACAGTGCAACCCTGAATGCAGTGGCCGGTAATGGCTTACCATTACGTCCGGTCTTCGGACGTCAAATCGTATATATCATTGTCGGCCTGTTCGCCATGGTCGCGATGATGTTGTTCGATTACCGCTTGCTTTCCAGCCTGGCACGTCCTCTCTACTTCAGCACGATACTGCTACTGAGTGCGGTATTGGTAATTGGCCGCGTAAGTGAAGGTGCACAAAGCTGGATTGCTATCGGTGAACGAACGTTTCAACCTGCTGAACTGGGCAAACTCGTGCTCATCATTGCGCTGGCCACGTACTGGCAGCACTACGCTGATCGTGGTGGAAGCTGGCTGGTACAGATAGGCGGATTATTGATCGCCAGTGTACCTATGGCGTTGATCTTTATCCAGCCCGACCTGGGCACAACGCTGGTTTTAGCCGGCATCTGGCTGACAATGGCGTGGGGTGGTGGCATGAGGTTGGCGCAGTTGATCACCCTGTTTGTTGCCGCAATCCCACTCGCCTGGATCGCGTGGCACTATGTGCTCGATACCTATCAGCAAGTTCGGCTCAGCACATTCTACTACTTACTTACTAATCCGGCGGCTGTTGATTTTAATGCCGGTTATAACGTCATTCAGGCACTCAATGCAATCAGTTCCGGTGGTCTGACCGGTACCGGTCTCACCCGTGGCCTGTTCAGTCAGGGCAATTACGTACCGGTGCAGCACACCGACTTCATCTTCGCGGTTATCGGCGAAGAATTAGGGTTTATCGGCGGTGTAGTGCTGATCGTCTTCCAGACGATCGTTCTCTGGCAAACACTCTCTATTGCTGGCAAAGCGCGTGATCAGTTTGGCCGATTGATAGCGCTCGGTATTTTCGGGATGCTCTTCAGTCACACCGTCATCAACATTGGCATGAACATGAGTCTCCTGCCGGTAACCGGTCTGCCATTGCCGTTCGTCTCGGCTGGAGGCAGCTTCATGGTGACCACCCTGATTGCCATTGGCCTGTTACAAAGCATCAGTCTTCGCCACCGACATATTGCCTTCTAACGCGGTTTTACCAATTGTCTGATCACTCGTATGCTTTGCTACTGAGCAGTGGTAGTGCGAACCAAAGCCTCAATCTCGGCGAGCGATGGTAACGCAGTACGACCACCGAGTCCGCGGGTCTTGAGCGCAGCCGCTGCGCTGGCGAAGCGTAAAGCTACCGGCAAGGGATCATTGCGCAGCAACGCGAACAGTAAGGCACCGTGAAAGACATCACCGCAACCGGTTGTATCAACCGGCGTAGTGGGAAAGGCCGGCGTGTGAATGAGTTCACCGTTGTGACAGGCCCAGCTACCGGCTTCACCGGCGGTAACGACAACCAGTGTACGATACCGTTCGGCCAATGCCTGAGTTGCCATTGCTATATCGGAAAGGCCGGTGACTGCACGGGCAAAATTGGCAGAGACGACAATATCATCACAGAGAGGCAGTAATTCCAGAACCGTTGCATTGACCCGCTCGGCATCAATCATTATTCGCCCTCCAGCAGCCCGTACCTGACGGGCCGCAGAGAGAGCCGCCGGTAGGTGAGAGTCAATCAACAACGCCCGGGTTTGTCTCGCCAGTTCGGCAGGAAAGGAAAGGTTGGCAAACACCGTCGGTTCGTTGTACCACCATACCGTTCGCCGATCACTCCCAGGTTCGGCCAATACGAACGCAATATGCGAAGAGCCACGACCGGTCACAACAAATGACGTGTCAACCCCAAATCTGGTCAACTCGTCCTGAATTGCCACACCGTAGTGATCATCGCCAACAGCACTGACCAACGCTACCTGAGCACCGAAACGGGCCATGGTCGCCAGCGCAGTCGCAACCGGCCCCCCACCCATCTCCGTATATCCGGCAAGCGGTTGCTTCTGGCCTAACACCGGTGACGTTGCAGTCACACCGACAAGATCCCAACTGGCAATTCCCACGCCGATAGCATCAAATCGCGTCATACGCTCCTCTCTTCGACCATATGCCTCTCATTGCTATTCAGCAAGCAGCTTGCGCGGCTATGCTACAATAGCATCGTGAATGATGTCAGAACCTGGCGCCAGTCGTCAAGAGGAGCCTCGTCGTGGAAGATCTAATCGCACAGGTGCGGTCACACATAGATGCCCTGGTTGGATTACCGGTTGGTACACCCCTGGCGAATCCACCAGTCCCACCTGCTTCAGATACCCCTATTGCCAGTTTTATCGACCATACATTGCTCAAGCCTGAAGCGACAGTTGATCAGATTGACCGACTGTGTAGCGAGGCCGAGCGTTACCGGTTCGCCAGTGTTTGTGTCAATCCGCGTTATGTTGAACGTTGTGCGCGTGCACTCAGTGGTTCGGCAGTGCGGGTTTGCACGGTCATTGGCTTCCCGCTCGGAGCCACCACAACAAAAGTGAAGGTCTTTGAGACGGTACAGGCTATCGGGCATGGGGCACGTGAAGTAGACATGGTGCTGGCGATTGGAGCACTTCGCGGACGTGAATATCACGCTGTGGTTGATGATATTCGGGCGGTTACCGATGCTGCCCATGCCAGTGGCGTGTTAGTAAAGGTTATTCTGGAAACCGGCCTGTTGACCGATTTTGAGAAGGTGATGGCCTGTATGCTGGCGGTACGGGCAGGTGCCGACTTTGTTAAAACCAGCACCGGTTTCGGGCCGGGTGGGGCAACTGTTGCCGATATTCGGCTCATGCGGGCAGCGGTCGGGCCAGCCATTGGCGTTAAAGCTTCGGGTGGCGTGCGTTCACTGGCAATGGCCCAGGAACTGATCGCAGCCGGGGCAACCCGGATCGGCACGTCGGCAGGTGTTGCGATTGTGCAAGAGGCTGAAGGCACAAACCTTGAACCGCGAAATAGCGACACGTATTAAGCTAACCCAAGCTGCTACTTTTATTACCACAGAGGCACAGAGGACACAGAGGATGGGAATAATCCGAGTGGCTATCTCAGGGCATGACGTAGTGCGTCGATGGGAATTGGCCACTACCCACATGGTGCATACAGTTACGCTTCGCGGTGTTGTGCGCAGCATCGTGCTGTTCATTATAGCAGTCAGACTCACGTGGCCTGCTCACAGCGTAGGTGGCAACTTGGGTTAAGATAAAGCATATCGCATCGTATATCTGTACGTTATTAAGGAGGAACGAGTGAGCATTTTGATCGATGCCAACACCCGGCTGTTGGTACAGGGAATTACCGGTAAAGAGGGTGAATTTCACACCCGCCAGATGATCGAGTATGGGACAAATGTCGTTGCCGGCGTCGTACCCGGACGTGGTGGTCAGAAGGCGATTGATGGCCGAGTGCCTGTCTTCAATACAGTAGCGGAAGCAGTCGCTGCAACCGGCGCCAACACTGCGGTTATCTATGTGCCTGCACCCTTTGCGCCCGATGCCATTCGCGAGTCGGCAGCCGCCCGTATTCCGCTCATCGTGTGTATTACCGAGGGCATCCCGGCACTCGATATGGTCAGTACCTACGCCTTTGTGCAAGAGTGCGGCGTGCGCCTGATCGGGCCGAACTGTCCCGGCTTGCTTACGCCAGGAGCAGCCAAAGTGGGCATCATTCCCGGTAACATCGCGATGCCCGGCCCGGTTGGGATCGTGAGCAAATCGGGTACCCTGACCTATGAAGCGGTTGATGCGCTCACCCGGCTGGGCATTGGGCAGAGCACTATCGTCGGCATTGGCGGCGATCCGATTATCGGGACAAATTTCATTGATGTATTAAGCATGTTTGAGGCCGATCCACAAACTGAGGCGATTGTTCTGATTGGCGAAATTGGTGGTACCGCCGAACAAGAGGCCGCCGCTTACATTAAGGCCCATGTGACGAAGCCGGTGGTAGGCTTCATTGCGGGTCAGACAGCGCCGCCCGGTAAGCGTATGGGGCACGCCGGTGCGATCATCAGCGGTGGCGAAGGAACCGCCCAGGAAAAGATCGCCGCGCTGGAAAGTGTTGGGGTGCGCGTTGCCCGGATGCCAACCGATATTGCCGGCCTGGTTAAAGAGGCGCTTAGCGCCCGTGCCGGGTAGGCTGGGTGATAGTAGTACGACGCACGGGAAGAGGGTGGGTTAGAAATCCACCCTCTTCATCTTTGATCGGCCAGATAATTGTGATCAGCAAGGGTGAGCGTCGGATCACGGGGTATGAACCCTGCGACACTAGACTTGATAGGAGAGATGCCCGACTCAGGTCGTGGTTGAGCTGTGTCGGGTAGACGGCAACCAAACTCAACCTGCGCAGGTCTTGGCGGATGACCGGGATGCAGGCTAGGCGAGCGTCGTCTGTCGCGGCCAAACCCTGCATCAACGCGCTTGACTCAGTGGAATACGCAATTCAACCGTTGTCCCCTGACCGATCTCACTACGAATACGCAGATCGGCACCAATCAGACGTGCCCGTTCTTTCATATTCAACAGGCCGAGACTACCGCGATTCACATAGCCACTTTCCACCGCAGCAACATTGAAGCCCCGCCCGCGATCACGCACACTGGCTACAAAGTGATCCTCTTCAACATACAAATAGATAGTGATCGTATCACTGTGCGCGTGCTTGCGGGCATTATTCACCGCCTCTTGCAAAATAATGAAGACGGCTGCTTCAACTTCGGGTGACAGGCGTGGCACCTGAGCCGGTGCTTCCAGGCGCAACTTCGTATCACTACCAGATGGATCGCGCCAACGTTCAACGTACTGTTGCAATGTTGCCAGCAGACCCTGCGTTTCGAGGCCGAGAGGACGCAACTCGAACAGTAACGTGCGAATGTCGTGGGTCGTTTTTTGCACCAGTTCAGCCAGGGTATCGAGTTCAGCCGGAACTCGTTCAGGCATGGCCTTGAACAGACGCTTAATGAACTCAATATTCATCGCGATTGCCGCGATACTCTGAGTGGGGCCATCGTGCAAATCGCGCGCAATAGCGTGGCGTACCTCGGCCTCTTTCAGCAACAGCCGGTCACGCTCTTCCTTCAGCCGTTGATAGAGGCGGGCATTCTCGATAGCAATGGCCGCCTGAGCCGCCAGCGTTGTCAGCAATTGCATATCCTGATCGGTGAACGGCTGACCGTTCGCCTTATTCAACAACTGCATGGCACCGATCACCCGATCCTTCACCCGCATCGGCACACACACTATCGAGCGGGTGACAAAATCGGCTTCACGGCTAATCGCATCGTACCAGCGCGGATCGTGTTCGACATCATTCACAATCTGACCAACGCCATGCGTCACCACCCAACCGGCAATCCCACGATCAGCCGGCATCCGATACTGACGCTGCTCGCCGGGAATTTCGAGGACTAACTCATTCGTCTCTTCATCGAGAATAAAGATTGAGCAGCGCTCGGCCCCAACAACTTTGGGGGCGCGTAACTTAATATCGTTCAGCAGACTGGCGAGATCGAGATTCACTGCCAGTGACTGGCCGATCTCGTAGAGTAGATGCAGCTCGCGTAAATCCCGCTCGGCCCGGCGCAACATGGCCAGCTTATCGGCTTCACCACCAATTGCCCGCACCAGCAGCACAAGCAACTCCTCATCCAGGGGTGGATGCCCCCCCGACTGCTGATTGTTACGGCTGACCACCAGGTGCAGCAGTCCCACACCCTGCCCGCCGCTCTGTAATGGCAACTCGATAAGGTCACGCCCCTCGTCAATCGAATACGAGCCGACAATCGGTTCGCCATTATCGTCACGACGGGTGAAGCCATCGCGCGCCTGCTCGATCAACAACAACGTTTCAGCATCGAGTTTGCCGTGCATCACCTTCGTCGTTTCACCGTATGGCGAAACGTAGAGCAATGCACCGGCCTGAGCCGGCCAGAAAGCGATCAGGCGATCAAGCGATGCCTGCAAGAGATCAGCCACTTCGTGGTGACCGCCGGCAATAAGCAGTTGACTGAGCGTTTCCAGTTGGCGCTGATTGATCGCAAGCGGCGGCATAAGGCACCTCGAATTGTGGCAAGAGTTTCCGATCCAGTAATATGTATAATGCGTATTATAACGTATGAGGGCGTATATTGTAATGGTACTGTAATCATAAATACCTCGCCTGTCAATGGAGTAGCGCCTGTGGAACGGTTTAAAATTTGTCATCGTCACGAATTACTACCAGGTCAGATGCGATACGTTGAGATTGATGGACTGCCAATCGGGATCGCCAATGTTGGTGGTGACATCTACGCCTTTAGCGACAGTTGCCGACACGAAGGTGGCCCACTCTCGGCGGGGGTATTGATTGATCACACCGTCACATGTCCCTGGCACGGATGGACATACGATGTGCGTACCGGCAAGAGTATCGTGCCACCGGTGGGGCTACGTATCGCTACCTACCCGGTTGAGATCATCAATGACGAGATCTATGTGCTGATTGACTGGCCATCGTCTCAATGAGCCAGAGCACATTCGTTGGTAACGCACCGCATCCCCGTTCCCTACCTCATCGGCCTGGAACCTCGCCGGCAAGTGCATGTTGCATCTACATACCTGAAACATCCTCTTGACAAACGTGCCGGTAGTCTCATATAATAAATTGCACAAGCATCTATTTCATACAAAACTATTTTGAGTAAAACAAAAATCGCCGCGCCCTTCCCAGCTCCGTAGCGCCCAACGTGCGGCCAGTGCAATGACGCCGCTTCACGGCATCCCCGACCGGATGCCGCTGTGTTGAGAGAGCACTATTCGTGCAAAGGAGCTTTGTGTGAGACCGCGCATGTTTCTCCGCCTGATGCACCTCATCCTTGCGATTGGGGTGCTCTTTGGTGCAACGATTGCACCACTCTCCCCGGTTGCGTTCGCCGATCACACGCCATTACCAGCGTCAGTTAACCTGGCAGGTGATTTACAGTCGGAAGCGACCGGCGGCGCCTGTGGCGATTGGGATCCGGGATGTGCCGCAGCGGCCTTCAGCGCTCAGGGTAACGGTGTCTATCTGTTCGTCTCACAGACGATTCCGGCAGGGAGCTACGAATACAAGATCGCAATGGGGAGCTGGGCTGAAAACTATGGGGCTAATTTTCAGCAAAATGGCCCCAACATTCCGGTGACGCTCGGCAGTGCACAGAGTGTACGGTTCTACTACGATCACAAAACCCATTATATCGCCGACAGCGTGCGTAACACTATCTACACCGTACCGGGTAACTTCAACGACGAGATCGGGTGCAGTGGTGACTGGCAACCAGATTGTCTGCGCACGTTCATGAGTGATGTTGATGGTGATGGTGTCTTTACATTTGCCACTGACGCCATTCCACCCGGCAATTATGAGTTCAAGATTGCCACAAATGAGAGCTGGGCAAACCCAAATTATGGCGCATTTGGGAACAATGTTCCCTTTACAGTTACCGGCCCGGCAACCGTCATTTTTAGCTTCAATACGGCAACTACGTATGTTGGTGTGGAAGTACGTAGTGCACTCCCGCAGCCTGACAACAATGTGGAGTGGGACGGCGTTTACCACAACTCGCGCGATCCTCTTTATCGCACGCCGGGAGGTGCTGTACCTGCCGGTACACCGGTGACAATTCGGCTCCGCACCTTCCACAATGATGTCACGGCGGTAACCCTGCGGGTGTACGATGTCAATGCCGGGGCACAGCGGTTCATTCCGATGAGTGTCGTCGCTGCCAATACCGACTGTTACGGCGATTATGGGCCACGTCGGTGCGATTTCTGGGCGGCTACGCTGAATGAGGCGCAACCGAACAACCTCTGGTACCGCTTTATTGTCACCGATGGCAGTGATACCGACTATTACGCCGATAACACCGCCGCGCTCGATGGCGGCAGCGGACGTATGACGGATGATGTGGTTGACCTCAGCTATGCGTTGATGTTCTACGATCCGGCATTCACCTCGCCAAACTGGGCACGAACGGCAGTCATCTACCAGATTTTCCCTGATCGTTTTCGCAATGGCGATCCGCATAACGACCCGCAAGACGGTGACATCCGGTACGATGATCCGGTGATTACGTTGGGTTGGGGTGAATTACCTGAAGGCTATTGCCGTCACTATGCCGACGCAACCACCAATTGTCCGTGGCGGTTTGACACGACCCCACCGGCCTGGAGTCCAACTATCGAAGGGCCACGGGGACGTGATTACTACGGCGGTGATTTGGCCGGCGTGATCGAGCAACTTGACTACCTCCAGCAATTGGGCATCACGACCATCTACTTCAATCCCATCTTTGCCGCCGGATCGAACCATCGCTACGATACCCGTGATTACTATCGCATCGATCCCTATCTGGGCAATAACGGCACCTTTGCGCATCTGGTTCAGGAGGCGCGGCGGCGTGGGATTCGGGTGATCCTCGATAGCGTCTTCAATCACATGTCGTCGGACAGCCCCTTCTTCGACCGCTATAGCCATTACACGACACTGGGTGCCTGTGAGTCGCTGGCTTCGCCGTATCGCACCTGGTTCAACTTCCGCACAAATAATGTTCCGTGTACGAGCGACGATTATGTCGGCTGGTTTGGCTTCGACTCCATCCCCGAAATCAACAAATCAAACCCGGATGTGCAGAGCTACTTCTTAACCGGAGCCAACAGTGTGACGCGCTTCTGGCTACGACGCGGTGCCGCCGGTTGGCGCCTGGATGTGATGGGAGATGCCAGCTTCCCGGCAGGCTATTGGGAGACGTTCCGCACCGTCGTGCGCCAGACCAAACGAGACGGTCTGATTATCGGTGAGTTGTGGCAGAAGGACTCAACATTGCTGCGCCATCTCCGTGGACAGACTGCCGATACAACGATGAACTACCGTCTGCGTGATGCGGTGATCGGCTTGCTCCTGCCCGGTGGAACGTTCGACAGCAAAGGGTTTGGTGACAGTGGCCGGGTTATCAGTCCATCAGAATTCTTGAATCGACTGGCCTCGATCCGTGAAGACTACCCGGATGCAGCCTACTACACGCTCATGAATCTGCTCGGCAGCCACGATACGGAGCGGATTCTGTGGACGCTCACGCCTGGACAGGAGACACGCGCCGATAAGGAATTCAATGCCGCCAATCTGGCAGAAGGTAAGCGGCGTGTCCAACTGGCCTCTCTGATCCAATTCACCGTACCCGGTGCACCGACCGTGTATTACGGTGATGAAGCAGGAGTGACCGGCGATGATGATCCAGACGACCGTCGCACCTATCCCTGGCCTGATCAGGGTGGTACACCCGACACCAACCTTCTGAACCATTACCGCAGCCTGACCGGGTTGCGCAACCGCTATCCGGTGCTGGCGAGGGGTGATTTCACGCCGCTTCTGGCCGACGATGCCGCAGGTGTTGTGGCCTATGGGCGAAAGTATCGCAACGAAGCCGCGTTGGTGCTGATCAATCGCAGCTCAACAACACAGACGATCACGGTACCCGTACAGGGCTTTCTGCCGAATGGGGTAGAACTCTGTGCAATGTTTACCGTTGGTAATCAGCTCGACGAGACGGTACAGGTCGTGAACGGGAGCATTCAGATCACGCTGAATCCGCTGAGCGGTACAGTGCTGATCAGCGAGCCGGGAGCTGATCTCACGCCACCGGCTGCCCCCACTAACCTCCAGGTCACTGAAGAGGGTGATCGGTCGGTGAGCCTGAGCTGGCAGCGGCCCAGTGGTGGAGCACAGGCTTACAACATCTACCGCAGCCCGGTCAGTGGTGGTGGTTGGGTCAAGGTCAATACTGCACCGGTAAGCGGTCTGAGCTTTACCGACACCACAGTAGAGAACGGGCGCACCTATTACTTCGTTGTCCGTGCACTTGACGCCGTCGGGAACGAAGGGCCGGCTTCGGCGGAAGTGAGCGCTCTGCCGCACTACCGGATTGGGTGGGCCAATTTGCAATGGCCACCGACAATCTCACATACCGTGTCGGCCATTAACACCACCCCAGATATTTACGGGCAGGTCTGGATCGACGGTGTAACCAGTCAGCCCGGCACGACACCTGGCCTGCGTGCCCAGGTGGGATACGGCCCCCAGGGCAGTGATCCCCGTGGGAGTAACTGGGTGTGGGTCGAGGCTACCTTCAACGTTGATGCCGGCAACAACGACGAATTCAAGGCACAACTCCAGCCCGAAACGGTTGGCACCTTCGATTACGTCTTCCGCTACAGCACCACCAACGGACGCGACTGGCTCTACGCCGACCGCAGTGGGCCGTTCAGTGGCTTACCGCCACAACCAGGCGTACTCACCGTTCTTTCCAGTGGTGACACAACACCACCGGCAATTCCAACCGGCCTGCAAGTGATCAGCGCATCCCCGGCAGGGATCGTCTTGAGCTGGAATGCCGTCGGTGATGCTTATGCTTACGAAGTACGCCGTATAGATGGCAACGGCAATGAACTCATCTTTGCCCGTACAACTGCAACCACCTTCACCGACACCGGCGTCATGCAGGGGGCAACCTACACCTATGCCGTGCGTTCTTTAGACCTCTCCTTCAACCGTTCAGCCTTCAGCGCACCGGTAACGGCTACCGCCGAACTCCGCACAGTTACGCTGGTGATGAATGTGACGGTACCAACACCGGTTGAAGACGCGATTGGGCGTAGCGTCTACATTGCCGGCTTCCTCGACCGACTCGACGGTGGGTTACCACAGTGGAATCCGGGTGGCGTGGTGATGACGCAGGTCTCGGCAACACAGTGGACAATCACCTTCACCGGACGCGAAGGCACGCAACTCGAATACAAGTACACCCTCGGATCGTGGGATTACGTTGAGAAGGGTGCGACGTGTGAAGAGCTGGCCAACCGGCAATTGACGCTGACCTACGGTACGAGTGGGGTGCAGATGGTCAATGACACTGTGCTCAACTGGCGGAATGTAGACCCGTGTGGCAATTAGGACAGGATGGGTAGCAGGCTTACCCGCCTTGTTACCTCGATGAGAGCAACCGGAACCTCACACATGTGCGGCAACCAATGTTGGTTGCCGCATTGCCATTCTTGCGTGCAACCAACAGCCCGGCGACAGCGTCAAACAGACAGTACGAATAGTGGGAGGAGGGTAGTGATGAATACGCCACAAACACAACGGTTGCAACGGTTACGCAATGATCGCATGCTTGCCGGTGTTGCCAGTGGGCTGGCCCAATATATCGGGGTTGATCCGGTTATCATCAGGCTGGTTTTTGTGGTATTGGGCCTGGTGAACGGCATGGGTGTGCTGTTCTACATTCTGCTTTGGTTGCTGATGCCGAACGAAGACGCGGATCCAACGACGAACAATCTGCACATCGCCATCGGTGAGATGCGGGTCATTGTGGAACGTTTCCTCAGCGAAGTTCGCGATGTCTTTCGGCGGTAGGACGAAGGTGCATGGTTGATTGAGGAGCGAGTAGCGCGATGCGTTACTCGCTCTTGTTGTTACAGGTGTGGTTGGCGACACGCCCTCACCCCTGGCTCCTCTCCCGCGAAGAATTTGATAGAGAGGCACTGGAGTAGCGAAGGGGTTAGCCGCCACTCTACCCGTTCAACCCCCGCACAGCCACCGGCCCAAACCCCAGGTAGTCGCAGGCGGTGAGCTGATAGTAGACCCCATCGACACGACCCTGCACGGCGTTGTCCCAATCGTAACGACGATGCAGATGGCCGTAGATGCAGGCAGCCGCACCGGAGGCGGCAATTCGACGGGAAAACTCGGTTGGTTGACGATTGACGAATGGGGGGAAGTGGATCATCACAATCAACGGTTTGTTCACAGCCAATGCCTGGCCGGCAGCCAGTGCCCGTTCCAGTAAACCGAGTTCACGTTGATAGATCGTGAGATCGGTTTCAGTAAACCCCGGGGTCTCCGGAGTAATCCAGCCGCGCGTTCCACACACCACGGCCTCGCCAATGTCAAGAGCATCGGCCCCGATCAGGCGCAGGCTGGGTGGCAGATGGCGTCGGATCGAATTCACCCGGCGTGGACACCAGTAATCGTGGTTGCCCCGGATTAACACTTTCGTGCCGGGTAGGGCATCGATCCACTGAAGGTCAAGCAGGGCGTCGGGCAATTTCATTGCCCAGGAAATATCACCAGCGATCAAAACCCAATCGGTTGCAGCGACCCGCTCCCGCCACGCCTGCGCAATTCGTTCGGGATGATCTTTCCAGCCGGGGCCAAAGATGTCCATCGGCTTGGGACGAGCAAATGAAAGATGGAGATCAGAAATTGTCCAGATCATAGCGCTTGATGATAACAGGCATCCCGTTGCAATGCAACTGATACTACCATGCGATCCGCGCATTGCGGTGCGTGGATGCGCCCTGCCCCCACCCCAACCCCTTTCCCGCGCTGCGGGAGAGGCGGGACAGCAGAAGGGCAAGCCAGCCCCCGTAACGTGCGGG
>FWWM01004050.1_pt1 | contig 17072 bp, 12 predicted proteins | sample 2228351 | NCBI WGS metagenome assembly FWWM01 (sample SAMEA103939774, study PRJEB20133) | metagenome | reverse complement strand
CAGTACACAGTCATCCCGGAGCCGGGCTCTCTGACGGTGCTGGCGGCAGGGGTGGCCGGATTCTGCTTCAGGAGGCGGGCGAAGTCGGCGTAGACGCATCGAAAAGCGGCCGATTCGGCAGGAGCCGGGACGCGCGGTCCGGCTCCTTTTTCGCGCGGGACGGCTGTCGCGGAGGGCGGCGGGAGGCGGCGGCGTGATCCCCTCGCTGACCCCTACGGAGTGGCTGCTGGCGCTCGCCGCGGCGGCGCTGGTGGGCTTCTCCAAGACCGGGGTGCCGGGCGCCGGCATCCTGGCCGTGCCGCTGATGGCCGCGCTGTTCGGGGGCAGGGAGTCTGTCGGCACCCTGCTGCCGATGCTCATCTTCGCGGACTGCTTCGCCGTGGCCTGGTACAGGCGTCACGCGCGCTGGGACAGGCTGTGGGTGCTCATCCCGTGGGTGCTGGCCGGGATGGCGCTGGGAGCGGCCGCGCTCCGCGTCCTGGGCAGTGGGGACGGCTCGCGCGACCGCCTGGGGACGCTCATCGGCATCCTGGTGCTGGTGATGCTGGCGCTGAACGTTGCGCGCGGACGATGGGGCGAGCGGCTGGTGCCTCACTCGCGCGCCGGTTCCATATTCACCGGCATCGCCGCCGGGTTCGCCACGGCGGTCTCCAACGCGGCCGGGCCGGTCATGAGCCTTTACTTCCTGAGCGCCGGGCTGAACAAGCAGGAGTTCATGGGCTCGTTCGCCTGGTATTTCTTCATCTTCAACCTCATCAAGGTGCCCATCTTCGCCGCCCTGACCTGGGCGGACCCGCAGCACCCGCTCTTCAGCGCGTCTTCCCTGACGTTCAATGTGCTGGTCGCGCCGGTCATCGCCGCCGGGGCGGTCGCCGGGCGCTGCCTGCTGCCGCGCATCCCCCAGAAGGTCTTCGACAACGCGGTGCTGCTGCTGGCGGCCGTTGCGGCGGTGCGGCTGGTCATCGGATAGCCTCCCCGGACAAACGGCAAAAGGGGCGGACGGGCGCTCCCACCGGCGCCCTCCGCCCCGTCGTCACCCGCTTCCGGCCCGGCTTGGGGCCGGCGAAGGCTCTCAGGCCTTCTTTCCGGGTCCTCCCTCGGGCTTTGCAGGGTCCCGAAGCCGTCGCGGCTTCCGGCCTCCGCGCCCGCTCTCGTCCACATCCACGTCATCGATGTGCCGGCGCCCGGCGAAGAACTCCGTCGTTGCCGCGGCATCGGGAGCCCTCAAGCAGCACAGATACTCGGCGCTCATCCTGCCGACCTTGTCCATCGTGTCGGCTATGCGCCTCTGGCTGAAGTTCACCGCATTGTAGCGCGGGATGCCGATCTGCTCGGCGCTCGCCCAGCTGTCCTGATTGGCGCCCAGGAACACGAACGTCCACTTGCCCGAGTCCGTGCGCTCCCTGATCATCCGGAACACCTCTCGCTGGCCGAACCGGACGCTGGAGTTCTCCATCCCGTCCGTGAAGATGGCGAACAGCACGTGGTCGTCGGGCTCTTTCACCCTCTCCACGTCCTCGATGGTCTTGCCGACGGCGTCGTAGAGAGCCGTGCAGCCGCCCGGCTGGTAGGCCTCGAACGGAAGGTCGGGCAGCTCGGCCACCGGCATCCCGTTCGCGATGATGTCGATCATCGTGTCAAAGAGCACGACCGTCATCGGGGAGTGCGGATGCTCGTCCCGGATTGAGGCCAGGAACCGGTTCGTGCCTTCCACCGCCTCCCGCCTGCACACGCTCATCGAGCCGGACTTGTCCAGCACATAAGCGATGTGCGTCTTCCTGCCGTTGCTGGTTGCGTCAGTCATTGTTTTCACCTCCCTTTTGGTGCGCGGAGCCGGTGCACTCTTCACCGGACTCACTTCCTGTCCAGTCGTGCACGCCATCTCCTGAGAAGGGCCCGGCACTCCCGGACGAACTCTTCCATCGCCGCATCCCTGCGCGCATCGCCGCTCATCTTCCAGAGCAGCTCCACTCCGTCCCCCAGGTCCTCCCTGCGCCACAGGTCCCTCTCCCCTCCGGCATCAGGGATCCGGCACTCACACACGGCTTCCGGATGGGACCAGACATCCCACGCAAGGTCGGGCTCCGCATGGTCCAGGTCCCTATGAAGCGACAGAGACCTCCGAATTCCGGGGAAAGCGGGTTCCGGCCATATCCTGGCGTACATAGGCTCAATCGGTCCCGCGTCTGACTGCGCCGCCATCTGCCGGACGCGCCTTTCCAGTTCCCGGTCGCTCAGCCCCTCCATCGTCTCCACGATCCCGCGGATCTTCCGCAGGGGCAGATGACGCTGCTGGCACAGCTTGATCAGCTTCAGCAGCAGGACGTGCCGCCGCCCGTAGCGGCTTTCCGGACCCGCCCCCCGCGGCGGAGGCAGGAGCCCCTCGCCGACGTAGTAGTGCACCGTCCTGCGCGTGACCGGCCTGCATTCGTCCACCCCCGGGACCGGCTCCGCGAGCCCGAGCTCCCGGTTCACGGTGTCCACCAGCTCGCCGATCGTCAGGTTGTCCTGCGGACCCTTCACGGGACTGTCCTTCTGATGGGATTGTAACAGTGCAACGTATAACTGTCAAGTCCCCCCGGACGTTTTTTTGCAGTTTTTTTCATCGGGGGTCAGGCGCGGAGCCGCTCCCGCCCGTTCAGTCCAGGCGAAGACCCAGCCCGCGGGCGGCCAGCAGAGCTTCCTGATACTCCTCGGGCGACAGCGGCCGGGAGATCTCCGGGAACGTCTCGGGCGAGACCCGGTTGTCCGGCCGGTACTGCGCCATCACGTTCACATAGGTGCGCGGGGAGATCTCCGATGCCAGGAAGCGCAGCACGCGCCGCGTGTCGTCCACGCACCCGGGCATCACCAGATGCCGGACCAGAAGCCCACGCCGCGCGAGGCCCCGGTCGTCCAGCACCAGAGGACCCACCTGCCGGTGCATCTCGCGCACGGCGTCCCGGACCACCTCGGGGTAGTCCGGAGCGTTCAGATATCGCGCGGCGCGGTCGCGGTCCAGCGACTTGACGTCGGGCATATAGATGTCCACCGCGCCCTCCAGCAGCCGCAGCGTCTCGACGGAGTCGTAGCCGGACGTGTTGTAGACAAGCGGCAGCCGCAGCCCGGCACACGCCGCCGCCTCGAGCGCCTCGAGGATCTGCGGCACCACGTGGGTGGGGGTGACCAGGTTGATGTTGTGGCAGCCCAGCTCCTGAAGCTCCAGCATGATGGCCGCCAATCCCTGCGCCGTCACGGGGCTGCCGGACCTTCGCTGGCTGATGTCGTGGTTCTGGCAGAACACGCATCCCAGCGAGCAGCCGGAGAAGAAGATGGTCCCGCTCCCGCGCCACCCGCTCAGGCAGCTCTCCTCTCCGTGGTGGGGGCCGTAGCTGGCGACCACCGCCTGGCTGCCGGTCCCGCAGATGCCCGCCTCTCCCGCGGCCCTCAGCGCCCGGCACCCCCGCGGACAGAGCCGGCATTCCCGCTGCATCTCTGCGGCAAGCCGCGCGCGTCCGGTCAGCCGGCCGGTCTCCAGAAGGCCGAGATAGGCCGGCCAGACCTCCTGTCCGTCAGACGGAGAACGGGTGGACTGCGTCATCAGGGCACGCTCCGCGGCGAAGGACCCGTCACGGGACGAGCCGTCCCGGACTTCGCGGAAAGCTCAGTCGCCTCCCAGTTTCAGGACCGAAAGGAAGGCCTCCTGCGGGACCTCCACGGACCCGATCTGCTTCATCCGCTTCTTGCCCTCCTTCTGCTTCTCCAGCAGCTTCCGCTTGCGGGTGATGTCGCCTCCGTAGCATTTCGCGGTGACGTTCTTGCGCAGCGGACGGATGCTGCTCGCCGCGATGATCTTCTGTCCGATGGCGGCCTGCACGCGGATCTCGAAGAGCTGGCGCGGCAGGATGTCCCGAAGCTTGTCCACCAGCAGGCGGCCGCGGGCATAGGCGCGGTCCTGGTGCGTGATGAAGGACAGGGCGTCCACCGGCTGCCCGTTCAGCAGGATGTCCAGCTTGACCACTTTGGACTCCTGGAAGCCCGCCATCTCGTAGTCGAACGAGGCGTACCCGCGCGTGCGGCTCTTCAGCTGATCGTAGAAATCCATCAGGATCTCCGCCAGCGGCAGCCGGTAGGTGATGATGACCCGCGTGGTGCCGGAATACTCCATGTGCTCGAAGACGCCGCGGCGGTCCTGGCAGAGCTCCATCACGCCGCCCAGGTATTCCGACGGGACGATGATGGTGGCTGTGACGAAAGGCTCCTCGATCTTCGCGATCTGGGTCACGGGTGGCAGTTTGGAGGGGTTGTCCACCTCCTCCATCGAGCCGTCTGTCTTGTGCACCCGGTAGACGACGCCGGGAGCGGTCGCGATGATGTCCAGCCCGAACTCGCGCTCCAGGCGCTCCTGGATGATGTCCATGTGCAGCAGGCCCAGGAAGCCGCACCGGAACCCGAACCCGAGAGCCGCCGAGGTCTCCGGCTCCCAGCTGAGCGAGGCGTCGTTCAATTGCAGCTTCTCCAGTGCCTCCCGCAGGTCCGGGTAGTCCTCGCTGTTCATGGGATACAGCCCGCAGGACACCATGGGCTTCGCCCGCTTGTAGCCGGGAAGCGGCTCGCGAGCCCCCGCGCTGCCCGCCAGCGTGATGGTGTCCCCCACGCGGGCGTCTCCCACCTGCTTCATGGAGGCGGTCACCCAGCCCACCTCCCCGGTGGAGAGCTCCGGTCCCTCCAGCATCTCGGGGCGGAAATAGCCCACCGCCGTGACCTCGAACTCCTTGCTGCTGGACATCATCCGGATGCGGTCGCCGCGCCGAAGGCGGCCGTCCACGATGCGCACGTAGGCCACAACCCCCAGATACTGGTCGTAGTGGGAGTCGAAGATGAGAGCGCGCAGGGGGGCGTCCGGGTCGCCGGAGGGGGGCGGTATCTCCCGCACCACCCGCTCCAAAATCTCGCGGGTCCCGATGCCCTGCCGGGCGCTGGCCAGCACCGCGTCCTCTGCCGGGATGGCCAGCACGTTCTCGATCTCCTCCCTGACCCTGTCCGGGTCCGCCATCTCCAGGTCTATCTTGTTGATGACCGGGATGATGGTCAGGTTTGCGGCCATCGCCAGGTTGACGTTCGCAAGCGTCTGCGCCTCCACCCCCTGAGCGGCGTCCACCACCAGGATGGCCCCCTCGCAGGCGTTCAGGCTGCGCGACACCTCGTAGCTGAAGTCCACGTGCCCCGGAGTGTCGATGAGGTTCAGCGTGTAGGTCTGCCCGTCGTCCGCCCTGTACAGCAGCCGCACCGCGGTCATCTTGATGGTGATGCCGCGCTCGCGCTCCAGGTCCATGGTGTCCAGCATCTGGTCGCGCTTCTCGCGCTCCGAGACGGCCTCCGTCACCTCCAGGATGCGGTCGGCCAGGGTGGACTTGCCATGGTCGATGTGAGCGATGATGCAGAAGTTGCGAATATGGTCCTGGGAGTGAGGCATGGCTGGTCCGCTATCCCGGATTCTAGCCCACTCCCTGCCCCCCTGTCAGCACGGCCGCTCTCTTCCCGGGCAGGTCGCACGGACCGCCCCGGCGTAGAAGCCCGCAGGGGCCGAAGCTGCCCGCCCGGGAGACGGATGTGACGTTCGACCGCGTGCCTGCCATGCTTTTGTCGTTGCTCGCCGGCGCCTGCTGCGCCGCGCCGCCGCTGGTGAACCCGGGCTTCGAACTCGCGGACGATGCCGGGCGTCCTGCCGGCTGGACCGTCCACACCGGCCTGGACTCCAATCGATACGGTCCTCCGGACTACGACAGGGACTTCTCCTCCATCGTGCCGGTGCGCGCCTCCGGGGGAAGAGGCGGCTCGCGCTGGTGCGCGGGATTCCCCGCTGACGGCGCCTGGCAGGAGCGCATCTGGGAGCATCAGCGCGGCCGGAGCCCGGATGGCGGCGAAGTGGACGGGCGCCTGTTCGGAAAGGCGGCCCTGTCGCAGACGGTGACGCTGGAGCCCGGGACCTACGTCTTCGGAGCCTGGCTGCGCACGGCGGACGGGGCGGCCTACAGCGCGATGTTCTCGCTGGGATTCAGCTTCGGGCGCGACGCCGCCTACGCCCACGACGGCTCCACCGGCATCCACTGGACGCAGCACAACCTCGCCGTCAGGACCAGCTTCGACGGGACGGGTGGTCTGAAGGAGCGCGGAGAGTGGATGCGATACCGGACCTCGCCGTTCACGCTGGAACGGCGAGGAGAGGTGACCGTCTGGGTGCGCCTGAACTTCGCGAACAACCATGAGATGCCCGCGCGATGGCAGGTGGATGACGCGTTCATCGAGCCCTGGCCCGGGCCGGCGGCTGAAGAGGCTGTGCGCAACACGCCGCCGCCCGCACCTTCCCGGGGAGCCCCCCTTGCCTTTCCCGCACCGGGCCGGGTGGTGGCGGATTGCGGAGACGACGACGAGCGCTATCTGGCGGATGCGGGGGGCTCCACGCTTCAGGGGGACATCCCGGGACGGCTTTTCCAGCACGCGCGGTGCGTCACGGGAGCTTCGTCGTTCACGTACCGGCTGCCCGTGGACCGCGCCGCCGAAGTGGTCCACGTCGCCTTCGAGCACTTCGGACCGTTCCGTCTGACCATCGGAGACAGCGTGAAGCTTCAGGATGCGGATGCCCGCCCCGATGTGCTGTATTCCCGCGAATACACGCTGACGGACCGCTCGCTCTGGCGTGACGGGTCGCTCAGCCTTCGCTTCCGGACGGCCTTTCCCGGGGCGCGGCTCGGGGTGCTCTGGCTCGAGGCGGGCTCCACCACCCGGTTCCGGGAGCGGCTGATGCACGTGGAGTGGGACACGGTCGGCGTCCCCTGGCGGGTGGGGCTCTGGGACTTCAGCAGCAACGAGTTCCGGGGCGATGAGCGCGCGTTCGTCGTGGGCCGCACCGACCCCGCAGTGCTGAACGGAAAAGACATGCGCATCCAGTGGGAGATGCGGCCGAAGCCGGGTCACCGCTACTGGCTGCTCCTCGGATATCAGCGTGTCCGCGGCGACGAGGCCCGGGCCTTCATCGACGTGGGCGATGACGGCGTCGTCGAATACATCAGCAGGACGGCAGGCTACGAGTGCCTGAACTACGACATCACGGAGAGCCTCGTCACCGGGCGGAACGTGGTGGCCGTCCGCGCGGACAGCATCGATTTCGTGGCTCTGGTGGAGACCCTCCCCGGCGTCACGGACAACCGGCGTCTGGGGCTGTTCGTGGGGGGAGACGAGTATGCGGAGAACCTGACGCGGGTCTTCCACAGCACGCTCTTCTGGCTCCTGGACCTGCATTACGATGACACCGGGTTCCTCGATGCTTCCGTCCCCCGGGGCAAATGGCACGGGCAGTACTGGCCGATAGACGTGGCGATGGCCGTGAGAATGCTGCTGCACTGGGGCTACCTCGACCAGGTGGAGAACGCGGCCCGCTTTGCGGCGAAGCACGGATGGGAAGGGCATCCCACCAACCGCAGCGGCGGCCACGACAACAACGCGGGAAACATCCTGGTCACGGACATGTGCGAGCTTCTGCGGCGGCGCGGCTTCAGGCCCGCGTCCGTGGCGGCTCTCTGGCCGCGCATCAGGAGCTGGTGCGACCGGGTGTGCGACGAGGCGGCAGCCAGCCCGTTCGGGCTCATCAGGGGCACCAACTGGGAGAACGCCGGGAACAGGGAGCAGGGGGCCTGCTACTCTCTCTCGACCAGTCAGCTTGCGCGGTGGATGCTTCTCAAGGCTGCCCGGACGGCCACGGAGGGTGGTCTGGAGGGCGACGCGGAGCGGTGGCTTGCGGCCGCCGCCTCGCTGGAGCAGGCCGTGCGCAAGCATCTCGTCTTCCGGGAGGACGTGACATCTCCCACCGGCTGGGTCTATCCGGCCGGGACCTGGGCCTACGGACTTCTGGACGACGGGTCCTTCATGATGCAGCCGCTGGCGGGCTACCTGTGGGGGGTGGCGCTGGGGACGGGCTGGCACGGTATGGAGGGCCCCCGGGGAGAGGACCGCCAGGTCACCGGGCGGACCCTGGACGCAGCCCTGAGGCTGGTGGGCGGGCCGGAGGGCGTGGTGTCAGGATACGCCTCGTCCTATGCCGGGGAGCAGACCCTGATGCAGGTGGCCGCCCTCTTGGACCGCACGGACCACATGAGCCATCTGGTGCCGTTCATCGACAGGCAGACGGACTACCGCGAGGACCTGGGCTGCTCCATCGCCGAGATCTCCCGCTGGGTCCACGGGTTCCACTCCTGGGTGGAGGATACGAACCTGGTCTGCGCGGCGGAGTTCCTGGACTGGCCGCGCTACGTCACGGGGGTCGACGACCTGCTGCACGACGGGGCCGGGCTGCGCCTGCTCCCCAGGCTGCCGGACCGGTGGGACGAATGCGGCGTGAACGGCTGGCTGACGCAGTACAGGAGCGGTGACGGGCGCGCTCTGACGCGCCTCAGCTTCCATTACAGACGGCCTGCTGCCGGCCTTGCCTCGCTGAGAATCAGGACGGAAGACCCGGTGCCGGGAGTGGAGGTGCGCTTCGGGCCGTTCCCGCCCGGGGCGCGGCTGAGCGGCAAGGTGCGGGGAAAGCCTGCGGATGTCCGGGTCGAGGATAGCGGAGGAAGACGATGGGGGTGGGTGACTCTGGACTGCGGTCCGGAGTGGACCGAAGCGCACGTGCGGGCGGTGAGGAGCGCGGAGCAGTGATCGTCGAGGTGTGCGTCAGGCACCCGACGGTCCCCTGGAGCAAGCCGGTGGAGGTCTTCCGCGCCCCGCCCGAAGCCGACAGCCATCGATTCTCTTACGCGGGCAAGGCGCACGCGGCCCTCTCGCAGGAAGAGGGAGAGCTGATACTGACCTACGTGGTGAACTCCGGGGAGTTCGATGACGTGCTCTCGGATGCGTCCGTCTACCATCCCCGGTTCGTCCGGGCGCGGGTCAGGGTCTCGCGCCGAGGGATGGAGAGGAGACGCCCATTGTGAAGCCGTCCTTCGTCATCATCCTGGCCGACGACCTGGGATTCGGCGACCTGGGCTGCTTCGGAAGCCCGGACGCCGTGACGCCGGCCATCGACGCGCTGGCCGGGCAGGGGCTGCGGCTGACTCAGCACTATGCCGGGTCGCCGGTCTGCGCGCCGTCCCGGGCCTCTCTGCTCACCGGACGCTGTCCGCACCGAACCGGGGCGGTGGACACGCTGGAGGGGCGCGGGCTCGACCGCCTGGCGCTGCGGGAGCGGACTCTGGCCGACGAGCTGAAGGCTGCCGGATACGCCACGGGGCTCTTCGGGAAGTGGCATCTGGGCGCGCTGGACCCGCGCTACCATCCGAACCGGCGCGGATTCGACGAGTTCCTGGGTTTCAGAGGCGGCTGGAGCGACTACTGGCGGTGGAACCTGGACGCGAACGGCTCGCCAGTGCCGGCGGACGGAAGATACCTGACGGACGTCGTCACCGATGCCGCGGTGGCGTTCATCCGGCGGCACGCCGGGCGGCCTTTCTTCCTCCACGTGACCTCCAACGCCCCCCACTTCCCGCTGCAGGCGCCCGATGAGGATGTCGCTGTGTTCCGGGAGCACGGCCTCAGCGAAGGCGTGAGCGTCATCCGGGCGATGGTGCGAAGAATGGACTGCGGGGTGGAGCGCATCCTCGACGCTCTGGCCAGGGCGGGCGTGGAGCGGGACACCCTTGTGCTGTTCACCAGCGACAACGGGCCGCAGAGCGGGCCGTGGGAAGGTCTGGACATCACCCGCTGGAACGGCGGGTTCAACGGCTGCAAGGGCCTTGTCTATGAAGGCGGCATCCGGGTCCCGGCGGTGGTTCGCTGGCCGGAGGGTCTCCAGGGGGACGGGAGGGAGTGCGGCGTTGCGGTGCACTTCGCGGACTGGCTCCCCACGCTGCTGGAGGCGGCGGGCGTCCGGCGCGCCGGCGTTCTGCCGCTGGACGGCGACAGCGTGCTGGGACAGCTGAGGGGCGGGGCGCCCGCCGGGCCGCGCACCTTTGTCTGGCAGTGGAACCGCTACGCGCCCGTGGGAGCCTGCAATGCCGCCCTGCGCCAGGGAGACTGGAAGCTGGTGCGGCCCGTCATCCCGGAGGCCATGCATCTCACCGCGGAGGATGTCGCGCTGGACAGGAGGCTGAAATACGAGCCGGAGCTCGTCTCCGGGCTCGACGACAGCCCCCTTCCCGCGCCGCTTCTGCCCGCGCAGCCTCCGCGGCCCCGGCTGTTCGACCTGCGGTCGGACCCCGGCGAGACGGAGGACCTGTGGGAGCGTGAACCGGAGCGGGGAAGGCGGATGCTGGAGACTCTGGAGTCCCGGATGGAGGCGCTCATCCGGGAGTGGGAGGAGGTCCGGACCGGCTGAGGGGGAGCCGGGCCGCTTTTTTGGGGGAGGCGGGAACTCTGGCGGATGCGCCTCCGTAAGGATGAGTGACAGCGGCCGCAGCCGGCAGAGCGCAAGGCGACGGAGCGCGGTTTACCTCTCCTTTCTCCGACTTCAGGAAGGGGGGCGCGGACAGTCTGGGAACAGACAGTCTGCGCCCCCTGATTTTTCGTCCGGCCCCCGGCGGCATTTCACCCGCTGCTCAGCCAACCCTCCGCCCCCGAAAGACAGCAGGGGGCCGGCCTTGCGGCCGGCCCCCGTGAGCCGAGAGGTGTCTCGTCCCAGGCCGAATGCCGCCCGCAGGCGGCAAACGTCCGCTCTACTTGTCGCGGGTGCTCCCGCCGTCCTTCTCCAGAGCCGCCTGCGCTGCGGCAAGGCGCGCCACCGGAATGCGCTTCGGCGAGCAGGACACATAGTCCAGACCCAGCTTGTAGCAGAACTTCACGCTGTCCGGGTCTCCTCCGTGCTCCCCGCAGATGCCCAGCTTGATGCCCGGGTTCACCTTGCGCGCATCCTCCACGCAGATCTGCATCAGACGGCCTACGCCCTTCACGTCCAGGCTCTCCGTGGGGTCCACGGGGATGATGCGCTTCTCGATATACAGCGGCAGGAACTTGCCCGCATCGTCCCGCGACAGCCCGTAAGCCATCTGCGTCAGGTCGTTAGTGCCGAAGCTGAAGAAGGCGGCCTCCTGAGCGATCTCGTCGGCGGTCAGGGCGGCGCGCGGGATCTCGATCATGGTCCCGAACTTGTAGTCCACCTCGATGCCTTCCGCCTTCATCGTCTCCTGAGCCACCTGCTCCAGCTGCTCCTTGATGTGCGTCAGCTCCGTCACGATGCCCACCAGCGGGATCATGATCTCGGGGTGCACATCCAGCCCGGCCTTCTTCACCTCGCAGGCCGCGCCGATGATCGCCGCCACCTGCATCCGAACGATTCCCGGGAAGTAGATGCTCAGACGGCATCCGCGCAGACCCAGCATCGGGTTGAACTCGTGAAGCTCCTTCACCTTGTTCAGAAGCTTCATCTTCTCCTCATATGCCGGGCCGGTCTCGCCCTTCACCCGCATCTCGGTGGTCTCGACAAGCAGCTCCTCCAGGCTGGGCAGGAACTCGTGCAGCGGCGGGTCGATGAGGCGCACCGTGACCGGATAGCCCTTCATCGCCTTGAAGATGCCCACGAAGTCCTCCCGCTGGAGCGGAAGCAGCTTGGACAGAGCCTCCTCACGGGCGGCCTCGTCCTCGGCCAGGATCATCGCCTGCACCATCGGCACCCGGTCGCCCATGAACATGTGCTCCGTCCGGCACAGGCCGATGCCGGTCGCTCCCAGCTCCACCGCCTCCGCGGCGTGCTCGGGAGTGTCGGCGTTGGCGCGCACGCCCATCGTCCGGAAGCTGTCCGCCCACTCCATGAACGTGGCGAACTTCCCGGAGACCTCGGGCATCTTCGTGGGGACCTGGCCCAGGTAGACCAGTCCGTTCGTGCCGTCGATGGAGATGTACTCGCCCTCCTTCAGCACCACGCCGTCGGCGCTGATGGTGCGGGCGGCCTCGTCGATGCGCAGGGCGCTGCAGCCGCACACCGTCGGAATGCCGTACTGGCGCGCCACGAGCGCAGCGTGCGAGGTCTTGCCGCCGGTGGCGGTCAGGACTCCGCGGGAGGCCAGCATCCCGCCCAGGTCGTCGGGAGTGGTCTCGCGGCCCACCAGGATGACATCATCCCCCGCCTCGGCCATCCGCAGCGCGGCCGCCGAGCCGATGGCCACCTTGCCGACCGCCCCGCCGGGTCCGGCGTTCAGGCCCTTGGCCAGCACGGTGGGCTTGTTCCGTTTCACGAAGTCCGGGTCCAGCGAGGGCAGCAGCATCAGGCCCGGCACCTCCGGCGGCACGCGGAGAACGGCCTCCTCCTTCGTGATGAGCCCCTCGTTGACGTGGTCCACCGCGATCTCGATGTGGGCCTGCGGAGTGCGCTTGCCCGCGCGGCACTGCAGGATGAAGAGCCGTCCCTTCTCGATGGTGAACTCGATGTCCTGCATGTCGCGGTAGTGCTGCTCCAGCTTCTTCGCGATTTCCACGAACTGCTGGTAGATCTCCGGGTTGTGCTCGGCCAGCTGGTCGATGGTCTCCGGAGTCCGCACGCCGGCCACCACGTCCTCGCCCTGCGCGTTCATCAGGAACTCGCCGTAGATGCGGTTCTCGCCGGTGGCCGGGTCGCGGGTGAACGCCACACCGGTGCCGGAGTCGTCTCCCATGTTCCCGAACACCATCGTCTGCACGTTCACCGCCGTGCCCAGGTCGTGGGAGATCTTCTCGCGGTTGCGGTAGATGACGGCGCGCTCGTTGTTCCAGCTCTTGAACACCGCCTCGATGGCCAGCTCCAGCTGCTTCATGGGGTCGGACGGGAAGTCCTGGCCCGTCACCTTCCTGAAGTACTCCTTGAACTGCCCCACCAGCTCCTTCAGCCCGGCGGCGTCCACATCGGTGTCCTGCTTCGCGCCCACCTTCTCCTTCAGCGCGTCGAAGATGTGCTCGAACTTCTCCTTCTTCAGGTCAGGATACTGTCCGGACAGCACGATGTCCGAGAACATCATCACGAAGCGGCGGTAGGCATCCCACACGAAGCGCTCGTTGCCCGTCAGGCGGATGAGGGCGTCGGCCGTCTGGTCGTTCAGACCCAGGTTCAGCACCGTGTCCATCATCCCGGGCATGCTGAACTTGGCGCCGGAGCGCACGGAGACCAGCAGGGGGTTCTCCGGGTCGCCCAGCTTCTTGCCCATGTCCTTCTCCACGGCCGCAAGGGCTTCCCGGACGTCGTCCATCAGCCCTTCCGGGAACTTCCCGTGCTTGCTGTAGTAGTTGCAGCACTCCGTGGTGATGGTGAAGCCGGGCGGTACGGGCAGGCCGATGTTGGTCATCTCGGCCAGGTTGGCCCCTTTGCCGCCCAGGAGGTCCCGCATTTTCGCGTTGCCCTCGTGGAACAGATAAACACGCTTGTTGCTCATGATGCCTGTTGTTCTTCCTCCGTATTGGCCGTCTGCCCCCGGCAGACAAAACGATGACGGACCCTGGTCCGTCCGGCTGCGGATACCCGCTACTGCGACCGCATCACCACCAGCGTCACCGGCTTCGCCGCCGGGCGCTCGTCTCCCATCACGGTCAGCCACGCCGACACCCGGTATTCTCCCGGCGGCACGGGCCTCCCGCTGTTGTCTTTCAGGTCCCACTCCACCGTGTAGACCCTGCTCTCCCCCGGCCGGATGCTGCCCTGCACGATGGCGGTCGTGAAGAACATCCCGTGCGACCAGTTCCAGACGCGCCCCCGCGGACCGTCCACCTGGAACTCGTACTGCTGGCCCGTGGGCGTCTGGTACGAATACACCGCACCGGACGCGTTCCGCACGGTCAGCGTCATCCGCACGCTCTCTCCAGGCGACGCCTGCGCGGGCGTCACCTGCAGGGTCGTTGTCAGCCCCTTCACACCCGGACGCTCCGGGTCGGCTGCCTGGCCCGCGCGCTCGAACCGGCCCAGATACCACTGTTCCGACCCCCATTGCCTCCACAGGAACGCACGGATGCGGTCCCCCGGCCTCAGCTCCCAGGCGGCTTCTCCGGCTTCCGTCCACGGCCGCCCCGCGCCCGGCGCGGTCTCTCCGGGAAACGACACCGCCACCACCCGCGTCCCGCGCCCCGCCGGAGAACCGGCCGGCCGGACATCCTTCAGCGTCACCTGCACGGACGGCCGAACCAGACGGCGCACGGATTCCACCTCCGCCTCCACCATCCGGTAGCCGTCCGCGCGCGCCTGAGCCTGGCCGTACACGACGCAGGCCGACAGGATCGCAATGGCGAACTGGGCTGTCCGGGAAGCGCGCATGGGCACCGGTCCCTCGCAAAGAAGCACCCGCGGCCGTTCCGAGCGGCGTGGCATCCGGCGGCCTCGCCGCAGGCGGCGCCGCCTGTGACGGGCCAATGGATTATCCCGGTTTGTCAGGAAACCCGCAACCCGCCCGCCCGTCCGCTCTCCTGCGCGCCCCGGGCGGCCGCCTTCGTCTTGCGTCTGCGTCAGCGCTGCGGCTCCGGGCGTGCTAGAATAGGAGCCGGATGCAGGAGGCTCGCGAGTGCAGGTCCATCTGATGCGCCCGGAGGAAGCGGGCGATTTCCATGAGTTCGTCCGCACCCATCCTTACGGGGATGTCCTTCAGACGGCGGCGTGGGCGCGGCTCAAGGCGGCTTCCGGATGGAAGCCGCACTTTCTGCTGGGCCGCTCCCCGGAAGGAGAGGCTCGGGCGGCCTGCCTGGCCCTCGAGCGCAAGCTGCCCCGGCTGCCCTTCGCCCTGCTCTACTGCCCCCGCGGCCCGGTGCTGGACTGGGAAGACCCGGACGCGTTCGCCTCGATGGCGGCGGAACTGAGGGCTCTTGCGACCCGGCAGAGGGCCATCCTGGTGAAGATCGACCCGCCCGTCCCGGCGTCGCATCCCGCGGCGGCCCGGCTCATCGATGCGCAAGGCTTCGTGCCGGTCCGAGACGGTGGCTTCGGAGGCGTCCAGCCCCGTTGCGTGATGAAGCTGGACCTGTCCCCCGGACTCGAAGCCGTCTTCGAGGGCTTCAAGCCGAAATGGCGCTACAACATCCGCCTGGCCGAGCGCAAAGGCGTCCGCATCCGGGAAGGCGACGGCTCGGATGTGGACCTCTTCTACGACATCCTCCTCGAGACCGCCCGCCGCGACCGTTTCCTGGTGCGGGGACGCAGCTACTTCCACGACTTGTGGCGGGAGCTGTCGAAGGACGGTCTCATCCGCATCTTCCTGGCCGAGTACGAGGGGACGGCAATCGCGGGCGCCCTGCTGTTCGTGCTGGGCCGCCAGGCGTGGTACACCTACGGGGCCAGCTCCAACGAGCACCGCAACGTGATGCCCAACCACCTGCTCCAGTGGACCATGATCCGCGAGGCGGCCGCCGCCGGATGCACGGTGTACGACTTCCGGGGCGTCTCCTGCGGCGGGGAGGACCCGGCCAGCGCGCATCTGCAGGGGCTGAACCGGTTCAAGGCGGGCTTCAACGCGCAACTGGTGGAATACGTCGGCGAGTTCGACCTGCCGGTCTCCAAAGGGCTCTACGTCGGATGGACCAAGGTCGCGCCGGCCATCGCGGGCCTGGTGCGCCGGAAGGCCGCCGTGCAGGGGGGTGAGCGGCCGCTGTGAGCGCGCACGCGTGGATAAGGGTGGACCTGGGAGCCATCCGCCACAACTTCCGGAGCCTGCGCTCGTTCTTCGGCGACGATGTCCGCGTCATCGCGGTGGTCAAGGGAAACGCTTACGGGCACGGGTCGGGCACCGTCGGCCGGGCGCTGGAGCAGGAGGGCGCGCAGATGCTGGCGGTGACGCACGTGGAGGAGGCGCGCCTCCTGCGCGACGCGGGAGTGCAGTGTCCCGTGCTTCTCCTTGCGCCTCCGCGCGGAGAGGACGTTCCCGAAGCGGTGGCGCTCGGGGCGTCGTGCTGCGTGATGGATGCGGAAGGCGCGGAGGCGCTCCGGCGGGCTGCGGAGATGGCCGGGCGCCGGGTGCGCGTGCATCTGAAGGTGGACACCGGGATGGGCAGGCTGGGGGCGCGTCCGTCCGAGGCGCCCTCGCTCGCCCGGAGCATCTCCGCCTGCGATGCGCTCATTCTGGAAGGAGTGTTCAGCCACTGCGCCGAGGGCTGGAGCGAGCCTGCAGTGGCCCGGCAGCTGCGACTGTTCCGGGAGACGTGCGTCCAGGTGGAGGCCGCGGGGGCCGTCCCGGAGATGCGCCATCTGGCCGCCAGCGCGGCGGCCCTTACATTGCCCGAGTCCCGTCTGGACGCCGTGCGCATCGGCACTCTGCTTTACGGCCAGTATCCCGTCCCGGCTCTCCAGCGGCGGTTTCAGGAGCGGCTGGACCTGCGGGAGACGTGGCGGTTCTGCACACGGGTCATCGCGGTCCGCACCCTGATGCCCGGCGCCTCGGTGGGATACGGGGCAGAGTTCCAGACCTCGCGCGTTTCGCGCATCGCCGTCGTCCCGGTGGGCCTCGCGGACGGGCTGGGGATGGTGCCGGAAAGCCTGAACAGGGGCAGGGTGAAGGGCGCGCTGAGGAGCCTGCTGCGTCCGCGCTTCACCCTGTGGGCGACGGTCCGGGGCCAGAAGGCTCCCGTGGTGGGCCGGGTGGCGATGCAGATGGCGATGCTCGATGTCACCGACATCCCCGGTGTGGAGCCGGGAGACGAGGTGACGCTGCCGGTGAGGCGGCTGGCGGCGGACAGCGGGCTGGAGCGGCGCTACTCCGGGGGCTAGCCGCGAGGCTCAGGCCGCCCGGCGGTCCGCTTCGCGGAGCGGCACCGTGAAGTGGAACCGGGAGCCCTTTCCCGGGGTGCTGTCCACCCCCAGACTGCCTCCCCAGGACTCCACCAGCCTGCGCACGATAGCCAGCCCCAGCCCCGTCCCCCCGAACCTGCGGGTGGAGAAGGACTCCGCCTGCTGGAACGGCTCGAAGAGGTCGTCCAGACGGTCCGGAGCTATCCCGATGCCGGTATCCGCCACCTCGAACCGCAGAGCGGCGTCGGCGATCCCCTGCTCCAGCGACACCCGGATGGAGGCCTCTCCCTCCAGCGTGAACTTCACGGCGTTCCGGCAGAGCTGTTCCAGCGCCCCGAGCACGTTCGCCCGGTCCAGCACCGCGACGGGCGGCACGTTCGCGTCCACC
>FWWM01010041.1_pt1 | contig 17079 bp, 17 predicted proteins | sample 2228351 | NCBI WGS metagenome assembly FWWM01 (sample SAMEA103939774, study PRJEB20133) | metagenome | reverse complement strand
ATCGCACCCATTCTCGTAAATCCCGTTTGCGAAAACAGCAAGGTAAATCAACCAAAACTTGACATTGTCAAAGTAGTCACTCTGATTTTCTCATGTTCGATTTTCGAATTACCGCCAGGGACCATCGCGCTCGCGCAGGAATTTTTACTACTCCGCACGGCGAACTGCTGACTCCCGTCTTTGCGCCCGTTGGCACCCAAGCGACCGTCAAGACACTCACGCCGGCCCAACTCGAAGAACTGGGCGCCTCCCTTGTTCTCGCAAACACCTATCACCTCTATTTGCGCCCCGGCGATGGACTGATCCGCGACCTGGGCGGCTTGCATCGCTTCATGCAATGGCCGAGTCCCATGCTGACCGATTCGGGCGGCTTCCAGGTCTTTTCCCTGGCCCAGATGCGCAAAATAGACGATGACGGCGTCATCTTCAAGAGCCACATCGATGGTTCCACCCACCGCTTCACCCCCGAAAAATCCATCGCCATTCAGGAGAACCTGGGCGCAGACATCATCATGGCTTTCGACGAATGCTCCGATCCCAACGACCACGCCTATAGCAAACTGGCCATGGAACGGACGCACCGCTGGGCAGAACGTTCCCTCCAGGCACAGACGCGCCGCGACCAGGCCCTGTTTGGCATCATCCAGGGCGGCATTCAAGCCGACCTTCGGGCTGCTTCCGCTAAATTCATCGCTTCTCTCGATACGCCCGGCATCGCCATTGGCGGCCTTTCTGTGGGCGAGACAAAAGCGGAAATGTATGCCATGCTCGATGTGGTTATGCCGTTGTTGCCAGAAAACAAACCGCGTTACCTGATGGGCGTTGGTACGCCTGAAGACTTGATCTACGGCATAGCGCGTGGCGTGGACATCTTCGACTGCGTACTACCAACCCGCCTTGCCCGTCATCACTCTGTCTTTGCTCCTGAAGGACGCCTCAATCTAATGAACGCGGCCTTCGCGCGCGACGACCGCCCCATTGACGAGACCTGCGATTGCTACACTTGCAAGACCTTCACGCGGGCATACCTCCGTCACTTGATTGTCGCCCAAGAATTACTGGCTGGCACGCTGCTCTCCATTCACAACCTGCGCGCCTTGATCCGGCTCATGGAGTCCATTCGCGGCTACATTGCCGAAGGAAGTTTTGAAGCTCACGTTCCTGCATTGTTGAAGCAGTGGCAGGGAAACGCAAAAAGACACAAAGAGTAGGACGAAAAACTGAAAACTGCTCACTGACAACGGATCACTGCTCGCTTCTCACTGAGATAACGGAGTCCTCCCATGACACTCTTCCACTCCTTCCTCCTCGGCCTCATCCAGGGACTGACTGAATTCATCCCGGTCTCGTCCACGGCCCACTTGCTCATCGGTCAGCAGTTGTTCGGTTTGCCTGCCAATGATGCCATGTTCTCGTTTCTGGTCATCGTCCAATGGGGGACGCTTGTTTCCCTATTCGTGTTTTACTGGAAAGATTTGCTTGTGATTATAAGGGCAATGTTTCAGGTGGCCAGGTGGCTTCCCCAACGAGGAATGCGAAATACGGAACCGGAAACCCTCTTACAGGCTAAACTGGGGTGGTATCTTCTCCTGGCGACCCTGCCCGCGCTCCTGGCCGGCTATTTTCTGAAAGACGCGGTCGAAGCGCTCTTCAGGCAGCCGATGTTGGAAGCCTCTATTCGCTTGTTCACTGCGGCTATCTTGCTGTCTCTGGCCGAGTGGCTGACCCGCAAGAGCCGGACGCTTGAGTCCATGACCTGGTTGGATGCGCTCTTCATCGGTGTCATGCAAATCATCTCGGTCTTTCCAGGCGCCTCGCGCAGCGGGACGACCATCAGCGGCGGCATGTTTCGCGGCTTCGACCGGCCTTCTGCGGCGCGCTTTGCCTTCCTCATGTCCGTGCCGGTGATGCTGGTAGCAGGCGCCTATGAAATGCTGGACGTGCTACGCATGACGAATTTGGGTCAATTTCTGCCCCTGCTTGCAGCCGGATTCGCCTCTGCCGCCTTGTTCGGCTGGCTGGCCATTCGCTGGCTGATTGGCTACTTGAGCCACCACTCGCTCTATATCTTTGCTGCCTATTGCATTGCATTAGGCGCGATCACTCTTCTGCTCCGCTGATTGACTATCAGCCTCTCGGACTCTAAAACCAATGACACCCACATCTCTCCTCAAATTGCTGGTCGAAACCGAATCCCCTTCGCATGATAAAGCCGCCGTAGACCGCGTTGGCGCTATCGTCGCTGAGCAAGCGCGCAGCCTGGGCGCGCAAGTCGAAATCATCTCCAACAGCGAAACCGGCGATCATGTGCTTGCCAGATTTTCCTCTCTCGAGGGGCGAGACAAGAAACCCATTTTGTTGCTCTGTCACATGGACACCGTCTTCCCGCTTGGCACGCTCGAAAAGATGCCTTACCGTGAAGCGGATGGTAAGATCTTCGGCCCCGGCGCGCTGGACATGAAAGCCGGCATCGTTATCTCGTTGGAGGCTATTGCTCAAGCCCAACGGAGCGGCCTGCCGCGCCCGGTGAAGTTACTGTGTACATCGGATGAAGAAATTGGCAGCCTGACCTCGCGCGAGCATATCGAGCGCCTGGCGCGAGAATCTGCGGTCGTCTTCGTGCTGGAATCTGCGCTCGTAGATGGCTCGCTCAAGACCTGGCGCAAGGGCGGCGGTACTTTCTGGGTCAAGACCAGGGGACGCGCGGCACACGCCGGCGGCAACCACGAAAAGGGACGTAACGCCATCGAGGAGATGGCTCATCAAGTGCTGGCCATCCAGAAACTGACCGATTACGCCAAAGGCACCACCCTCAACGTGGGCGTGATTCGCGGCGGCACGGTCTCCAACGTGGTGCCAGACGAAGCCTCCATCGAGGTAGATGTCCGCATTCTGCAGCCCGGCGAATGGGAACGAGTAGAGGCAGCCATGCGCGCGCTCGAACCGGTCCTGGATGGCACTTCTATCGAGGTGACCGGTCAGTTGAATCGCGGCCCCATGCCGTTCGACGAGACCATGAAGGCCACTTATGAGAAGGTCAAGGCCATTGGCGCACGCCTGGGCATGGACCTCAAAGCCGGCGGCAGTGGCGGCGTCTCGGACGCCAATTTCGTGGCTGCCCTGGGTATACCTGTGCTGGATGGGCTGGGCGCGGCTGGAGAAGGCTACCACTCCGAGCGCGAATACATCTTTGCAGAGAGCCTGTTCGGGCGCATCCGCCTGCTAACGGCTTTGCTTCGAGACTGGTAGATGGCAAACAAATCCAGGTTGCAAATTTTGTTTGCCGCCATGCTCTTGATCGGTTTGGGGTGGCGGGCAATCGAGACCGACGTGATCCTGCCTTATCGAGGCAAAGGATGGGTGTTGGTTCCATCCTTCCCCGTCAATGAACCGTATGTGCCTTACGTAGGCGGCCTTTTGATCCTGGCAGGGATTTATGTGCTGTATCGCCTTGTGAAGACGCTGAAGAAAAAGTAAAAGTGAAACAGGTCCTCTCAGCAGTTTTATTTCTCCTCGCCGGGTGTGGGTCCGTTGCCCCCGCAGTCGAGACGCAATCGCTCGCTGTATATGCCACGCCCGCCGCTCAACCCTGGCTGGCAGACGTGTACGCCTGCGCGCCGGAAGGCGTTGTTCTACGCCTGGTGGTTTCCCCAGCCGAAGCCGACCTTACCATTCGCCTCGGCGAACCGGACCTGTGGTTGGGCCCCGTTTACCAGATCGGTAGTGAAGATCTCCTGGTCCTGGCTCACCCGCAAAGTCCATGGCCTGATCTCACGCTCGAACAGACGCGCGCCCTTTTTGCCGGGACAGGCGAGTCGTTGGCAGAAGTGTGGGTCTACGCTCAGGGGGAAGATGAGCAGATGGCTTTCGAGCAGGCCGTGATGTCGGGAAGAGCGGTCACCTCGCTGGCGCGGTTGGCTGTTGAACCGCTGCACATGTCCGAGATGTTGTCCACTACTCCAAATGCGATCGGTTTCCTGCCGCGTCGCTGGATGACAGGCAACCTGCGCACGCTGTTCGTCGTCCCACAGGTGCCGGTATTGGCGCTGGCCGAGAGCGAGCCGCAGGGGGCTTTGGGGGCCTTGCTGGCCTGTTTGCAGTCTTAGCCCCGTTACAAGGCTGCGTCCTGATCAAACGTTTGCAAGGCGGCTTGCACGTCGTAATCGGGTTGAGGGTAAGCCAGTTGTAAGCCTTTGAGCGTTTCGACCAGCACATTAGCAATCACCCAATTGCGATACCACTTCTTATCGGCCGGGATGACGTACCAGGGGGCGTAGACTGTGCTGGTCCTGGAAAGCGCCTCTTCATAGGCGCGGGTGTACTCTTTCCACAGTTTGCGTTCTTTCAGGTCGCCGGGATTGTATTTCCATTGCTTGGTGGGGTCTTGCAAGCGCGCCAGCAGGCGTTCCTTTTGTTCTTCGGGGCTGATGTGCAGGAAGAACTTGAGAATGGTCGTCCCTTCCTCGGCCAGGCACTTCTCGAAAGCGTTGATGTGCGCATAGCGTCGGCTCCAAACTTTCTTGGGGACCAATCCGTGTACGCGCACCACCAGTACGTCCTCGTAATGACTGCGGTTGAAGATGACCATTTCGCCTTTGCCTGGCGTTTGGGCATGTACCCGCCAGAGATAATCGTGATCCAGTTCAATGGGCGTTGGCACTTTGAAACTGGCTACCCTCACCCCTTGTGGGTTGACGCCTTCGAATACGTGGCGGATGACGCCGTCTTTTCCGCTCGTGTCCATGCCTTGTAACACGATCAACACCTTGCGCTGGTGCTGGGCATACAACATTTCTTGCAAGGTCTCCAATTCTGCGTTCAGGGCCTGCAAGGCGGCTTGCGCTTCCTTTTTGCCTCCTGGGAATTCGCCGGTATCGGACGGGTCGAATTTTTTCAATTCCACCTTGCTGCCTGGCTCGATCAGATATTTCTTCATTACCTTCCTCCTCATGGAATTAGTTCTTTCCTCTTTCGCAGCGCGGAATTTACTCCCCTCGGGGGACGACATTTCGCGACCAAACGCAAAATGCTATTGGCGACTTCACTCGCTTTTTTGCCTGAACGACCGCCCCGGCGGAGATGATAAAGTCGTCACTACGAAATTTCGTAACTGCCTGCCTGTGGCGCAAGTCTCTGACTTGCAGAAATCGGCAAATCGGAGATTTGCCCCACAATGCGCCAGACAAGTCTTCGACCTGTCTCTGGAGCGACCAAAAGTCATACGTTGCCATCAGAAATTGCCCAGAGTAGGCAGTTACGATTTTTTCATTTTTACGCGCACGAAACGGCGCTTTCCTACTTGCAGGATGCCCGGATGCGGGAAAGGAACATCGCCGCGTTCCAGCGTTTCACCGTCTAAGCGAACGCCCTTTTGCTCAAGCAAGCGGCGCCCCTCGCTCTTGCTGGACACCAGGCCAGCCCCGGTTAAAACATCCATCACCGTTGCCCCGGCCGGTGCCTGGTATTCTGGCATTTGCTCCGGCGTTTCGCGTTGTTGGAACAGGCGTACGAAAGCGGCCTCGGCCGCCTGCGCCTTCTGGTCGCTGTAGAAGATGCTGACAATCTCACTGTTCAATTTCATCTTTGCATCTCGCGGATGTAGTTTCCCTTCTTCCATCTCCTGTTCCAGGGCTTTGATTTCACGTGGTGACCAGCGCGTAACCAAACGAAAATACTTTGGCATAGCGAAATCAGGCAGGCTCATCACCTTGCCATACATATCTTCTGCGTCGGTATGAATGGGGATGACATTTCCGGTTGATTTCGACATGCGCTGCACGCCGTCGGTGCCGGGCAGGATGCCGGTAATGATTCCCACCAGCGGCTTTTGTCCCAGGGCTTCTTGCAACTTGCGGCCAGCAACGATGATATTGAACAATTGATCCGTCCCACCAACCTGCACATCGGTTTGCATGGCAACCGCATCGTACCCCTGCATCAAAGCGTAGAAAGTTTCATGCAAAAAGATCGGTTCGCCCGCCTCCAGCCGCTTGGCGAAATTTTCGCGCGCCAGGAACTGCTGCACCGTGAAGTTCTGCCCAAGGCGGATCAGGTCTATCAACGTCAATTTAGAGAGCCACTCACCGTTGTAGCGAACGAACGTTTTTTCGCGATCCAATACCCGGAAGGCCTGCTCGGCGTAAGTGCGCGCGTTTTCTGCCACCTGTTCTTCTGTCAAGATCGGGCGCGCCTTGTTCTTGTCTGAAGGATCGCCCACCAGAGCGGTATAACTTCCAATCAGGAAAGTCACCTCATGACCCAAATCCTGGAACTGGCGCAGTTTGCGCATCGTGATGGTATGTCCCAGATGCAAATCGGTCGAAGTCGGGTCGTAGCCGCAGTACACGCGCAAGGGGCGGTTTTCTTTTTGGGCCTGCAAAAGTCGCTCGCGCAGTTCGGCCGTCATGGCTTGCTTGAGTTCCTCATCGCCGTACTCGGTGCCTTGCATCAACAGTTCGACTTGTTCATCGATGTTCACAGAAACCTCCCGAAAAAAAGTACGCATCACGTTCTACGGTTCCGTGATGCGTAAATCGAAACGTAGAACGTTTTCAATCGCGCGCATAATAATACGCGCTGTTCGATTTTTCCCTTAGATTTAAGCCAGCCTCGCGCAGGATGATTTCCAGGATGGCCTGCCCGTTGGCGAAACCGGTCCGTCCGCGCACTTCGCCCTGAAATTCGATCTCGCCCAGCGTCCTGAAGGCAAAATGCGCATGCTGGCCGACCACCTGCACCCAATGCCCCCAGCGTGCCGGCAACACCGCCACATGCTGGACCTCGGACCAGCCCAGCCGCGCCCGGCGCAGTCCATTCTCGAAGCGGATGCCATCCGTCTCTAGCCGAATGAACGTTTTGCGGTCCATCCAGTTGCCCAATGAAATACTCAACGCCGAAAAAAGCAAGAAGCCCCAAAACAGCCAGGCCCAGGCGTGTGCGTAGGAGAAGCGCTGCAACAAAATCATCGTGGCGCTAACAGCCAGAAACAATCCCCAAGCAGTCCATTCACCGCGACGGGGCAACAAGGCTGGTCGAAATTCGCGAGGCGTGTTCTCGAGCATGAGCCTATTATACAAGCATTCATGGCATTCGCGGCATGGTTATTTGCCTAAGTGGTATAATGCCTGTGCTTTTGCTTCCCCATCCATCTTTCAGGGAGATTGCATGAAACTCCACGAATATCAATCCAAACAATTGTTCTCCAAGTTTGGCGTCCCGATCCCCAAGGGGCGCGTCGCGGCTACCGCCAGCGAAGCCAGGCAAATCGCTGAAGAGTTAGGTGGCCGCGTAGTGATTAAATCGCAAGTACTGGTCGGCGGGCGTGGCAAGGCTGGCGGCATCACAGTCGCCAAGGACCCGGCCGAGGCCGAACAATTCGCTACCCAAATCCTGGGCATGGAAATCAAGGGTTTGCCGGTGCGCAAAGTATTGGTAGACGAAGCCGCCGCGATCGAACAGGAAATTTATCTCGGTATCACCAACGATCGCGCTGCTCGCAAGCCGGTCATGATGGCCTCGGCAGCCGGCGGCGTAGACATTGAAGAAGTGGCCGCCACTATGCCCGAAAAAATCATCAAGGTCCACATCGATCCGTTGCTTGGCCTGCGCGATTATCAGGCGCGCGACATCGCCGCTTCTATAGACCTACCCCGCGATTACTGGCGCGATTTTGGCCGCATTGCTAGCGGCTTGTGGGAAGCCTACTCTGCCAACGACGCTACCCTGGCCGAAATCAATCCCCTCGTCATCACCAAAGACAAACGTCTGCTGGCCCTGGACGGCAAGATGCTCATCGATGACAACGCCCTCTTCCGCCACCCAAACCTGGCCGAAATGCGCGACATTGATGAAGAGGCCCCCTCCGAAACCGAAGCGCGCAAATACGGCCTGTCTTTCATCAAACTGGATGGCAACATCGGCTGCATGGTCAACGGTGCTGGCCTGGCGATGACCAGCATGGATGTCATCAAATTGTTCGGCGGTGAGCCGGCTAACTTCCTCGACATTGGCGGCGGCGCCGGTGCGGACAAGGTGGCTGCTGCCCTGCGCATCATCCTGGATGACAAGAATGTCAAAGCCGTGCTGTATAACATCTTTGGAGGCATCACTCGTTGCGACGAGGTGGCAAAAGGCATTCTGGCTGCCATGGAAGAAGTCAAACCCAAAGTGCCAATGGTGGTACGCCTGGTGGGTACCAATGCCGAGGAGGGTCGCGCCTTGTTGGCCAACGCAAACATGATTACCGCCAATACACTGGCCGAAGCCGCGCAAAAGGCGGTGGCCGCAGCCCAGGGAGGGTGAAAAATGAGCATTCTGATCAACAAAAACACCCGCTTGCTGGTGCAGGGCATCACCGGTAACGAAGGTCTCTTCCACACCGCTCAGATGGTCGCCTATGGCACCAATGTTGTGGCTGGCGTGACGCCTGGCAAGGGCGGCGAATGGGTACTGGACGGCAAGGTGCCGGTCTTCGATTCGGTCAAATTGGCTGTCGAAGCAACCGGAGCAAACACCTCGGTGATTTTCGTCCCGGCGCGCTTTGCCGCCGACGCCATGTTCGAAGCCGCCGACGCCGGCTTGCCGCTCATCGTCTGCATCACCGAAGGCATCCCCGTCCAAGATATGATGCGCGTGCGCAATTACCTGGACCAAAAGAAAGTGCGCCTGGTGGGACCCAACTGCCCCGGCTTGCTTACGCCCGGCGAATCCAAGGTCGGCATCATTCCCGGCGACATCGCTATCCCCGGCAACGTGGGCGTCGTCTCTCGCTCTGGCACGCTGACTTATGAAGTGCTGTATGCCATGAAGAATCTGGGCATGGGCGCCTCCACCTGTGTGGGCATCGGCGGCGACCCTGTCAACGGCACCAACTTCATTGACGTTTTGGAGATGTTCGAGCATGACCCGCAAACCGAAAAGGTCATTTTGATCGGCGAAATTGGTGGCGCGGACGAGGAAAAAGCAGCCGAATACATTGCCGCCAAGATGACCAAGCCGGTTGCCGCTTTCATCGCCGGTCGAACCGCGCCTCCCGGCAAACGCATGGGACATGCCGGCGCCATCATCGAAGGCGGCGCAGGTACCGCTGCCGACAAAGTCAAAGCCCTCGAAGCGGTCGGCGTGCGGGTAGCGAAACATCCCGAAGAAATCCCGGCATTGTTGAAATAAGGCAACTGCTCAGCCCTCCTGATTCGCGGGGCTAAAGCCGCCTGGTCTCGACAGGCTCGACCCGCCGGGTCGAGCCTGTCGAGACCTTGGTCGAAGCGTGAGGGTGGGCAGGCAATTACCTGATGCCTTTGTTCCGCCAGCCGTTGCCTGCCCTGGCGTTTTTCCAGGGTACGCTAGCGGAATACCTGGCGGCAGTTCCCTGAAAAATCTGTGGAAATCTGCGCCATCTGTGGATTTCTCCAATCGCCACTGACAACTTGTGCGTGCACACCGCGATAGACAATGTGATCCTGGCGTGCAGGCTGCGTTATAATCCCAATCATGCAAAAGTTCATTGTCGTACTCGTCCTGTTCTTAGGGGTGGCGGTAGTCATGGTCAGCATGGGGCAATTGGAACAGACCTGGAAAACGCTGCGCAATGGTGACGTGCGCTATCTTTTCCTGGCAATGGCGCTCCAGGCGGGCTGGTTTTTGGTAGTGGGCCTCACCTATCGTTCGATTTATCAATTGCTTGGAATGGAAGCCTCCTGGCGAGATTTGGCGTTGCTTGCAGCGGCAGCCAATTTCGTCAACATCGTCATGCCCCTTGCCGGTATGGGTGGGGTGGCTGTGTTTGTCAATGCGGCGCGGAAGAAGGGACAGGCTTCGGGGAAGGTAACGCTGGCAGCCGCCTTGTTCCTGCTCTTCGACCAGGCGGCTTTCCTGGCTGTGCTGGCGTTGGGGATACTCGTCTTGATTCGCCGTAACGATTTGGAGGCCGGCGAAATTACGGCTGCGCTCATTTTTCTGGGCGCTGCCTCGCTGTTGGCCACGACGCTGTACCTGGGGACACGCTCGGTAGCGGCTATGGGACGTTTCCTGGCTCGCCTGGCGCGCCTGGTCAACTTTATCTTGCGTCCGTTCCTGCGCCGCGACTACCTGCGCGAAGAACGCGCCTATGAATTCGCCCATGAGATGGCCGAAGGCTTGATGGCGTTGCCCGCCAGACCGCGCGGCCTGCTTCTGCCGCTTCTGCTGGCGTTCCTGAACAAAGGTTTGCTCATCGGCATTCTGTGGATGACTTTCTTGTCCTTTGGCGTTCCCTATTCGATAGGCACCCTCATTGGCGGTTTTGCCATTGGTTATCTATTCGTCATTGTTTCGCCTACCCCCTCCGGCATTGGCGTCATGGAAGGCGTCATGGCACTTGGCTTGAAGTCTCTGCACGTGGCTTGGCATGAAGCCGTGATCGTTACCCTGGCTTATCGGGCGCTCACCTTTTGGCTGCCCCTGGTAGTTGGCAGCATGGCTTTTCGGTATTTACACCTGGGCAATTCCGCAGAAAAGTTGAAGTAGCGAGATATACCTACCCTACCACGATATTGTCGATCAACCTGGTCTTACCGATGAAAACCGCCATCGAGAGCAAGGCCTTGCCGCTCACCGTCTCCAACTCTTCCAGACTCTCGTAATCGGCGCAAGAGACATATTGCACCTGGGCGCGCGGTTCCGCCGACAAAACATCCATCATCGTCTGGCGCAGCCGGGCCGCCCGCCGTTCTCCGCCCTCATAGGCAGCCTGGGCGGCAGTCAAAGCGCGGAAGAGAACGGTTGCCGCCTGACGCTCTTCGCGGCTCAAATAAGCGTTGCGGCTAGACATGGCCAGCCCGTCTGGCTCGCGCACAGTAGGGCAAACGACGATCTCGATGGGGAAGTTCAAATCCAGCGTCATGCGGCGGATGACAGCCGCTTGCTGAGCATCCTTTTGCCCAAAATAGGCCCTGGCCGGCTGTACGCTATTGAACAACTTGGCAACAATGGTGGTCACGCCGCGGAAATGACCGGGGCGCTGCGCCCCTTCGAGCGGTTGAGTAAGCGTTTCTACCTGCACCCAGGTCTGGTAGCCGCTCGGATACATCTCCTCGGCTGTGGGCGTCCACACCAAGTCCACGCCTAGCGGTTCCAATAAGCGCAGGTCGCGCTCCAGGTCACGCGGATACCGCGCGAGATCCTCCGCAGGCCCAAACTGAGCAGGATTGACGAAAATGCTGACCACCACACTGGCGCATTCCTGAGCGGCGCGGCGCGCCAGCGACAAATGACCCTCGTGCAAATAACCCATCGTAGGCACGAACCCAACCGGCTCGTCCAGCAGAGCGCGCGCAGAGCGCAATTCCTCCAGCGTAGAAACGATCATCATAACAGGCTCCCTCTTTGTTCCAAATTTTCTGTCTGGTCGAATGACCTATCACCGCATTCTATCAAAGAAACTCTTGGCGCGCCAAAGTGCTGGGATAACCATTGAGTTCGGGCGGCACCCCCTACGGGGGCAACTGCCGCCCCATCGGTTTGGCGCGCTAACAAGAAACTGATAACTGCTTAGCCACTTTCGCACTACCTCAAGCCAATGGCTGCCTGGCAAGCAGTTACGTTCTTTTTCGCGTTTTTCGCCTCGCTCGCCCAACATCGTACCCGCAGGGTATTCGCGTTCGAGAGGCGCGTTCGTCAGTCCTCACCATGACTACAAAAAAACCCTGCTCACTCCCACAGGGTCTTCTTAAAGTCGAGCCAACGTTTTCTTTTTAGCCGTTGCGGGCCAAAAACAGCGCGAACTTTACAAGACTATCCATCCTATTCGTGTCATTTGCGCTATTGGTGATTAAGCAGTGACGACTTTAAGAAAGCCCTGTCACATCCCACCTCTGGGGTTAACAGCCTCCCCTGCATCGTGTAAAATATGACTATGCCTGATCTCGTATCCCAAATTCGCGACCGCTACCAAAACACACTCGAGCGCATTGCCGCCTCAGCCCGCGCAGCGGGGCGTGAGCCCGGCGAAGTTCAACTGGTGGTTGTCAGCAAGGCCCAACCGCTCGAAGTCGTCCAGGCCGCCGTACAGGCCGGCATCCGCCTCTTTGGCGAAAACTATCCCGAAGAAAGTGTAAGCAAAATATCATGTTTTGGCCCTCAAAGTGGGGTAGAATGGCACATGATCGGCCACCTGCAAAGCCGCAAGGCGCGCCTGGTGATCGAACATTTCGACCTTTTACACTCCCTGGACAGCGTGAAACTGGCAGAGCGCCTCGAACGCATGGCGGCAGAGGCCGGGCGTACCTTGCCGGTGCTGCTCGAGTTCAACGTTGGCGGCGAAGAGAGCAAATATGGTTGGCCGGCTGCGCGTCCCAAAGACTGGCCGGCCTTCTATGCCGATGTCGAGACGATCTTGAACTTGCCTCATCTGCGCGTGCTGGGATTGATGACCATGCCGCCGTTGGAGACGAATCCCGTCGAGGCGCGCGTTCATTTCCGGACCCTGCGCCTGCTACGTGACCATTTGGCCTTGCGCTACCCTCAGGCCGAGTGGCGCCACCTGTCTATGGGCACCAGCGCCGATTTCGAGGTCGCCGTCGCCGAGGGCGCCACCTTTGTTCGCATTGGCACAGCCATCCTCGGGTCCCGCCCGATACGTTGAGAGAAGAAGATGATTTCTTACATTGCTCGCTTGATTTCCATACTGGCAGATTTTCTCATCCTGCTGGTCATCGTCAAAGTAGTCTTATCCTACATCATGGATCCCTATCATCCAGTGCGGCGCACCATAGACAACCTGGTAGAACCCTTCCTGGCGCCCATTCGGCGGGTAGTGCCCCTGATTGGGATGTTCGATTTCAGCCCTCTTATCTTGATTATTCTGGTGCAAATCTTGTCATCTGCGTTAGTGACCTTCTTGTATGCGTTGAGGTAGTCATGGGCCAACGAAATTACCACCTGCATGATGGTAAAAAAGGTTCTGCCATCGCGGTGCGCGTAACGCCGCGCGCCAGCCGCAATCAAATCGTTGGGGTACTGCATGACGGCACGATCAAGATTCACGTCACAGCCGCCCCCACGGAAGGAGAGGCCAACGCCGGGCTGATTGCCTTCCTCTCCGACATCCTCGATGTCCCAAAATCCCGCATCGAAATCGTGGCCGGCGCGAGCGGCCGCGACAAGTTGATTTCTGTGCTGGATATGGATGCGGAAGTGCTGCACAAAAAGATTGTGGAGAACATCGAATAGACAATAGACGTTATTTGCCATCATCCCATCTGCGTTTTTCAGCATGAATCAACGCCCCCGAAGGCAATGTGTGGGGAAATTTCAACGTATTGGGGATTTGCGTAAAAAATACGTTAGCGCGCCAAACCGATGGGGCGGCAGTTGCCCCCGTAGGGGGTGCCGCCCAAACTTAATGGTTATCCCAGCACTTTGGCGCGCCAAGAAAAATACAAAGGATGTAACTGCTTACCCTCACCCTCTCCCAAAGGGAGAGGGGAATAGCGCTGTTTTCAAGACACTCCCCCTCTCCCACTGGGAGTCCCCTACGGGGATGATAAGGGGCCGGGGGCGCTGCGCTGAGCCTAGTCGAAGCGTGAGGGCGAGCAGGTAGTTACCTTTTTTGCCTATTTCTCTTTCGGCCAGACAGCCATTTCCAGCGTCACCCGCTCGAAGTAACTTTCGGGCGGCAAAGCGCCGACGCCATATTCTACATCCACCACAGTTACCAACAATTGCAGCGCAGCAGTTTCGAGCATGATTTGTTTTTGCGGCTCCAGCAACACGAGTTCGCCTTTGGTTTCCAGCCGGGCGCGGAGGTTGGCATCGCCGAAAGCATGGGGACTCATCAAGACTTTGGTGGCGGTCTTGATATCGTTCTTATCGAAGAGCCAGACCTCCAGAGCAGTAACCTTTTTGGGGTCGCCTACGCCAATGGTTTCCGATACACCCACGCCATACTCGCCCAGGAAATCGCCCCCCTGGGTATCTATGCTGAAAGATTCATCGTATAGATCGTCGCCCAGCATGTAAGTCGTCATAGTTTGCGTGATGGGCGGCGCCAGCCCCATAGATTGGAAGTCGGTGCGCTCGGTGTGGCGGGCAACTTCGGCAGCCTGCATGGCCGGCGTCACAGCACCAGAGCGTCGCCTGAAGACTGTGCGCATCAGATAAAGAGTGCCAAAGACGGCTACCGCCAGGATCAGAATGACGGCTACAAGGATGAGAAGGTTGCTGAAGGAAAACGGTTTCTTCTCCCCCGGTACAGGCGTACCGTCCGGAGGCAACGCCGTCTCGATAGGTCCACGCACGGTTTGGATGACTTGTCCAAATGCCGTGATGGCGCCGATATCCAGTCCGCCCGGATTTTCATGGATTTTCAGGTAAATGGCGCGCGCATTCGGCCCCAGGTCATCCCAACGACGGACTGCCAGGTTGGGGTCGCCGTTGACGCGAAAGGAGTCTATAGCCATGCGCAGGTAGTCTTCCTGCAGGTCCGGGCGCAGGAGGTCAGGGGTGGTATCCGTCCATTCGACCGGCCAAAGCAACCATCCTATCGTCAGCCCGAGCGCCAGGCCGCCGATGACGCCCAAAACGGCCGCTACTGCCGGGCGTTTGATCAGAACAGCAATTAACTGAAATATCGAAGCCATCTCATGTCCCTTCGATTGAATTGACTGCCAGGATAATTATATCCCATCCAGGCCAGAAAACCCACTCACCCGCTGGGGGTATTTCATGACCAGGGTTTTTCGAAGAATTCATGGACTATCAGGCTTGGCTTTCGGGGACGACTTCTTCCAGCAAAAATGTTTCCTGGCAAACGGAGCATTGCGCTTCACGTTTGTTGGCGATCACCAGCAAACCGCCGCATTTGGGGCAAGGCTGGGCCAGCGGTTTCTTCCAAGACGTGAAATCGCAGGCCGGATAGTTCATGCAGCCATAGAAAATGCGATTTTTGCGCGTTTTGCGTTCTACAAGGTCGCCGCCGTCCTTGGGGCAGGTCACGCCGATTTTCTCCAGCCAGGGTTCGGCGTGGCGGCAGTCGGGGAAGCCGCTGCACGAGATGAACTTGCCATAACGCCCGTAGCGGATGACCAGCTCCTTGCCGCAGTCCGGGCAAGCGCGCCCGATCGGCTCTGGCCCGCTCTTGGTGACCGGCATCTCGGCCTGCGCTTTTTGCACTTTGGCCGAAAATGGCCCATAGAATTCGCGCAGCACCGGCACCCATTTCACCTGGCCGGAAGCAATCTTGTCCAGATCTTCTTCCATGCGGGCGGTGAAATTCAAGTCTACGATTTCGGGGAAATATTGCATCATCAGGTCGTTGACCAACATGCCGGTTTCGGTGGGAATCAGGCGTCGGTCTACCCGTTCCACGTAGCCGCGTTGTTGGATGGTAGACAGGGTGGGCGCGTAGGTGGATGGCCGCCCGATACCGTATTCTTCCAACGCTTGCACCAGCGAGGCTTCCGAATAGCGCGGCGGCGGCTGGGTAAAGTGTTGCTCAGGGATCAGGCGCACCAATTCCTGTTTTTGCCCTTCTGCTACCCCGGCTGGAATGCGGATATTTTCCTCATCTTCTTCGGATTTTACATCCTCGTTCCTGGCTTCTTCGTAGACCACCAGAAAACCGGGAAATTTGACCGCCGAGCCGGCAGCACGGAACAGGTACTCATGCGCCCTGCTCGTGCCGGTCACTTCCACTTGCAGCGTGTCATACACAGCGGCTTCCATTTGCGAGGCCACAAAACGCTGCCAGATGAGTTGATACAGTTTGAACATGGCCGGTTCGAGGTAGGGCTTGACCTTTTCTGGGTCGCGCGTGACCGATGTAGGGCGGATGGCTTCGTGCGCTTCCTGGGCGCCCTTCGATTTGGTTTTGTATTGGGGCGGTTCGGCCGGCAGGAAGTCTGCGCCGTATTTGCCCTTCACGTACTCGCGGGCTTCTTTTTGGGCCACCTCCGCAATGTTGGTCGAGTCGGTGCGCATGTAGGTAATCAGGCCGGTCGTGCCGCCTTCACCCACATCCTGCCCCTCGTACAGTCCTTGCGCCAGACCCATCGTGCGCTTGGCCGTAAAGCCCAGTTTGCGGGAGGCCTCCTGTTGCAGCGTGGAGGTGATGAAAGGTGGGGAGGGCCGTCGCTTACGCTCACCGCGTTTGATTTTGGTGATGACGTAACTTGCCGCCTCCATATCTACCAGCAACGGCCTGACGGTTTCCTCGTTGGGGAGATCAGGGTCGTTCCCATCTATCCGCGCCAATTTGGTCAGGAAAGTGGAGCGTATCTTCTCCGGCCTGAACTCGGCGCCGATAGTCCAGTATTCCACCGGCACGAAGGCCTCTATCTCGCGCTCGCGCTCGACGATGAGCCGTAGGGCCACCGATTGAACGCGCCCGGCCGAGAGGCGGCTGCGTACCTTCTCCCACAAAATGGGGCTGATGCTATATCCCACCAGGCGGTCCAATACGCGGCGCGCCTGTTGTGCATTGACCAAGTCTTCGTTAATGCCGCGCGGGTGAGAAAAGGCCTCGTTGATGGCCGGTTCGGTGATTTCATGGAAGACCACACGCTTTGCCAATTTCGGCTCGATTTGCGCCGCTTCCATCAGATGCCAGGCTATAGCCTCGCCTTCGCGGTCGGGGTCGGTGGCCAGGTAGATTTCTTGTGCAGTTTTTGCCAGTTGTTTGAGTTCTTTGACGACCGCTTTCTTCTCGTTGGGAACGCGGTATTTGGGCGTAAAGTTGTTCTCCACATCCACCGACAATTGCGAACGCAACAAGTCGCGCACGTGTCCAACCGAGGCGCGGACAGTATAGCCCTTGCCGAGGAAGCGTCCCACCGTCTTGGCTTTGGCCGGCGATTCGACAATGACCAGTTTCCCCTGGCGCGCATTTTTGGGTTCCGGCGGCGTCAGGCCTTCATGGGCCGGGGTCTTTCCCATGCGATACAGTTTCGTGCCGCAATGCGGGCAATTGCCTATCGTAATCGGCGATCCTTTGGCGTTGAAGGTCGCTTCGGGGTTTTGAATTTCGCGTTTGATCTTACATTTCATGCAGTAGGCTTCCATGAAACCTCCAGGGAAGAGTAGAGATATGTGAGAGGCAGAGGCCAT
>FWWM01010038.1_pt1 | contig 17082 bp, 17 predicted proteins | sample 2228351 | NCBI WGS metagenome assembly FWWM01 (sample SAMEA103939774, study PRJEB20133) | metagenome | reverse complement strand
TTGCCATGTCGTCCACGGCCATGTGCCTCAAGGTGCTCGCAAGCGTGAACGCTCTAGGATCGGCCCAAGGGCGCCTCGCCATTGCAGTGCTTCTGTTTCAGGATTTGGCAGCCGTCGCATTTCTGCTTCTTCACGATGCAATGAGCGGGGCCGCCGAAGGGTATGCCGTGATAACGGTCGTCGCCGGTGCAACGGCATTGGTTGCAGCTCTGTTCATTGCCCGTGGCCCGGTGCAGATACTTGCCCGTTGGGTAGCGTCGCGTGGCGATCCGGAACTTGCCCAACTCCTCGCGCTCACCATTGCACTAGGCTCTGCGATTGTCGCGGCCACCGCCGGCCTTTCTCCGGCACTCGCCGCATTTGCGGCCGGCATGATTATCGGCGAGGGCGACGCGCGCCATGCGGTCGAGTACGAGATTAGGCCCTTCCGCGATTTGTTTGTCGGGATTTTCTTTATCGGCATCGGAACGCAATTGCCACTTTGCATCATTCCTTCTGCATGGCCTGTCGTGCTGATCTGGCTTGTCATTCTTCTCGTGGGCAAGACGCTGATTGTTATGGTCGTCGCCCGACTATTCGGCGAGTCGTTTCAGACCTCATTGCGCACCGGAATCATCCTGGCCCACGGAGGAGAATTCAGCCTGATGCTGCTATCGGTTTCCTCGGCGTCGGGCATTGTTGCGGAGGAATTCGCCGACCCTATCCTACTCGCGGTTGGTGCGAGCATTGTGGTCGGAAGTCTCATGATCAGGCGGTCGGGACTGAACGCCTGAGTTTTTCGTCCACAGATGATCTCGGCAGCTGGAGCGGTTACAGTCGGGCGGCACGGCCAGGACCTTCTGCGGCGGCCGATACCTTTTCGACCCTCGATCTTTTCGGGCGCCCGTATTCCGGAACCGCTCGGCGCACCGATCCCGAAAGGATAGACGTGCGCGCCCGGATCAGACCCGCGGATGCCGCGCCGCGATCTTGCCCTGGCCCGGCGCTGTTGGATAAATCAGCTGGCGAGCGCAATCCCCCTTTCCCCGGGCACACTTATCCTGCGGCCACGGTCATCGGGATGCCGAGTGCCGTGAAGCGGTTGAGGACCGCCACCCGGATCTGGACCTCCGCCACCTGGCGGTCGAATTCCCGGGACATCAGCCGCTGGCCGAGCAGCTTCACGCAGTTCATTTTCGTCTCGACCCTGCTGCGCCCGTGGTACCCGCTCCAGTTCCGCCAGAGTGCCCGGCCCAGGTGCTTCGATGCTCGCAGGATCTCGTTGCGTGCGCGAGCTCCTGCCGTGTCCGGCTTCCAAGGCCGGGCGTTTCGACGGGGTGGAGTGAGGGCATGAACGCCATCGGTCCGAGTGAGTGCCCGAACGCTGCTGCCCCACGGGCCGCAATGGCATCGTGGCAGGCGCGTGTGTCGTAGGCACCGTCAGCCGTGACAGTGGCGATGTCCTCGTTCGCCGAGATCTGGGCGAGAAGGTTCGGCAGCATCGGGGCGTCGCCGACATTGCTTGAGGTGACCTCGACCGCCCGGATCTCCAGCGTTTCCTCATCAATTCCAAGGTGGATCTTGCGCCATACGCGCCGCTTGGAGCCGCCATGCTCGCGCGCGTGCCACTCGCCTTCACCTTCCACCTTGATGCCGGTGCTATCGACGAGCAGGTGAATCGCCCCCTTGGAGCCGCGATATGGGATGGTCACGTCCAAGGTCTTCTGCCGCCGGGACAGGGTGCTGAAGTCCGGCACGGCCCATCCGAGTCCGGACAGCTCCAGTAGGCTCGCCACGAAACCAGTCGTTTGCCGGAGTGGCAGGCAGAGCAAGACCTTGATGGTAAGACAGGCCTGGATCGCCGCGTAGCTGTATGCCTGCTGGCGACCGCGACGCCCGGAAGGCGCCGCTTCCCATTGCATCGAGGGATCGAACCAGACGGTCAGCGATCCGCGCTGCCTCCGCGCTTGATTGTAGCTATGCCAGTTGGTGGTCTTGTACGGGGTTTTCGCCGGTCTGCTCATGGCCGCCAGCTATCATGCTGGACTCGCGCAGTGAAACCCCCGCCGCATTTGCGCAACAAGGCCGCGATCAGGCACATATCCGGGTGTCATCGGCGCGCGGCCAGCACGTCGTAGAGATCCTCAGCCGACAGCCCATCATTTCGATCAGAGGTCGACCTTGCCTCTGTCGCGCGCGTCTCGACGATCCGCCACATCCGATATCGTCCCTGCCCCGTGACCTCCCGGATCAGGCCCCGCTCCTCCATCCAGTCGATGTTGCGCTGAACCGTTGCCCGATGCGTGCCTGTCAGTTTCTCGGCCATCTGTACTGAGACCAGCGGCCAGCTTGCGAAGAGGTTCCGCAGCATCGGCGGCGTCTTGCCCGAGAGGGGAGCCATCGCGCGCTCTGCGGCAGCCGCCCAAGCCTCGATCTCCTCGAGCCTGCGCAGGGCTGCGAAGGTCGCGCTCTCCATCGCGTTCAGCCAGCGCGCTAACCGGGCGGGCGGGTCCCCGATCGCGCGGAAGCCCCCTCCCCCGCCCATGGCGATCGGTGCGAAGATCGCGCCGGGCATGCTCCCTGACGGTGCGAGTTCGGTGATCGCAACACGCGACGCCGTCACCGCGGCCTCGAGCGGATCGTCGATCGGCGAGAGCTCCGCGACATGCCAGAGATGAAAGCCCATGCAGGCCCGCGTCACGGGGTGGAGGTTTTCGGCCTGATTCATCATCGCAAGCCATCCGGCAGCCCGGTCCTCGAAGGCTTCCCGCTCTGCCATATCGACCATGAGCGAGGGAGCCTTAGCCTCGTCGAGACGCTCCCCCTGCCCCAGACGGGCGCGCCGATCAAGGAAGGTTTCGAGGTCGCCCACACCTGACCGACGCGCCAACGGCGCGGGTCCGCCGGTCAGCCGCCGCACGGTCCAGCCGATCCGGTACAGCGCCTGCGCATCATCCGTTACGGTCGAAACCCGCAGCGCCATGTAAAGCGAAAGCCGGTCGAGGCCGATCCGGTCTTGCGTGAGCCAGCTAAAATCCGCGGCTTCGATCAGGGCGAGCCGTTGCCGCCAGCCAGCCGGGCCGCGGCGCAGGCGTTCATCGAGGATCCCCAGGCGCGCAGCAACACGGGCGAGCTGCGCCGCCTGCCCGGCCTCGGCCGCGCGCCAGGCATCGACGACATCGGATTCCTTCGGCTCAGGTGCAGGTCCGGGAGGCAGGTAATCCGGTTCGTCCTCCATCGGCCCTGGCAGGAACCAGAGGTCAGCGTCATCCCGGTCCTCGGACGCCTCCAAGTCTTCGAGAGGCATCTCGTCATAGTCCATGTTTGTCGGGCGAAATCGGCTCATGCGCGCATTATAAATCTATTTTGCGCGCTTGACGATGGAGTTTGAGGGGCTGCGTTTTTCTCTACAATAGAGGCGCCTGAGGCCCCAGTCTTCTCAAGAACGCTGGAGCGCCTCTCGCGGGCTTCAGCCCATAGATACAAGGCTTCCCGAACTCAGCGCGACGAGGGAAACGCCCCTTGCATTCGTTTACAAACGGTCGTTTATTGCTGAATTATGAAACTGCAAAGGCCTGATTTTATGCCCCTGATCGGCTACGCGCGCGTCTCGACCGAGGATCAGACCCCCCTGCCCCAGTCGCAGGCCCTGAAATCCGCGGGCTGCGTCGAGATCCACGAGGAGCAGGCCTCGGGCGGCAATCGTGCGCGACCGGTGCTTGCGCGGGTGTTGGAACGCATCGGCAAGGGCGACACGCTGGTCGTCGTGCGGATCGACCGTCTCGCGCGATCCCTCTCGCATCTGCTGGAGGTGATCGAGCGGCTGGAAGCCAAGGGCGCCTTCTTCCGCTCGCTCATGGACCCGATCGACACGTCCTCCCCGCAGGGCAAATTCACTCTCCAGGTCCTGGGCGCCGCCGCTGAGTTCGAGCGCGCCCTGATCCGCGAACGCACCAAGGCCGGACTGGCCAGCGCACGGACCAAAGGCAGGGTCGGCGGTAACCCGGGCCTGCGCGCGCGTGATCCGGCGGCGCTGCGCAAGGTCCGGCTGGCGCGGCAGGACGGCTACATGGAACGCCTGAACGAGACGGCGCAGGACTGGGTGCCCCATGTGCGACGCCTGCGGCCCGACATGGCCTGGGAAGACGTGCTGCGCATCGTCAACGGCCCCCTGCCCCGCGAGCGCCAATGGACGCAAAGCCGCCTTTTGCGCGCAGTCAACGCCTATGTGCGGGACGGCTTCCTACCGCCCACGGTACTGGACCGCGCCGGCCGCCGCGAAACCGACGACCGCCTGCCCGCCATCGTCGCCGCCATCAAGGGCGCGGACCCCGACATCACACTTCAGGCGATCTGCACTCGACTGGAAGCGATGCGCGAGCGTACGCCCCGCGGGCGGACAAGCTGGCAACCCTCCTCGGTGAAGATGCTGCTGGAGAGGGCTGAGAGGCTGGGGCTGCTTGCGTAGTCGAGATACCTTGCAAATTCTCCACGACATGGAAGGATTACAAGGCTTTGGCCAGCGCCATGCTCAGAAACTCACTGCTCACGCAAAGGGGTTGATGATGCGAAGCTGGCCTTCGACCAGCAGGCCATCTTGCATGTCCTCGCTCCACAGCGTGGTGCAGCCCGCAACCAAAGCGCTGGCCACGATCATCGCGTCGTAGATCGAGAAGCCGTAGCGTTCCGCCAAGGCACGGCCGACGTCATGGGTCTGGAGGGTCAGGTCTTCGACGGGGCACAAAGCACGCACTCCTTCGAGAAACGCCCCTGCTTCTTCCCAGCTTAGGCCAGCCTTGCGGCGACAGCTCACCAGCGTCTCGTTTAGGACCTGAACGCTGATCCGGGGCCCCTGCCCCAGGATAATCTCGGCGCGATCGGCCTTTGGGCCATCGTCGAGCAGGTAAAGAACGACATTCGTGTCCGCGAACTCAGCGCTCATGCGCGTCATCGCGGCTCAGGCGCTCTGCAGCGGGCAGCTTGCCCCGGAAGCGGCGCAGACCCGTAAGCACCTCATCCGCGCGCGCCAGACGACGGACTCTGACCTGGCCGTCGTCCTTGACCAGATCGATCTGATCGCCTTCCTTGAGGCCAAGTTCCCGGACAAGCTCCGCGGGCAAGCGGACGGCGAGCGAGTTGCCCCATTTTGCGACCTGCATCGTGACCTCCTGCGTTGATCTACGTTTCGTAATGTATATCAAATGGGTTGCGCCGACAAGCTTGTACCCGTACCCGGGCTACTCTTGTGCGTCCCGCAGCGGCTGACACCAGATTTAGAAAGGTCTTGCACGAATCTGAGTCCTCCGGCAATAGTCACGGAAAAGGGCGACTAAACGCCGAAATCCGTGAACACGCCACGGACGCGAGAGGGCAGATGAGCAGAGCCGAGACACCTGAAGACCTGAACGCTGTGATCCGTCAGCACTCTGAGTTGCTGGCGGCGCAACTGCATTCGCAGCGTGAGAGCCTTTTCCCGCCCGATGCTTCTAAGACCATGCGCAAATTCACCTCAGGTGAAGCTGCTGCTCTGCTGGGCGTCAACGACTCATACCTCAGAAAGCTTCACCTTGATGGCAAGGGGCCGTCGCCCGAAGTCTCATCGGGGAACAGGAGGCACTACTCGGCCGAAGATATTCATAACTTACGGATACTGCTGGAGAAAACGGCTCGCAAGCCGGGAGATTACCTGCCTGGTCGTCGTGCTGGAGACCATCTTCAGATCATCGGGGTAATGAACTTCAAAGGTGGAAGCGGCAAGACAACCTCCTCGGCGCATCTTGCTCAAAGGTTGGCCCTCAAGGGGTACCGTGTCTTGGCGATCGACCTTGATCCGCAGGCCTCGCTCACGGCCTTGCACGGGGTTCAGCCGGAATTTGACCTGCTTGACGGCGGCACGCTCTACGATGCGATCCGCTACGAAGATCCTGTTCCGATCGCCCAGGTCATCCGCAAGACCTACATACCAAACTTGGATCTGATTCCCGGAAACCTCGAACTCATGGAGTTCGAGCACGAAACGCCGCGGGCACTGTCTCGCGGCAACGCGGGCTTGTTCTTCTTCCGCGTGAAGGAAGCTCTGGCGCAGGTTGATGACCGGTACGATGTCGTCGTTATCGACTGTCCTCCGCAGCTCGGGTTCTTGACCATGTCGGCGCTGTCTGCCGCGACGGGCGTTCTGGTGACGATCCATCCCGAGATGCTCGACGTGATGTCGATGAGCCAGTTCCTCAGGATGACGGCCGACCTCATGGATGTCATCGCCGATAGCGGAGCCGACATGTCGCATGACTGGATGCGCTATCTCTTGACCCGCTACGAGCCGACGGATGCACCACAAAATCGCATCGTTGCCTTCCTGCGAACTATGTACGGAGACAAGGTATTGAACGCACCGATGCTCAAGTCGACGGCCATCTCGGATGCCGGCCTGACAAAGCAGACCCTGTACGAGGTCGAACGGAGCGCCTTCACCCGGACAACCTATGACCGGGCAGTCGAAAGTCTGAATGCCGTCAACGATGAGATTGCCCAGCTCATTCAGAGGACGTGGGGGCGCTGATGACCGATAGCAAGAAAAAGCGCATGTCCATGCTCGACAGTCTGGCAGCAGCGGGGACGCCCCCTGCCCCGGGCAGCATGATGTCAAGCAATCGGGCCCTGCGCTCCGCGCGTGATGCCGTAGATGCCCATCATGTCTGGGAACTCGACCCGGTCGAGATCGAGGACGAGAGGTATTCGGATCGCCTCGACCCCAAGGATGTGGATGATCTTCGTGCGTCGATCGAGCAGAACGGCCAGACCGTCCCCATTCTCGTAAGGCGCCACCCGGCCGAGACCAATCGCTATCTACTCGTCTATGGACGCCGCCGTCTTGAGGCCATTCGTGCCTCCGACAAGGTCAAGAAGGTTCGAGCGCTTATCGCGAACCTGGACGACACGGCCGCGCTGCGTGCCCAGGTTTCCGAAAACACTGGAAGGCGCGATCTGAGCTATATCGAACGCGCCCTCTTCGCCCAGGAGCTGCTCGCCAACGGCTTTGGTTCGCAGGCTCAGATTGCCGAAGTGCTGAATGTGACCCGTTCTGCTGTGTCGATGTCGATCTCGGTTGCCAAGTCGATCGGGACCGACTTGGCCCGTGCGATTGGACCGGCTCATGGAATCGGGCGCCCCAGATGGGAATCGTTGGCGAAGGAACTCTCCAATACCGGCATGGGCATGGACGAGCTTTGCCGTGTTGCAAGTGATGCCCGAGGCAAAGCGGCTGCAGTCGAACAGGCCGAAGAGGAGCCCCAGCTTGATCCTTCGGTCACGGCATTTGAAGCCGTTGTCCGCCATGTGAAGAAGACCACTGGTCCTTCTCTTGGCAGGAAGCCGAGACCCAAAGCGACGCCTCTTTTGATCGATGGCGCGCCTGCGGGCGCCATAAAGCGGTCGGCTCGTGCGGTCAGGCTGGACCTTACGGATGTAGACGATGCCTTTGCGCAGTGGCTCGACGCCCGTGCGCAGGACGTCCTCGACGAGCTTCATGATCGCTGGAGACGCGAGACATGAAGAGAGGCAGAGCAGCAACAAAAAGGAGGCACGGTACAGGCTAAAGAAAAGGTCCCGCAAAGCTTGCGCTCCACGAGACCCCAACTTTGATCTTAGCACCTTCAAGGTAGTGGGCCAGCGCGCAAACCGCAAGTCATATGTGATTCGCGGAACGGTCTTTCTATGCCTTCGTGAACTGACATCATGGAGTACACACCGATTTCGCCGTTTATGCGGCCGATCTCGCACGCCCATCTGCGCGTGGTCGAGCGGCCTGAGGCGTCCGTTCCGGGCAAGCCCGTCAACAAGTGGGAGCTCCTTCGCGAGCTTTCGAAGGCGCAGGCCGCATTTGGCGTTTCCGAGCGCGATCTGACCGTTCTGCAGGGGCTTCTCAGCTTCTTTCCGGATGATGCGCTTGGTGGGAACGCTGAAATGGTCGTCTTCCCGTCCAACAAGGCAATCTGCGAGCGGCTGAATGGCATGCCCTGCTCTACGATGCGCCGTCACCTGGCCCGCCTTGTCGAGGCAGGCTTGCTCATGCGGCGCGATAGCCCCAACGGGAAGCGATATGTCCGCAAGCACGGCGAAGAGCGCGTGGCGTTCGGCTTTGATCTCTCGCCACTCTACTGCCGGTCCGAAGAGGTGGCACGGGCCGCAGAGGCCGTGCGTGAGGCCGAGGACCGTGTGCGCCGGCTGCGGGAGGTCGTGAGCCTCATGCGGCGCGATCTCGCTGCCGTGGCGGAGTTTGGAGAGGAGATCCGGCCAGGCCTTGGCCTCTGGGATCAGCTTCGCGACAAGGCTGTCCTTACTGCGCACGCCCTGCGCCGCAAGCTCAAGCTTGAGGAGCTCTCCGCATATCGGACCGACCTCGACGCCCTTCTTGACCATGCACGCAACGTCATTGATGGGCCTGAAACAGAAGAAATGAACACCAATGGTGCCAATACTGAGCGTCACTATCATAATTCAAATGAAGAATCTATAGATCTTGAACCTGCCTTAGAAAAAGGCGGGGCGGCGGCCGACGCGCCAGATGTTGAAACGGATGCACCTGGTGCTGACGTGGAAGAAGCGGACACAAGACGCGTGCCAAAGATCCCGCTTCATCTGGTGATCGCGGGCTGCCCTTCGCTGAAGACCTTTTACCAGGGCGACATCCGCCACTGGCATCAGCTCTTCGACGCGGCTTGCCATGTACGGCCGGCCATGGGGATCAGTGCGTCCGCTTGGGAAGAAGCACAACGGTTCATGGGCCCCGAGCAGGCATCGATCGTTGTCGTAGCCATGTTTGAACGATTTGCTGATATCCGATCGCCCGTTGTCTACCTCCGCGCGCTGACATCGAAGGCGGCAGCGGGCGAGTTCTCTTGCGGGCCGATGATCATGGCGCTGATGTCCCGGCGAACCGCGGCATAATGTTCACAGCTGTGAACTGGCTCGAGCGGGACGAGAGTTCACAGCTGTGAACTACATGACAGGTCGCGAGACGATGAACGAAGAGAGGGAAAGGCTGGGGGTTTGAGGGGTGACGGTGAGTGAGATCGGGAGAGTGGCTTCCGGCGCCCGTCGTGGAGAAGATCTGATGGCGAAAGCAGCCCAGAAAGTCACCCTGTCCCCGTCGCGGGACATCCCCTTCGACAAGCTCGTGCTGAGCCAGTCCAACGTGCGGCGCATCAAGGCCGGCGTCTCGGTCGAGGAACTGGCCGAGGACATCGCGCGGCGCGGCATGCTGCAGGGCTTGAACGTCCGGCCCGTGCTCGATGCCGAGGGCGTCGAAACCGGCATGTTCGAGATCCCGGCCGGTGGTCGTCGCTTCCAGGCGCTATCGCTCCTGGTGAAGCAGAAGCGTTTGGCCAAGACCGCGCCGATCCCCTGCATCGTGCGGGATGCGGCGTCGGAGATCCTCGCCGAGGACGACTCGCTGGCGGAGAACATGCAGCGCGTTACCCTCCACCCGCTGGACCAGTTCCGTGCGTTCCAGGCCCTGCGCGAAAAGGGTCAGGGCGAGGAAGCGATCGCGGCGGCCTTCTTCGTGACGCCGCAGATCGTGAAGCAGCGCCTGAAACTTACCTCCGTGTCCCCTGCCCTCCTCGAGGTTTATGCCGAGGATGGCATGACGCTCGAACAGCTGATGGCTTTCACGGTGAACCCGGATCATGAACGTCAGGAACAGGTCTGGGATGCGGTGAAGAACTCCTGGAACAAAGAGCCCTACGCCATCCGGCGCATGCTGACCGAGACCTCGGTTCGGGCCTCGGATCGCCGCGCCGTCTTCGTCGGCATCGATGCCTATGAGGCCGCGGGCGGTGTCGTTCTGCGCGATCTCTTCCAAGGCGACGATGGTGGCTGGCTCGAGGACCCTGCCCTGCTCGACCGGCTGGTCACCGAGAAGGTTCAGGCGGAAGCCGAGGCTCTGGCTTCCGAGGGATGGAAGTGGATCGAGGTCGCGACCGACCTGCCCTATGGCTACAGCCACGGTCTGCGGCGCCTGGCCGGTGATTCGGCGCCGATGACCGACGAGGAAAGCGCGGCCCACGCTTCGCTCCTCACCGAGTATCGTGCGCTGGAGGAGGAGTGTTCCGGCCAAGACGAATACCCCGAGGAGATCGATGCCCGGCTCGGTCAGCTCGAGATGGCGATGGAAGCGCTCGAACAGCGGCCCTTGATCTACGACCTGGCCGAAGTTGCGCGCGCGGGTGTCTTCGTCACGCTGAATCGGGATGGCGGCCTGGCTGTCTATCGCGGGTATGTCCGGCCCAAGGACGAGCCGCGCGAGGAGACCGCGGTCCAGGAGGGCGATCGCGCGGATGTCATGGGGCAGGGGGGTGATGTCGGTGTTTCCAGCTGGAAACCATCGGGGACCTCTGTCGGCGGCACCGTCATCACTTCGGGTGGTCAGCCGATCGGTGCTGATCCAACCGAGGAGGACGATGACGGCGCGCTGAAGCCGTTGCCCGAACGGCTGGTCATGGAACTGACCGCTCACCGGACCCTCGCGCTGCGCGAGGCCATCGGGCGCTCGCCGGACGTGGCGCTGACGCTTCTGCTCCTGAAGCTGGTGACGGACACCTTCCGTACCTCCTCCGCCTCAGGCAGCTGTCTCGAAGCCTCGGTGCGCCATGTCTACATGTCCGCGCAGGCGCCCGATCTGAAGGACAGCGTCGTGGCGAAGCTCGTCGACGAGCGTCACGCGGCGTGGGAGGCCGATCTGCCCCTCGGCGACGATGCTGCGCTCTGGGGCTATCTGACCGTTCTCGATCAGGGCAGCCGTTTGGCACTCCTGGCACATTGCCTCAGCTTCGGGATCAACGCGCTCCATGAGAAGGTGAACCCCTATGGGGCTGGCATCTCCGCCAGCGGTCTGACTCGTCGCATGGCGCATGCCGACCTCGTGGCTCGCGCGGTCGATCTCGACATGGTCGAGGCGGGCTGGGAGCCGACGGTCGACGGCTACCTGAACCGTGTGCCGAAGGCCCGCATCCTCGAGGCTGTTCGCGAGGCGAAGGGGGAAGGGACCGCACAGCTTCTCGATCACCTGAAAAAGGGCGAGATGGCCACCGAAGCCGAACGGCTCCTCAACGGTAGCGGTTGGTTGCCCGAGGTCCTGCGCCGGGCCGATCTGGCGGCGCACGACGGCGAGGATCTCGCCGAAGGGCAGGAGGAAGATGTGGGTGAGCCCGAAGACATCGATCTCCCGGCCTTCCTGACGGCCGATCTGCCGAACGGCGACGCGTCGATGATGGCCGCGGAGTGATCTGAGCCATCCGGGGGGCGGGGTAACCCGCCCCCTACTTCTCACAAAATACAGCAATATCAATATGATGAATGCGGATGCTCGCATTCAGGATGAGGAATCATGTCTGCAACAACCATCATCGACACAGCCCCACTCGGGGCGCTGATCCGCTATACCGACGGCAGTCCCAAACCGCCGGCACGTTTCACCAAGAAGCTGGCAGCCTGGGAGCGTTCGAACGGCGTCGGTCGTCTCGTGAAGAAGGAACCGCCCAGGGTCTATCCGACCTGGACCGCTCCGGCCTCCTTCACGCTCCATGAGGGGAATTTCTCCTCGGACGGGGTGATCCTGGTCACCATCATGCGCAGTCATTCGGCGGATAGCCGTCTGATCTTCGAGGTGGCCGAGGAACCGAAGCCCGGCCAGGTGCGCGTGCTCCTCGACTTCGGTGGAAACACCGAGCTGCTGCATCTGGCGGAATCCATCACGGCGGCCGAGCTCTGGATCGCACGCGAAGGTTATAGCAATGCCCGTAACGAAATCGTCGGTGCCGAAGACGGCGATAGGGCAGGGGGCGCGGACCTGGCCGCTTGAGCCCTGACATGGCGTGAGGGGCCTGTCGACGGGCGGGCCTCTCACCGACCGCACCCTCGTCCCGCGATGTCGCGGGGCGCCAAAGGATCCATCCCCCAAAGACGGAGGTCTTCAACCATGAGCCTGGCCGGGAGGCTGGCGATAGAGCAACTCAGCGGGACAACAAGCTCCAGTCGTCAGGGCACCATCCCCCGCTCGCCATCCCCTTCCTTGCCCCGAATCCCGTCTTCGAGATCAACCCGCGAGGGGTCGGACTACGGGCAAGCCCGTGCCGCCGGGTGGATTCGGACGAGCCGAACGCACCCGGTGATGTCAGCCAGTCTTCGGGCCTGCGGGGTCCTGTCGCGCGGGGGATGGTCCCCCGCCTCCAAGACAGGAGCCAAACAGATGTCCCGCAAAGACGCACACGCCTTCGCCGCCTCCCTCGCCGCCACGCTCATGGTCTCGATCGTCGTCTTCCAGGCAGGGGATGGAACCTTCGGCGCTGTCCCCGCCGATGAAATCGACGGAGACGAGGTCGTGATCGTTTCGGCATACGATCCCTTCGGGTGAGGCTTTGGCCTCACTTCCCGAGGGCTCGGCTCGGCGCAGGTGCGCCTCCGGGCCTATCGCCGATAGAGTGATCGGTGATGCCGATCTTGGCAGACCAGTGTGCCACCTGCGCACGTCGTAGGACGCGATGGGCGGAAAGCTGACGGTCGCCGTTTCTTTTTCGTTTCAGATGATCCGACGTCACAGTCCGGAAAGCGGCTTGCCTCGCGGGCTTGCGGTATCAAACATTCGGACCGACAGCTTCAGGTCCAGTGATATCCCCCGCAAGCTGCCCGCCAGCATCCGCCCCGCCTCCAGCAGTGCCTCGACGGGCATCGGATCCAGCCTTTCCAGAACGAACCACATGTCCTCGCTCGCCTCGGTGATCTGAGTGCGCGGGCCCTGTCGCCAATTCCAGCGACGGCAGGTGACGCCGAGATCGTCACGCCAGATGACTTCGCCCGCCTCGGGCGTCTCTACGACGGGCTGGCCTTCGGCCATAGTATGGAAGGGCTCGTCTCCCTTGGCGAGACACAGGCGCGGTAGACCTGCGTAGGTGGTGGCATCCTCGCCGCCCACGGGGACGGCGAAGCGCAGGCTAACGGCGTTGTAGAGATCGACGACCGCGTTGAGCGGGCGCATCGCGCCATCCTTCACGGCGCGCTTGCGCAGGGCTTCGGCCGAACAGGGCGTCTTCTTAGGTTTCGCCCCGAAGGCGCGGTAGGTGTCACGCCAGGCGTCCAAATGTGCCTCAGCCCAAGGGAAGGTGTCGAGGGACTGCACCGCCTCGGCCAGAAGGGCCTCGCTGGCCGCATCGCTCGGACCGTTGCGTCCGCCGCTGACATAGACGCTGAGGGCCATGAAGTCCGGACGCAGGGCAAAAATCTCGCCGTCGATGATGGGGTGGAGCGTCATGGGGTCCTCGGTCCGCTGGGCAAGGGCTTCGTCGCATGCGAAGCGTTACGTGTCAACAAAGTGAACCGATATGGACGTTGACCGCAGATCACGAAGCAAAGTATCACATCATAATGACCGACACAGCACATTCACCGAGCCTCACCCGCGCGGACGAACAGGAAGCGGCACTCGCCGCCTCGGTCGCCGCGCGCATTTTCGAGCTCCGCAAGGCGAAAGGACTGTCCTTCGACGCGCTCGCTCAGAAGGCGGGCGTCGCCAAGGGCACGCTGGTCCAGATCGAACAGCAGCGAGGAAACCCGAGCATTTCGACGCTCTGCCGCCTAGCCGCGGCGCTCGACGTCTCGGTGGCCGATCTCGTCGCACCGACCGAGGCGACCACTCGGGCCGTGACACTCCTTAGCCGAGACGATGCCCGGCAACTCTGGACGGGCCCATCAGGCGGCACCGCAACGCTGCTTGCGGGGACGCAAGGCCCCGACATGCTGGAAATCTGGGACTGGGTCCTGATGCCCACGGAAAGCTTCGAGGCGGCCGTTCACGGGGCCGGAACGCGAGAAATGATCCATGTAACGGAAGGCACGCTTGCCCTGACCGTCGACGGCGCGACCCATCTGGTCGCGGCGGGCGGATCGGCCATCGCGCTGACCGACAGGCCCCATGCTTATGCCAACCCCGGCAAGGAGCCGCTGCGCTTCACCATGACCGTCCACGAACCGGCTGCGGAGTAGCCACCCATGTATCAACCCGAACAGCACCGTGAAGACCGCCTCGACGTACAGCACGACCTGATCGAAACCCACCCCTTCGGTCTTTTGATCTCGCACGACAGCGAAGGGCTTCAGGCGAACGGCTTGCCGTTCCTTCTGCAACGCGCCACCGGACCGTTCGGCCGGTTGCAGGCCCATATTGCCCGTGCCAATCCGCAGTGGCGTGAGCTCGATGGTGCCGATGTGCTTGTCGTCTTCCAAGGACCGCTCACCTACGTGACGCCCGCGTTCTACGAGACGAAGCGCGAGACGGGAAAGGTCGTGCCAACCTGGAACTACGCGATGGTTCAGGCACGTGGAACAGCGCATGTGCGGTCGGATACCGCATGGCTCGACACGCAGATCGCGGCACTCACCGACCGGCACGAGGCCGACAGGCCCAAGCCTTGGCACGTCTCTGACGCGCCGCGCCCCTATATCAAGGCGCAGTTGCGCGGCATCGTCGGGATCGAGATCGAGATCCGCAGCCTCGAAGGCAAGTGGAAGGTCAGCCAGAACCGGCCTGAGGGCGACCGCAAGGGCGTGGCCGCAGGGCTGGCCGAGGCGCATCCCGAGATGGCGGCGCTCGTCCGCCGCTACGGAAAGATCGGAGATGAGGCATGAAGGTTGAGACCATGGCCGTCCATGCTGGTGAGGCGGTGGACCCGACCACCCGCGCCTCGTCCCCGAACCTCGTCATGTCCGCAACCTTCCTCCCGCGCGAATTGACCGGCTTTTCGGCCTTGGACGAAGACGAAAACGCCGGATACATCTATGCTCGTTCGGGCAACCCGACGGTGCGGCAACTGGAAGAGAAGCTCGCCGCACTGGAAGGTGCAGAAGATGCGCGTTGCTTTGCGTCGGGCATCGCCGCGACCCATGCGGTCATCATGGGGCGTCTCAGCGCAGGCGACCACGCTATTTTCCCCGAAAACGCCTACTCTGGCACCGCAGAGTTCATCCGCAACAGCCTGCCTCGCTTCGACATCAGGACTAGCTTCGTGGACACCGCAGATGCCGAAGCGGTCGCCGCCGCGATCAGCCCCGCGACCCGCATGCTCTGGCTCGAGACGCCCTGCAACCCGACGCTCCAACTCGCCGACATCGCGCTTCTGGCCGACCTCGCCCATGCCCGGGGTGTGCGCGACGTGGTGGTCGACGGCACCTTCGCCTCGCCCATCGGCACGCGGCCCTTGGCACTCGGCGCGGATTTCGTCGTGCACTCGCTGACCAAATACATCTCCGGCCACGGTGATGCGATGGGCGGCGCGGTGCTGGGTCGCAAGGCCGATCTCGATGCGCTCAACCTCGAAGCGGCCGTGCATTTCGGTGGCGTCCTGTCGCCCTTCAACGCTTGGCTCATCATGCGCGGAGCCGAGACATTGCCGATCCGGATGCGTGCCCATCAAGACAACGCGATGGCCGTCGCTAAATGGCTCGAGTTGCATCCTGCCGTGTCCCGCGTGTTCTACCCCGGCCTGCCCTCGCACCCCCAGCACGACCTAGCCCGCAGGCAGATGGCGAACTTCTCCGGCATGCTTGCCTTCCAGACGCATCAAGACGGGGCCGAGATTGCCCGGAAGATGGTGAGCGACCTGCAACATGTGCATTTCGCCGTCTCGCTCGGCCATCTGCGCAGCTTGATCTACTGGATCGGCACCGATGACATCCTGCAATCGACTTACCAGCACCCGCCCGAGGCCGAGGCGCGCTTCCGTGCCCTCACGGGTCGCGGCATCTTCCGCCTGTCCGTCGGATTGGAACACCCTGAAGACATCTGCGCCGATCTGGCGCGCTGCCTGTGACCGGAGCGCCGAAGATGCCCGAAAGCTTGCCCCCGACCGACCGCAGCCGCCTGCGCCGCATGCATGATCTCGGCAGCTTCGACATCGCCACCATCCACGCAATCCTCGACGCGCAACCGCTCTGCACCGTGGCGTACGTCCGCGACGGCAAACCTTACCTCACCCCGACGCTGCAATGGCGCGAGGGAGATAGGGTCTACTGGCACGGCTCCTCCGCCAGCCACGCCCTGCGCGCAGGGAAGGGTCAGGATGTCTGCATGAACGTGACAATACTCGACGGCTTCGTCCTCGCCCGTTCCGGCTTCAACCATTCTGTCAATACGCGTTCTGTCACGCTGTTCGGCATCGCCGAGGTGGTGCCGGAGGACGAAAAGGCCGCGCGCCTCACAGCCATGATCGAAGGCCTCTGGCCAGGTCGCAGCGCGCTCCTGCGCCCGATGCTGCCACAAGAGGTGAAAGCCACGACGATCCTCTCACTGCCCATTACCGAAGGCAGCGCCAAAATCCGGTCTGGGCCGCCCGTGGACGAACCCGATGATTACGATCTACCGATCTGGGCCGGAATCTTGCCCTTGTCCGTCTCGCTGGGGGCACCCGTGCCCGACACGCGGAACAAAGATGGTGTTGATACGCCGGACCACGCGAAGGGAGTTGCTCGCTTGGCAGGGCAAGCCTGAGCCCAACCGGGCGGGTTACCTACCTGACCGTCCGCTATGGGCCGGGTGTGTCGATAAAGCCCCGGTTGCTCGCAAGGGGGCGGGAAGCGGGCTTCCGATGCCGTGTCGACCGGTCGGCTGGAAGGTCATGGCCTGACGACAATGCGTTGCGTGGCGACGGTTGCGGCCTCTACGGCCCCGGCCAGATAGCCCGTTTCCGATGGGCTCGTCTCACTGCCAGCCATGTGCAGGACGCCTTCCCAATCCCCGTTCACCCAGCCGCCAGGAAAGGCAGCAGGATGGCCCGACGGGGTGCTGTCCGCGCCGGTTGCGGTCATCGTGTCCTGCGCCCAGTCCTTCACGAGAGTGGCGACCGGGTTTGCCGCCTCAGGGCCGAAGAGCCGGACAAGCTGCTGGACTGCGGCACGGACCAGGGCCTCTTCGCCCAAGGCCGCGCGATTGACTGCGGGAACCCCGACAAAGCCGAACAGTGCAGCCTTCCCGCTGGCGGTCGTGGCGTCATGGATCTCGGCCAAGGGGCCAACCATGCTCTGCGCAGTGCCGCAAAAGCCTGCCTCGCGCCAGAA
>FWWM01010031.1_pt1 | contig 17090 bp, 10 predicted proteins | sample 2228351 | NCBI WGS metagenome assembly FWWM01 (sample SAMEA103939774, study PRJEB20133) | metagenome | reverse complement strand
GGCGCCGGGGCCACTGCAGCGGCAGGCGCGGCCACCGGCGGAGGTGTTGCCGCTACCGGCGCCTGAACGCTGCGCAGCACGTCCTCCTTGGTGATCCGCCCGCCGGGACCCGTGCCGGCCACGCCCCGCAGATCCACAGCGTACTCCGCGGCCACCCGCTGCGCCGTCGGCGTTGCCAGCACCGCTGCACCGTTGCCCACGGACGCCTCGGCGCCGCGCATCTCTGGCTCAGACGAGACCGCAAGCGGCGGGGCGGCAGTAACGGCCCCTACTTGTGGCGCCGCGCCGGCCTCGATAGTGCCCAGCACGTCGCCGATCCCCACGGTCGCGCCCTCTTCCTTCAGAATTGCCGTTACCACCCCGGCGTGATCCGCCGCCACTTCCAGGTTCACCTTATCGGTCTCAAGCTCAACCACCGGTTCACCCGCGGCGACCGTCTCACCGGCCCGTTTCAACCAGCGGGCCACCGTCGCCTCGACGATCGACTCGCCCAGCGAGGGGACCTTAATCTCGTAGGCCATGGCCTGTTTTTCTCCGACGCTATGAGCCAGAGGGCTACGCCCTCCCAAACCCTCCGATGTGGCGGGTGCGACAACCCGGGCGCCCTGCGCCCCCCTTCGCGGGCGGCCGGCAAGGGCCGCGCCCTCCCGGAACGCGCTCTCGGGCAGGGGTGGGCAAACCCGCTTTCCCGCCTGCAAATCAGACACCCCTGCGGCTACGCTGCGCCCCTCCGGCGTGAACGGACATGCTCTCAAGAGGGCGCAGCCCTCCCGCACCTTCCCTCAGGCATGGGCGCGGCCCGGCAAGCTCAGGGCAGATGAGCTTGCCGGTTTTCCCACGGTTCACCTCAGCATCCCACCGGTCGTCGCCGCCACTGCCGCCCCGCGCAGCGCTTCGCGCAGGATGCGCTGCTGCTCGACAATGTGCGCGCTGTGAATACCCTCGGCCGTTGATGCCGACTCTGGACGGCCAACGTAGCTAAGGGGCAGCGACGGTGGCAGCAGCGCCCGCAATTTGGGCGCGATGTAGCTCCACGCGCCCATATTCTGCGGCTCCTCCTGTAACCAGACCACCTCCTGCACCTGCGGGTAGCGCGCCAATGCCGCCTCGAGTTGCTCCTGAGGAAACGGGTAGAGCATCTCGACCCGCAACACATCCACACTGCCGCGGGCCTGCTCGAACTCGACGGAGGAGAGCAAATCAATCGCCACCTTGCCACTGCACAGGATGAGGCGTGTCACGTCGGCGGGGTTGGGGGCCTCGGCGCCCAACCCCAGCACCGGCTGGAACTGCGTCTGGGTCAACTCACTCAACGAAGAGGCCGCGCGCGGGTGGCGCAGCAGGCTCTTGGGCGTCATCACCACCAGGGGCCGCGGATGCACCGGCAGGGCGGCGGCCTGGTAGCGCAACAGGTGGAAGTACTGCGCGGCGGTCGTCGGGTTCGCCACGCGAATATTGTCGGTAGCGCAGAGTTGCAGAAAGCGCTCCAGGCGCGCCGAGGAATGCTCGGGCCCCTGGCCCTCGTAGCCGTGCGGCAGCAGCAACACCAGCGCCGGGTCCACCGACCACTTGGCGCGCCCCGAAACGATGAACTGGTCAATAATCACCTGCGCGCCGTTGGCAAAATCGCCGAACTGGGCTTCCCAGATCACCAGGGTACCCGGCGCGTGGGTGCTGTAACCATACTCGAAACCCAGCACCGCCGCTTCGGAGAGCGGGCTGTTGTACACCGCGAACGAGGCCCGGGCCTGGGGAATATGGTGCAGGGGAATGAAGCGTTCCCCGGTGACCACATCGTGCAGCACCAGGTGGCGCTGGCTGAAGGTGCCCCGCTCGGTGTCCTGCCCGGACATCCGGATGGGCGTGCCGTCGGCCAGAATGGCGGCGAAGGCCAGGATCTCGGCGTGGGCCCAGTCAATCCCGCCTTCATCGTGGATACTCTGGCGACGGCGCTGGAGCATGCGCTCCAGCTTGGGATGCACTGTAAAGTCCTCAGGTCGTTCGAGTAGCGCCTCGTTCAGTTCCAGCAACTTCTGGCGCGAGATCGGCTTGGCGAAGACCTTGTTGCGCATCTGGTTCACCACGGGTGGGGCGGGAGGTTGGGGAGGCGCTTCCGCAGCCAGGCGCTGCCGCTCGCGCACCGTATCGAAGGCGTGCTGCAACCTGGTCATCACCGCCTCGACCCGCGCCTCGGCCTCTTCGTGGGTGATCAGGCCCCGGCGCTCCAGTTCCTGGGCCCATAGCGCTCGCACCGTCGGATGGTTGCGGATCTTCTCGTACATCCGCGGTTGGGTGAACTCAGGCTCATCGCCCTCGTTGTGCCCCCAGCGCCGGTACCCTACCAGGTCAATTACAAAGTCCTTCTCGAACTTCTCACGGTAAGCCCAGGCCATGCGCGCTACGGCAATACAGGCCTCGACGTGGTCCGCGTTCACGTGAACCACCGGCATTTCGAAGCCGCGCGCCAGGTCGCTGGCGTAGAGCGTGGAGCGCGAATCGCGACTATCAGTGGTAAAGCCGATCTGATTGTTCAGAATAATATGGATCGCTCCGCCCACGCGATAGCCGGCCAGGCCCGACAGGTTCAGCGTCTCGGCGACAATGCCCTGCCCGGGGAAGGCCGCATCGCCGTGAATAATGATCGCCAGGGCCTCTTTCTCATCTTCGTAGGGAAATCCGGGGCGCGTGCGCTTCTCCTGCGCAGCCCGCGTGCGCCCCAGGATGACCGGGTTGACAAACTCCAGGTGGCTGGGGTTGGGCGCCAGGGTGATCGGCATCTCGGAAACGCCACTCTCGCGGTAGGCCTTGCGCGCCCCCAGGTGGTACTTCACGTCGCCCGTCCATCCCAGGTAGGTGTCCTTGGAGTAATCGGGGGTCTGGAACTCGCTGAGAATGGAGAGGTACGGTTTGCCAAGGATATGGGCCAGCACATTGAGTCGCCCGCGATGGGCCATGCCGATCACCACTTCTCGCGTACCGGCTACCGCTGCGTTGCGGATGATCGCGTCAATCATCGGCACCAGCATATCGCAGCCTTCGATCGAAAAGCGCTTTTGACCGGGGAAAGTCTTGTGCAGGAAGCGCTCGAAGGTCTCCACTTCGGTCAGACGGTCGAGCAATTCGCGCTGCCGGTCGGCGTCCATGCCCCCGAAGAAGCGTCGGCTCTCGGCGCAATCGCGGATCCAGTTGCGCTCTTCGTAGTTCTGGATCTGGTCGGTCTCATAGCCGATCGGGCCCGAGTAAATCTGCCGCAGCTTTTCGACTCCTTCGGCAGCATTCGCCGACTGGGCGACGAGGGGCCCGCGCACGATGTGCGCCGGCAGGGCCGCCAGGTCCGCAACAGTTACGCCGTGGGTGGCCAGTTCCAGCCCTGGATCGCCGGGCGGGGCGCTGCCCAGGGGGTCAATTCGCGCTGCCAGGTGCCCTAACTCGCGAATGTAGCGGATCAGCCGCGCCGCGCCGACGATCCGCGTCACGTCGAGTTGCGTCTGCCCCGAGGCCGCCAGTTCCGCATCCGGCGGGCCATACTGGCTGAAAAAGGCCCGCGTCGCCTCGTCCAGCGTGGCCGGGTTGGCCGTGTACCGCTCGTACAGCTCCACCAGGTAACCGGCGTTGGGCCCGTGGAATTGCCGCATGTTCATAGGGTGTCTTCTCGCCTTGACGCTGCTGTGTCTGGGCGACGACGCCCGGCGCCTTTGCCGCGCGTCGCTGCCTGTCCCCCATTGTACCACGCCCGCAACCATTCACTTTGTGGTGTCGGTCACAAATAATTGTTGGGCCTTACGCGGCTGCCCTGCATGCTGTTCGTGGGCAGGCGCCGACATCCCACCTCCTCCGCCAGGAGAGTGTGGGGAACTCCTGCCGGTCCCTGCATCCGCTGTCCACAATCGGAACTGGTAGTACAATCATGTCAGGTTCGTCGGAGATGCGCCATTCGTAGGGTTTCATCCCTTAGTGGAACGCCCCGCGCGCGGCTCTGGTCTCCCCGGCGAGCGTTGTAACATTACAGTCGCTCCACATCTCCACAGCCCTACCCCTCCACACAACCAGCCTGGAGAGCTCTGGAGCTGTGGAGATGAGGGTTAGATTGTCGAGCAGGTCTGAACCATGCCTGAGTCAGGTTGCTCCATGCCTCACGACGAAACCAGCGCCGGGGAGCGGCGTGACCCCGCTCCCCGGCCATTCGTCCTCTCCCTCGCTGGCGTATCCGTTACTCTGCTCGCTGAGCGGGCGCTGTTCTGGCCGCGCGAGCGCACCCTGATCATCGCCGATACCCACCTGGGCAAAGCGGCCAGCTTTCGCGCCGCGGCCATCGCCGCCCCCGAGAACAGCATTGCCGACCTGGGCCGGCTCGCCGGCGCCCTGGTGCGCACCGGGGCTAGCCGCCTGGCCATTCTTGGCGACTTTCTCCACGCTCGCGCCGGCCGCACGCCGACCGTACTCGCGGCCATCGCTGCCTGGCGTGCGGCCCATCCTGACCTGGAGGTGCTGCTCGTCCGGGGCAACCACGACGTGCGTGCCGGCGACCCGCCGCCGGAATGGGGCATCACCTGTCTCACTGCGCCCGTCGCCCTTGGCCCCTTCGCCCTCTGCCATGACCCCGACACCGCCGCCCCGGGCTATGTCCTGGCCGGCCACCTGCACCCCGCCATCGTCCTGACCGGCCCGGGACGGCAGCGCGAACGGTTGCCCTGCTTCCTCGTCGGCCCGCGCCGCGCCATCCTGCCCGCCTTCGGCAGTTTCACCGGCCACACCACTGTGTACCCCGGCCCCGACGACCGCGCCTATCTGATCGCCGGTGAGGTCATCGAAATGCAACGGCCCGGCGGGCATTGATGGTCTCAGGTAGGGAGGGGAATGAGGAAACCCGGTTTGCCCATTCCCCAACCGCGGTTGGGAGCGGCTGGCGCCCCATAGGCAGGGGGATGGGGAAACCCGGTTTCCCCGTATGTTCACCTCGGACGGTCATGCGCATGGCGCACAACGCCGCGATGAACATGGGGTATCTTTGGGAGGGCCGCTCCCTCCCTGGCCCTCCCCCGCTGGGGGAGGGAACCGGGCTCTTCCCGCAGGGAGGGGAGTGGGGAAACCTGGTTTCCCCATTCCCCAACCGCTGTTGGGAGCGGCTGGCATCCCGGTGAACAGGAGCGGAGGGAACCCCGGGTTCCCTATGTTCACGCTAGAGTGGTAAACAGGAGATTGAGCGCGTATGCGATTGCCCCGAATGTGATCAGGGTAATCACCGCCGCCAGCACCAGGGCCGTGGTTTCCGAAACTTCACCGAAGAGACCCTGAGCCTGCGTGCGTTCTTCGAGACCCACCATCTGCGGCGCGCGCTGATTCATCGCCTCCATACTTGTACCTCTCCTGTGTGCTCAGCACTCCTCAATCTCTTCTCTTAGACTAACCATCCAGAGCTGCGCTGTGGAGGGGCGCCTTACCCTCTTCTGGCGAGCGATTTCCCCCTTTGCAGGGAGAATCTCCTCGATTACAAAACGCTTACCTCCTGGTTACACCAGCGTAACGTGGCATGTCGTACACTACGTGTTGGCTGCAACCGCCGAGCTGTGCGCGGCCCCCGGCTCCCAAAACCCGTCGCGTTGTCGTTGTGAAATTGGCAGTCTGCAATGGTATGCGCCTACGCCGCGCCCTGCCAGGATGAGAACAGGTGGTTTCCCGGTAGGGCGAAGCCCTCCCAAGCCCTCCCACCGGGAGGGCTTGCCGCCTCCACAGGCAGGGGATGAGGAAACCCGGGTTCCCATATCTTCACATCAGGAGAGTTTATGTTCGACGTGCTGACCACACTCCTCTGCACCGCCCTGCCAGCCATCCTGCTCCTGGGCCTCATCATCTGGCTGGTACGCCGACCGGCGCGACCGCGCACGGTCAACCCCTACGTCACGCCGCCGGCCCGACCTTCCACGCCGGACCGATTCGTTGAGTTCGACGCGCTGGTGCAGCGCTGGGTGGCCGAAGAGCGTCTTTCGCCCGCGGTGGGGGCGGCGATTCGCGGCTTGATCGCCGCCGACTACGCTGCTGCCGGCTTCGGCACATTCCCTTCTGCGGCAGCGCCAGCGCCGGCGCCCGCCGTGGCTGCGGCAGCGCCAGCGCCGGCGCCCGCCGTGGTTCCGCCAGCCCCGACGCCTGCCGTGCCTTCGGGCGAAGCCCCCGCTCCCGCCGCGCCGGCGCCCGCCCCTGTCGCCGAGCCGCCTCCGCGGGTGAGCGTCCCCTCCTGGGGCGCCGCGCTGCTGGCCCTGGGCACCCGCCGCGCCCTGCTCTACCTGGGGGCTTTCTTGCTGGTTATTTCGAGCCTGACCCTGGTGATCTTCAACTGGGCCAGCTTTTCCCCACCGGCACAGTTTGCCATCCTCGCCGGAACCACCGCCGCCCTCTGGGGCCTGGGGACGTGGATGGCGCGCCAGCCCGCCCTGGGCGCTGCCGGCGCCAATGTGCAGGCCGTGGCCTCGCTGCTTGTCCCGGTAGTTGCCTTTGCTCTGTCCCGCCCCGGCCTGCTCGATCTGGCGCCGCGCGCGGCCTGGCAACTGGCCTCGGCCCTGAGCCTGGCGCTGTACCTGTTCGCCGCCTGGCGCACCCGGCGCGCCTTCTACGCTGGCGCGGCGGTTATTGCCGCCCTCAGTCTGATCTTCGCCGCTCCCGAGGCGCTGGATCGGGGGTGGAGAAGTGCCGTTGCCACAGGCCTCCTGGCGGCCCTGGTTCCCCTTACCATCCGCCTGCGGGCAGCCGGCGCCGCGGCGCCGGCAATCGGTGTTACCCGGGTCAGCCTGGTTGGTGTGCCTGTGCTGGCTCTGGGCGCTCTGACACTCTACCTGGCCGGCTTGAGCGACGGCGTCGCTACCGGTGCGACGCTGCTAGCAGTTGCTCTGTTTTGTGTGCTACGCTACGGCGCCGACGAGCGCGGCTGGTGGTTCTGGGCGGCCATTGCGCCTCCGCCTCTAGCGCTGGTTATCATTCTTGCCAGCTTCGATCTGCACCTGCACGTGCAGATGCTGGCCCTGGCGCTCCTGGCATTGAGTTACCTGTGGCTAAGCGCAGCCCTTGAACAGCGTCTGCGCCCCGCCGCAGCGCCCCTGGCCAGCGGCGCGCTGGTTCTCGGCGCGCTGGTTCTGTTTCCGGCGGGCTTTGATCTGCCAGTGGCCCGCTTTGCCCTTGGCCCCCTGGCGGCCCTGGGGCTGAGCGGCGTTGCGCTGGTCGAACGGGGGCGCTTCGCCTGGCTCGGCGCCCGGCGCGATGGTCTGGCTGCCGGAGCGCTCGCCAGCGGGGGCGCCGCCCTCTGCGGCTGGCTGGGGTCGCTGCTCACCCTTACGCCCCTCGACTACGGGCAGATCGGCCTGATTCTGCTGCCACTCGCGGCCTTCGCCTTTGCCGGCGCGCGCTGGTGGCCCGGCTCGCTCCGCTCCGCCTACGACCCTGCGCTCCAGACCCTCGGGCTGTTCATCGCCTTGATTGCCGGGAGCCTGACTCTGGAGAATGCCGCGACGCAGATTCCGGGGGCGTTGCTGCTCACACTGATCTTCGGCGGCCAGGCCGCCCTGCGGCGCGGCTGGCCCTGGGCCACCCTCAGCCTGGGCGCCGGTCTCCTCACGGCCTGGTTTACCCTCGATCACTTCTTTGGCGACGAGACCTGGCGCCGCGCTGCAACACTCACCGCCCTGGCCCTCAGCGCCGCCTACACCCTCGTCGGCGAACGGCTGCGCGCCACCGCTCTGCGCTACTGGACCTGGCCGGCCATTGGCTGGGGGGGGCTTGCCGGCTGTTTCGCAGCGGTGCTGGCCTTGCCCGAGGCTTTCAGTGAGCATCCTCTCGCCGCGCTGACGTTCCTGGGCCTGGCCGGGCTTACGGCGTTGCACAGCTACCGCTGGCGAGAGGCCCTCCTGGGCTACGGCGCGGCGCCACTCCTTGCTACCGGCGCGCTCATCGCTGCCGGCCAGGGGTTTTTCACCCCCTGGCAGCCGCGGATGGTCGACCTGGCCCTGCTGGTGTGCGCCCTGGCCCCTGGCCTGGCATTGATCGGCCAGGTTCTGCGCCGTATTGACCGGGCCTATGCCCTGCCCTACGAACTGGCGGCCTTTTTCCTGCTACCCCTTGCGCCGCCGCTGGCGCTCGGCGATCCAGGGCGTCTCAGCCTCACCTGGGCGAGCATAGCCGGCCTCTACGCGCTGGCGCTCTGGCGTTACCGGCAACCCTGGTTCCTGGCGCTGGCCTTCGTCGCGGCCGACCTGGCGGCCCTTCACGCCTTCACCTGGTTGTGGCCCGATCGCCCGCTGGAGTGGGCCGGCCTGCTGCTGGCAGGGCTGGTGTGGCTCCAGGGCCTGGCGAGCGCCGGGGTGCGGCGCGCGCCGGTCCCCTGGAACGGCGCAGGGCGATGGGGCTATGCCGGCGCGGGCCTCGGCGGGGCGGGGGCCCTGGCCCTTGCCGGCGCCAGCGACGGCGTGCTGGCCGGCGCTGCGCTGGCGCTGGCAGCGCTGCTCGCTGTGCTGGCCCAGGTCGAGCGCCGCGAAGCGGCGGCGGCGGCCAGTCTGGCGCTGGCTGTGCCGGGCGCCTGGCTGGCGCACACCGCCGCCGGGATGGACGGCGCCTGGGCCTCTGCCTGGCTGGTCCTCGAACTGGTGGGCCTGAGCCTGCTGGGCTGGCTGGCGACGCGCGTCGGCATGAGCCTGTGGCGGCGGGTGACCGGTGGCGGCGCGCTTGGCGCAGCCGTGCTACTCACGCTGGCCGCCGGTCTGGGTGGCCAGTTCCCGCCGCTGACCTTTGCACTGGCGAGCCTCGGCCTGCTGCTGGCCACCCTGGCCGTGCGTGAGCGGCAGGCCGGCTACGCTTACGGCGCAGGCGGAGTGTTTGTCGGCGCGGCGCTCAGCCAGCTTGCCGGCTGGGGGGTGCGTGAGCTTCAGTGGTACGTCATCCCGGCGGGGCTGTACCTGCTGGTCCTGGCGGGGGGGCTACGCCGCTTCCAGGGCCGCCGGCGGGCCTCGCAGCTCATCGAAGCCGCAGCCGTGATGCTCATGCTCGGCGTCACTACGGCTCAGGCCCTGCTGCCCGAGGGCGGCCTGTTCTACTCCTTGTTGCTCTTCGGCGAGTCGCTGCTGATGGCGACCTACGGCGCCCTGTCGCGGCTGCGCGTGCCGTTTGTGGGTGGGATCGCCTTCTTTGTGGCGGGAGTACTCTGGATGACCATTGACACAGTACGGCTGGCGAACCAGTGGGTCATCCTGGGGATCGTCGGCCTGCTGATGGTGCTGGCCTACGTCATCCTGGAGCGACACCAGGAGCGCCTGGCGCGAGCCGGTCGCTACTGGGCAGGGCAACTACGGGCGTGGGAGTAAGCGCCAATCCGGATAGCTCTGCGAGACAAAAGAGGGTGGGGAAACCGGGTTTCCCCGCCCTCCTGCCCGACGAGCGAGCCTGTAATACCATAAACCATAAGAGCGGGTTCGGGAAGGCGCAGCCTTCCCGAATCCGCCCGTACTACCGACCGGAGATGGGGAGGGGCGGCGGCCCCTCTACGAGATCAATGGGCCTGAGCGGCGCCCTTGCTGCCGTACTTCGCCATCGTCTCGTCGTCGGTGATCGGGTTGCGAAGATTATCCACCAGTTCCTGGATCTCCTTTGGCGGCGCCTTGGTCATCAGGCTAACCACGACCATGAGGATGATCGCCACCGGCAGGCCGAAGATGCCCGCTGCCAGGTGTGTAATGCCAAGCACATTGAAGGCCGGATTCACATAGTTCGTTGCCATGTAGAAGACGGTAACGACCAGGCCGCCGATCATGCCTGCGATTGCGCCGGGGCCATTCGCCCGCCGCCAGAAGATGCCCAGCAGCACAATGGGGAAGAAGGTTGCCGCAGCCATGGAGAAGGCCCATGCCACCATCTGGGCGATCAGCGCCAGGCGCGGGAGGGCCAGCAGTGCGGCAACGACGGCCGCCACGACAATCATCGACTTGCCCAGCATGATGCGGGTTTGCAGGCTGGCTTTGGGGTTGATGGTGCGGAAGTAGATATCATGGGCCACCGCCGAAGCGATCACCACCAGCAGACCGTCGGCAGTTGAGAGGGCCGCAGCGAGACCGCCGGCGGCCACCAGCGCGCCGATCGTGTAGGGCAGGCCGGCAATATCAGGAGCGGAGAGCACCACCAGGTCGCCGTCAATCGCTCCGGCAGTCGGCGTACCGATCTCGCCATACTGCACGATCCCGTCGATCGATTTTTCGGTCACCGCCGTGCCGGAGATCTCGCCGGCGCGACCGGTCTTCTCATCGACTTTCTCGAAGGGGCCGAGGTCAATCACGCCGTTGCCATTCGCATCCTCGACGACGACGGCGCCAGACTTCTCCAGGTTCTTCACCCAGGACGGCTCCTTGCCAAGCGCCACCCCATCGATCGCCTTGAAGTCGCGGATGGCGATCAGGCCATTGCGGCCCCACTGCTCGGTCCAGGCCGGCAACTCACTAACTTGCTTACCCACCACATTCTCAAGGATATTCCAGCGCGAGAAGGCGGCGTAAGCCGGGGCGGTGAAGTAGAGCAGGAAGATGAAGAACAGTGACCAGCCCACGCTCATCCGGCTCTCGCGCACCGAGGGCACGGTATAGAAGCGGATGAGAATGTGGGGCAGGCCGGCGGTGCCCAGCATGAGACAGGCCATCAGCGCCAGGAAGTTCCAGGGCGTGCCGCGCCAGTCGCCGAGTTCGGGCCGCTTGGCGTCAGGAATGGTGATCGCCTCAGGCGGAGTGAGCGAGGCGCCGAACTGGGTGTTCATCTGGGTCACGGCTGCGCGCGCCGAGGCGTTGCTCAGACCTTCGTTGAAGGGCGGAATGTACCCGCTGGTAACGAACTTGCCCGGCACCGTCGGCGACTCGGTGGTTTTGGACAGGCCCTGCTCCTGCTCCAGACGCATGATGTTCTGCAGCGCCTGACCATAGCTCAACTGTGGAATGGGGAAACCGGTGAGCTGAATGGAGAGGAAGGTCACCGGGATCAGGTAGGCCGTAATCAGAATGATATACTGGGCCACCTGGGTCCAGGTCACGGCCTTCATACCGCCGAGGAACGAACAGACCAGCACGCCGGAGAGACCGAGCACCACGCCAAGGCGGAAATCCACACCGATGAAGCGCTGCATAATCAGGCCGACGCCGACCACCTGAGCGGTCACGTAGGTGAGGCTCACGATAATGGCGCAGATTGCAGCGACGACGCGGGCCGTATTGCCGCCGAAGCGGGCGCCCACGAAGTCAGGGATCGTATACTGGCCAAACTTGCGCAGGTAGGGCGCGAAGAGCAAGGCCAGCAGCACGTAGCCGCCGGTCCAGCCCATAATGTAGGCCAGGCCATCGTACCCGATGAGGAAGAGCGTACCGGCCATCGAGATGAACGACGCGGCGCTCATCCAGTCGGCGCCGGTGGCCATGCCGTTGAACACAGCGGGCACGTTACGCCCGGCGACGTAGTACTCATCGAGCAGCTTGGTGCGCGAGATGATTCCGATGGTGGCGTAGAGCGCCATCGTCAGCAGCAGGAAGACCCAGCCGATGATCTGCGTTGGCACGCCGGCGAAGACCTCCAGCAGCAACATGATGGTTGATACGATCAGGAAGCCGATGGTAAAGAGCCCATAGTACCGCGCCATCTTGTTGCGGAAGACGCTCTGGGCGCTCGAGGAAGAGACAGCCATGGTCACACTCCTGACACTTGTAACACCACTCGTCAGATGGCCCGTGGAAGGCGAGCCTGAATCCGGCCGGCTCTGGCAGTGACGTCGTCGTTCAACCACGGGGCGCACAAATGCACCTGAGCGCGAACCCTGTTGCCCTGGAGCGGTGATGCTCCTGGCGAAGGGGGCGCTAGCGGTCACGGTCGCCCAGACCGTACTTCTGGTCCAGCCGGTTCATCGCATAGGCGTAGTAGAAGATCAGGATCACGAAGACCACCAGCGACCCTTGCGAGCCCATGTAGTAGCCCAGCGGGAAGCCGGCGATCACGATGTTGTTCAACTGATTGACCAGCAGAACCGGCACGTACGAGACCGCGAACCAGATGATGATCAGCGTGGTGATCAGGCGCAGGTTCTCTCGCCAGTACAGCCTGGCGCGCTCCTCGGCAGGGAGCTTGGTGAAGTCGGTCATTGAAGGCCTCCTTGCTCGATCTTCCGGCGCTTCGTGGCGCGTGCTACTGCGCAATCTCACCCACTTCCCGAAGCCATCCGCTTTCGGCGAGCACGGGCGAATCATCCCGACGCGACGAGCCTGGTCCACGCCGAGATGCGAGAAGAAGCCGCGTTCCGCGGCGCACCTCTCAGAACCGATGGTTCGGATTATAGATGGATTGCTCGGTGTCATCAGACTACCAGAGCTTTTTCATGTCCGTTTAAGGTTTGTGTAAAGTTTCTGTAAAGCCCGGGACGGCGCGGGAGGGTGGAGGGCTTGCCGCCCCCGCAGGCAGGGGCATGGGGAAACCCGGTTTCCCTATCCCCCAGCCGGTGTTGGGGGCGCCTGGCATTCCGGCGGGCAGGGGCGCGGTTCGACCAGTTCACCGCCTGGAGAGCGGCGTGGGAGGGCGCAGCCCTTCCATACCCTCCCCCAGACAGGGGTATGGGGAAACCCGGTTTCCCCATACCCCAACCGCGGTTGGGGGCGCCTGGCACACCCATAGGCAGGGGCGCGGGGAAACCCGGTTTCCCCGATGTTCACCTCAGGTGCGGCAGCACAGATGTATGGACCCCGAACCAGCGCTCGTTCAAGGTCGCGAAGAAGCCCCTACGCTGGAGATCTTCCAGGATGCGGTTGACCTCGGCTTCGAGGCGGAAGGCCGAACGGGGGAAGGCCAGCGCCAGCGGCTCACTGGTCAGGGCCGCAGCGATGCGCAGATCGGCGCGGCCCAGGGTTGCCTCCAGGGCTGTGACCGTGTCAGTGATGACCGCATCGATCCGGCCCGCCCGCAGGTCGGCCAGCGCGGCTGCGGCGTCATCGTAGTCCGAACGGAGCACAAAGCCGGCCCCGTCGCGTAGCAACCTCCGCGCCAGGGCGTCGGCGTCGGAGCCCAGGGCTACCCCTATCACCTGGCCGGACAGATCACCTGCGCCGGCGCCAGGCGCCCCGGCAGCCGTGACCAGCACCTGACCGGCGTCGAAGTAGAAGCGCGAGAAGCGGGCGCGAAAGCCCTGCTCGGGATCGTAGGGCAGCGCCGAGGCGATCATGTCGGCCCGACCGCTTACCAGGGCGCCGTACAGCCCGTCGAAGCCCGTGGGCACAATCTCGACCGTGAGACCCAGCTCCGCGGCGATGGCCTGAGCCAGGTCCATATCGTAGCCGGTCACCCGCCCATCCTGCTCAAAGGCAAACGGCCGGAAGCCTACATCGGTCGCCACCCGCAGCGTCCCGCGCTGCTGCACCGCCGCCCAGACCGGGTCAAGGGGCGCCCCGCGCGCGCCGCCCTCAGCGCTCCAGGCCAGCAGCGCATACAGCAAGAGCATGCCCAGGGCGGCTGCATCGAACAGGGCCTTGCGACGCCGCAGAATCGGGTGACTCATCATATTCTCATTATCGTTCCTTGATTCTCACAGATGGCTGAAGTATACTGCAACGTAGTGACCTCGCTGGTGCGTGGCTCCACGCTCCTGATCCGATGCCAGGGTGTAATAAGCGGTTTTCTGTGGTAAGGATATGTCCTTGCCGGTGAACCGGTTGGAAACGCGTGTCGGGTTGCGAAGCCAGCGAAAGTCGAACTGCTCACCTGATCCCACAACGCGCGAAACCTGCACGGGCGCACCCGAGAAGCCGGCAAAGGCCCCGCTCTCCAGTTCCCTATGCGGCTTCGCCGCAGCACCGCTCTACACAGCGTGTTCCCTGGAGAGGATGGTGCGTGCAAGGCTTCCCGTCAGGTAGGGACGCGGTTTGGCAGGCTCACCGCGCGGTTTGACAGGCTACCGAAGAAACGCGGGTTTCGCCAGGTTCACAGGTAGGGTTCTCATCACCGGTGGCGCCTGAACACAGGAATGCCTATGGAAGAGCCTCGCGAACAGCAATCGGTTCCAGCGCCGCCCCCGTCCGGCGGGTCGTCATACGGCGCTGCGCCGCCGCTGGGGGCCTATGCGCCGGCTCCTGCTCCCTCAGCGCTGGACGTTGGCGCGAGGGTCACGCGCCTGCTCGTCCAGCGCGCCTTCTGGTACGCCGAGCAACTCTGGCTCCTGGCGCGTCCACATCTGGGCTGGCTCATCCTTACCACCTTTCTCCTGGGCGTCATCGCCTTTCTCAGTCTGTTGCTGGCGCTGCCGCGGCTCGCGCGTGAGCAGCCGGCGGATATTCGGGTGTCGTGGCTTCAGCCTGCCCCCGCAGTGGTGGATTTTCTGCGCGGCCAGCAGACCTACGATGCCGATCTGATGTGGAACTCATTCAGCGCCAATTTTCAGGAGTCGTTACAGGCCCGCGATTTCACCCGTGAGACCCTGGCCGAACAGATGGAGCAGGAACGCCGGAACGGACAGCGTTACCGCAAGTTCGAGTACATCGGCGGCATTCGGCTCCCCGATAATCAGGCGATGTATTTCTACGTCGTAGAGGTGTCAGTTCCCCAGAGCGCGCGGACGCGCTCGATCTCCTTTGTCTTTACTGTGGACCGCGACGGCAAGATTGTCGCCATCGAGTAAGGTGTTGCCGCCTGGCGCATGGTGGTGCAACGGCGGCGCGCATCTGGAAGTGGAGTAGACGCATGGCCATTGAGCCCTATCGCCCCAACGACGCACAGTACCGCGATGACTTCGATCGCGAACTCGACAAGAAGCTAGACAGGATCTTCCACCGCTGGCAGTGTACACTCTTTCGCTTCGTGCGCACGCTGATCTTCATCGCGATCGGGATCTGGCTGGCGACGAACTTGCTGCCCCCGGTGTTCGAAACTGTCCTCTCGGGCAATCTCGGCCCGATGATCCTGCAGTTCATCCCGGTTGCGATTTACCTCTTCTTTTTCATCGGCTTCCAGTTCTTCCTGATGTACTACTTCATGGCGCGCACCCGCATCTACTGGGTGAAGCCGGGTGAGACGGGCATCAGTTTCAAGGACTACCGCGGCAACCCTGAGGTGCTGGAGGCCGCGCGGCGCGTGGTGACGCTGCTCAAAGGGGCCAAGGAGTTCAAGAAGATGGGTGGCGAGGTGACGCGCGGCATCCTGCTGATCGGGCCGCCCGGCACCGGGAAGAGCTACCTGGCGCAGGCCATTTCCACCGAGGCCGGGGTGCCGTTTGGTTACCTCAGCGCCCCGTCGTTGCAGTCGGCCTGGATGGGTATGGGTAACATCAAGGTGATGAACCTGTACCGCAAAGCCCGTCGCTTTGCCCGAGAGTATGGCGCCTGTATCATTTTTATTGATGAAATTGACGCCATCGGTGGCGCGCGCTCGACCAGCCTGATGGGTACCGGCGCCGCCGGGATGGACGGCAATGCCGCCGGGGGTCTGCACAGGGTGGTGATGGGTATTGGCGGCATGATGGGGGGCGGTAGCGGCATTCTCAACGAGTTGCTGCTGCAGATGGACCCGCCGCCCCAGGATAGCTGGTGGGGCAAGTTGTTGCGCACCCTGCGGCTACGCAGCGGCAAGCCCGATATGCCGCCGGTGCTGACGATGGCGGCCACCAACCTGGCCGAGACGCTCGATGCCGCGCTGCTCCGCCCGGGGCGCTTCGACCGCAAGATCGCTGTTGAGCCGCCTGATGCCGATGGCCGCCGCGAGGTGATCGAGTACTACCTCAGCAAGGTCAAACACGAGCCGATGCCGATTGACCGCATGGTCTCCGATACGATCGGCTACACGCCGGTGGCGATCAAGTACTGCATTAACGAGGCGACCATCCACGCCCACTTCGACGGGCGCGCCGCGATTAACTACTGGGACTTCACGCGGGCCCGCGAGACCCATGAGTGGGGCCTGCGCCAGCCCATCCGCAGCATGTCCTACGAAGAGCGCCGCCGCATCGCCTACCACGAAGCCGGCCACGCCTACGCCATGGTCAAGCTGCTGAAGAAGGAGCGGCTCACCAAAGTGACCATCGTGCGCCACGGCAGCGCCCTGGGGTTTGCCGCCTGGAAGCCGGAGGAAGAGATCCATACCCGAACTAAGGATGAGCTGCTTGACCGGATCAAGATCAGCCTGGCCAGCCGCGCCGCCGAGGAACTCTTCCTGGGCATCCAGATGAGCGGCGTGACCAGTGATCTGCAGGGCGCCACCGGCCTTGCCGCGATGATGGTCGGGGCCTATGGTATGGACGAGAGCTTCTTCTCGTACCTGACCTTTGGTATGCAGGGCCTCAGTGCCCCGGACATCAAGCCGCGCATCGAGGCGATTTTGCAGGAGCAGTACCGCCAGGTCAAGAGCTTGCTGGAGAACAACCCCGAGGCGGTGATTGCCATCGCTGAGGCGCTCATTCTGCGCAACGAGTTGACCGACATTGATGTGAAGGAGATTCTCGACCGGATTGAGGCCGAGCATCCCTTCACACCGATCAGCGCCCGCAGGGAGCGCGCCGTCTTCGGCTTCGCTGCGGCCACACGGACGCAGGGCGCCAGCCCCCTGGTACGACGCCGCCGCGAGGCGCGGCCCAACGCCCTGCCGGCTCCTGGCACGATTATCCTCGACGCCGAGCAACGCCGCGACGAAAGCGCCGGCGAGTCTTGATCGGCGCAGCGAGTTTCACAGAGCAATAAACCGGCTCCGACACAGCAAAGAGGGCGCGGGGGAAACAATTTCCCCTGCGCTTTTTATTTCGTTGCTCATTCGTTGACAACGGCGCGCCCGGCGTCACGGCATTGCGCGCGGGCGCCGCAGACGCCAGCGGTATCTTGAGCGGAGTTGCGTCCTCGCAAACCCTCATCAGGGAGAATGGCGGGGAAACCCGGGTTCCCCACGCCTTTCAGGTGTAGCGTTTTTGGCGGATGTCGTCCTGATGCGCTGCTGGTCCTCACCCCCCTGCCCCCCTCTCCCTGAGCGGGAGAGGGGGGTATGTGGCCGACGCTGCGATACACCGGTTCTGCTGACGTGCCGCAACGCCTGACCCCCTTCCCTGGCAGGAGAAAGGGAAGGGG
>FWWM01010027.1_pt1 | contig 17094 bp, 18 predicted proteins | sample 2228351 | NCBI WGS metagenome assembly FWWM01 (sample SAMEA103939774, study PRJEB20133) | metagenome | reverse complement strand
ACGCCAAGATCACGGAAATCTACGAAGGCACGTCCGAGATCCAGCGCCTCGTGATCGCCGGCCAGCTGCTGCGCGAGGCGCGCGGCTGACGCCGGCGCGCCTTCCCTCCCGGACCCTCGCCTGCCATACTTCCCGGCGGCCATGGGCATGACGAAGCGGGACTGGCTGGCGCGCGCGTACGATCGGACCGCCGAGCGCCCCGTCCGCTTCTCGACCGTCTCGGACCTGCCGCTCGAGCCGCTCTACACCGCCGAGGACGTCCCGGCCCCCGACCGCATCGGGTTCCCCGGCGAGTACCCGTACACGCGCGGGGTGTACCCGAGCATGTACCGCGGGCGGTTGTGGACGATGCGCCAGTTCGCCGGCTTCGGCACGCCTGAGGACACGAACCAGCGCTTCCACTTCCTACTACGTCAAGGCCAAACTGGGCTCTCGACCGCGTTCGACATGCCCACGCTGATGGGCTACGACGCCGACCACCCGCGGTCGCGCGGCGAGGTCGGCCGCGAGGGCGTCTCGGTCTCGACGATCGAGGACATGGAGCGGCTCTTCGACCGCATCCCGCTCGACGAGGTCACGACCTCGATGACGGTGAACTGCACGGCGTCGGTGCTGCTCGCGATGTACCTCGCGATCGCCCGGCGGCGCGGCATTCCCTGGACGAAGCTCGGCGGCACGATCCAGAACGACATGCTGAAGGAGTTCATCGCGCAGAAGGAGTGGATCTCGCCGCCCGAGCCTTCGGTCCGGATCGTCGCGGACATGATCGAGTTCTGCACGGCGGAGGTGCCGCGCTGGCACCCGGTGTCGATCAGCGGCTACCACATCCGCGAGGCCGGCTCGACGGCGGCGCAGGAGCTCGCCTTCACGCTCGCCGACGGCATCGCCTACGTCGAGGAGGTGCTCCGCCGCGGCCGCTTCACGGTCGACGACTTCGGCCACCGGCTGTCGTTCTTCTTCGACGTGCACAACGACTTTTTCGAGGAGATCGCGAAGCTGCGTGCCGCGCGGCGGCTCTGGGCGCGGATCATGCGCGAGCGCTTCGGCGCGAAGCGCGACGAGGCGTGCCGCCTGCGCATGCATGCGCAGACCGCCGGTGTCACGCTGACGGCGCAGCAGCCGCTCAACAACATCGTGCGCGTCACGCTGCAGGCGCTCGCCGCGGTGCTCGGCGGCGTCCAGTCGCTGCACACCAACTCGTTCGACGAGACGCTCGCGCTGCCCACCGAGGAGTCGGTGATGGTGGCGCTGCGCACCCAGCAGATCATTGCCGAGGAGAGCGGCGTCGCGAACACGGTCGACCCGCTCGGCGGCAGCTACGCGGTCGAGAGCTTGACCGACGCGATCGAGCGCGCGGCGAGCGAGTACATTGCGGAGATCGACCGGCGCGGCGGCATGGTGAAGGCGATCGAGCAGGGCTACCCGCAGCTCGAGATCGCCGAGGCGGCGTACCGCGACCAGCAGCGGTTCGACAGCGGTGAGCTCGTGATCGTCGGCGTCAACAAGTACACGGTGCCGGAGGAGCGTCCGGTGGAGATCCTGCGCATCCCGCCCGAGGTCGAGGACCGGCAGATCGACCGCGTGCGCCGCTTCAAGCAGTCGCGCGACCGGGCGCGGGTGCGGGCGGCGCTCGCCGAGGTGCGCGATGCCGCGGCGTCGGAGCGCAACCTGATGCCGCCGCTCATCGCGGCGGTCGAGGCCGGCTGCACGGTCGGCGAGATCTCGGACGTCTATCGCTCGGTGTTCGGTGAGTACCGCGACCCGGCGCACCTCTGACGCAGCGGCCCGCCGGGCGGCCCGAACCACCGCCCGGCTCGCCGGCGGCGCGCTCCTCGCGGTCGCGCTTGCCTGTGCGACGTCCATCGCCGCGGAGCCGTCCGGCGACGCGTGCAACCCGTACTTCCCGCTGCGGCCGAACGCCACGTGGGTCTACGAGGAGGCGCAGAAGGGCACGCCCGCGACCATGCGCCGCACGATCACCGTCAAGCAGGTGACGACGAGCAACGGGGTGACGGACGCGGAGCTGCTCCAGGAGGTGAGCCTCCCCGGGCAGCCGTCGGTCATCGCGGGCCGCGCGACGATGAAGGTCCGCTGCGACGCCTCCGGCGTGCGTCTGTGGATCGAGGGCACGGCGGGCGTGGGCGGGGAGACCACGGGCGTCGTGAAGGCGACGCTTCCCGGGCTTCCGCCCGCGGCCGACATGAAGCCGGGCTTCACCTGGCGCGGTGACAGCGAGGTCGAGACGATGGACGCCGGCACCCGCGTCGTCGCGACCGGCGCGCGGGGGAGCAAGATCGAGCGGACGGAGAACGTCACCGTCCCGGCCGGCACCTTCCCCGACGCCCTGCGCATCGCCTCGGTGCAGACCCTCACCATGCGCCGCGGCAACGACGAGCGCTACGCCCGCCAGGAGGTGCTCGAGTGGTACGCGCGCGGCGTCGGCCTCGTGAAGCGCGAGACGCGCACGAGCCAGGGGTCGGACGCGGTGCTCAGCTCCGAGGAGCTGACGAGCTACTCGGGCCTCGGCTCCTGAGCGCCGGCGAGCGCCGCGCGCCCCTCAGGCGAGCACGACCGTCCCCGCGCGGCCATCGACCACGACCTGGTCGCCGTTCGCGAGGAGCCGGGTCGCCTGCGCGACATTGACCACGGCCGGGATCCCGAGCTCGCGCGCGACGATCGCGCCGTGCGACAGGAGCCCGCCCATCTCGAGCACGAGCGCGCTGCCGAGCGCGAGCAACGAGGTCCAGCTCGGGTCGGTCGACGCGGCGACGATCACCTCGCCGGCACGCAGCGCCTGCAGGTCCTCGACGCTGTGCACGACGCGCGCCCGCCCGACGGCGCGTCCGGGCGACACGCCGAGCCCGCGGAGCGCGTGCCTGCGCGGGGGCTCGTGCACGGGCTCGTCGGCCTCCGCGTCGCCGTGGAGCGTCTCGGGTAGGGTCGCGCCTGCGTCGCGCTCGTAGGCTGCGCGGCGCGTCGCCGCGCGCGCCGCGACCTCCGCCGCGGGAAGGACTCCACGCAGCACGCCCGTGAGCTCGTCGCCTTCCAGGTAGAAGACGTCGTCGCGCGCGCCCAGAATCCCGGCCGCGACGAGCCTGTCGCTCGCCCGGAGCGCGAGGCCGCGCAGCGCCGCGAGGAAGAGGTTTGCGTGGTATCGCAGACCTCTTCCTCTGCCTCGCAGCGCCGCGAGGAAGAGGTCTGCGTGGTAGCGCATGTTCTCGCGCAGCGCGTAGTACTCGCGACACCACGCGAGGCAGCGCTCGAAGGCGAGCCGTCGCGCCGTGCCGCCGAGCCCGGACGCGAGCTGCGCAGCGACGCGCTCGAGGAGCCGGTCGCGGCGCGCCGCCCGCCGCGCCGCCGGCTCGAGCGGCCCCGCCTCGAGGAGCTTGCGCACCATCTCGACCACGACCCCGGGCCGCTCGCGCCAGGTCGGATACGAGAGGTCGCGCCCCACGAGCCGGTGCCCGTGCCGGGCAACGAGCTCGCGCAGCCGGTCACCGAAGACGCCGAGCTCGCCGGCGCACGCCCGCGCGGCGACCTCGCCCGGGTCACGCGCCATCGCGTCGCGGAGCGCCGCGTCGTCGCGCGCGAGCGCGGCGCAGCGCACGAGCTCCTCGTGGATCGCGAAGGTGACGACGTCGTCGAGGCCGAGCGTGAGATCCGCCATCGTCGTCGGCGCCGAGTCGGCCGGGAGCCAGCGCTCGAGGAGCTCCGAGGCGAGGTGGAAGAAGACGTAGGCGTAGATCATCCCCCAGCTCACCACCTCGAGGTACGAGCCGAGCCGCTTCTGCACGCCGGCGATCGCCGTCGCGAGCGCCTCGTCGGACGCGTCCGGACCGGGCACGAGCTGCTCGAGGTCGGGAGCGACCCGGCTCGCGGCGTCGCGGAACAGGGCGGCGCGCGACCACGGCATCCACGCGCGCTCCTGCAACGTGAGGTGGAGGACGATCGACACTGTCCGCGCGGACAGCAGCCAGCGGCCCTTGCCGCGCACGTCGTCGCGCAGCTCCTCCGGCAGCAGCTCGAGCAGCCCCTCGCTCACGAGCATCGCCGGGATCTCGCCCATCACCTCGGCGACCAGCGAGGCGTTGACGTACACGTGGCCCCGCACCAGGCGGAACACGGGGCGGGACGCGAGCTCGGTGAGCCCCGCGCTTTCCAGGCGACGACGCGCCATGTGCTCGGCCATCGGCTCGGCGAGCAAGGAGAACGTGAGCGGCGTGACGACGCCGGACCACAGCTCGTCCGCGATGCGACGGCTCCAGACCGGTCCCGGATCCACGCTCTGTGATTATCGTCGCTCGACGCGCGTCGCCACAACGCTCGTCGTACCGTCAAAACAGCAGGCGGAGCTTGTCAGCGCTCGAGAGGGCGAGTAACATCGTGACGGACTTGCGGTGCTCGACCGGCCGCGGGGTCGCCGTCGCGCTCTTCAAGTCTGCGCGGCAGGCTATGGCGATCGAACACGACCAAACGCCGAGGAAGCTTGTCTACCTTCGCGATCACGCCCCTCGGGCGCGGGGTCGCTCGCTCCGCCCGGAGCGCAAGGCGCCGGCTGCCGTCCACCCCGAGCTCGCCTCCGAGGCGGCCTGGCTCGGCCGCATGCTCCTCGCGGTGGCCGGCGGGGTGGTGGTCTACTGGATGCTCATCACGAGCGGCGCGATCCGCCTCGAGGGCGAGGCCTGGAACTGGACGGTCTCCCAGTCGCTCGCGCACCTCTTCGTCGCGCTCAGCACCGCCTGGGCGGCTCGCCTGCTGATGCGCGGCGCGACGCGCGCTCCGCTCGTCGTGGCGCTCGCCGCGGGTGGCTTGATCGTGGTCGCGATCGAGGGGCTCGTGCACCTGGTGGTGAACGGCGACCTCTCGCAGATCTCCCTCGCCGTGCGTACGGACATCCTGACGCGCACCGCCATGCTGGCGATCGGCGTCTGGGCGAGCTCGTACGCGCTGCGGGCCGAGCGACGACCGTCGCCCCCGTGACGCGGAGGCGCACGCCGCCGGGCGGTCCGCAGGAGGTCCGGTGAAGCGTCCGGTCATCCACGTCGTGAGCCACGGGCCGCACTGCCTCGACGGGGTGGCTGCGGCGGCGGCGATCGCACGCTTCCACGAGTCCGCCGACGTGCGGGTGCGCTTCGCGTCCAACCCCGAGGTGAACGCCGTGCTGCGGGAGATCGTAGCGCGCAGCGGCGAGCAGCTCTGGATCACCGACCTCTCGTGGAGCGATCCGGAGACCGAGGCGTACCTCGCGGAGCTCGCGCGCCGCGGCGTCGAGCTGCACTGGTTCGACCACCACCGGACCGCGATCGAGCGCCTGCGCAAGGGCGGCTTCGACCTGCCGTTCGCGACCCGGGTCGTGACCGACGAGTTCGCGGCGGCCAAGCTGGTCTACGACCACCTGGCGCGTCAGGCGGACGGGAGCGCGCCGGCCCGCTTCCTCTCCTTCGCCCCCGTGGTCGCGATGGCGGACGACAACGACCGCTGGCTGCATCGCATCCCCGGCTCGCGCGAGCTCGCGCTGGTGGTCCGGGCGATGCCGCCGGGCGCGGCCTACGAATCCTTTCTCGAGCTCGACGAGCGCGTCGTCGATACTCCTGCCATGGCGGAGGCGCGTGCCCGGATCGACGGCGAGCTCGAGCGCAACCGGCGGCTCGCCGAGGCGACCCGCGTGACGCGGCGCACGCCGGACGTGACCCTCGTCGCCGCCCTGTGCGACGGCTACGCGGGCGAGATCGCGGACGAGTGGGGACGGACGAGCCCGAACACCGTCTTCGCGCTGTTCGACGTCCGGGCACGCGCGATCTCCTTCCGGCGCTCGCCGGACGAGAGCTACGATCTCTCGAAGCTGGCGGAGGCCTGCGGCGGGGGCGGACACGCGGCCGCGGCCGGAGCCAGCATCCCGGAGCTTCCCGAGGCGCTCGGCCGGGTGGTCGCGGATCACGTCGCCCGGGAGATGCTCGGGAGGGGCTGAGGGGAGCTGTATGCACGGCCAGATCGGGAGCCTCGCACGCCGCTACGGCAAGCCCCGCCTCGTGCCGCACACGGTCGAGACCTTTCGCTTCTCGCCGCTCAACCGCAACCGCGAGGCCGAGGTCGCGATGGCGATCCGGCGCCGGAACGGGCTCTTCCTGCTGCAGACCAAGGACCACTACCCGCAGGAGACCTTCCGCCTGCCGACCGGCGGCATCATGCGCGGCGAAGCGATCGAGCACGCGCTGCTGCGCGAGACGCGCGAGGAGACGAGCCTCGACGTCGAGGTGAGCCGCTTCGTCGCGGTGCTCACCTACCGCGCACCCGACGCACGGCACTCGTTCGCGAGCTACCTCTTCCTGCTCGACGAGCTGGGCGGGAGGCTCGGTCCGAGCGATCCGTCGGAGGGCATCAGCGGCTGGCTCGAGGTCGACCGGGATGGGCTCGTGGCCGCGGCGGAGCGGCTGCGCGCGTGCACCGGCCCGTGGCGCCGCTGGGGGCGCTTCCGGGCGCTGGTGCTCGACGCCCTGACGGAAGCGATCGAGCGCAGCCTGTAGGCCACGCCCGCTCTAGGCCCGCGAGGCGAGCGCCACGAGCTCGCGCGGGGGATTCCGGTCGACGTCGCGGATCCGGGCGTCCTCGAGCGCGGCCGCGAGCTTCTCGCCTTCCAGCGTCTCCTCGGTCTCGAGCGTCCGCGCGAGGTTCGCGAGCCCCTCGCGGCGCTCGGAGAGGAGCTGGCGGGCCGTCGCGTGCGCGCGACGCACCAGGGCCGCAACCTCCGCGTCGATCGCCTCGTTGGTTTCCTCGCTCGCCGCCTGCGGCCGGCCGAGCAGCGCGTCACCGAGGAACATCGAATCGCGCCGGGCGTAGCTCATCGGACCGAGGCGCTCGCTCATGCCGAACAGGCACACCATCTGGCGCGCGAGCTGCGACGCGCGCTCGAGGTCGTCCTGCGCGCCGGTGCTGACGTCGCCGAACACGAGCTCCTCCGCGACGCGGCCGCCGAGCATCACGGCGAGCCGGTCCATCAGCTCGCTGCGCCGCAGGAGCACGCGGTCCTCGGTCGGGAGCTGCATGGTGAAGCCGAGGGCGCCGATCGAGCGCGGGATGATCGTGATCTTGGTCACCGGATCGCAGTGCGGCAGCAGCGCCGCGACCAGCGCGTGCCCCGACTCGTGGTGGGCGACGAGCGTCCGATCCTGCGGGCGAAGCACCCGGCTCCGCCGCTCGAGCCCGGTCATCAGCCGGTCGGCGGCGAGCAGGAAGTGCTCGGTCTCGACGAAGTCGGCCCCCTTCTGCGCGGCGAGCAGGGCCGCCTCGTTCACCAGGTTCCCGAGGTCGGCGCCGGAGAGCCCGGGCGTGCGTGCCGCGAGGTCGTCGACGTCGACGTTCGGAGCGGCCTTCACGTTCTTCAGATGGACCTGCAGGATCTTCGCGCGCCCGAGGCGGTCGGGCAGCTCGACGACGATGCGGCGGTCGAAGCGTCCCGCGCGCAGCAGCGCCGGGTCGAGGACCTCCGGGCGGTTCGTCGCCGCGAGCAGCACGACGCCCTTCGACGCATCGAAGCCGTCCATCTCGACGAGGAGCTGGTTGAGCGTCTGCTCCTGCTCGTCATGCCGGCCCATCTGCAGCCCGGCGCCGGCGCGCGACTTCCCGACCGCGTCGAGCTCGTCGATGAACACGATGCAGGGCGCCTTCGCCTTGGCCTGCTCGAAGAGGTCGCGGACCCGGGCGGCACCGAGGCCGACGAACATCTCGATGAACTCGGAGCCGCTGATCGAGAAGAACGGCACCCCCGCCTCGCCGGCAATGGCGCGCGCGAGCAGCGTCTTGCCGGTGCCGGGTGGACCGACGAGCAGCACGCCCTTCGGGATCCGTCCGCCGAGCCGCTGGAAGCGCGAGGGGTTGCGCAGGAACGACACCAGGGCCTCGAGCTCCGCCTTGGCCTCGTCGATCCCCGCGACGTCGCTGAAGCGGGCCCGCACGTCGTTCTCGCCGTAGATTCTCGCCTTGTTGCGGCCGAACGACAGGGCACCCGCCGCGCCACCGGGGCCCATCCGCCGCGTGATCAGGTTCCACATCAGCATGATGAGCGCGAACGGCAGCAGCCAGCCGAGCAGCAGCGTGCGCCAGAAGTTGTCGGCGATCTCGCCGGAGAAGGTGACCCCGTGCTCGGTAAGGACCTTCACGAGCATCGAGAGGTCGAGGCCGGGCGGCCTGGTCGCGACGAACGTCGGACGCTGGTCGGGCGACAGGCTGCCCATCACGCCGCGCGACTTCTCGATCTGCTTCTCGAGCTCGCCGTCGATCGGGGCGTCGGGCCTGAGCTGGAAGCGGATCTCGTCTGTGGTGATGAGGGCGCGCTCGATCTGGTTTGCGTCAGCGAGGCGCTGCAGCTCGCTGTAGCTCACCTGGACGGGACGTGGGGCGACGAAGATCGTCTGCGCGAGCAGGATCAGGAGCAGCGCGGCGGGGAGGTACCAAAGCGAAAGCTTGAAGTTCTTCATTCGCCTTGGTCCAGGGTAAGGCGGTGCCTGCCCGTGTCAACGCGGGACAAGGGTCTGCCACAGCCCGACGAGGCGCGCGCGCAGGTCGTCGATCGAGCCCTCGTTCTCGATCACCACGTCCGCTAGGGCACGACGCTCGGCGTCGCTCATCTGCTTCGCGATACGCGCCTCGGCGGCCGCCTCCGGCATGCCGCGCTGCGTGGCGAGCCTCTGGACCACGTCCTCGCGCTTTGCGGAGATCACCCACACCTGGTCGACGAGCGAGCGCCAGCCCGCTTCGAGAAGGATCGCCGCCTCGACCACCACGGCGCGCACCCGTCCCTCCTTCCGCGCCCGCGCGATGCGGCGCTCGATCTCCGCGCGGATCAGCGGGTGGACGATCGCGTTGAGCCGCTCGAGCTTGACGCTGTCGCTGAACACGATCCCGCCGAGCCGCTTCCTGTCGATGCGCCCGTCGGGCCCGACCACCTCCGTACCGAACTCGGCGACGATCGCGTCGAAGCCCGGCTTACCGGGCTCGTAGACCTCGTGGCCGATGAGGTCCGCGTTGATCACCTCCGCGCCGAGCTCGGCGAGGATCGCCGCGGCCGTGCTCTTCCCCGACCCGATGCCACCGACCAGCCCGATGACGAGCATTCCCGGGTTGTGGCAACCCCTGCCGGGCGGCGCAAGCGAAGCGCCCGCGGCGCCGCGGCTCAGGGCGTCAAGCGCTCGAGCATGCGCGGGAACGGGATCGTCTCGCGCACGTGATGCAAGCCGCACAGCCACGCGACCATGCGCTCGATCCCCATGCCGAAGCCTGCGTGCGGCACGGAGCCGTAGCGGCGCAGGTCGAGGTACCAGGAGAACGCCTCTGCCGGCAGGTTGTGCTCCGCGATCTTGCGCTCGAGCGTCGCGAGGTCGTCCTCGCGCTGGCCGCCGCCGATGATCTCCCCGTAGCCCTCGGGTGCGAGCACGTCGACGCACAGCGCGAGCCGCGGGTCCGCGGGGTCGGTCTTCATGTAGAAGGCCTTGCACGACGCCGGATAGCGGTGCACGAGCACCGGACGATCGAACTGGCTCGCGAGCGCGGTCTCCTCGTCGCCGCCGAAGTCCTCGCCCCAGGCGACGGGCTTGCCGGCCGCGCGCAGCCGCTCGAGCGCCTCGTCGTAGGTGATCCGCGGGAACGGCTTCTCGACGCGCTCGAGCGCCGACAGGTCGCGCCCGAGGGCTTCGAGATCGGCACGTCGCTCGGCCAGCACTTGCTTGACGACGACCGTGAGGAAGTCCTCCGCCAGGTCCATGTCGCCCTCGAGGTCGAGGAAGGCGACCTCGGGCTCGACCATCCAGAATTCGGTCAGGTGCCTCCGGGTCTTCGACTTCTCGGCGCGGAAGGTCGGCCCGAAGCAGTAGACCTTGCCGAGCGCCATCGCGCCGGCCTCGGCGTAGAGCTGGCCGCTCTGGGTGAGGTAGGCGGGCTGGCCGAAGTAGTCGATCGTGAAGAGCGTCGTCGTGCCCTCGCAGGCGGCGGGCGTGATGATCGGCGCGTCGAGCAGCGTGAAGCCGCGCTCGTCGAAGTAGTTGCGGCAGGCGCGGACGACGCTCGCCCGGACCCGTAGGATCGCGTTCTGCCGGGCGGAGCGGATCCAGAGGTGCCGGTGGTCGAGGAGGAAGGCAGTGCCGTGCTCCTTCGGCGCGATCGGGTACTCCTGAGCGACCGAGATCACGCGGAGGTCCCGGACCGCGATCTCGTACCCGCCCGGAGCGCGCGCGTCGGGCCGCACCTCGCCGACCAGCTCGAGCGACGACTCCTGCGGCAGCCGGGACGCCCGGTCGAAGACCTCCTCGGGGAGGTCCGGGCGGAAGAGCGTGCACTGGATGGTCCCGCTGCCGTCGCGGACCTGGAGGAAGAGCAGCTTGCCGCTCGAGCGGCGGCCACGCAGCCAGCCGCGCAGCATCACGACGCCTCCGGCGTGACGGCCGATTCCTGCAACGGTCGCGAGCTCGGGGGCGGACACGGTACCGGCTTTAGGGAGCGCCGCCGGGGGGCGCAACGGCCGGCCCCCGAGACGCGACGCGGCAGGGGTTGACTCGCTGTACGGGCTCTTCTACTAATTCATACTAGCCAGGTCTGAATAGTCCCCACGCCCCCCGTGGCAGGCCCGGCACCCCGGAGACGAAATGAGCGTTCCGAAGCGGATCTACATGGATTACCACGCGACCACCCCGATGGACCCCCGGGTCCTCGAGGCGATGCTGCCGTACTTCCGCGAGCACTTCGGCAACGCCGCGAGCCGCAACCACTCCTTCGGCTGGGAGGCCGAGAGCGCGGTCGACCGGGCCCGCGAGCAGGTCGCGGCGGTCATCGGCGGCAAGGCGAAGGAGGTGATCTTCCTCTCCGGCGCGACCGAGTCCGACAACCTCGCGATCAAGGGCGTGGTCGAGTTCTACAAGGACAAGGGCAACCACATCATCACCGCCGCGACCGAGCACAAGGCGGTGCTCGACACCTGTAAGGCGCTCGAGCGCAAGAAGCTCGCTCGGGTCACCTACCTGCCGGTCGATCGCGAGGGCCGAGTGGACCCCGAGCAGGTGCGCGAGGCGATCACCGACCAGACGATCCTCATCTCGATCATGGTCGCGAACAACGAGATCGGCACCATCCAGCCGATCGCCGAGATCGGCAAGATCGCCAAGGAGAAGGGTGTCCTCTTCCACACCGACGCGACGCAGGGCTTCGGCAAGGTGCCGCTCGACGTGAACGAGCTGGGCGTCGACCTGCTCTCCGCAACCGCGCACAAGGTGTACGGGCCGAAGGGCTGCGGCTTCCTCTGGGTCCGCTCGAAGGGCCCGCGCGTCCGCCTCACCGCGCAGATCGACGGCGGTGGACACGAGCGCGGCATGCGCTCCGGAACGCTCAACGTGCCCGGGATCGTCGGCCTCGGAAAGGCTGCGGAGATCGCGCAGGCCGAGATGGAGGAAGAGGCGAAGCGCGTCGGCGCACTGCGTGACCGCCTGTACCAGCTCATCACCGCCGAGCTGGACGAGGTGTACCTGAACGGTCACCCGGTCCACCGCCTGCCCGGCAACCTGAACCTGAGCTTCGCCTACATCGAGGGCGAGTCGATGCTCATGGGGCTCAACGGCTCCGCACACGCCGACCTGCCCGCGATCGCCGTCTCCTCGGGCTCGGCCTGCACCTCGGCGACGCTCGAGCCGTCGTACGTGCTGAAGGCGCTGGGCGTCGGGGACGAGCTTGCCCACACATCGATCCGCTTCGGCCTCGGGCGCTTCAACACCGAGGAGGAGGTGGACTACGTTGCGGCGCGCGTCATCGCGGAGGTGAAGCGGCTGCGCGAGCTTTCACCGCTCTACGAGATGGCCAAGGAAGGGATCGACCTCAAGACATACTTCGCGGGGGCTGGGCACTGAGCCGGCGCCGCGCAACGGAGACGAAGAGATGGCGGAGTACAGCCGCAAGGTGATCGACCACTACAGCAACCCGCGCAACGTGGGCTCGTTCCCCAAGGACGAGGAGAACGTCGGCACGGGGATCGTCGGCGCACCCGAGTGCGGTGACGTGATGAAGCTTCAGCTCAAGATCAGCGACGACGGCATCGTGCAGGACGCGCGCTTCAAGACGTTCGGCTGCGGCAGCGCGATCGCGAGCTCGAGCTACGTCACCGAGCTGGTCAAGGGCAAGACGATCGACGAGGTGGCGCAGATCAAGAACTCGTTGATCGTCGAGGAGCTGTCGCTGCCGCCGGTCAAGATCCACTGCTCGGTGCTCGCCGAGGACGCGATCAAAGCTGCGGTGAAGGATTGGCAGGAGCGGCGTGCCAAGGCCGCCGCCACGTCGAGCGGGCCGACCAAGGACCCCGCCGCGGCGTGAGCAGTGAGGGCTCGCAAGGCAGCGTCAAAGGAAGAGTCGAGAGGTAAGGATCGTCCGTGGCCGCCACAGGAATCACGATGACCGACAACGCGGTGCAGAAGATTCGCTCGCTGATCCCCGAGGAGCAGCGAGCGACCCGGGGGCTCCGCGTCAAGGTGGTCGGCGGGGGCTGCTCGGGCCTCTCGTACAAGATGGATCTCGACGAGAAGCGCGACGGCGATCGCGTGTTCGAGCGCGACGGCGCGCGGATCATCGTCGACCGCAAGAGCTACCTGTACCTGAACGGCACGGAGCTCGACTACGCCGACGACCTGATGCACGCGGGCTTCAATCTTCGCAATCCAAACGTCAAGCGGAGCTGTGGCTGCGGGGCGTCGTTCGGAGTTTGAGGTGACGCGGATTCGCTGCCGGAGCTGCGACGAGATCCAGCCACCGGCGTTCTTCTGCCGCCGCTGCGACGCCGTCCAGCTTCTGCCGCAGAACACCGACTACTTCGCCGTCCTAGGTTTCCCCCCGCATCCCGCGATCGACACGAAGGAGCTCGACGAGCGCTACTACGCGCTGAGCCGGCGGCTTCATCCCGACCGCTTCGCGACGCGCTCGCCGGAGGAGCTGCGCGCCAGCGTCCAGGCGACGGCGCTGCTGAACGCGGCGTACCGAACGCTGCGCGACGTCGAGGCACGCGGCCGGTACTGGCTCGCCCGCGCGGGCGACGACCTGGCGCACGACAACAACCGCGTGCCGCCGGAGCTCGCGGCCTACGTGTTCGAGGTGCAGGACAAGATGGCGGAGATCGCCGCCGGCGCGAACGGCGCAGCCGCGGGGCTGCGCTCGGAGCTCGCGGAGATGCAGCGCGAGCTCGCCGAGCGGCGCGCGCGCGACCAGGCGACGCTCGACGGCCTGCTCCGCGCCTGGCCCGCCGACGCGGACGAGGGCGACGAGTGCCGCGCGGCGGCGCGCCGCGAGCTCAAGAGCCTGCTGTCCGAGCTGTCGTACCTCCGCACGCTCGACCGTGACCTGCGGAAGGCGCTCGAGGGCTGACGTGTCACGCATCGTCGGAATCGATCTCGGCACGACGCACAGCCTGGTCGCGGTGATGCGCGGCGACCGCCCGGAGATCCTCGCCGATCCGCACGACGGGTCGACGCTCCTGCCCTCGGCGGTGTCGCTGATGCCCGACGGCGCCTTCCTCGTCGGCGAGGCCGCGCGCCGTCGCGCGGCCCTCCATCCGAGGAGCTCGATCCTCAGCGTCAAGCGCTTCATGGGCATCGGCCTCGAGCACGTCGACGCGGCGGACCGCGAGCGCCTGCGCTTCGCCGAGGCGTCCGGCGCGCTGCAGATCGTGCTCGAGAGCGAGGCTGGCACCCGGGCCGTGACGCCGCCGGAGGTCTCGGCGCTGATCCTGCGCGAGCTCAAGCGCCGCGCCGAGCAGGTGCTCGGGACGGAGGTGTCGCGCGCCGTGATCACGGTGCCGGCCTACTTCAACGACAGCCAGCGCCAGGCGACCCGCGACGCCGGGCGGCTCGCCGGGCTCGAGGTGCTCCGGCTGGTGAACGAGCCGACCGCGGCCGCCCTCGCCTACGGCCTCGACAAGCACGACGAAGCCGTGGTCGCGGTCTTCGACCTGGGAGGCGGGACGTTCGACGTCTCAATCCTCCAGCTCCGGGCGGGTCTCTCGGAGGTCCTCGCGACCGGCGGCGACACGCGGCTCGGCGGCGACGACTTCGACGCCCGCATCGTCGAGCTCCTGCAGCGGAACGTCGGCCTCGAGCCCGGGACGGCGAGCAAGGAGGACCTCGCGATCCTGCGCGACGCGGCGGAGCGCGCGAAGCGCATGCTCACCGAGCACGAGGCGGCGAGCGTCGAGCTGCCGCTCACCAGCGGCACGCGCGTCGGCACCGTCACGCGCAGCGACTTCGAGGCGGCGACCGCCGATCTCGTCGAGCGCACGGTCGAGCGCTGCCGGCAGGCGCTGAAGGACGCCGGCAAGGAGGTCGGCGACGTCGACCACGTGATCCTGGTCGGCGGCGCGACGCGCATCCCGGTCGTGCGACGCAAGGTGCAGGAGCTGTTCGGCAAGGAGCCGCTCGCGGGCATCGACCCGGACGCGGTGGTCGCGCTCGGCGCGGCCGTGCAGGCCGGCATCCTGTCGGGCGGCTCGACCGACATGCTGCTGCTCGACGTGGTGCCGCTCTCGCTCGGCATCGAGACGATGGGCGGCGTGTTCACGCGGCTCATCGACCGCAACACGACCATCCCCGCCGCGGCGCGCGAGCACTTCACCACCGCGGTCGACAACCAGACGCACGTCGAGGTGCACGTCCTGCAGGGTGAGCGCGAGCTCGCGCGCGACTGCCGGAGCCTCGCCCGCTTCCGCATTCCGATCCAGCCGGCGGCGGCCGGCCTGCCCCGCATCGAGGTCACGTTCCTGATCGACGCGAACGGCATCCTCTCCGTGTCGGCGCGCGACGAGCGGACGAACCTCGAGCACTCGATCGAGGTGAAGCCGAGCTACGGGCTCACCGAGGAGCAGATCGAGAAGATGCTCGAGGAGTCGTTCGACCTCGCCGAGGAGGACTTCGCGCAGCGCCAGCTCCTCGAGGCACGCGTCGAGGCCGAGTCGATCCTGCACGCGACCGAGAAGGCGGAGCGCCTGCACCGCGAGCTGCTCGACGAGCAGGAGCGCGCCGCGATCGATGCCGCGGCCGCCGAGCTGCGGGCCGCCTGCGAGACGACCGACTACAACCGCATCCGCGACCTCATCGAGGCGCTGAACCAGGCGAGCACGCCGTTCGCGCAGCGCATCATGGATGCAAGCATCAGAAGCGCGCTCGCGGAGAAGAGCGTTCGCGAGATCGCGTGATGGGTCACAAGGTGACGTTCCTGCCGATGAACGTGACGGTCGAGGTGGACGAGAAGGACTACCCCTACGGCGATCACGGCAAGCCGGGGTCGATCCTCGACATCGCGCTCGGGCCCGGGATCCCGCTCGATCACAACTGCGGCGGCAACTGCGCGTGCACGACCTGCCACGTCATCGTTCGCGCGGGCGCGGAGAACCTCTCCGAGATGGAGGAGGACGAGGAGGACAAGCTCGACGAGGCTCCTGGTCTCACGCCATACTCTCGACTCGGCTGCCAGTGCGTCGTCCACGGCGACGTGACGGTCGAGATCCCGGACTACTGAGGTGCACGTGCAGCGAGCCCTGCGGGTGAAAGAAGGAGTGATCTCATGGCTCTGATGCAGGTGAGCCGGCGCGTGGACTACGCGCTTCGCGCAGCGATCAACCTCGCCCGTCAGGCGCCGGGGCGTGCTTCCTCGGTCGCCGAGATCTCCCTCCACGAGTCGATCCCGAAGAAGTTCCTCGAGAAGATCATCCAGGACCTGATCCACGCCGGTCTCGTGGTGTCGCGGCGCGGTGCGCACGGCGGCTACGCCCTGGCGCGCGACTCGTCCGAGATCTCGTTCCGTGACGTCATGGAGGCGGTCGAGGGCCCGATCGCGCTCAACGTCTGCGTCGGCGACAAGAACCTCTGCTCGGTGAGCGCGACCTGCGGCATGCACCACGTCTGGGCGGAGGGCCAGCGCCGGCTGATCGAGCTCTTCGCCGCGACCAAGCTCGCCGACCTCGCCGGACCGCCCGGCGGCTCGGCCGAGCCGCCCGCCGCCACGTGGGCGACCCCCCACGTCACGCGGGCAACCCCGCAGCTGCGGGGTGAGCGCGCCCCGTCCTGAGGGCGCCGCACCGCGTCTTCCTGCGTCTTTCTGCCTCTTCGCGCCTCTCCAGTCGAATAGCGCCCGCAGGCCCCCGTCCAATGCGGGCATGGAATATCCGGTCCTTCCCCGTGACGACCGCAGCGAGGTGCTCGAGCCGGACGTGATGACGCCGGAGCAGTTCTTCGGCCTGCTGCGCCAGCGGTCGTGGCAGGACGGTGAGCGGCGCCTGATGGCTGCCGTCCTGCAAGACGGCATCGAGAACTTCCAGAAGTACGCCTTCGCCGAGGATCCGGTGGGACGCGAGCTGTTCGACGTCGAGCGGAGCTGGGTCGTGGCCGAGGACGACCACGCGCTGTTCTCGTTCAACACCGTGTGCGAGGTGCTCGACATCGACGCCGACGGCCTGCGGGCCGGGCTCCTGCGCTGGGTCGAGCAGCGGCGCCACAATCCGGTGCGCCTCGAGGCGCGCCACCTGGGGGATCCTCGCCGCCGGGTCGAGCCCACGCGGGCCGCAGCGAACGCCTGAGAGAGCCTCCCCGCCCTTCGGGAGGCTTCCGGCATCGGGGTGCAGACGTGACGCCGGGATCGTTAGAGTAGCCCGGCGTCACGAGGCGCCCCGATGCCGGTCCACAACCATCCTCCCTGCCCCGAGTGCGGCGAGCCGCTGGTCCGCAAGCCGGCCGGCCGCTGCCCGCACTGCGGCGCCGAGATCGCGGCGTACGTCACGGAGCACCGCAACCGCGAGGAGCGGATCGAGCGCATCGTCGCCGTCGTATCGACCGTGCTCGTCGTGACCGTGCTGGTCTTCGGCGGCGGGTTCGGGGTGCTCGAGGGTGTCGCCATGTACGCACTCGCGGGCGCGGTGGTCTGGTACCTCGCGAAGGCCACCTTCTGGAGCCGGCGCGCGGACTCGCCGCCGCCCGAGTGAGGGTCACTCGCGCTGGTAGCGCTCGCCGAGGCTCAGCGCCGCACCGAAGAACGTCTGGAGCAACTCGCTGCCCGCGTTGACCAGCTCGCGGAGCGTCTCGACCA
>FWWM01010024.1_pt1 | contig 17106 bp, 15 predicted proteins | sample 2228351 | NCBI WGS metagenome assembly FWWM01 (sample SAMEA103939774, study PRJEB20133) | metagenome | reverse complement strand
TCGGTCACGGGGTCGTCTCCTGGATCTTGCGGAAGTGCTCGAGGACCGCCTCCAGGCGGTCGTGGTAGTCCCACCCAACGTGGAACGTCTCGAATATGTGGCGTACGTCGTCTTCGTCGAGTCCGTAGAGCGTTGAAACGAGGGCGTCGAGCTCCGCAACGAGGTCCTGTTTCTCCGCTTGTGACCGAACGCTCCCGACAGGTACCCCAACGGCTCGGGCCCATTCGGCGAAGCGTTCGTCGGTAGCCGCGAGGCGTCCTGCCACGAGCTCTACACGTCGACGGAGCGGATGGTCACGGTGGGGCAGTGGGATGGGAAGGGCGTTGAAGAAGTTGTAGGTGAGGTTTGTTTCTACAAGGCGGCGCGCATACCAGTCCAGTGGGATAGAGCACAGGACTCCAAGGAGGTATGCTTCATCCCTCTCGTCGCCTCTCGGCCAAACCAAGGTAGGAGCTTTGTTTACCGTGAATACGCGTCCCGGGATCAAGGCGGCGATCACGGTTCGCTGGTTGGTGCGGTTGGTAACGTCTCTGAATGCGATGCGAGGGCGAAGGCAAGGGAGTGTCCTGGGGTCCTTGGCCCAGCTTTCGTCGAACCCGTAGAAAGGCGAGCGAGGGTTCCTGTTGGCCAGTTGGCGCTTTTTCTGGAGAGCCGGGAGGACGACATCTGGGTCAGCCTGAGCGTAGTACTTTCCCGTATCCGGCTCCCAGATGTTGAACGACTCTCCCTTGTACACCGGCCAGAGACCAGATCTGGTGGCGGCTTCCGTCTCGAAGAGCTCTTTGTCGTTGGTGGCGTCTAGCTCTCTCACGGGTCGAGCACGAGGAGGTGCTTGTCGTTCGTGGCGTGCAGCTCCGTCGTCGGCCGTACACGCCAATCTCTCTCTCTCTCTCTCGGTTCCGAGATCAGAACCGTCGAGACGCGGGTGAGCGCGGAGCTTCAGGAAGACATCAAGGCTTTCTTTTGAGGGGAGGAGCGGGAACGAGGCCTCATTCGTCCATGATTTGAGGTCCTCGGCGGGGATCGGGACGGCAGGCTGCAGCTTGCCGGTTGCAAACTCGTGATACGAAGCATAGGGTCCCCGCAATCGCACTTCGTGCCTGTCCTTGCCCTTGCGAACCGTCGTAAGCGCGATTGTGTACCTATGTTCAGCGTCGTTGAACACCCACCCCGACTTGTTCAGAAGGAACGTCACGTCTTCGAACGAGCCCTCCTCGAGGACCTTCAGTCGCCACTGCCCACTTCCCTTAGCGGAGAGAGCAGATCGCGGCAACACCACTCCTATTCTTCCGCTCTCACGGCACAGCTCCCAGAATCGCCAGCAGAAGGCTTTGTAGAGGTCGGGATCACCGGTCCCCATTCCTGGGTAAGGTCCGGCTATGAGCGCCTCCCTTGCCTCGCGGGAGGCATCTACCTCTTTCTCGTACTGCTGCAAGAGGTCGGTCCTGGTACGTTCGAGTTCTGCTATGGCGCGATCTCTCTCGCCTGCGCTCAGGCTCCTGAGTCCAGGAAACCTAAGGGCCCAAAACGCATGCTTCTCGACTCGCGCCTTTTCCCACGGCGGGTTACCGATAATGCAGTCAAAGCCGGGATTGTCGCGGAGGAACACTTCCGGGAAAGCGACCGGGAAGTGAAGCGCCTGGAGCTTTCGCGCGAGATCGTGCGCTGCCTTCAAGTCTTTGTGGTTCCTGATTGATTGAGCATCGATCGCCGTCGCAACCTGTCCCGGGGGGTCGGCCTTGCCGAGCCGAGCGGCCACCACTAAATCGAAGAGCATGCGGGCAGGCTCCACGCTCTCGAGCGCCTCCCTATGGGCGCTCCGTGCCGCGTCGACCTCGGTGGCGGTCGCTTCCGTCGTCTGAGCGAGGCGTTTGAGTGCTTCGCGAGCAGCTTGCAGAAATTGGACGATACTTGCTCGAGCCAGGGATGTCACACCTGGTGCGGGCTCGGGGTCGAGTACCTCGACCGCCTCGTCCAGCGTGGCGACTCCGGTGAGGCTGTTCCCGCAGACGAGATTGTGGTCGAGAAATGAAAGTGGGAGTCCCGGGACGAAGGTGTGTATCCAGATAGCGAGCCTTGCGAGTTCTACCGCAATGGGGTTGAGGTCGACTCCATATATACAGCGCCGTGCAACCATTCGTCGGAGCAGGCTGGTCTGTTCTATCTCCACCGCGGCTGTGTCGCCCAGGGCTTGCAGAGCCGCCTGTCGAAGTCGTTCTAGCTGCCTGAAGACCTGTGGAATCGGGTGGAGTGCCAGAAAACCGGAGAGCGCCGCCTCGATGCGATCGATCGCTGCGACCAGAAAGTGTCCCGAGCCCATCGCCAGGTCGGCGCACTTGAAGTCGAAGAAGGCTTCGGCTGCTGCGGCTTCCTCGCCACTGTTCACCAACTTCGTGAGCTTTGCTATGTGCTCGTCTAGGGCCGGTTGGAGGGCGTGATCCAGGAGATGCTCGACGGCGAATGGCTTCGTGAAGTACGAGCCTGTTGCCTTGCGTGCTCCCGATCGGTCATGGACGTACAGCTGTCCCTCGCGGACGGCGACGGTGTCGCCCTTTTTGGCAGGAACCAGGTTGCCGCGCCTGTCCTGGGCCAGATCGCTCGGCGCGACAGAAAGTTGAGACTCGAGGAGTCCCTCGTAGATCGTCCCGAATTCCCTGACCGAAAGGCTACGGAAGTCAACCGGCCCCCGTACGCCGTCCTTTCCCTCGTCAACTAGCAGAGCCGATAGCGCAGGTGCGAACTCGGCGTCCGAGAGCTCGATGGCCGAGATGGCAGCCCCTACGGGGTTGACCGAGGAGTCGTCGCTGAAGAGGCCGCCGTTGTAGGCCGGAACTCCCCAGGTGGCGTTGCCGTTCGCGACGGCGTCCCAGAGCGCCTTGACCTCGTGCCAGAAGCTCGCTGCCCGATTATCGAAGGGGTGACCGGGTTTGCATGAGCTGAGGCGTCTGGCGATGTTCTTGAGGGAATGGTGTTCGTATTGGTCGTTAGTGCGGTACGGCAGGAGGTCGCGGTCCTCGGCGTACGCCACGAACAGGATGCGGAAGAGGATGGTCAGGGTCTGCTGGTAGGCAGCGTCGAGGTCATCCGGGCCCAAGGAGTCGGGGATACGGAGTTTTGCCCCGACAGCCGTCGCTAGCTGGGGGACCGCCTCCAGGTAGATGCGGTCTCGTAGCCGCTCTCCGAGCCCAGCAGAGAACCGACGTGACGACTCGAGGATCTCCTCGAGGGTGCCTCCCTCGCGCAGCGCTTGTGGCCCGAAGATGAGTGGGAGGTAGCCGGCAAGATGCGCCGGGAGCAGTGCCAGGTTTAGTTCTATGTAGGTGTCTGCCCGTAACTTTCGGCCGACTCCCACATCGGTGCGGGCCGAGTACAGTCGGATCTGGCGTCCCCGCGTAAGCACTACCCAAGGGAGCCTCTGCTGGTCCGCGAGAGCGAGTCCGTGGCTCACCGGAGTCGACCCGTCGAACCGGGAAGCGGAGTCTTCGAAGGATTCGGTGTCGTCCAGGAAGATCGCAATGGCCTGGTTTGCTCCTCCCGCTGTCAGGATGCTGGAGTTGTGCGTCAGCGTCTGGATGGTGTAGCCAAGTTCCGCAAGGAGGTGGGAACCCGACAGCCCCAACAATTGGGCAGCACGCCTCGAGGCCCCTTGGAAGTCAGCTCTCCTGGGCACCCCCTCCTTTAATTCGTGGAGCGCAAACAGTCCGGAGTTATACACACCTGGAAGGTCGGATTCGATTTCGGGCAGGACCTTTGCGAGAAGGCGAATCGCTGCATGGGGGCTGGGCTCTTCAAGTGCGGCGGCGGCCAGTCGCTCCGCTTGTGACAGCTCTACTTCCATACGAAGCGGGGACCGATCTCCGATGGGCCCACAGAGCGCCGCCTTTTCCGCAGCGCCATCGTCCCTATAGATGACGACGAGTAGCACAGGATTGGGTCTGCGATTCCAGCGTGCTTGCCAGAGATTCCGCACATCGCGGGCGGCTGGCCTGGCTATGGCCGTGGCGACGGCGACTTCTAGGGGGTTGGACCCCTTTCCCTGGAACCAGCACCTCGGCTGGAGGCTCCGAGGGGGTTTCGTCTGAGGGGTCCAGGTACGCGCGTCGAAGTCCCCCAAGAAAGCCTCGACTGCCGAAGCGGTCATCGCTGTTCCCCTCACGCCACTCGCGCTGTGGTGTGACGAAGATTATACGCATCGGGTATGTCACTGAGAGGCCCTGGCCTCGATCGTTGTGACAGTCGCGCCTTGGGCGGAGGCGGAGAGCTGCTGGCGATTCAGCGCGGCTGAAGCAGTACATCTGCTGCAGGGCTCGTCTATGTGGAGGGGTTCTTCAGGGAACTGAGAAACCTGGGATCCGACTCTAAGCTGGAAAAGCTTCAGGGGGACTTGCACACGGCCCTCTCGGCCCGGGAGACGGTGGTTGTCTTCAGTCAGTACGGGGACACCCTCCACTACTTGCAGGATCGACTCACTCCAGTCTATGGCCGGCGGGTGGCCACCGAGACTGACCTGCGCCGTGTCCTGGAGGACAAAACGATCGATGCAGTGAGCATTGCGACGCCGAACCACTGGCACGCGCTGGCGACGATCTGGGCTTGCCAGGCGGGCAAGGACGTGTATGTTGAGAAGCCGGGCTCGCACACGGTTTGGGAGGGCCGGCGGATGGTGGAGGCGGCGGAGAAGTACGGGCGGATCGTGCAGCATGGCGTGCAACTACGGAGCTCGCCTGCGCTACAGGAGGCGGTCGGGAAGCTGCGAGAGGGGATCATCGGGAAGGTGTACCTGGCGCGGGTGATCGTCTACCGGTGGCGGCCCTCGGTTGGGCATAGCGGGGACGAGCCGGCACCGGAGCACCTGGACTGGAACCTGTGGCAAGGGCCGGCGCGGGCGCGGCCGTTTTCTCGGCGGTACGTACACTACAACTGGCACTGGCACTGGGACTATGGCGACGGCGATCTTGGCAACCAGGGCATTCACGAGCTGGACATGGCGCAGTGGGGTTTGGGGGTAGGTCTGCCGGAGGAAGTGACGGCGATGGGCGGCAAGTTTCTGTGGGACGATGACAAGGAGACTCCCGAGATACTCTCTGCGCTGTGCTCCTACGGCAGCCAGAACAAGATGATCGAGATCGCCGTTCGCCACTGGTGCACGAACACGGAGGAGGGGGTCGAGGTCGGCAATGTTTTCTTCGGTTCGGAGGGGTACATGGTGATCCGTCACTACGACGCCTATGAAACGTACTTCGGGCGGCGCCGGGAGCCGGGTCCCAAGGGAAAGGGGGCCGGCAACCATTACGAGAACTTCATCCGGGCCGTGCGGGAGCGGAACAAGGGAGCGCTGAACGGGCCCGTGGAAACGGCGCATTACTCGTCGGCGCTGGCTCACCTAGTCAACATTTCGTTTCGCTGCGGGCGGCGGTTGGGGTTTGACCCGAAGGCGGAGCGGTTCGTGTCGGATGCCGAGGCTGATGCGATGCTGACGCGGCGGTACCGGGAGGCGTTCGTTGTGCCGGGGCGAGTGTGAGGGGAGATTTCGGGCGGGAGGGGGTTGACATCAGGCAAAGAAAAGGCGAAGATGAAATGGGGCCTGCGACCGGTGCGGCGGGCGCCAGAAATTAAGGGATTGGGGAGAGAGTTTGGCCGCGGATGGACGCGGATGCACGCTGAGATTGGCGGAGATTGCTGGAGACCGGCTAATCGGGATTGCGAAGCTGGCGGCGTCGAGTGAGCGGCTGGGCAGCAAGCGGAGGGTGGAGTACTTCGAGCTGCCGACGCGGCGCTACATTACGCGGTGCGACAGCGAGCGGGTTCCGTTTCAGTGGACGGTCAATCCGTACCGGGGGTGTGAATTCGGCTGCAAGTACTGCTACGCGCGGTACACGCACGAGTTCATGGAGCTGTGGGGGCCGGAGGATTTCGAGACAAAGATCTTCGCCAAGCAGTGGAGCGCGGCGGGGTTCCGGGCGGAGCTGGGACGGATTTCACCGAAGGACTGGATTGCGATCGGGACGGCGACGGATCCATATCAGCCGGCGGAGCGGCGGTATGGGGTCACGCGGGAGATGCTGAAGATCTTCGCGGCGGAACGGAACCGCCGGCTGTCGCTGGTGACGAAGTCGGATCTGATCGTTCGCGACGTGGATCTTCTGAAGGCGATTGCGAGGGGCAACGTGCTCCAAGTGGGGATCACGATCACGACGGTGGAGGAGGGGCTGGCGCGGCTCCTGGAGCCGAAGGCGCCACGGCCGGCGTTGCGGCTTGAGGCCGTCCGAAGGCTCAGCGAGGCGGGGGTGAAGGCGGGGGTGTTGGCGTGTCCGATTCTGCCGCTGCTGAACGACGGCGCGGCGGCGCTCGATGAACTGGCGGGGGCGGCGGCCGAGGCGGGAGCGGCGTACCTGAGCGGACACGTTGTGTTCTTGAAGCCGAGCGCACAGAGGGTATTGTTTCCGTTTCTGGAGGAGCATTTTCCAGGCCTGGCGGGGCGGTACCGGCAGTGGTACGAGAAGTCGGCGTTTTTGCGGGGCGCGTATCCGGCGCAGGTTGCGGCGCGGCTTGAGCGGGCGCGGGGGCGCTACGGGCTGCCGGGGCGGTTTCGGGAGTACCGGCCGGAGGGGTGGGTGGAGGAGAGGCAGATGGAGCTGGCGTTCGGGGGCGGGGGATGAGGGCCTGCTTTCCAGCAAGAAGTACTTGCTGAATGTTGGGACGGCCGGTATAATGGGGCGATGGCTGTGGTACGGCAAATGGGTCCCCGCCCGGTGAAGACCGTGGGCCTGCACACTCACGCGATGGACAACCTGCGCTACATCCGCGAGGCGATGGAGCGGGCCGGGTCGTTCACGGCGGTGCCGGGCTGGGGCGGGGTAGCGATGGGCGTGGTGGCGCTGGCGGCGGGCGCGGTAGCGGGCGGGCAGCGGGAGCCGGCGGCGATGCTGGGGGTGTGGCTGATAGCCGGGGTGGCGGCGGCGGCGATCGGGGTCGCCACCACGTTGTGGAAGGCGCGGCGGGCCGAGGCGCCGGTGCTGTCGGGGCCGGCGCGGAAATTCGCGCTGGGATTTGCGCCGCCGGTGGCGGCCGGAGCGGCGCTGACGCTGGCACTGTATCAGGCCGGAATGCTCTGGCTGATTCCTGGGGTGTGGCTGCTGCTGTATGGGACGGCGGTGGTGGCCGGAGGCGTGTTTTCAGTCCGGCCAGTGCCGGCGATGGGGCTGTGCTTCATGGCGGCGGGGGCGGCGGCGCTGTTCGGGCCGGCGGAGTGGGGCAACTGGTTTCTGACGGCGGGTTTTGGGGGGATCCACATTGTGTTTGGAGTCTTAATCGCAAGGAGGTACGGTGGCTAGGCAATCGGCGACGGCTGAAGAAGAGCGGGGCCCGGCGAGCAAGCGGGGCGTTGAATGGGCGGGCCGGGGCGTGACGCAGCTCGACCGGCTGATCCACGAGCGGATGCGGCTGGGGATCGTGAGCGCGCTGGCGGTGAACGAGTCGCTGACGTTCAACGATCTGAAGAGGCTGTTGGGCACGACCGACGGCAATGTCAGCGTGCACGCGCGGAAGCTGGAGGAGGCGCAGTACATCACGTGCAAGAAGTCGTTTGAGGGGCGGATTCCGAAGACGGAATACCGCCTGACGCCAGCGGGGCGGCGGGCGCTGGAGCGGTATCTCAGCCACATGGAATCGATCATTAAGGCCACGCGTGAGGGCTGAAGGGCGGGCAGCATCCGGGACCATGAAGCGGGGATCGAAAGGCGGCAAAGGGCTCCATGTAGCGATCATCATGGACGGCAACGGCCGGTGGGCGGCGGCGCGCGGGTGGCCGCGGACGGCGGGGCACCGGGCTGGGGCGGAGGCGGTGCGGCGGACGGTGGAGGCGGCGCCGGAGCTGGGCATCCGGACGCTGACGCTATACGCCTTTTCGGCGGACAACTGGAAGCGGCCGACGGGGGAGGTATCGGCACTAATGGATCTGCTGCGGAAGTACCTGCGGGAGCAGACGCACCGCTGCGTGGAACACGGGATCAGGGTTTCCTTCCTCGGCCGCAGGGACCGGCTGCCGCTGGCGCTGTGCGCGGCGATTGAAGCGACAGAGAACGCGACGGCGGCGGGGGACAAGCTGCACCTGCGGATCGCGGTGGACTACTCGGCGCGGGAGGCGATCCTGAGCGCGGTGCGGCTGCTGCGGAGCGCGCCTTCGGTGGGCCGGGAGGATCTGGTGCGGGTGCTGGCGGGCACGGACCCGGAGGCGGCGGAAGTAGACCTGCTGATCCGGACGGGGGGCGAGCAGCGGCTGAGCGACTTTCTGTTGTGGGAGTCGGCCTACGCGGAGCTATACTTCACGCCGGTGATGTGGCCGGAGTTCACGGCGGCGGACCTGAAGGCGGCGGTGGAGGAGTTTCACCGGCGGAACCGGCGGTTTGGGGGGCTGCCGGCGGCGACGGCGGCCGGCTGAGGAGAGGGGACGAAGGGGTCTGGCTCGGGGGGAGGGAAGTGGTGTAGAGTCGGCAGTATGCAACGGCGGAGCTTTGTGTATGCGGCGGCTGCGGCAGGGCTGGGCCGGCCCATGGCGGGGCCAGTGAAGAAGGGCATCATCGAGCTGAGTTTTATCCGGATGCGCAACAGCGCCGAGAACCAGCGGCGGCGCACCGGCGAATTTCTGGCCAAGTCAGCGGCGCCGGCGCTGAAGCGGGCGGGGTGCGGGCCGGTGGGTCTGTTCACGAACCTGATTGGTCAGGACAGCCCGATGATCGTAGCACTGGCCGGCTATGGCAGCCTGGCGGAGCTGGAGAGCGTGCAGGAGAAGCTGGCCGGGGACAAGAAGTTTCAGGAGGAGCGGGAGGCTTATCTCCGGCATCCGGGGCGCGGCTACGAGCGGGTCGAGAAGTGGCTGCTGCGCGGCTTCGAATCGATGCCGCGTGTAGAGGTTCCGCCGGTTGAGGGGAAACGCGAGCCGCGCGTTTTCGAGCTGCGGATTTACGAATCCGACAACTCAGCGACGCTGGCGCGCAAGATGAAGATGTTCGACGAGGGCGAGATAGCGATTTTCCGGCGGCTGGGGATGCTGCCGGTGTTTTTCGGTGAGACGCTATACGGCCCGCGGATGCCCAACCTGACCTACATGGTGGGTTTCGACAGCCTGGCGGCGCGCGAGCAGGCGTGGGCGGCGTTCGGGCGGGACGCGGAATGGCAGAAGCTGCGGTCGCGGCCGGGGCTGAGCGATGCGGAAATCGTCTCGAACATCTCGAACTCGATTCTGCGGCCGCTTGCGGGTTCGGACATCCGCTGAGGTCGTGGAGTGGCGGCCACGACAGCATTGACCGACTCGGCCTGGGGGCTAGTCCAGGCTCTGCTGATCGGGCTGATTGTGGGGGCGCAGCGGGAGGCGGCGCAGGACGAGCAGCAGCCGGGTCTGCGGGACTTTCTGCTGATCGCGCTGACGGGGGGCATCTGCGGGGTGGTGCAGAACTCATGGCTGACGACGACGGCGCTGGCGGCGATTGCGGCCCTGCTGGCGGTGTTTCACTGGCGGGCGGAAAAGCGGACGGGGATCACGACGGAGCTGGCGGCGGTGGCGACGTTCTCGATCGCGATGCTGGCGGCGACGCCGGGCGAGCTGGTGGCATCGAAGCTGGCGGTGGGGGCGGCGATCGTGGTGGTGGCGTTTCTGGAGGCCAAGCGGGCGCTACACCGGCTGGTACGGGAAACGATCACCGAGACGGAGTTCATTGACACGCTGTGGTTTCTGGCGGTGATTTTCATCATCTATCCGCTGCTGCCGGAGGGGGAGTTCGGCCCGTACGAGGGCCTGGCGCCGCGGCGGATATGGGTGTTTGTAATTCTGGTGTCGTCGATTTCTTTCGTGGGCTACTTTTTCCAGAAGTTTCTTGGCAAGCGGCGCGGGCTGGTGTGGACGAGCATACTGGGCGGGCTGGCATCGACGACGGCGGCGACGCTGGCGTTTGCGCGGCGGGTTCGGGAGGAGCCGGAAGAGACGGGCGCGTACTGGTACGGGGCGGTGGTCGCGAATGCGATCCAGTTCCCACGGATTTTGGTGATCTTGTACGTAATGAATCCGCGGCTTGCGCTGGCGAGCTCGGCGGTGCTGGCGGCGATGACGGCGGCGGGGCTGACGATGGGGATCCTGCTGTATCGGCGCTCGGGTGCAGGAAAGGAGGCGCGTGGGGGGCGCTTTCAGCCGGGCAATCCGTTCCGGCTCGGCCCGGCGCTGAGGTTCGGTGCGGTGTTTGCGGTGATCGTGCTGCTCAGCAAGGCGGCGACGGCGGAGTTTGGAGATCAGGGGCTGTACTGGGCGTCAGCGGCGGGCGGGACGATGGATGCGGACGCCGTGGCGGTGGCGGCGGCGGACATGCTGGGAGCTGGGGCGACGGACGTGGAGACGGCGCGCCTGGTGCTGCTGGTGGCGCTATTGATGAACGCGGTGCTGAAAACGGGGCTGGCGGTGTACGAGGCAGGAGGGGCGTTCGGGCGGCGGGTGGGGTCGGGATTCGCGGTGATGTTCGCGGCGGGCGCGCTGGCGCTGGCGGCGCTAGGATGGATCTGAACGGCTGCGGCCGCGAGTACGCAAGCATGAGGACGAGGGCATCTGTAGGTGGCGAGGGCGCGCGGGGGGCGCGGCGGCGGAAGGCTGTGGGGAGGGGGTTGTCGAGCATGGTGGCGGCGCTGGGGTGCCTGGTGTGGGCGGCCGCGCCGCTGTCGTGCCAGCAGCCCAAGGGGCTGGCGCGGGAGCAGATCGCGCGGATCGAGCGGGCGATTGTTCAGGCGCGAGAGCAGGGGAAAGTTCCGGGGATGTCAGTGGCGGTGGCGACCGGCGGGGAGCTAGTGTGGTCCGGCGGATTCGGGATGGCGGATCTGGAGCACTCCGTGCCGGCCACGGCGGAGACCGTGTACCGGCTGGCTTCGGTGTCGAAGCCGATTACGGCCGTGGCGGCGCTGCAACTGGCGGAGAGCGGGAAGCTGGACCTGGACGCGCCGGTGCGGACCTATGTGCCGAGTTTTCCGGAGAAGCCGTGGCCGATCACGGCGCGGCAGCTTCTGTGTCACCAAGGGGGGATCCGCCATTACCGCCCGCAGTGGTTTGAGGTGAACCACACATTTCATTACGAGAACATGGTGGAGCCGCTGCGGCTGTTTCAGGACGATCCGCTGGTGGCGGAGCCGGGAACGAAGTATTTCTACACGACGTTCGGCTATGTGCTGTTGGGGGCGGTGGTGGAGAAGGTTTCAGGGCAGGGGTTTGTGGCGTATTTGCAGGAGCACGTGTTCCGGCCGGCGGGGATGAGGCACACACAGGCCGACAGCGTGCACCGGATCATTCCGCATCGGGCGCGGGGTTACCGGTTGTCGGCCAGCGGCGAGGTGGAGAACTGCGACTTGGTAGACACGAGTTACAAGATTGCGGGTGGGGGATTGAGTTCGACGGTGAGTGACATGGTGGCGTTTGCGCTGGCGGTGCGGGCGGGGCGGCTGCTGAGGCCGGAGACGGTCAAGATGATGTGGACGCCGCAAAAGCTGCGGAACGGGGAAGCGACCGAGTACGGGCTGGGCTGGTTTGTGCGGGAGGTGAAGGGGAGGCGGCAAGTTTCGCACGGGGGCAACCAGAACGGTGCGACGGCGAGTCTGACGATGTTGCCGGAGGAGGGGATTGTGGTGGCGGCGCTGGCGAACCTGGAGCGGGTGGATTTGCGGGGGCTGACGGAGCGGATACTGGAGATTGTGGGGCGGTAGGGGTGGCGGACTTACCCGGCGGCCGCCGGAGAGGGAGCAGCTGATGTTACGATTGGCCGGTGGGAGGGCGGGCTCACCGGAAGCTTTCCACCAGCATCAAGCCGCTGCCGGAGTGATTGGACCGGACGGCGAGCAGCGTCATGCGATCCGGCGACGGGGTCAGGCCCCAGCGGGTTGTGACATCGATCATGGGGGTGGCTTGTATTTCCCCTGGGTTGACAATCTTGAACGGGATCAGGCCGGCCTGAGATCGTCGGCAGGACGGTTGGTCAACTGATAGGGCTCTTCGACACCGATCTGCTTCACAAGATGTCAGTCACGATCCTTGTGGTCTTCCTACGGAAAGCTGCCGACGGATAGTCGGATAAGGCGAGGGCGACGATTATCGGACCGATCATGCCCCCGATCTGATCCATGGCTTGATGGAGCCCGAACGCCCATTCTCGTCCTCAAGCCGTGAGCCGCCTGGGAAAGCATGGCGTCCCGGGCTGGTGTACGGACTGCCTTGCCAAGGCGTGGCGCCATAACGAGGGCCGCGGCAATCTGCCAATTTTCCGCCGGAGTCAGCGCGGGTACGGCCAGCAGGTTGACAGCGCACCCACATGCTTCGCCCAGAATGCAAGCAAAACATTGGCTGACCACCCCGAGAAGCGGCACAAAGTGGGGCGCGTGGTCAGGCTGTTTAGCGATTTTGACCTATCAAGTTCCGGCATTATGCCGGTAGGCGATGACTCGGACCTTTTCGAGTGTCACCAAGCCCTCGCCGATCATCTTGTCCAGCTCCGGCAGGAATGCCTCAATTTTGTCCTCGGCGTCAACAATCTCGATAACCACGGGAAGATCCTCGGAGAGTCGGAGGACCTTGGATGTATGTATGCGGCTGTTGGCCCCGAAGCCCAGGAATCCCCGCAAGACCGTGGCTCCGGCCATACCCCGCCGGCGGGCTTCTTCCACGATCAACTCGTAAAGTGGTCTGCCCTGGGCCTTGTCGCTTTCGCCAATGAAGACCCGCAACAGATATGCTTCAAATGGAAGCTTCATTTTCATTCACTCCTTCAAGCCATCCGTCCGAGCGCCGTCCCAGCGACCCAGGCGACAAGGCCGAGGCCGTTCTGAATGGCGATATTCGCGGCGGCGTATATCCACTCACCTGAGACCAATAGTTGGCCGGTTTCAAGAATGAGCGTAGAAAAAGTGGTAAAGGCGCCCATGAAACCGACCAAGACGAGAGTCCGAGTTTCGCCGGAGACGAGCCATCGGTTTTCGAACAGCGCCCAGAGCAGTCCGGCCAAGAAACACCCCGTGAGGTTGACGGTCACGGTTCCCCAAGGAAAAGATACGCCGTTGATCCTGTGAACGAATCCGGCCAGGGCGTAGCGGGCCAAGGTTCCCAGTGCGCCAGCCAGCGCCAGCCATGCAAGCTTCTGAATCATATGGAGAGTCCTCCTTTCGCACGAACCATCCGGGCCATGGCGCAGGCGCAAAAGAACCCGCCTCTCGGCGGGTAGGTGGGCCCAGGATGGAGGACTCCACCGCTCGAGAAGCCTGCGCAGCAGGAGTCATCAGCCCGGCCCGGGCGGTTGCGCGGGGGACTCCATCCCCAACACGTTGACCGGAATTTCCCTATTCGGCTCCGGTTTAAGAGGCTGCTGAGAAAGGGCCTCAATTTACAGGCTCAACGCAAGCTGAGGCTTGCGCCACACGCGCAGTTAATGAGCTGCGACCGAAGGTGGAGCATGCTTTAGCTTCCGGAGGCCTTTTGAAGCAGCCTGTTAATGCCAGTGTATACGCCTCGGGGCCGGGCGTCAAGCTCCAGCGGCACTTTCGGTAGGGCATGCGCCGCGAAGCCCGTAGAGGGCGCCGCCACCTCTCGGTCCGCCACGACCGCAGTTCGCTGGAGCGGAAGCGATAGCGACTCAACCGTGTCGTCTTCAGCGCCTGGCTGGCTTGTTTGATCGACTGCTCGGCCGCGGCCCGGCTGGGGCTAGAACGGCACCCTTGCCCGGCTGTCCGTCTCCAGCTTCGTCATGATGAATCCGAGGCGTGCGAACAAAACGAGGACCGCGGATGGTGGGGGAGGCTCGACGCGAGTGTCTTGCCCCAGGGTTTGCGGGGGGGGGCGACATGGGCGAGGCCATTGTTGTTATGCTGTTGGAGGAAATTCATGCAAGGAGCATAGCATCGATGTTGGAAGGCGTTTCTCGGCGGTCTGTGGTGAAGGGCGGCATGGCGGCGCTGGCGGCGGCGCCTGGGATCTTGTCGGGCTGGGCGCCGAATGACCGGCTCAACCTGGGCTGGATCGGCGGCGGCAGCCGGGGCAATTATTTGAAGGAACGGTTTTACCGAGCCAAGATTCCGAACGCGCAGATCGGCTACGTCTGCGACGCGTACGACGGCAACGTGGCGCGGGCGATCGACCGGGTGCAGACGATGGGGGGCAACAAGCCGAAGTCGACGAAGAATTACAAGGATGTGCTGGCCGACGAGTCGATCGACGCGGTGGTAATTGCGACACCGGAACACCTGCATCACCGGATGACGCTGGACGCGCTGGCGGCGGGCAAGCACATTTACGTGGAGAAGCCGCTGGCGCATACGATCGAGGAGGGGGAGGAGATTCTGGCGGCGGCGAAGAAATCGGGCAAGGTGGTTCAGGTGGGGACGCAGAACCGGAGCAACTCGTTGTACCACATGGCAAAGGACATGGTGGACCAGGGACTGATCGGCGAGGTTCATTATGTGCGGGCGTTCTGGTACCGGAATTCGCTGCCAGACAATCCGGCGTGGCGGTATGCGATACCGGAAGACGCCAACCCGACGAACACGGATTGGGAGGCGTTTTTGGGGCCGGCGCCGAAGCGGCCGTTCGACAAGCGTCGCTTTTACCAGTGGCGGCTGTACTGGGACTACTCGGGGGGGATCTCGACGGACCTGCTGGTGCACCAGACCGACATTACGAACTTTGTGTGCAGCAAGCGGGTGCCGACGTCGTGTATGGCTTCGGGCGGCATTTACCGCTGGGTGGACCCGGACGACGACCGGGAGGTGCCGGACTGCCTGAGCGCCATTTATGAGTATCCCGGGCGGTTCCACATCAACTACAGTTGCTACTTCGGCAATGAGCACTACGGATACGGGGAGCAGTTCATGGGCAACGAGGGGACGATTGAGGTGCTGAACCGGCAGTACCTGAACTTTTATCCGGAGGAGTTTCGGGGCAAGCAGCCGCCGCACGTGGCCGAGCGGAAGAAGGTGGAGCTATACCTGCCGCGGAACGACAACTACGCGGTCGAGGCGCACCTTCGGAACTGGCTGAACGCGGTGCGGGGTCTGGAGCAGCTGGTCGCGCCGGTGGAGATCGGGCAGGAGGCGGCGATTTCCGGGCATATGGCGACGCTGTCGTACCGGAACAACAAGAAGGTGATCTGGGACAACAAAGCCCGCCAGTACAGCTTCGTTTGAGCGGCGGGGATTTCTGATAAGATTTGAGACCGCGGCCCAGCGACCGGGACCGCGGTTTTCAACATTTTTGCGGAGGATTTTCGATGATTATCGCCGCCGCCATCATGGCAATTTTCGTCTATGGGATGATCGCGGCCATGCTCGGCACGATCCTGCCGAACCTGTCCGAGCGTTTTCGTCTGACGCCGAAGCAAAACGGCACGATCGCGATGGCGCAGGCTTTCGGACTGATCATCGCGTCGGTGTCAGCGGGGCCGTTGATCGACAACCAGGGCAAGAAGGTGGGGCTGGTGTTGGGGCTGGCGCTGATTGCGGCGGCGCTGTTTCTGCTGCCGAAGTCGAAGGGCTACCGGTCGATTGTGCTGTACCTGTTCTTGCTGGGGCTGGGCGGGGGGATTATCGTGACGGGGGCCAACGCGCTGGTGAGCGACATCGGCGAAGAGCGGCGGGCGTCGCTGCTGAATTTCCTGAACCTATTTTTCGGGCTGGGCGGCCTGGCGACGCCGTTCATCTCGGCCAACCTGCTGAAGCGGGACGCGTTCAAGCTGTGTTATCTGACGGCGCTGCTGACGGTGGCGACGCTGGTGGTGCACTTCGGGGCGCCGATACCGCCGCCGACGGGGGAGCGGGCGTTCAACCCGGCCGAGATCGGGCAGATCACGGGGAACGTGTCGCTGTACCTGCTGGCGCTGCTGCTGTTTCTGTATGTGGCGTGCGAGGTGGGGGTGTGGAACTGGCTGCCGCGGCACTTGATTGCCCAAGGCATTCCGGAGAGCAAGGCGCTGAACATTCTTTCGCTCGGCTTTGCACTGGGGTTGCTGCTGGGGCGGGTGGCGGTGGCGCCGATTCTGATCAACGTCGAGGAGAAGACGGTGACGCTGGCGGCGTCGATTTTGATGGTGATCACGACATACGTGGCGTTACAGATCACCAAGGCGCGGGTGGCGTGGCTCGCGGCGTTCTGCGCGGGGCTGGCGATGGCGCCGGTGTTTCCGACGACGCTGGCGATGGTGGGGAACCGGTTTCCGGTGGCTACGGCGACGGCGATGGGAATCGTGATCACGTGCGGCTGGATCGGTCTGGCGACGAGCTCGAAGATCATTGGGGGTATCGCCGGGGAGGATCCGAAGCGGCTGAAGCGGGCGCTGCTGGTGCTGCCGGCGTTTTCGGTGGTGATGATCGGGGTGCATTTCGGGTTGTAAGGGGGGCGAGCGAAAAAGAAGCGGCAGATTTTACATCTTTGCGGCCGGGAGTGGGTGTATTCTGTTCAGGAGTCCAACTGAGGAGGGATGCTATGGCGAAAGTGATCAATTGCAGGGACGTGGGCGTGGATTGCGATTTCAGCGCGCGGGGCGAGACGGTGGAGGAGGTTTTGCAGAAGTGTGCCGAACACGGGCGTGAAGCGCACGGCATGGAGCAGATCCCGCCGGAGCTGGAGGCGAAGGTTCGGGCGGCGATCCGGGAGGAGTGATTCCGGAGGAACTGAAACCAGTCTGAGAGCCGCTAAGGCGTGATGGAAAGCGGGCCTGCCGACAGGAGGTAGGCCTGCGGAGGCGAGGATGTATGGCGTCCCCAGGGGGATTCGAACCCCCGTTGCCGCCGTGAAAGGGCGGTGTCCTAGGCCTGGCTAGACGATGGGGACAAGGCCGGGTGACAACTGTCTTTTTCAGGGTAGCGTCCGGCCGGGAAGCGCGTCAACCGGACGGCGGAGCTAGGAGTAGAAACGGCGGAGGGCGTGGCAGATATAATCGAGGTCGGCGGCGGGGAGTTCGGGGTACACGGGGAGGGCGAGGGCCTCGCGCGCCAGTTGTTCGCTGGCGGGGAAGTCGCCGGGCCGGGCCCCTAGGAAGGCGAAGCAGCGCTGAAGGTGGAGGGGGAGGGGATAGTAGATTTCGGTGGCGATGCCCTGGC
>FWWM01010023.1_pt1 | contig 17110 bp, 16 predicted proteins | sample 2228351 | NCBI WGS metagenome assembly FWWM01 (sample SAMEA103939774, study PRJEB20133) | metagenome | reverse complement strand
GTGCGGTTGGTCAGCGTGGAGCGACCGCCCGCGCGTCAAGCAGGCAAGCGTGTGGCAGATGTTAAAGAGCTGGTGCGCCTGCTGAAAGAGGAAGCGCGTGTGATTTAATGTAGCACGGGCGTCCCGCCCGTGCAAGTGTGGCTGGGGCATCTTGCCCATCAAGTAGCACGGGCGTCCCGCCCGTGAAGCGCAATATAGCGAAATGGCAAAAGGGTGAATAGGAGGCTCAATGATGAAGATTCTTGTGGTGGCTGAAACGAACGGTCAGCAGGTTTCAGAGAAGACGCTACCTGCTATCGCATTCGCTCAGCAGTTGGCTCCCGCCGACTTTCACATTTTGGCAATCGGGCACGAACTGGGCGGGGTGGAGAGCCTCGCGGGTTATGGGGCGCAGAGCCTCTGGCTTGCCGATGACCCGATTTTGGCGCGCCCACTGGCAGAGCGCTACACGCCCATCGTGGCGCACGCTGTCCAGCAGCTCGGCGCGGAACTCATTGTCGCAACCACCAGCACCTTCAGCCGTGACCTGCTGGCTCGCGTTGCAGGACTGCTGAATGCGCCGATGCTGAGCGACATTATCGCCTTCACCCCGCAGAATGGGCGCTACCTTGCCCGACGCCCCATCTACTCGGCGAACCTGATTGGCACTTTTGAAGCGGAGGGCACGCCGATGGTGCTGACCGTGCGCGGACCGGCGTGGGGCAAGCCCAATCCAGCAGGTGGCAGTTCCCCTGTGCAAAGGCTCTCCCTACCGGGGGGCATCCCGACGCGCTCCGAGTGGGTCAGCCTGCAGGGCAGTGCAGGCGGACGCCCCGACCTGACGCAAGCGCGGGTGGTCGTTTCAGGTGGGCGACCGTTGAGAGATCCCGGAACCTTCGAGAAGTATATTGGTGGGCTGGCAGATGTGCTGGGTGGCGCGGTGGGCGCAACGCGCGCCGCCGTCGATGCGGGCATTGCCCCAAACGAACTGCAGGTGGGACAGACAGGCAAGACGGTCGCGCCCGAACTCTATATCGCCGTCGCCATCTCCGGCTCGGTGCAACACCTCGCGGGCATGAAAGATTCAAAGGTGATTGTCGCCATCAACATCGACCCCGAAGCACCCATCTTTAGCGTGGCAGATTACGGGTTGGTGGCAGACCTGTATGAGGTCGTGCCCGAGCTGATCGAGGAACTCAAGCGGGCGAAGGGCTGATTGCCGACCCCAGGCACTCATAGGCTTCCCGACAGAGCGCGAGGGGAAGATCAATTAGTGGGGTGTCGCCATCCAGCACGACGAGGCGGTCGCCGCCCGTGTAGCCGATGAGAGAGCAGGCGAGCGCATATTCATCCGCCAATCGCTGAACGGCGGGCACAAGCGCAGGCTCTGCAGAAACAATCACATGCGTGGGCATCTCACCGAACAACTGAGCGTCCATTCGCCATTCGCCATTCGCCATTCGCTTCCCAAGTTGAACTTGTGCACCGACGCTCTCAATTAGCGCACATTCGGCGAGCGCGACGGCAAAGCCGCCCTCGCTGAGGTCGTGTGCCGAGCGGATGAGCCGTTGACGCGCCGCCTGCACCAGAAAGCGATGAAGCGACTTCTCTGCCTGCAGGTCTATCGCAGGAGGCATGCCTCGCTCCAAGCCGTGAACAATTGCCAGATATTCACTACCACCCAGCCCATGCAAGGGGTCGTCTGCGTGCGAAGGCGCAATTAACAGCACCGCAAGCCCCGCCTCGGGGAATCCTGCTCCCAAGCAATCCTCCACGCGCTCCAAGATGCCCAGCATGCCTATCGTTGGGGTGGGGAACACCGCACCCCGCTCGCTCTCGTTGTAAAAACTCACATTCCCCGAGATGACGGGCGTCTCCAGCCATTCGGAGGCGGAGGCAATACCGCGCACGCATTGCTCAAATTGATAGAAGATTTCGGGGCGCTGGGGATTGCCGAAGTTGAGGCAGTCGGTGATGGCGCGGGGCAGTGCGCCCGTGCAGGCGACATTGCGCGCCGCTTCAGCAACAATGAGTTGTGCTCCCCGATAGGGATGCAGATAGCAGTAGCGCGCGTTGCCATCGATTTTGAGCGCGATGCCTGCCGATGTGTCGCGAATACGCAGAACCGCCGCGTCCGCCTTGCCCGGCGGCAACACCGTCTGCGTGCCGACCAGCCAGTCGTACTGCTCATAGACCCAACGCTTGCTGGCGATATTCGGTGAGCGCAGAAGTTGGAGCAATACCTCGTTCCAGTTAGTGGGCATGGGCAGGGTGTCCAGTTCGAGGTGCTGAGCCTCGCGCAGGTAGACAGGTTCCGCTGTCTGCAGAGAGTAGGTGGGGCACTCCTTCGTGAGGTAGTGGGCGGGCACTTCCGCCACGATTTCATGGCGATGGCGTACGCGCACGATACCGTCGTCCGTCACGCGCCCGATGACCACTGCGTTCAGACCCCATTTGCGAAACACCTGCGCGACCTCTTCCTCGCGCCCCGCCTGCACATAGAGTAGCATGCGCTCCTGCGATTCGGAAAGCATAATCTCGTAGGGGGTCATGTTCGGCTCACGAGTGGGCACGAGCGCGACCTCGATTTCGACGCCTGTGCCCGATTTGGAGGTCGGCTCGCAGGTGGTGCAGGTCAATCCCGCCGCGCCCATATCCTGCATGCCCAGAATCGCGCCCGTCTCAATTGCCTCGAGCGTCGCCTCGATGAGCAACTTCTCCATGAAGGGGTCGCCAATCTGGACATTCGGGCGTTTCTCTTGCTGGTCCTCGCCGAGCGTTTCCGAGGCGAAGGTGGCGCCATGGATGCCGTCGCGCCCCGTGCTGGAGCCGACATACATCACCGCACTGCCCGGCACATCGGCGCGAGCGGGCACAACGCGCGAGAGGGGCACCACACCCACCGCCATCGCGTTCACCAGCGGGTTGCCTGAATAGCACGGATGGAAATAGATTTCGCCTGCCACCGTGGGCACGCCGATACAGTTGCCGTAGCTGGAGATACCTTCCACCACATGCTCCAGCAGGTAGCGATTGCGTGCCTCGCTGAGCGGACCGAAGCGCAGCGAGTTAAGAATCGCGATAGGGCGCGCGCCCATCGTGAAGATGTCGCGAATGATACCACCGACGCCCGTCGCCGCGCCCTGATGAGGCTCCACTGCGGAAGGATGATTGTGGCTTTCGACCTTCATCACGATGCCCCGCTCCTCATCGAGGGGCACAACACCTGCGTTTTCGAAGCCTGCGCCCTCCAACGCCTCACGATACTTTTGGAAGAGGCGCAGGACGGGACGCGAATATTTGTAGCCGCAGTGTTCCGACCACATCACGGCGAACATGCCCAGCTCGGTCTCGGTCGGCTCGCGCCCCATCAACTGAACGATGCGGGCATACTCCTCATCGCTCAAGCCCATCTCGCGCCAAACTTCTGGATTACGGGTAAACATGGCGGTTATGTGGAGGGCAGAAGTGGATGACCGCGCGGGTGGAACTGGTAGGACATGTAGAGCGCGATACCCTTCTGCTGGGCATATTCGAACACATCGGGTTCGCTCACCATGAACGCGACCATCACGGGGAACAGATTAGGATACAGCTTGCGTAGCCGCTCCAGTCTGGCTCTGATGAAGTGGTCGATGGCTCGCTTGGACAGTTGCGACTTCGCTTCGCCAATAATCTGAAGCGTCTGCCCATCCCGTTGCGCCTCGCCCCAGATGTTGACCTCTAACGGATGCCCCTTTTGATCCTGCACGAAGGTTCGGATGAGTCCCTCTGTGACTTCGATGCCATAATCGCGCTTGAGCAGATCGGGCAGATAGTAGTAGGCGAGGTCTTCCAGCGCGTAGCCGACCGTTATGCTCAGCCCGCCCAACTGTTGCCGAAGCTGTTCGAACTGCGCGTCGGTGTGTCGTCGCAGTTCATTCAGCTCCTCCCGCAGGAGAGTGAACTGCTCATCGGTGTATCGCCGCTGTTCTGCCAGTTGCGCATCGAAGTGCCGTCTCTGTTCTGCCAGCTCTTCTCGCAAGAGGGTGAACTGTTCATCGGTGTATCGCCGCTGCTCTGCCAGTTGCGCATCGAAGTGCCGCCGTTGCTCTTCCAGCTGGGCGTCAAAATGGCGCCGTTGCTCCTCCAATTGGGCGTCAAAGTGTCGCCGCAGTTCTGCCAACTCCTCCCGCAGGAGGTTCGCATAGACCTGCTGAAGGAGGTCTGCCAACACCTCAGCGAAGGTTTGCGCGGCGTTGGCATCCATCACACCCTGTAGCCGTTGCGCGATTTTGGCGGTGTCGATAACCAGCATGTTCTGAAGGGAATTATACCCATTTGGGGGTACACTTTTGCGAATGAAGATGCGTGTGGCTACGGGCGTTGCGATACTGGGCGTGTTGGTGATGGCGGGCTGTCTAACGGCACAACGCAACGCGCCGCGCAGTCTGAACACCCCCCCGAAAAAGCCGAGCGCGGGCGTTCGCGGTGCTGGCGTGCCCGATTTCTGGGTGCGACCGGGCTATCGCGTCGATCTGGTGGCGGACGGCGTCGAGAATGCCCGCTTTCTGGAGTTTGACAATCGCGGTACTCTCTATGTGAGCCGTCCCCAGTTGGGTGACATCCTTGCGCTGCGCCCACAGGGCAACCGCTATCGCCTCGTCAACACCTTTGTTAAAGGCTACCCGACCGTGCACGGGATGCATTTTGCCGAGGGCTGGCTCTGGTTCACCACCACGGGCGCGATTTACAAAGCGCGTGATAGCGATGGGGACGGCAGAGCGGACGAAATCGTCACGGTCATTCCCGAAGGCAAACTGCCCAAAGGCGGTGGGCACTGGTGGCGCTCGATTCTAGTCACCGATAAGTACCTCTACACCAGTATTGGCGATTCGGGCAACATCAGCGACGAGACCGCCACGGAGCGCCAGAAAATCTGGCGGTTCAATAAAGATGGCACGGGCAAAACGCTCTTTGCGAGCGGTATCCGCAACACAGAGAAGCTGCGCCTGCGCCCTGGCACCTCCGAAATCTGGGGCGCCGATCACGGCAGCGACTGGTTCGGCAGACCCTTAGGCGACCGCGTGGGGTTTCAGCCCATCACCGATTACAACCCGCCTGATGAACTCAACCACTATCAGCAGGGCAAGTTCTACGGGCATCCCTTCATCACGGGGGCAAAACTGCCCCGTATCGAGTATCACAGCCGCAAAGACATCGTGGAGTTAGCCGACCGCACCGAGCCGCCCGCATGGGCGTTTGGGGCACACTGGGCAGTGAACGGGTTTTGTTTTCTGACACGCGACCATTTCCCTCAGCACAGGGGCGACCTGTTCGCTGCCTGCCACGGCTCGTGGAACCGCCGAATCCCTGACGGCTACCGTATCGAGCGCGTGCTGTTCGACTCCGTCACAGGCAAGCCCTACGGCAGTCTGACAATTGTGAAGACCATCACGCCCGAGTTGCGCGTGTTGGCGCGTCCCGTCGATTGTGTGGAAGCACCTGACGGCTCGGTGCTGTTCAGCTGCGACATGACGGGGCGCATCTACCGAATCTCATGGGTAGGAGGCAACCATGTGGAGGGTCGTTAGCATCGGTCTGATGGCGATTCTGTTGCTTTTGAGCCTGCTGGCGTCAGGTTCCCTGCGCCCTGCACCTGTGGAAACGGTGAGCTTTTTCAACCGCCACTGTGCCACTTGCCACGGCAAGGAGGGAACACTGTTTCCAAAGCAGTTCGCGAAAAAATACGGTTCCGATTCGGAGCTGGTCGATATGGTTCGGGCGATGCCGGGGGCAGGCTTACTGAACGAAGAGGGCTTGCAGGCGATGGTCGCCTATATGCGGGCGATTAGTCGCGAGGAGCCCTATATTATATGGACGACAGAGCGCAACGGCATCATTGAGGGCGAGGTCTCACCGGGCAGTACCACGTTGAAAGCCTCGATGAAGCGTCGGTCGCTGAAGGTGGAGCGTCCGAACGGCAACCGCTGGCGCATTCGGCTGCCCGCAAAGGCGAAGCTGACCGAGGTGGAGTTGACCGCTCAACGCGGCACCAAGCGTATCACCCTGCGCCTGAAAGATTCGGCGTATACCCATGCGCAATAAGGAGTTGGCAAATTCGTACAGGGGTAGAGCCACTTATTTGCGCAATCCTTTCTCGCGCAGGATTTGATCCACCCATTGTGCCTCTTCGGTGGTCAGTGGCGGCACAGGCTCCGCTGTATAGTCGACGAGCTGATAATACCGTCCCTGCTCATACACCTGATTGAGCACCGCTTGTAGGTCTAGCATCACATCCCCTTCGCCCGCACGCAACGGGATGCCAATGATGGGCAGAGGCTCTTCCAGCCGTATCGGATAGTATTCACGAAGCGTTGGGCGTTCCGCCCGAAACACGCACACCCGATAGGGCGTGCGCTCCTGCTCAGGCAGATAGCCATCGGGCAGGCTCAGCACCCACTCGCCCGTGCGCAGTAAATCGATCTCCACCAGATTAATCCCCGCCTGAAGAGTCTCCTGCTGTTTTTTGAGGTACTGCGCCTGCCCAGTGCCGCGAATCTTGTTGGCAATACTTAGTACCTCGATGGTCGTGATGACCTGTTGCCCGGCGGTTTCGATGATGTTGATGTAGGTTTCCGTGACAGGTTCACTGGCAATTTCGATAAGGATAGGTTTTGTGCGTTCGCGTGTGGCGGTTGCTGAAGAGGGGGTATGATACACGGGCGCGTCTTTGTGGCGCAACACGCGAATGTCGGGGTAGATGGGGCGCTGGTACACATCGGGCAGCTCGATATACACGCGCTCCTCCACAATCGCCAGCAAGCCTTCGGGCAACTGCGCGTTGAGGGCGTCGCATGCCAGCACGATAAACCGTGCATGCACACTGCGCCAGAATCGCTCCAGATAGGGGTTCATGCCCGGAAACGGGTTCTGCACCAGCATAACTTGATTATACCCCTTTCTGAAAGATCGCCCGTTCTATTGTGGCAAAAGGGCGCGTCACTAACAGGGATGCGGGCAAAAGTGATGTATAATTGGAGTGGCTGTGCAGGAGAGCGCCGCGCGATGCGGAAATCGACCTGCGCGGTCAGAAGGAGGTGTCAACGGTGAAGCGAGGTTTCACCTTGATCGAGTTGCTGGTTGTCATCGCGATTATCGCGATCCTTGCGGCGATGCTCTTCCCGGTGTTCGCTGAGGCGCGCGAGTCGGGTCGCCAAACGGTCTGCCTGAGCAATATGCGCCAGATTGGGATGGCGATGCGGATGTACATCGCCGATAACGACGAGGTTTGGTTCCCCGCATCTACGCGGGAGCCACTCCCAGGCTGGCCGCATCCCCAGAAAATCTGGATTGGCTACGACAACGCGAACTATCCACTGGGCGGCTGCTTCTACGGGCGGGTCTATGAGCCAGCACAGCGCCCACCGCGTCCTGGGCTGATTGACCCCTATATCAAAAATGAGGGGGTCAAGCGCTGTCCCAGCATGCCTGCTCGCTGGCAGATGTCCTATGCACTGAACTGGTTCAATCCCTACTTCTGGTCAGGCTATTACGGACGCAATCCTGCTGCCCAGAATAACGAATATAGCCCCGCTGCGAAGCAGATGATGGTGATAGGGGGCGCATGCTATGCCATTGGTGCACCTGACGCGGAGGTGGAGGAGCCTACCCGCACACTCATTATGTGGGAGCATCTGGCGCGCGTGCCGATGTGCAACTTCCTTCAGCCTGTCGACTGGCCGCAACGGGGCAGAGAATGGGAACAGGGACCACCTCGCCTCAACTATCTTATCGACCATTTCAACTTCCTCCACCGAAAAGGCGCGAACGCGCTCTGGGCAGATGGGCATGCCCGACGCATTCTGTATGACCAGCTGCGCCGCCCGATGTTCTCCACCAAGAAGAGTATCTATTTGTAATGGCTCCTGATAAAGGGTAGGGGCAGGAATGGGTATACGCATGTCTAACTGTCTTGCAGGGAGGCATGCGAACATGCGATGGATGAGCCGACTGGTTCTCGTGGCAACCGTTGGGCTGTTCGGCTTTCTGAGCGGAGTGGTGTGGCGGAACCCTCCACGCGAGTCTCAGCGCAAGCCGCGCATTCAGGAATCGGTGGTCGCCCGCGAGTTCAAGCTGGTCGATCGCGACGGCAATGTGCGGGCGGAGCTGAGCATCCCGTTCGGTGAGCCGGTGCTGTTTCTGTATGATCGCGCGGGCAAGCCGCGCGCATGGCTCACACTGGACAAGGAGGGCACTCCTCTGTTGATGTTTGTGGACAAAAACGACGCGCCCATCTGGCAGGCGCCGCCGACGGAGGCGAAACCGTCTCGATGATTCGGGGTATCGGACTGGACGCGGTGGAACTCACACGCATCGAGCGGGCATGGCGTCGCCATCCGCGCTTCGTGGAGCGCATCCTGACCCCGGCGGAACGCGACTACTGCCTGCGTGCGCCGCGCCTCACTATCCAGCGCATCGCGGGACGCTGGGCAGCGAAAGAGGCAATTGCCAAAGCGGTCGGTAGACCCCTGCGCTGGCAGGAAGTGGAGATTCTGCCCGACGAGCACGGCGCGCCCCGCGTGCAACTGTATGGCTACTCGGCACAAGTCGCGGGCGAGGGGCGCTGGCTGGTGAGCATCACGCACACGCGCACCGACGCGCTCGCCCTCGCCCTCTGGATGGTGGAGCCATGAAACGCATCTGCATTCTGGTGTCGGGCAAGGCGCGCGGCACGAATATGGCAGCCATCATCGACGCCTGCCGTCGGGGAGAAATCCCCGATAGCGAGGTGGTGCTGGTGATTGGCACGCGCGAGGACGCGCCTGCATTGCAACACGCGCGCGAGCGCGGGGTGCCCACCTGCGTGGTGGATCCGAAGGCGTTCCCCGACGATTCCGCGTATGGCGATGCCTTGCTGTGCGCCCTGCACGAGGCACAGCCCGACCTCATCTGCTTAGCAGGCTATATGCGCCTGCTGCCGTCGAAAGTGGTGCGCGCCTATCCCTATCGAATCCTGAACATTCACCCCGCATTACTGCCCCTGTTCGGGGGCAAGGGGATGTACGGCTTGCGTGTCCATGAGGCGGTGATTCAGAGCGGGATGAAGGTCGCGGGCTGTACCGTGCACTTCGTGGACGAGCAGTACGATACGGGACCGATTGTTCTGCAGAGCGTGATTGAGGTGCACGATGACGACACCCCAGAAACATTGGCAGCCCGCCTCCTGCCAATAGAGCATGCAACCTACATCCATGCGATACGGCTCTTTGTGGAGGGGCGACTGAAGGTGGAAGGCAGGCGGGTTAAGCGGGTGGAGCCTGAATCGCCATAGCCACGGGTATAATCCTTCTTTGGAGGAGACGAACCCATGCCCTATGTTATCTGCGAGCCATGTATCGGTGTGAAGGATAAGTCCTGTGTAGCGGTCTGCCCCGTTGATTGCATCTATGAGGGGGAAGACCAGCTTTATATTAATCCTGACGAGTGTATCGATTGCGGCTTGTGTGAGCCGGAGTGCCCTGTGAACGCCATCTATGTCGATACGGAAGTCCCGCCCGAATGGCGCCACTATATTGAGAAGAACGCGAATTTCTTTAAAGGCAAATAATGTGGTACGAGGGGCGACGGTCGCGCTCGTTGTGGCGTTGCACCTGCTCGCCCTCCCTCAGGTGTTTGCCCCAGTCTCGTTGCGCATCGACACCGACACTGCCGTTATGCTCGATGCGATTCGCGACGCGGGTGGGCTGGGGGGTATCGGACGCTGGCTCACAGGCGATTGGTTCCTGCAAAACGGTTTTTATCGCCCCACTACCTGCCTCTCGCTCGTGTTGGACTATGCACTCTATGGTGAGCGGGCGTGGGGCTATCGGTTGACTAATTGGCTCTTGATGCTGGCGACCGCGCTGGGCTTGCTTGCTGGGGTGCGCGCCTTTGCCCGTCAGGTAGGCTTTGCGCACGCGGACGCGCTCGGCTGTATCACTGCGCTGGGCGGAAGTCTCCAGCAGACAGGGCTAACCGCGCTCTTTAAGGGCTGGTCAGACTGGTGGTTTATTGTGGGGCTACTGGTTGTGCTCCTCTTTTGGCGATGGCATGCTGTTGGCTCCTCGCCTTTCGCTATTTGTGATGTTGCCTTTCACGGGCGGGACGCTCGTGCGACCCCGCCATTTGCTGGTCGCCATTCGCCCTTCACCATCCGTCGTGCCCTCTGGTTCGCGCTGGGGGTAGGCGCGATGCTGTGGGGTGTCCATCGGCTGATGGGCGTCGAGTATGAACGGCTCATCGGCTGGGTTCCCTCACGCACCGCGCTGTTGGCGACCGCACTGGGTGTTTGGAGCCTTTATTTCCTACTCATTGGGGCAGAGCGTCGACGCTGGAACTGGATGCTCACCGCGTTCGCGCTGTATCTGCTTGCGCTGGGCGCGTATGAACAGGCGATAACGCTGGTTCCTCTCATGCTGGGCTTAGCCCTCTGGAGGCGCGGGACATGGGGCAGAATGAGCGGGGTGGCGAGCGTGGGTGTGCTTGCCGTCGCGTGCCTGATGGTGTGCCTGCGCCTGACCTTTGTGCCGTTGGAGCCGAGCCGCTATCAACAACAGCAACTGCGCAGTAGCCTCTCCGGTCCGCTCTGGAGCTACTTCAGCGAGCTGATTCCGCCTCTGGGCGACTTCCACTACTGGCAGGTGGCACTGCCGGAGCCGTCGCTGTGGCTGTTCAAGGAGCCGTGGGACCGCCTCGTGATGTTGCTTGCCTATATCGGGGTGCTGGTCGCCCTCTTCCAGTGGCGTAGCGTGCTGGGTAGCGCGCTGGTGTGGCAGGCAATCACCTTTCTGCCGATGAGTTTCCTCCACCCCTTTGAGCATTACTACTACCTGCCTCAATTGGGCAAGACGATGCTGGATGTGGGGCTGTTGCTGTGGGGATTCGAAGCGGTCTTCAGGTACTCTATGAACTGCGCCAATGTTTCTACAGGGCACACAGCGCGTTAATGCGCAGGGTCATCTGGAGATTGGCGGGTGCGACGCGGTCGAACTTGCCGAGCGGTTCGGCACGCCGCTCTATGTGCTGGACGAGACCGCCTTCCGCGAGCGATGCCAGCGCTATCGTCGCGCCTTCCATGCGCTCAAGTCGGATGTGCAGATTCTCTATGCAGGCAAAGCGGCGCTGAACCTCGCCATCTGCGAGATGGTTCATCAAGAGGGGCTGGGGCTGGATGTGGTCTCTGGAGGCGAGCTTTATACGGCACTGAGGGCGCGCTTCCCACCTGAGCGCATCTACCTGCATGGTGTCTACAAGACCGATGCCGAGCTACGAATGGCGATTGAGGCGGGCATCCACGCGATTGTGCTGGATAACTTTGGGGAGATCGAACGGCTGTGCGCGCTGTTGCCCGCTGATAGGCGTCAGGGAGTGCTGATTCGGGTCGCGCCCGAAGTGGAGGCGGACACCCATCCGCTCGTCCGCACGGGTCAGCGCGACAGCAAGTTTGGCTTCCACCTGCTGACGGGCGATGCATACCAAGCAGTACAGCGCGTGCGGATGGAGCCGCGCATGCAACTGCTGGGGTTCCACTGCCATATCGGCTCGCAGATTGCCGATTTAAGCGCGTTCGCCGCGGCGACGGAGGTGATGGTCGCCTTTGCCAATTCAGTTTGGCACGAGACAGGCTTTGTCGCGCCCTGCCTCAATCTGGGTGGCGGTTTGAGCGTGCGCTATACGCCCGAGGACAACCCGCCTTCGATTGAAGAGTATGCCCGTGTGGTGGTCGATGCCCTGCGCACGGCGTGCGCTCGCTACCGATTCCCGGAGCCTGCGCTGATGGTGGAGCCGGGACGCTCACTGATTGCCGAAGCGGGTTGCACCCTCTATCGGGTGGGAGTGGTCAAGCGTGTGCCTCTCCTCGAGCCAGACGCGCCCGAGCCTAATTCGCCATTCGTCCTGATTGTAGATGGTGGCTTTTCGGACAACCCGCGCCCGCAGATGTATGGCGCGACCTACACCGCCCTTCTCGCCAATCGTGCCCACCTACCGCACGACCGCCTCTATCGTGTGCTGGGCAAGCATTGCGAGACCGACCCGATTATCGAGCGGGCATGGCTGCCCGAGGTGCACGAGGGCGATTTGCTCGTTGTGCAAACGACGGGCGCATATGCCTACTCGATGAGTGGCAACTACAATCGCTATCCGCGCCCGGCGATGGTGCTGGTGCGTGAGGGCAGAGCCTGCCTGATTGTGGAGCGCGAGGGGTATGACGATTTGCTAAGCCATGACCGCCCACTGACTTCAGCACCCGGTTAGCCTCTGTGTTGCGCATGGGGTATAATAAGGGCGTAAAAAAACGGTGTGGAGAGTATTACTCTCCTATACCCAATCGATGGCAACATGTTAACCCAGCGTTGTCGCTGGGGAGAGAACACCTTGTGGCATGAGCGAATATCAAGCCACTGGATGTTCATGCTCAAGCACACGAATTTAGGAGGCATACCATGAGAATCTGTAGACAGTTGCTGAGAGGAGTTTACGGCATTGTCGCGATTCTGACGGTCGTGAGTAGTGTTTTCGCCCAGTATTCTGTGTTTGTCGGTGATCGCGATCAGCAGCAGGGCGTGTGGCGTTTTGACCCCTCCACCAACTCGGCGAGCGTTTTTGGAGGCTGCCCAGCTAATCCGCCCTATCGCTTCTACTATGGATTGGAAATCGACCGAGGAACGGGTAAGATGTGGGTGTGCGACGTACTTGCTGAGCAGCTTGTATGCTTAGACTCGAACGGAAACTGTCTCGGTACTTTTTCGACCTCTGCTTACGGCAGGCCACATGGGTTGTCCATCGATCCCTCAAGGCAATACCTCAATGTAAGTTTTTGTTCCGCCACGATAGCCTGTTTCGACATGACGACCAACCAGTTCATTGGGAGTACTACAATTCCAGGGGCATCATGTTTTTACGGAATCCAGTGGATTGGTGGTTTACTTTTTGCATGCGATTTCTGGGGTCAAAAAATCTACGCTCTGAGTGGTGATCCGTGGAACCTAAGTGTCGTTGCCGTTTCAGATCAAACACCATATAATCCCTACGATGTAACGGGATATATCCGGACAGGTGGACGCGCTCCGATTGTTCACCTTTTTGTCACATACTCACAGGGCTACTATGGAAGCTACTCTGAGATTGCTTATGCGCAATATGCGTTAGATACCCCTGGATTCTTGCCCGTTCCGAGTACTTTTGTGGCTCATCCGAACAATGGGCAAGGAGCCGTGTCGTTTTTCGGGATCACCTATGAACCAAGTGACCAGAGCCTCTGGGTATCAGACTATGTTAGAGGCACGCTTTACCAAGTTACTGGACTAGCCAATCCAACCGTGACTCAGCGATATGCGTTTGGTGGCAAGGTGGGCGTGGGAATTGATACTAACGGTCCATCTTGTCAGCCCCATAATGGAGATGTGAACCAGGATGCCTGCGTAGACGACGCAGACTTGTTAGCAGTACTGTTTGCATTTGGTAGCAGTGGTCCCAACTTAGGGCGCGTCGATGTCAATTGTGATGGCATTGTAGACGATGCTGATTTGCTCACGGTGCTATTCAACTTTGGCGGAGGATGCTAAGACAAGCGGATGGGGACTTTTGTCCCCATCCGTCTTTTTACCCTTCGTCTAAAGTGGGTGGCAGAGGGGGGCTCGATGGCGGTCGCTTCAAGGAGTGGCTGCCGGGGGTGGATTCGAACCACCACTACGGGATCCAAAGTCCCGTGTCCTGCCCTTAGACGACCCGGCACCAGCCAAGATTATACCTCGAAACTCATAACTTGTGCAGGCTCCTGGGTAGGGGCTGTTTTGGAGTATAATTGTGGTTGAAAGGAGCAGGCGCGGACCGCGCCTGAATGGGCGATTCGCGATGCCCCTTTCGGACTGATTGTGCTGTTCAACTTTGGGCGGCGCTGTAACTGAGTGGCGCGTCCGGACCCCATCAGCGGGAGTTTCAGCCCCGCACGAGCGCGTCCGCCACGCGGACGGCGCGCACCGCCTCTTTCACATCGTGCACGCGCACAGCGTCTGCGCCCCAAGCGATGGCAAGCGCGAGCGTCGCCAGCGTGCCCTCCAGCCGCTCTTCGGGGGGTAGCCCGCCCAGAATGTGCCCGATAAACGATTTGCGCGAAGTGCCCACCAGCACGGGATAGCCCAACGCCTTCAAATCAGGCAGGTGGCGCAGGAGCTGGAGGTTATGCTCCAGCGTCTTGCCGAAGCCGATGCCCGGATCAAGCCAGAGATGCTCCTTGGGGATGCCTGCCCGCTGGGCGCGTTCGGCATGCTGGGCTAAGGTGTCGCGCACCTCGCGCACCACATCGTCATAGGTGGGATTCTGCTGCATCGTTTGGGGCGTGCCCTTGATGTGCATCAGGATTGCCAGTGCGCCCGCGTCGGCAACCACTTCGGGCATGCGCGGGTCAAATTGCATCCCGCTGATGTCGTTCACGATATGCGCTCCTGCCTGCAGAGCGCGCCGCGCCACCTCGCTCTTGGTGGTATCGATGGAGAGGGCGACCTCAAAGCGGCGGGCGAGCGCCTCGATGACGGGTAGAGTGCGCCGGATTTCCTCGTCAAGCGGGACAGGCTCTGCGCCGGGGCGTGTCGATTCGCCCCCGATATCGAGAATGTCGGCGCCCTCGGCAATCATCTGCTCGGCGCGGGCGAGCGCGCGCTCCGGCGTGGTGTAGCGTCCGCCATCGTAGAAGCTGTCGGGCGTCAGGTTCAGCACGCCCATCACCAGCGTGCGTTTGCCCAGCGCGCTCTGGAGGCGGTTCCGCACCTCAGGAATAGCTGCCATGGCGCTTCGTCTGCTCGCTCATCAGGCGCATCTCTTCGGGGAAGTAGGCGAGCATCTCCTCACCCGCTGTGCTGAAGCGGAACCCGCGTTGGCGTACCGCCTCAATCGGGTCGCGCATGAACTCCAAGCGGAAGGCAGGGTCTTCCATCAGCAGCGGCATCAGCACCTCCAGCTGTTGCTGGTCGAGCCGCTCCAGCTCCAGTTGTGCAAGGAAAATGACCTCGACAGGCGCGGCGATGTCCAGCACGAGCCGCTGATACTCTTCCACCGCTTGGGCACGGCGTCCCATATCGTCGAGCAGGCGGGCACGGCGCAGGCGATAATGGGGGGAGGCAGGTTGCAACTGCACCAGCCGATTGGCAAGCTCCAGCGCCTGCTGGAACTCCATACGACGCCAGTAGGCGTCCATCAGGTGCTCCAGTGGCACGGGATGGTCGGGCGATTCGCGCAGCCAGCGTCGGCACTCGTGGATAGCGCCCTCCAGATTGCCGCTCTCCATCATCACTTCGATGAGCAGGGCACGCAGTGGGTCGCGGTCGTTCGTGTGGCGCATCGCTTGACGCAACGCCCAGATTGCCCGCTGATATTGCCTTTGCATCCGATAAAGTTCCGCCAGTTTGCGATAGCAGAGCAAGGGGGCTTCGCCTGCGTCCGCTGCCTGACGCAAGAGGCGGATTGCCCGCCGAACTTTGCCCTGTTGAAGGCACTTTTCTACCTGTTGCACAAGCGCCACTTTCATTCTATCCCCCTAAGTCAGTAGGTCGGACCTGTCCGACTCGTCGGACCTGTCCGACGGTCTCACTCTAAGTTTACAACGGCTTCGAGGCGATTCCTGCCCGTCTTTTTGGCAGTTTCGAGCGCTTCGTCGGCTTTTTCCAGAATCTCGGCGGGGCTGTCACTGCTATCGGGATAGGCTGCCAGCCCGATGCTGAGGGTGAGATCCGGGATGGGGTCGCCCTCGGTCGTGCTGAACTGGCTTGTGCGCACCGCCTGCAGAAGTCGCTGACCCGCGCTGAGCGCCCCATGCAGGTTCGTGGCGGGCAGAAGGATGGCGAACTCGTCCCCGCCATAGCGCGCGATGAACTCCGTCTCGCGCACGGCGCGCCGAATCAGCTCCGCCACCTGCATCAGTACATAGTCGCCCTCCAGATGCCCGTACTGGTCGTTGACCTGCTTGAAGTTGTCCATATCGACGAGCATCACGGCGAAGGGAGTCTGATAGCGGCGGGCGCGGCGCACCTCTTCCTGATAACGTTCGTGGAAATGGCGATAGTTGTAAAGCCCCGTCAGCCCATCCGTTACGGCGAGCTGCTCCAGCTGGCGCAACAGGCGCGCGCGCTCCATCAACAGCGCGAGATGGGTCGCTATCATCTGTGCCGTTTCGAGCTCGGCAGGCGTGAAAAAGCCCGGCTGGGAGTGCGCCATCAGCAAGAAACCGTTCAAGCGCATGCCCGTAGAAAGCCCCACGAGCATCAGACTGCCGATACCTGCCTGTGCGAGGGTCGGCTCAGCATGTGGGTCCTCACGGGTGTCGCTGATGAGCAACGGGCGCGCCCGCATCGCGCGCCAGCCCTGCACCCCGCGACCCTTCTCAAATTGGAGGCTGGGCAAAATATCGGGCATGTCGCGCCAGCGGGCAGCAACATAGAACTCGCCTTTCTCAACCGTCTCACCTGTGTCCTCCCCATCAGCACGGGGCATGGTGGAAGGGGATTCCGCACCCTCTTTGGAGAGCGGATGGGGGTGCGGGGCGAGGCTCGGGCGCAGAGCCAGCATCGCGCACTCGAAGCCCAACACGGGTTGCAACAAGGCAAGGGCGCGTTTCGGGATCTCGGCGGGCGTCGCCACCGTGAACAGCAGCTTGTCCAGGTCGTTCAGTACTTGGGTCTCCTGCAGGCGCGCCTCCATCAGGCTCAGCTGCTCGTAGAGGCTCACCATCGCTGTCAGGTGGGGCGCCAGCGCCTGCAACCGCTCCTCCACGCCCGGCGCAAAGCCTTCGGGCGAGTCAGCGACCAGCACCAGTATGCCATAGTAGCGTGTGCTGGTGCGCAGGGGCACAGTGAGCACGCGCGGCTCCGCCTTCACGCCCAACCGATGCACCTCCGCCAGCGCCTCGCCCGAATCGGCAGGAAGCGATTTCAGGTACTGCACCGTTTCATACGCCACCTTCTGCTGCCACGCAGGGCGCGCACCGCTACCCCGCAGAGTGCTACGCAGTTGCGTGAGCACGCCCGACGCATGGATGACCTGTATCTGGAGCTTCTGCTCGTCGATGAGCCAGAGCGCGGCACCCGCCGCGCAAAACCGCTCGCGCAACCGATCCAGC
>FWWM01010017.1_pt1 | contig 17114 bp, 16 predicted proteins | sample 2228351 | NCBI WGS metagenome assembly FWWM01 (sample SAMEA103939774, study PRJEB20133) | metagenome | reverse complement strand
CGCCCTCACCAGCGCCCGCTCCTCGGCCTCGCTGGTCACCTCGCCGTCCAGGCGGGCGGCGCGCAGCCGCTCCAAAATGCGGCTGAACTGTGGCCCAGGTTCCAGCCCCATCGCCTTGAGCGCGTGGCCGTCCAGCACAGGCTGGATAAAGCGCAGCTCCCGCCGGTAGCGGTCAATCTGAGCGCGGGCCATCTCACTGTCTGTGGCTACCCAGCCCACCAGGAGGACACGGTCGCGGAAGGGTTTGAGGGCGCGATAAATGGCGCTGTTGGCCTGCGGCCCGGCCAGATCGGCCAGAACCGGCTTAAGCGCCTGGATCGCCTGCACATCCTCAGCCGTCTGACGGCGTACCTTAAGCCGCTTCAGCACAGCGGCGAGGTCGCCCGGCGCCAGGCGATAGGTGAGCAGCCCAAAGTAGGGGAAGACCAGGTCGGGCGGCTCGCCTCCCCCCCCAGAAATTGGGGGGGACTGCCAGGGGCCGGTGCGCACGGCCTGGCGCAATTCAGCGAACTTCCGCGCCAGCCAGTCATCCCAAATCAAACCGGGCTGAATCTGGCCCAGGACGCCCAGCGCGTGCAGCCGGGCCAGGGCGCGTTCCGGCTCGGCCTCGCTCAGGATCGCCTCCAGCTCATGGCGGATGCGATCCCCACTCACCCGGTCCAGCATGGGCAGGGCGTGACCAATTAACTCTTCCGTGCGCGGCTCCATGCGGAAGCCCAGTCGCGCCTCCAACTGCGCCGCCCGCAACATGCGCGTGGGGTCGTCCACAAAGCTCAGGCTGTGGAGCACACGGACCACCCCCTCGCGCAGGTCGCGTTCGCCGCCCCAGAAGTCCAGCAACTCGCCGTAGCGGTCAGGCGACAGGCTGATCGCCAGGGTGTTAATGGTGAAATCGCGCCGGTGCAGGTCCAGCTTGATGGAGCTGCGCTCCACTTCCGGCAGCGCCGAGGGCGACTCGTAGAACTCGGTCCGCGCGGTCACAAAATCAATCGCCTCCGGCGCACGCGCCGGCCGGGGGTCCAGAAACCACTTGGCCGTGCCAAAGCGGGCGTGGCTGCGCACGCGGCCCCCGTAACGCTGCGCCAGCGCCCGCGCCAGCGCAATGGCGTCGCCCTCCACTACCAGGTCAATATCCACAATCGGCTGGCCCAAGAGCAAGTCGCGCACCAGCCCACCGACAAAATACACGGCATAGCCCATCCCCGCCCCAATGCGGCCAGCTTCGCGCACCAGGGCAAGCACCTCTGGAGGCAGTGCCTTCTCCAGCAGCCGGGCGATCTCCTCACGGTGGGGATGGGGCGGCGGTCCGGCCCACAGCTTGAGCAAGTCTGTGCGCGTGACCACGCCGATCACCTGTCCGTTGTCCACGACCGGCACCTGCCCCCAGCCATGCTCCATCATCACCTGCGCCACGCGCTCCACCGGGTCCTCCGGCCTGACCGCCACCTGGCCCCGCTCCATGAAGCGGTCCACCGTGGCCCCGTCCAGCCTGTGCTGGATGGCGCGGTCTACAGCGCGGCGGGTGAGCAGGCCCACAACCCGCCCATCCTGGACAACGGGGTAGCCCTCGTGGCCGGTGCGCCGCATACGCTCCGCCGCTTCGCCTACCGTCGTCTGCGGCGTGAGCGTCTGCACGTTGCGCGACATGATCTGGCCGACGGTCACCGCCGGTTGGATGAAGTCGGGCAGGAGGGCCAGCAAGCGCTGGCGCACCTCGGCCAGAGGCGTATCGCGGATCAGCGCGGCAGCCGCGCGAGCATGGCCGCCCCCGCCGAACTGGGCGGTGATGCGGGCGACGTCAATACGGTCGCTGATGCTGCGCGCCACCATCTGAACATGGCTATTAAGCTGCACCAGGACGAACAGCGCCGCCGGATCAAACAGGTCGCGCAGCTTATGCGCCAGCGTGGAGATCTCCTCCACAAAGCCGTTGGCTTCGGCACAGGCAATGAGCACCGACTGCCCAGCGATCTCATGGGTTTCCGCGCCCTCCACCAGCCGGTCGTACAGGCGGCGCTGATCCTCGGAGAGCGGATGATGCAGAAACTCGTTGACCACAGCCAGGTTCGCCCCGTGCTCCAACAGCCAGGCGGCGCAACGTACATCCCGCGCCGTTGTGGTCAAATAGGAGAGCGAACCGGTGTCCTCGTAGATGCCCAGGAGCAACAGCGTGGCCTCCACCGGCGTTAAATGCAGCCCGGCGGCCTGAATGCGTTCCACAAACAGCGTAGTGGTGGCGCCAACCTCTTCGCCGCTGTAGCTCCAACCACGCGGCAGCTCATGCCCCAAGGGGTGGTGATCCACGATCTGGACCACCGTCTGCGCGTCCATCCCCTTGACCGTGATGGCACTCTGGGTATCCACGAGCAGAGCGCGGTCCACGTGCTCGCGGGGCAGGTCCTCCGCCCGGACGAAGGGCAACTCGTCCCAATACAGGGCCAGAAAGTGGCGCACATTGCGGTTCATCCGGCGGGGCAGGACGGGACGGGCCGCCGGATTCAGCTTGTGCGCGGCCAACTGCGCCGCCACCGCATCAAAATCCGCGTTCTCGTGGGTGAGGATCAGCTCCATGTCCTAACCCGTGTCGTGCCCCGGGTGGGTCGCCTGGAAGCGCTGCTGCGCCTCCCGGATAATATTCCAGGCCACCTCCGCGCCGGCCCAGCCGAAGATCTCCGTCTCTTTCATCTCCAGGGTCTTATAGACCTGGAAGAAGTGCACGATCTCCGCCAGGAAATGGGGCGCGAGTTGGGCCAGATCGGTGATCTCGCGGAAGCGCGGGTCGCCCACAGGCACGCCCAGGATTTTCTGATCACGGCCCTTCTCGTCGCGCATGTCCAGCACGCCGATCGGCCTCACCGGCACAACGCAGCCGGGGAAAGTGGTCTCGTAATTCACGATCAGGATGTCCAGGTGATCGCCGTCCTCAGAGAGGGTATCCAAAATGATGCCGTAATCGGCAGGGTAGTGCAGCGGCGAATACAGGACGCGGTCCAGGCGGATGCGGCCCGTGTCCTCATCATACTCATACTTATTGCGGCTCCCCTTGGGGATCTCCACCAACGCCTCAACGATCATGGTTACCATCTTTCCGAATCTCCCTGCCCATCCACCGGCCCCCGCTCCCCCTCCCCATCCAGGGGGAGAGAGTGAGGGCCATTTAGCGCTGCAGCAGCGATACCGTCACCTTCCCGGCGCCCCAGGTCTCCACTGCGCCGTCCGGCGCCAGCGCCAGCGCCGTCCGTTTAGGGATACCCAGGCCATAGCGGGCCTGCGTCTGCCGCACCGTTTCCCGCAGCCGGGCCGCCGAGGTCTCCCCTTCAAAGTGTGGCTCAATCACCGCGCCAGGGAGCCAGCCCCAACCAGCAATGGGCGTCCCCTCGGCGGCCCGCCCCCAGGCGGCCAGGGCCACCGCGCCAGCCCCAGCGCCCACGATCACCGCCCCTCGCCTGTAGGCCTCGGCCATCCCCTCCAGTGCCTGCGATCCGGCCAATGCCTCAATCAACCTGCGGCTATCCCCATCACCCAGATAGATCAGCCCGGAGCGGGCCAGCAGCCGCCGCACCTCCGGCCTGGCGGCATCATCCGCCGTGAAGACCGGCGCGACCACGCCCGGCAGCGCCCCCAGGTCCTCGTAGTACGCCAGGAACTCGGCTCCATTCGTGCAGCCGCCAGTGGGCACAAACACCACCTGTCGGCCCAGGTCGGCCACACTCAGCGCCGCCAGGTCAATCCAGCGGGCCGCCCCCTGCCCCCAGTCGCCGCTCCCGGCCAGCACCAGCCAGCCCGCGCCCGCCGGCCATTCAATCAACCCGCCTGCAACTGGCATATCACCTACCCGCTATCCGGCCCGCTCAAATAGCGCCATGCCGCTGCGGCCATCACCGCCGCAGCCAGCGGCAGCGCTGCCTCATCAAAGTCAAAGTGGGGGTTGTGGTGCGGGGCATTCAGGCCACGCCCGGCGTTGGCCGAGCCGACGAAGAAGAAGCACCCCGGCACCTGGCGCAAGAAGAAGGCCATATCCTCTGAAGCCAGCCAGCGCCGCCCGCTCTCCACGTTCTCCTGGCCCACCACAGCCGCCGCCACCTCGGCCACCAGCGCGCAAGCTGCGCGGTCGTTGATCAGCGCTGGGGTCAATGGGGTGATCTCCAACTCGGCAGCGGTCTCAAACGTCGCGGCGGTCCCCTCCACAATGGCCCGAAAGCGCGCCAGGACGCGCTCGCGCACCTCCGGCTCGTAGGTCCGGATCGTTCCGCTGAGTGTCGCTTCAGCCGGGATGATATTAAAGGCATCGCCCGCGTGCACTGTCCCCACCGTCACAACGGCGACCGCCTCCGGGCTGACATTGCGTGCCACGATGGTCTGGAGCGCAGTCACAATATAGGCAGCAGCGACAACCGGATCGGCGCCCAGGTGCGGCTGGGCCGCATGGCTGCCGCGACCGCGCAAGGTACACCGCCATTTCTCCGCAGCCGACATCGTCGGGCCGACGGTCACAGCCACGCGCCCCACCGGCGCATCGTTCCACAGGTGCAGCCCCAGCGCCAGGTCTGGTCGGGGATTCTCCAATACCCCCTCCCGGATCATGGCCTCGGCGCCGCCCCAGCCCTCCTCGCCCGGCTGGAAGACAAACTTGACCCTGCCAGCCAGCCGCTCGCGCTCCTGGGCCAGCAGCCGCGCCACCGCCAGCCCAATGGCTACGTGCCCATCGTGCCCGCAGGCGTGCATCACGCCGGGGACCTGCGAGGCATAGTCAGTCTCGTTGCGCTCCTGGATGGGCAGCGCGTCCATGTCAAAGCGCAGCATGAGCGTCGGCCCTTTACGCCCGCCCTCCAGCAGGCCCACGACGCCGGTGCGGGCGATGCCCGTCTGCACCTCCAGCCCCAACTCAGTCAGCCGCTGAGCGACTATCCCGGCGGTGCGCACCTCCTGAAAGCCCAACTCCGGGTGGCGGTGCAGGTCGCGCCGCGTGGCGATCATCTCCTCGCGCAAGGCCTCAGCTTTAGCTTTAAACTCCATGCCTTCCTTCCTCAAAGACCTCCTATAAAATTATAGGCGCGTTCCAAGCCAGGGGAAAGTTGTGCTATAATCCCGCAGAACCGTCACCCCTACCCCACCATAAACGGTGGGGCTTCAGCCCCCCGCAGCGGGGAGGGCTGGGATGGGGGCCAAATTAGCACCGCTGAGTTTATTTCTGAGCAGCGAAGTGGAGAAACAGGCCATGCGCGCAGTGGACATCATCATCAAAAAGCGCGACGGCGGCGAACTGTCCACCGAGGAGATCACCTGGTTCATCCAGAGCTACCTGCGGGATGAGATCCCCGATTACCAGGCGGCGGCCTGGCTTATGGCTATTTATTTCCAGGGCATGACCCCGCGCGAAACCTACGACCTGACCATGGCTATGGCCCACTCCGGCCAGGTGCTGGACCTCAGCCCCATCGTGCCCTTCGCGGTGGACAAGCACTCCACCGGCGGTGTCGGCGATAAGACCACGCTCGTGGTGGAGCCGCTCGTCGTGGCCTGCGGCCAGCCTATGGCCAAGATGTCCGGGCGCGGTCTGGGCTTCAGTGGCGGCACGCTGGATAAGCTGGAATCCATCCGCGGCTTTCGGGTGAACCTGTCCATCCAAGAGTTTCTGAACAACCTGCGCCAGCATGGCATTGTCCTGGCGGGGCAGACCGCCGACCTGGCGCCCGCCGACGGCAAGCTCTACGCGCTGCGCGACGTGACCGGCACCGTGCCATCCATACCGTTGATCGCCAGCTCCATCATGAGCAAGAAGATCGCCGCTGGCGCCCAGGCCATTGTCCTGGATGTCAAGGTCGGGCTGGGCGCGTTCATGCGCACGATTGACCAGGCCGTGCGGCTGGCGGAGACCATGGTGCGCATCGGGCACGAGGCCGGTCGCCAGGTCGTCGCGCTGATCAGCGACATGAACCAGCCCCTGGGCCGGGCCGTCGGCAACGCGCTGGAAGTGCGCGAAGCCATTGAGACCTTGCGCAGCGGCGGCCCGCCAGACTTCCGCGAGCACTGTCTCACCATCGCCAGCCACCTGCTTGTCCTGGCGAAGAAGGCCGCCGACCTGGATGCCGCCCGCGCTCAGCTAGAGGCGGCCCTGGCCGATGGCCGTGGCTTCGCCAGCTTCCGCGAATTGGTGGAAGCCCAGGGCGGCGATGTCTCTCAGGTGGACAACCCCGACACTCTGCCCCGCGCCGCGCTGATCCGCCAGGTCACCGCGCCACGTTCAGGCTATCTGGCGGTGGTGAACGCCGCTGAGGTGGGCCTGGCCGCACTGGACCTGGGCGCGGGCCGGACTAAGAAAGGGGAGCCGATTGACCACGCCGTCGGCGTCCTCGTCCACCACAAGGTCGGGGATTGGGTTGAGGCAGGCGAGCCGCTCTTTACACTCCACGCCAACGACCCCGCCCGCCTGGCAGCCGCCGAGGCCCGGCTGCTCAACGCCGTCCAGTGGAGCGACGCGCCGACAGCGCCACTGCCGCTGTTTTATAGAAGCATCTTATAGAAGCGTTTAGCCTTCAGCGATCAGCGTTCAGCCAGGCGACCGTTCACCAGCCGATAAACCACCGCCCGCGCCTCGCGCCAGTTCCCCTGGGCGTCAAAGCTGATCGGCCCGCTGAACCCCGGATACTGGAGATGGCGCAGCGCCCCGGCAACGCCCGAACGCGACGGCGCGCCCTGTGCCGCAGCCTGCGCTATGGCCTCAAATAGCAATTGGGCGGCATCGTAGGCCAGCAGGGCGCGCCAGCCCGGCTCCACGCCCGCAATGGCGCGATAGCGGGAGATGAACCCATCTGCCCCCGCCACATCACCCGGCAACGGTGCACCCAAAATCACAATGCTCCCCTCAGCCGCCGGGCCGGCAATGGCACTATATTGCGGATCGGCCAGCGCAGCGCCCCCCATCCACCGGGCCTGCACCCCGGCGCGAGCCAGGCTGGTCACGGCCTCTGCCGCAGGCAGCGGGTCAAGGCTCATGAACACCGCCTCAGGCTGCGTTCCAACCACCTGAGCCAGGTCCGCCTTACTCCGCACAAATACCAGCCGCTTCAGGCCCAGGGAGGACGTCACCTCCCGCGCCGTCTCCTCAATGGCGGCATCGGTGGGATACAGGCGGAACGCGACCTGGCTGTAGGAGGAGAGGGCAGGCGTACCCACGCCAGGAGCTACCAGGGGCAACCCCGCCCCGGCATATACCGGCGCAGCCGCCAGCGTCGTGTCATCGCGCCAGTGGCCGATGACCGCGACCACCGCCGGGTCAAGCGCCAGCTTGCGGGCCTGCTCCGCCGCCGCAGCCGCAGCACCGCCGTCATCCAGGGAGACAACCTCCACCGCGTAGCCGTTGATGCCCCCGGCTGTATTGCGCTCTCGCACCGCCAGGCGCACCGCGTAGATCACGTCATAGCCGACCGCGCGATAGCGCCCCTCAAACGGCGCCACCACCCCGATCTTGACCACCGGACGGGTCACCCCGCAGCCAGCCAGCGCCGCTGCCAGAAGCACCAGGGCGCAAACGCCCAGGCCGATGGCGCTTGACGGTTCACGTTTGGCGACTGGGGGTTTCATGCCAATCGGGGGAGGCAGGGAAGACATGCCCGTTACGGGCAGTTGTTGGCGAAATGCTCCTCAATCGTCCTGGCAAAGCGGTGCCTGCCGCTCCCGTTGCACTCCGCCTGAAAGTACAGGAAGTCGGTCTCCGCCGGGTAAGCCACCGCCCGGATCGCATCCAGGCCAGGGTTAGCGATCGGCCCAGGCGGCAGGCCGGGGTTGCGGTAGGTGTTGTAAGGCGAATTCACCTCCAGATCGGCCAGGAGCAGGGGGCGCTTCCACCACTCCCCCGTGTCTGTCTGGTAGCCCAGGGCATATTGGACAGTGGGATCGGCGTCCAGCTTCATACCGATCTTCAAGCGGTTTAGATAGACGCTGGCGATCAAGGGGCGCTCCTCCGGGATCACCGCCTCGCGCTCCACAATGGAGGCGATGATCACCCCCTGGTACAGGGTCAGCCCCTGTTGCGCCAGGCCCTCCCGCAACTCCGGCGTCACTCTGGCCGCGAAGTTGGCCAGCATCTTCTCAATCAGCGCCCTGGCCGTCGTCCCCCGGTCCAGCCGGTACGTATCGGGGAACAAAAAGCCCTCCAACGTGGCGCCCTCAGGCCGATCCGCAAGGAAATCGTAGTCAAACTTGCCCGTCCGCGCCAGGGCCAGGAACTCCTCCGGGTCAATCTCCACCCCGGCGGGCTTCAAGGTGGTGCGGATGGCTTCAGCGATCTGCTCCAGGCGCCAGCCCTCAATCGTGCGGAACACGACCTCGTCCGCCGCCGCATGTCCCAGCGCCCTGGCGATCTGAGGGATGGTCATCGTTTTGCGCAACGTGAAGTTGCCCGCCTCAATGCCCGCGTCCAGGCCATAATAGCGGACGTAATTGCGGAACAGCCCCGCGTCGCGGATCAGCCCCGCCTCTTGCAGTCGGCTGGCGATAGAGGCGATGCTCTCCCCCGGCTTCACCGTGAATTCCACCGGCGTATCGTCGTCCCCCGCAGGCTGCTGGAGGTCGCCCTGGCGCACGCGGAGATATGTCCCCAGAACGACGCCCTCAATCCCCCCGATCCCACTCTCCCCCTCACTCCCCGCGCCTTGCAGGGGTGGGGGCGGGGAAGGGGTCAACTGCTGCACCACCAACCAGCCGGCCACCGCCAACAGCGCGATGACGCCCAGGGTGGCCAACGCCCGCAGGATGAGCTTGAGGGCTTCCTGCCTGCGATCAGAGTGTGGCCCGCCCAACCCATACATCCGTGTCAGAATCCGCGTTGTGTGTCCAGGTAGTCTTGTAGAATCGCCGCCGCAGCCATATCATCCAGGGGGCGGCGCTTGCGCCCGCGCTCCCCGCGCTCGCGGACCACCCCCGCCGCGACGAGTGTGGAAAAGCGCTCATCCCATAGCTCCACCGGCACGGGCAAAGCCGCCCGCAACGCCTCTGCCCAGCGGGCCACGCGCTGTGCCTGGGGCCCCACGTCACCGGACAGGCTGCGGGGATAGCCGACGATCACGCGCTCAACATCGTACTCGGCAACCAGGCGGCGTAGCCGTTCAAAATCCTCCGCTTTGGACCGCCGCTCCAGCACGGTCAACGCCCGCGCCACCGTCTGGCTGGGGTCACTCAGCGCCACGCCGATACGCCGCTCGCCCACGTCTAAAGCCATCAATCGCATGATCCGTCGTCCCTCATCCCTCCCCCGTCATCCGTCACCCACTGTTGCCAGGTCCACCGTTATGCGCACGCCCAGGAAGGGCATGTACGGGAACCAGGGCGGCGAGACCTGGATGTCCGGGGGGCTCTCCAGGGGCAACTTCTCCATCAGAATGGCGCGCGCCCGCGCCAGGGGTTGCCCCCGCACGGCACGGATCGCTTCAGCCAGGTCAAGCCTGGCCGTCATGGCGCCGCTCACCGCCAGGCGAAAGGTGATCCGCCCCTTCTCATCTATGCTGACCGTATCGTTCCGGCGCGGCAAGGTCACGCTGGAGGCGATCAGGGTGTAGCCGGGGATGACCTGGCGCTGAAGCGCGGCCAATGCCAGTTGGTGCGCCGGGGCCTCGTCCACTGCGATCGCCTGCATACGCACCCGCATCTGCATCCCCAGCACATCCGCCTGCTCGCCTACATAGCGATCGGTGGTCACATCCAGGACATCCACCAACTGCAGGCTGGGGGTCACCACAAACTCGGTGGGGCGTAGCTCGGCGCGCATTTGTTCCAGCGCCTGTAATTGGAGCTGTTCCAGCAGGGCTGCCTGCAAGCGATCCTGATCGGCCTGGGTCACGGCACGCACCTGCCTGGCCTTACCCCCCTGGGTGGGCTCCGGGTTGGTCACCCGCAATTGGAACGCCAGCGCGCCCTCAATCCGGCTGATCACGCCGGCGGCGACATTGCCCGCTGGCCCCTTATCCAGGGCCTCAACCTCCACCATTGTCTGGCCATGCGCGGGCACATCGGCGTCGGTCAGCGTGGCGAAGCGCACCGGCACGCCTGCATTGGTGCGCACGATGGTCCCTTTGGGGATGGTCAGGGGCTGCGGCATCAGGTTGGTGAACACCACCCGGCCTCGCGCAGGGGCATCCGGGATGTCTTTGACGCCGGTCGTCGTGATGTGCGCCTCCCCCTCCACCTCCACCGGCAGATAGCGGGCAGGCACCACCCCCGCCGCCTCATCCACCTCCTGAGCCCCCGGATCGGCCACCAGCGTCACCACAGCCCCCACAGGCCGACTGATGGGCACCAGGCGAACCTGGGCGCTGGGCAACACCACCAGGACCCCCAGGACAAGAGCTACCAGCGCCAGGATAAAGACCAGCGCGGACAGCGCCCACAGCCAGGCCGCCGGCCGCCGCCGCTCCCGGCGATGGCGCCGCCACACTTCCAGGGCATCCTCCGGGTCTATCCAGGCAGAGGGCGGGGGGCGGAAAAGGAAGGAGCGATCTGGGAGGCGAGGCCGAAGCGGGCGGTTGTGCGCCTCCTCCACCGAGGCAAACACCGGCAGCTTCAACGCCCGCGCCGCATCGGCCAGATCAGGGTCCTCGGTGACCAGGGCCAGTTCCAGCCGGTTGCGGGCCGCCTGGCGTTGCAGGCGCTGCAAATCCACCAGGTCAAAGGAGGGAGCGGCCCCGTTCTCAATCACCAGGACTACGCGCCCCGGCGTCAGGCGGCCCAGCCGGGCCGCCAGCGCATCGGCGCTTTCGCCCGGCCTGCTGATGATCGTCCGGTCGTCCACCCTCAACCCTGGTCCGGAGGTCAAGTTCTTAACGCCTCGGCGACCAGGTGCGGCACCTGGGCCAGCGCCTCTTTCATGCGGCTGACATCCCGGCCACCGGCCTGGGCCAGCGTGGGCTTGCCGCCGCCACCGCCGCCCACGACGCGGGCCACGGCTTTCACCAGCCGCCCGGCATCCAGCCCCCGTTGCACCAGGTCGGGGGTGACAGCGGCCACGAAGTTGGGCCGCCCGCCCATGGCCGCGCCCAGGACGACGACGCCGCTGCCCACGCGTTGGCGGAACCAATCGCTCATCTCGCGCAGTGTGTCCACATCGGGGGCTTCCACCCGCGCGGCCAGCACGGGGATACCGTTGACCTGCTGGACATGGGCCATCACCGCCTCAAAGTCGCGCTGAGCCAGCAACCGTCGCAGCCGGGCCACCTCCTTCTGGGCATTCTGCGCTTCCTCCATCAGAGCCAGCACGCGCCGCTCCACCTGATCGGGGGTGACGCCCAGGTAGGCGGCGATGTTCTCAAGCTGGCCCAGCCGCTTCTCCACCAGTTCCAGCGCACCGCGCCCGGTCACGGCCTCAATCCGGCGCACGCCCGCGCCCACGCTGCTCTCGCTGATAATATGGAACAGCCCGATCTCCGCTGTCTCATTGACATGCGTCCCGCCGCACAGCTCGTAGCTCAAAGGCTCATCGGGCGGGCCGATACGCAGGGTGCGCACGACCTCGCCGTACTTCTCGCCAAACAGCGCCATCGCCCCCTGGGCAACCGCCGTGCGGTAGTCCGTGAAGATCACCTCAACCGGGTAGTTCGCCAGGATCGCGGCGTTGACTGCGCGGGAGACCGCCGCCAGCTCTTCCTGTGTCATCATCGCAGGATGGGTGAAGTCAAAGCGCAGGCGGTCCGGAGCCACCAGCGAACCGGCCTGGTGGACATGCTCACCCAGGACGTAGCGCAGTTCGCTGTGCAGCAGATGCGTGGCGGTATGGTTACGCATAATGTCCCAGCGGCGCTCGTAGTCCACAATTGCCCAGCACGAATCGCCCTCGCGCACCGTCCCCGCAGTGACACGCCCGATATGGACGATCAACCCTGGAATGGGCTGGCGCGTGTCCTCAATCTGCACTTCCCAGCGGACCTCGTCCGTGTCCTCACGCGGCTGCACGAACACGCCTGTGTCGCTCACCTGGCCGCCGCTTTCCACATAGAAGGGGGTCATGGGGATGACTAACTCAACGTGATCCCCTTGGCGGGCGGAGCGCACCCGTATTGGCGGGCCTTCTGCATTGCGCTTGAGGATACCAACCACAACGGTATCCACCTCGGCGGTGCTGTAGGGGTCGTATAAGACGCCATCCTCATCCAGCGCGCCGCTGGCCTTGAGATCGTTGAGCAGACGCATATAGACCAGCTTGGTCTCGTCCAGGACGGCGGCCTGCTCACTGCGGGAGCGTTCGCGCTGCTCTTCCAGCGCCTGGCGAAAGCCCGCCTCATCCACCGTTAAGCCGCTCTCACGGGCCACGTCCCTGGTCAGGTCAATAGGGAAGCCGTAGGTATCGTACAGCTTGAAGGCCACCGGCCCGGGCAGGACGGTCTTGCCCTGGGCCTGCAATTCGGCGATCTCGCTTTCCAGCAGGCGCAGGCCCATGCTGAGCGTCTGCAAGAAGCGCTCCTCCTCCATGCGGATGGTGCGAAGGATGAAATCGCGCCGCTGCACCAGTTCCTCAAAGTACGGCGCCATCTGCTCAATCACCACCGGGGCGATCTCGCTCAGGAAAGGCTCATCAAAGCCGATCAGCTTGCCGTGGCGCGCAGCGCGGCGAAGGATCAGCCGCAGGACGTAGCGGCGGCCCTCGTTGCCCGGCAGGACGCCATCACCAATCAGGAAGACGATGGCACGCACATGGTCGGCGATGACGCGATAGCCCACCTGGTGCTGGCGCATCTCCGCATCGCTATGGCCCAGCAGCTCCTGCGTGCGCCTGATGATCGGCACGAACAGATCGGTCTCGTAGTCTGAGCCTACCCCCTGGATAATGGAGGCCAGCCGCTCCAGGCCCATGCCTGTGTCCACGCCGGGTCGGGGCAGGGGCGTGCGCGTGCCATCGGCGGCCTGGTTGAACTGCATAAACACCAGGTTCCAGATCTCCAGCCAGCGGTTACAGCCATTATCCAGCGCCACACTACAATCGGGCTGGCCGCACGTACAGGCCTCCGGGCCAAAGTCATAATGGATCTCCGACGTCGGCCCGCACGGCCCGGTATCGCCCATAGACCAGAAGTTGGTCTTCTCTCCCATGCGATAGATGCGCTCCGGCGCGATGCCGATGTCCTGTGTCCAGGCCGAGAATGCCTCTTCATCATCGTGGAAGATAGTATAGACCAACCGCTCCGGCGGCAGGCCGAAGACGCTCGTCAGGCATTCATAGGCATAGCGGATCGCCTCGCGCTTAAAGTAATCGCCGAAGGAGAAGTTGCCCAGCATGAAGAAGAAGCTGTGATGGCGCGGCGATGGGCCCACGTTCTCAATGTCGTTGTGCTTGCCGGAGACGCGCATACACTTCTGCAACGTGGCTGCTCGCTTATACGGGCGTTCCTCCAGGCCGAGGAACACGTTCTTGAACTGCACCATCCCGGCGTTGACGAACAAGAGCGTGGGGTCATCTACCGGCACCAGCGACGAGCTGGGCACGATGGTATGTCCCTTTCCGGCAAAGTAATCCAGAAAGGCCTGCCAAATCTCAGGACTGGTCATCGGTTTCATAGCCACAATCCACTCCCCCGCCCCCCGCAAGGGCGCTTTGGCGTCATTCTAAAGCATCGCCCCCATCCTGTCAACCCCACCCCTCTGGGGGGTGTATCTCAGCTCCGGGCGACCTGGGGCTGGCGACTGTAGGGGTGCGATTGATCGCGCCCGTCCGCCTTGTCAGGGCCTTCCACCTGAGTTAAAATAGACATGCCTTCTCTGGAGGGAAAGGATATGGCTGGATCAGATGAGAACCTGCCTTACGATGAGCTCAAGACCTGGCTGCTGAACGAAAAGCGGCGCCTGCAGGACGAACTCAAAGCCTTCGGTGACGCCGATGCTGAGACGGTGCCGCCGGGAGAGGTCGGCTATGGCAACCATCCGGCGGACTACGGCACCGAGGTGTTTGAGCAGGAGAAGGAGGTGGGGCTGCGCCGCGATTTTGAGGCCCTGTTGCAGCGGATTGACGCGGCGTTGAAACGCATAGAGGGGGGCACATACGGTATCTGCCTGAACTGCGGCAGGCCGATTGACCCGGAGCGCCTGAAGGCGCTGCCCTATGCCGAGTACGATATCCAGTGCGCCGAGAGGCTCAGCACGCCATGAGAGCAGTGTGGGATCGCGCCGGGTTGCTGCTCGTCGCCGCCCTTACCCTGCTGCTTGACCAGGCCACCAAGGCGCTGGTGGTCCGCTTCCTCAACCCGGCGCAAACCTGGAACTTTTCGCCCTTCCTGGCGCGGTGGGTGAACATCACCTACGTGACCAACACCGGCGCGGCTTTCGGCCTTTTCCCCGACCAGAGCTTTTTCTTCACCATCGTTGCTATCGTTGTCTCCGTCGTCATCATCCTCTACTACCGGCACATCCCGGCGGGCCAGTGGCTGATCCGGCTGGCGCTCGGCCTGCAACTGGGTGGAGCGCTGGGCAATTTGCTTGACCGGCTGCGCTACGGCCATGTAGTGGACTTTGTGGACCTGAACTTCTGGCCGCTTAAGGAATGGCCGGTGTTCAACATGGCCGATGCCAGCATTGTCCTGGGCGTGGTCCTCATGGCGCTGACCATCCTGCGAGAGGAGACCCATGCCCGAGCGGATCATCTCCCTGGCGTTTGAACGCGGCGGCGAACGGCTGGATAAAGCCCTGGCTGCCGCCCTGCCCGACCTCTCCCGCTCGCAAATCCAACGGCTGATCAAAGATGCCTGTGTCACGGTAGAGGGGCGGGTGGCCAGGCCCAGCACCCGGCTGGAGCCGGGCGACCGCGTCATCGTGCGCCTCCCGCCGCCGCAACCCACCGCGCTCGTGGCCGAGGCCATCCCCCTGGACATCGTGTATGAGGACGCCGATATCCTGGTAGTGAATAAGCCCGCCGGCATGGTGGTGCATCCGGCACACGGCCATACCTCCGGCACGCTGGTCAACGCAGTCCTGGCGCACTGCCCGGCGCTGGAAGGCGTGGGCGGCGAACAGCGCCCGGGCATCGTCCACCGGCTGGACAAGGACACCTCAGGGCTGATCGTCATTGCCAAGAATAACCGCGCCCATCGCGAGTTGCAACGCCAATTCAAGGCGCGGGAGGTCTCCAAAGCCTACCTGGCGCTGGTGGAGGGCCGCGTGAGCACCCCACGGGGCATCATTGAAGCGCCTATCGGGCGCGATCCGGTTCACCGGCAGCGCATGGCGGTGGTGCGCAACGGGCGCGAGGCGATCACGCGCTACACGGTGTTGGAGACGTTCCCGGAGTATACGCTGGCGGAGGCCGAGCCGGTGACCGGGCGCACCCATCAGATCCGGCTGCACCTGGCCTTCATCGGCCACCCGGTGGTGGGCGACCGCGTCTATGGCCGTCGCAAGCAACGCCTGGAATTGAACCGGTACTTCCTGCACGCCCACCGGCTGACGCTGAGCTTGCCTGGCAGGGGCGAGCGGCGCACGTTCATCGCGCCCCTGCCGCCGGAGCTGGAGGCGGTGCTGGCGGAGCTACGCGGTTGACCTGTTTCACCGCCCGCACACACAGAAAGCCCGGCCGCCCGGACAACCTCTCATAATCCTCAGGGTCTTTCTCCCTGAATTCTTCCGTCGGTGGTTCAGGTGTCCGCCCCGATTGAACCCATCTGCCCAGAGGGTCGCCATACAGCCAGGACAGCGTGTCCCGCCCCTCATCCTTGAGCCTGACTTTTCTCTTACCATTGCCCTCTACCCTACCCCCGCTCCAGATGGGGCCATTGGCGAGGTCGTGTCCTCAGAGCAGAAAGGGATACGCCCCCGAGAGATCGGCCGGGCGCAGGCCTGGCTGTATCGGGAGGAGCGCACCCTCATCCTGTGGGATCTGAAGCTCCAACATCCGGTCAATGAAGACATCGACCATTTCTTCGATATCCTCAACATCCACCGTCGCGTTGAAGTAAACCCCTTTGGGGTCCTCACCCTCGCTGACCTCAAATGTCGCGTCGGGATACTGATCCTGGATGAGTTGCTGCAGCTCGGAAAGAGCGCTTTGAATTCTACTCGAGTTTAGACTAAAACGATAGGGCGAGTTACAGTTGTGCAACTCGCCCCTGGGCAGATAATGGGGCTATGAACCTAGCTTCCCTATCTACCCAGACGCACCTTAACACATTTATCCAATTCCGACAAACCGTCTATGACCGCTTGGGGCCGGCGCGCGATGCCTGGTTTGAACTGGGCGACGCGGTCTTGCTCACCCCGTCGCTCAACTCGTTTGTCCAACTGTCCACCTGCCCGGTCTTTCGGCGGCGCTGGCCCAGTACCTACAAAGCCTTGCAAGACGTCTACCTGGCCCATCTGCCCGCCACGCCCCCACCGCTGCTGGCGGGCGACCACACCGCCTGGCCGCGGCTCAGCGCCTACACCGTGCGCCAACGCACGGTCTAACATCAGCCCACCCGTCTGCCCCAGGCCAGGCCCATCACGCTGGCACAGGGGTGTCCGACCCTGGCGTGGATTCCGGAGGGGTCAGGCAGTTGGGCGTTGCCCTTGCGACATGAGCGCATTCGGCCTGATGAGACCCCCATCGGCAAAGCGGTGGCCTTGTATGATGCCCAATACGGCTGTGCCCCCTGCGACAAGCTGGTGCGCGTGCGCTCCAACCTGTGCCTGTGGGGCGCACCCCCGCCCTATCCGGGGCGGGGACGCCCGGCCAGGCATGGCAAGAAGTTCAAACTGGGCGACGTCAGCACTTGGAGCCCACCGGATGAGACGCTGCAGGTCAACGACCCAACACTGGGCGCGGTGCGACTGAGGCTGTGGCGGGACCAGTATTTCAAGCGGGCGGCCGACCACCCCCTCCAGGTGTTGCGCGTGGAGCGGCTGGGCTGGCTGGGCGAGCCACCCCCACCCTGAGCCGCGTGGGGGCGGCTGTATCTGCGGCGCTTTGCGTTGGACCATTGGTATCGCTTCGCCAAACAGCGCCTCTACTGGACGCTGCCCCGCCTGAAGACGCCGGAGCAGGCGGAGCGATGGGGTGATCTGATGCCGCTGCTGACCTGGGAACTGTGGCTGGCGCGGCCGGTGGTGGCGGACAAGCCCCTACCTTGGCAGAAAGCGCAGCAGGCGCTGACGCCAGGACGGGT
>FWWM01010011.1_pt1 | contig 17117 bp, 15 predicted proteins | sample 2228351 | NCBI WGS metagenome assembly FWWM01 (sample SAMEA103939774, study PRJEB20133) | metagenome | reverse complement strand
ACCAACCAGGGCGTCTACGGATTGGGCGAAGTCCGCGACGCCGGCCGCGAGGGCACCGCGCTCGTCCTCAAGCCCCACCTCCTCGGCCGCAACCCCCTCTCCATCGAGCCCATCCTCGACCGCCTCCGCGTCTTCACCAACCACCAGCGCATGGGCGGCGGCTACAGCGCCGTCGATATCGCCCTGCACGACATCGCCGGCAAAGTCTACGGCGTCCCCGCTTGGCGCCTCATCGGCTCGAAATACCGCGACCGCATCCGCATCTATTGCGACACCACCGAAAGCAAGGACCCCAAAGTCTACGCCGAACGCTTCAAGCGGCGCAAACAGCAGGGCTTCACCTTCTTCAAAATGGACCTCGGCACCCGGCTCGTCGCCGATCGCCCCGGCGCCGTCAACGACCTCGGCGTCGCCACCCAAAAGGGCCTCGAATACATGTGCGAGTACATCCAGGCGGTCCGCGACGCCATCGGCTGGGACGCCCCGCTGGCCGCCGACCACTTCGGCCCCCTCACCGTCAACGACAGCATCCGCTACGCCCGCGCCTTCGAAAAGTACAACCTCGCTTGGGCCGAGGACATGATCCAGATCGGCCACCTCGGCCGCGGCGGCGACGCCCCCCTCGACTGGCGCGGCTACAAGGAGCTAAAGGAAGCCACCACCACCCCCATCGCCATCGGCGAGAGCCTCTTCGGCCTCGAAGAAGGCTTTAAGGCCTTCATCGACAACCGCGCCATCGACATCATCCACCCCGACCCGCTCACCTCCGGCGGCATCCGCGAAACCAAGCGCATCGCCGATTACGCCGAAATGCACGGCATCCAGACCGCCATCCACTTCGCCGGTTCCCCGGTCGGCTGCATGGCCTCCGTCCACATGGCCGCCACCCTGAAAACCATGCTCGCCATGGAGAACCACGCCGTCGATATCCCCTGGTGGGGCGACCTCGTCACCGGCCCCTCCAAGCCCATCGTCAACAAAGGCTTCATCACCGTCCCCGATGCCCCCGGGCTCGGCGTCGAGCTTAACGAGGACGTCGTCAAGCAGCACATCCGCAAAGGCGGCTATTTCGAGCCCACGCCCCAATACGACGATTTCATCCTTGACCACTTCCGCCGCGGCGGCCCCTATCCCCACCTCGACGAGCACGGCAACCTCGTCACCGGCATGTAAGACCCTTGGACCCAACCGCCGTCGCCCACCTGCCGGTGCCCATGGTGCGTTCGCCTAAGCTCCCTGGCCCCATGCTGCACCGGCCCCGCTCGGCGGCGCCCCAACCTCGAGTGGCGCAACACCCAGGGGCGCAAGCTTGAGCTTGCGATCAGCTCGCGCTCCCGCCGCAAGCGCCCGCTTGCCCCCTACCGCCGCGTCCCGGCAACCTCCGTCCGGATGGCAAACAGCGTCTTACCCGCCGTCACGTACAGCGTCTTCATGTCTTCGCCGCCGAAAGCGCAGTTGGTCACCGTATCCTCGTAAATCGGATAAAAGCCGATGCGCTCCCCCGCCGGCGAAAAGACATGAATCCCTGCCTTGGTGTCCAAGGTTTCCGAAGTCCCTCGCCGCCGGTTCAGCCCCGCCGCCGCGTACACGTTGCCCGCCGTGTCGATCGCCAGCCCGTCGGCGCTCCGGCCCGGGTAAAAATCGTGGAACACCCGCATGCGGCTCACCCTGCCGTCCTCACCCAGGTCATAGGCCCGGATGCATCGCGCCCCGCCCTCCTTCCCGTTGCTCTCGACGTGGTACAGCGTCCGGTCGTCCGGTGAGATCACGATCCCGTTCGGCACTTCGATCGCCGGCGCCGCCAAGATGCACTCCACCTTGCCGTCCGGGTCGATTCGGTAAATCCGCGCGCCCGCGAAGTCCGTAAAGTAGATCCGCCCCTTGCCGTCGATCGTCACGTCATTCGGCCGCCGGATCGGCGTTTCCGCCGAATCCTTCGCCAGCACCTCCACCTCGCCGGTCGCTAGGTCCGTCCGCGTCACCTGCGCCGGATCGCCCGCTTCGCAGGCGATCAAACGCCACTGCGCGTCGAAAACCAGCCCGTTGGCCCCATTGCTCGGCTGCCGGAACGTCTCCACACCGCCGCCCGGCGACCACTTCAGGATCCGCTCCGTCCGCATCTCCGTGAAGAACACTGAACCGTCCTGGTACGCCGCCGGTCCCTCGGTGAACGCAACCGTCGCCACCACCTCCGGCTCGGACCCTGCCGGCGCGCCCGGCCCGACCGCCTCCCGCCCCGAGCAGCCCGCCAGCAAAATGGCGACTCCCATCAGCAAAGTCTTCCCGCACATCGCTCACGCCCTCAGGTACGGCTTGCACGCCTCCCAGTGAAATTCGATCTCCGCCATCGCCTCCGCCGTCATCTCGAAGTCCCGAACCCGGCTCACCCACGTCTTGAACACGCCCCGCTTCTTCATGATGTACTGGCGCGTCCCCGGTACTTGCTGGTCGCAGTTCAGCATCAGCAGCAGCTTGCTGAATATCTCCCGGGCCTTGGCGTGCTCGCCCGCCTGGAACGCATCCCAGATCTGCGGATACAGGTCCGCGTACGGAGCCCCCGGCATCGTCCCGTCCATGCCCAGCCGCATCTCATACATCATCCCCCGCCCGCCGCCGCCGCTGAAGATCGCCTTCACCTGCGGCCGGTGCGCCGCAAGCTGCTTCATCCGTCCGATAACCGGTGCATACTCCTCCTTCACGTAACCAAGATTCGGAAATTCCCGCGACAGCTCCACCAGCATCTCCACCGTCGGCTCAATCCCTTTCGCGCCGCCCGTCGTCTGGATGAACAGTGGCCGCGTCGTCGCCCGCGCCAGCCGCACGTAGTACTCTCGGAACTCCTCCAGAGTCTTCGCCTCCGTCGGCGGAATGGCGATCAGAGCATCCGGGCCCAGTTTCTCGGCGTGCTCGAGGTATTCCAGCGCCGCCCCCACGTTCGGCCCCTGCACGCCGAACACCAGCGCCGGCCTCTTCCCCCGCGCCGCCCGCGCAATCACTTCCATCCCCCGAAAACGCTCTTGCTTGCTCAGCTTGTAATACTCGCTCGCCAGTTGCGGCCACACCATCCCGTGCACCCCGCACCGCTCCAGGAACTCCACTTCCCGCGCCAGATCCTCGTAGTCCACCTCTTTGCCCTCGGTGAACGGCGTGGCCATTATGATGAAAATTCCCCGCAGCCGCTTCCGCTCGGCGGCGCCCGCCGGAAGCCGTAACCCGGCCCCCAGACCCGCCGCCCCGGCCAGCATCTCACGGCGGCTGATCGACCCTGATCGCGTCTCACCTGTCATGGCGTCTCATACTAACACGCTGGAAATCCCGCCACCACTGCGCTACAACTTCTCTGAGAGGAGGCGTCGCAATGCATCGGTCAATGGCGCTCGTTCTCACTCTGGCGCTGGCCCTGCCGGCTGCCGCCGCCACCAAACTCTTCGTCACCGTCATCGATCGGAAAACCGGCGAGCCCGTCACCAACCTCAACGCCGCCGACTTCACCGTCACCGTCGACAACACCGCACGGGCGGTCGAAGCCTGCGACTACACCCGCGGAACCATCGACGTCCTGCTCCTGCTCGACTCCAGCCTCATCGGAGAAGCCGTGGCCTCCTTCGCCCCCGCCCTCATCAGCCAGCTCGCCGACAACGAACAGATGGCCATCGTCGCCTACGACGCCGCCGCCGACCTCATCCAGCACTTCACCTCCAGCAAGGACCTCCTCCGCGCCGCCCTGGACCGCATCAAGTTCGGCAACAGCCCCAAACTCCTCGATGCCCTCTACGCCGCCGCCGCCGACGGCTTCCAGGGAGCCAGCTTCCGCCGCGTCCTCCTGTTGCTCACCAGCGGCATCGACGCCCCGGGCCGCGTCACTGCCCGGGACGTCGTCCGCATCGCCCGCCGCAATAACGTCTCGATCTACCCCGTCTACATGATCGGCTACGGGCGCTCTCAGTTGCAAAGGCTGGCCCGCGACACCGGAGGCGCTTCCTTCAGCCTCCGCGACATGAGCCGCGCCGGCCGCCGCCCACCCGCCGAACGCATCTTCGATGTCATGCGCGGCCGCTACACGCTCACCCTGCGCGGCAACCTGCCGTTGGGGGAAAATCTCAAGCTGGAAGTCAGGGGAAAAAAGAACCTGCTGATTTCCTACGTCGAAATGAATTGAACCCCACGCAACACTCGCCTCCCCCCGGCTACTCAGCCCTCCGCTGCTGGCGCCGATCCTGGCTCCCGACTCCTGACTCCTGACTTCTGACTCCTGACTCCTGACTCCTGCCTTCTCTACCCGTAAGGGCTATCAAGGGCGAAGCCCGTGCTCTAGTTCGACGCCCGCTCCGCCCCCTTGCGCGGCTCTTTAACCTTCGGAGTCGCCAGGTACCCGACAATCCGATCCTTTTCCACCTGGTTGATCACGAGCTCGTACGGTTGCTTCGCCGCCATCGTGTAAAACTGCAGCGGCTCATTCAATGTGCGGTCTTTCTTCTCTACCAGTTTGTCGTCGGCGATCACTTCCAGCGTGAAGCGGTTCTTCTTCCTGTCCGTGCTTCTCAGCCGTAGCGCGATGTCACCCACCCGGACCGGCCGCTTCGTCTTACGTATGTCGAATTCGTAGTAGTTGCGGTCGCCAAGGGCCTTCAGCGCCGCCAGCTCCGCGGCGTTGGTGGCGATCAAGCCGCTCTGCACGCCCAGATCCCCCGTCACTTTCCTGAGCGCCGCGATCGTCTTGTCCAGTTCCGACTTCGTCTGTTCGACGCTGCTCTGGACGTTGCCAATGGTCGCCTGGGCTGCCTCCGCGGCCTGTGCCACCTGGCTCAACTCTTCCCGCACCTTCTGTTGCTGCTCCAGCATCCGCCGCTGTTCGGCCTCCAGTTGCCGCGCCAGCTCTTCAGCCCGCTTGGTGGCTTCCGTCTTGGCTTGCCCCGCGGCCATCGCCGCCTGACGCCGCGCCGCCTCCAGTTCCTCCCGCATCGTCTCCAGCCGCCGCTGCTGCGTCTCGCTGGTTACCGTCGAGGTCTCGCGCAACTCCGAAACCTCTTTCAGGATCGAATCGTGCATCGCCGCCAGCTCAGTCTTGACTTGGTCAAGCTGCAAGTAAAGGTAAACATTGGCCACCACCAGCGCGATCACCACCCCAAACAGGATCGGGATCTTCAGCCCCGGCCCGCTCGCCGGCGGAAGGTAATGCAGTTCCTGGGAAATCGGTTCGTTCGAATTCGGTTCTGTCAAGCGAAACCTCCTGGTCTCAAGCTCATATTGGGTGCCCGCTCATGGCACACCCCACTCCCCTTTGGATGGACGCCGCCCTTTCGCGGTTACAAACATTTGCCTATCAGTTATTTCCGTACTTTGCCGCCATCCAGTAGCCCGGCCGCGTCCGCACTTGCAGATTCGGCCGGTTCACCTCCACCCGGATCTCGTGGTAGCCCCCCTCCTCCATGTTGCTCGGCGTGTAGCTCAGAATGTACTGGCTGTGCAGCTCTTCCCCAACCTCCCGGATCGCCTTCTCCAAGCTCCTCAGCCCAGTGAAGGAGTACTCCCGCCCCCCAGTGTACTTCGTGAATACCTCCGCTTGGTTGGGAATGAAGATCGCTTTCACCTGCGTGAAGATCTCCTTGATCACCGGCACAAAATCCATTGACTGGTCGCCCCGAAGCTGCGCCGCCGTGTGCGGCGTCGCCGGGCCCATCGGCGGCAACGGCTGCGACGCCACCGGAAACGGCGACGGCCGCGGCGGCGGTGAGGACGCCGTAAATCCCGCCACCGCCCGGTTGATGTTGATCGTATAAATGATCACGTTGTGAAACTCCGCCTCCACCAGAGCTTCCCGCATCCGCCCCTCGCTGCCCCCGTCCCGCGTCTCGCTGATCAACAGCAAAATCCGCCGGTGCTCCGCCGGGCGCTTCCGCAGCAGCCGGATCCCTTCAAACACTGCGTCAATCATCCGGCTCGTCGAACTGCCCGCCATCAACTTCTCCAGCGCTTTGGAAAACTTCGCCCCGTCGTTGGTGAAATCCTGGATCAGTTGCAGCCGGTGGTCGAACGCCAAAAGCGCCGCCTCCCCGTATTGGCCGATCACCATCGTCTCCAGCATGTTGCCGATCTTGCGAATGTGCGGCAGCATGCCTTCCACCTTCGAGCTCTTCTGAATCGCCACTACCATCGAGATCGGGTTGTACGTCACGTCCAGCCGGATGTCCTGCAACTTCTCGTTGTCGTATAGCCGGAAATCTGTCACCTCCAGCCCGTTGACGTACATCCCGCTTTGCGTCAGCACCGTCACCGGCACCACCACCTCAGCTACCGTGGTGCGAAACGTGCGCTCGGGCAACTCTTGTTGCCCGAGCAGTGTCCCCGCCGTCCACAGCGCCAGGATCGGTCGTACTAACCACATCGCCTTTTCTTATGAGACGCTTGTCGGCTCCCGCCGGCTTCACACTCCCGAACCGCTACCCTCCACCATAGCATTCACCGCCGCCCCCCTGCCGCCGGTAGCTCCCGCTCTTGCCCCCGGTCTTCTCCACCAGATGAATCTCCCGAATCTCAATCGACTTGTCCAGCCCCTTCACCATGTCGTACACCGTCAGCGCCGCCACCGCCGCCGCCGTCAGCGCCTCCATCTCCACCCCCGTCGGCCCCGTCGTCGCCGCCGTCGCTTCGATCCCGACCCCCTCCGCCTCCAGCCTCACCTCCACATCCGCATGCGTCAGCGCCAGCGGATGGCACAGCGGGATCAGCTCCCAGGTCTTTTTGGCCGCGCTGATGCCCGCCATCCGCGCCACCTCCAAAGGATTCCCCTTCGGGTTCTCTCCCAGCTTCGCCACCACCTCCGCCCGCATCTTCACGAACGCCCGCGCCCGCGCCGTCCGCCGCGTCGCCGCCTTGCCCGACACATCCACCATCCGCGCTCGCCCGCTCCGGTCGAAATGTGACAGCTCGCTCATTTCAACAGCACCGGCATCATCTCGCCCGCCTCCCACGACTCCCGTCCCGCCTCCGCCACCAGAAACACGTTGGCCCGCGCCACCGCCGGCACGTCGCTCGAGCCCCGCCACCCGATCGGCGTCAGCTCCGCTCCGTCCGCGCTCAGCCACGCCGGCAAAAACCGCGTCAGCCCCGGCTCGTGCCGGAATCCTCGCGTCAGCCGGGCAGGGAACAACGGCAGCGCCACCTCCTTCTGTCCCGCCAGCAGCTCCACCGCCGCTTGCGCGAACACCCGAAACGTCACCATCGTCGAGGCCGGATTCCCCGGCAGCCCGAACAAGAACACCCCGCCGATGCGCCCGAATACCGTCGGTTGCCCCGGCTGGATCAGCGTCCGGTCAAAGTAGAACTCCGCTCCCAGCTCCTCCAGCACCCGCTCCACAATGTCATACTTGCCGGCCGATACCCCGCCCGACAGCAGCAGCAGGTCCGCCCTCAGCCCCCGCTCGACCAACCGCCGCGTCGCCTCGTACTCGTCCGCCGCCACCGGCAGAATCTCCGGGATCCCACCCGCCCGCGCCACCTGCGCCGCCAGCGAATGCGCGTTCGAATTCCGAATCTGGTACTCCCGCGGCCTCGTCCCCACCTCGACCACCTCATCGCCCGTCGGCACAATCGCCACCTTCGGCCGCCGGTAGACTCGCACCTGCGTCTTGCCCACCGCCGCCAGCAGCGCAATCGTCGAATAATCAATCCGCCGCCCCGCCTCCAGCAGCACATCACCCTCCCGTGCCTCCGCCCCCTTCGGATTCACGAATTCCCCAGGCTTCGCAGCCCGTTCCTTCACCATCCGGTCCCCTTCCCGCCGCGTGTGCTCAATCATCACCACTTGGTCCGCCCCTTCCGGTACCGGAGCCCCCGTCATGATCTCGACCGCCTCCCCTCGCCCGACCTTCCCTCGGAAGACCTCCCCCGCTCGCACCTCGCCCATCACCCTGAAGCTCCCGGGAAGGTCTTCCGACCGCACCGCGTAGCCGTCCCGAATCGACCGCGCCGTCGGCGGATAGTCCCGGTCCGCCCGGATCTCCTCGGCCAGCACGCGCCCTCCGGCTTCGCCCAGCGGTGCCTCCTCCGTCGCCGGCCGCGCCGCTCCTCCCACCTTCTCGATGACGCACGCCCGGGCCTCCCGGAAGCTCATTGTGGCCACGAACGCCATTCTACACTGGTGGAATGCCTCACCACCTCACGCTCGCCGAAATGTCCGCCCGCATCCGTGACCGCCGCCTCTCTCCGGTCGAGCTCACCGAGGCCCACCTCCGCCAGATCGAAACCCATAACCCCCAACTCAACGCCTTCGTCGTCCTGCTCGCCGGCCCGGCGCGCGAAGCCGCCCGCCAGGCTGAGGCCCGGATGATGCGCGGCCGGCGCCTCAGCGCCCTCGACGGCATCCCTGTCACCGTCAAGGACAGCTTCGATATCCAGGGCCTGCCCACCCTCTGCGGCAGCCGCCTCCGCCAGGACCACCGCGCCGCCCGCGATGCCACCGCCGTCGCCCGCCTCCGCGCCGCCGGCGCCGTCATCCTCGGCAAAACCAACTGCCCGGAATTCCTCATGAACTACGAAACCGACAACCACATCACCGGACGCACCAACAACCCCTGGGACTACCGCCGCACCCCCGGCGGCTCCAGCGGCGGCGAGGCCGCCGCCATCGCCTCCTTCTGCTCCGCCGGCGGCGTCGGCAGCGACGGCGGCGGCTCCATCCGCGTCCCCGCCCACTTCTGCGGAATCGCCGGCCTTAAGCCCACCCCGGGACGCGTCCCCGCCACCGGCCATTTCCCCGAAATCGCCCACCCCGGCGGCCTCCTCGGCGTCGCCATGGCCCGCACCGCCGCCGCCCTCCGCCTCCTCTTCGATCTCCTCGCCGGCCACGACCCCCTCGACCCGTTCTCCGCGCCCGTCCCCGTTCGCCATATCTCCCCCCACGGCGCCCGCATCGGTATGCTCGAGCAAATCGGCGACGTCCCCGTCGAGCCCCCGATCCGCGAGGCCCTCCAGGCCGCCGCCCGCACGCTCGCCACCCTCGGCTTCCCCATCGAGCCCTTTCCCCCCCAGAGCCTCGTGCGCGCCGCCCGCCTCTGGGACTTCTTCTTCAAAGACCTGCCCGCCACCGTCTTCAAAGACCTCATCGCCGGCAGCGAAGCCAAGCTCCACTGGTCCGGCATCGAGCTCTTCCGCGAGGCCCTCCAGCGCCCCGAGCCCACTGGCAAACAGGTGCTCGAAAACCTCGTCGCCCGCGATAAGCTTCGTGCCCAGCTCCTCGGCGAGATGGAGCGCTACCCCGTCCTGCTCTGGCCCGCCTGCGGCGTCGTCGCCTTCCCCCACCGCAGGCGACACTGGCAAACCCCCCAACGCCCCATCGACTACGCCGAGGCCATGATGCCCCTCACCCCAGCCAACGCCCTCGGCCTGCCCGCCATCACCATCCCCTTCCACCGAACCCCGGACGGCCTCCCCGTCGGCATCCAGTTGGTCGGCCGCCCCTGGGAAGAAGAACTCCTCCTCGACCTCGCCGCCCAGCTCGAGCAGGCCCGCGGCCCTTTCCCCTCTCCCCCCGGCTACTGACACCCCGGTGGGGCCGAAGCCGGCGCCGTCTGGCCGTCGGCCCTCGAACCGGGTTTCCCTTCCTGACTCCGCCGTCAGTACCCCAGTCCCCGTGCCGCCTTCCGCAGCGTCTCCGCCGAAACCCGCAGCGCTTCGAGCTCCCCGCCGCTCAGCGGAATCCGAATCGCCGGCCCCATCCCCTCCCCGCCGACAATCCGCGGCACTGACAGGCATACCTCGCCGATCCCGTAGTAGTCCGTGACCAGCCCGCTCACCGTCAGCACCCGCCGCTCGTCCCGCAGTATCGCCTCCAGGATCCGCGCCACTGCCAGCCCCACCGCCCAGTTCGTCGCCCCCTTGGCCCGGATCACCTGCGCCGCCGCGTCGCGCACATTCTGGAAGATTTCCTCCCGCTCCCCCTCCGTCAGCCGCCCCACCGCCGCCCCGTCCAACTCCGCCAGCCGCACCCCAGCCACCTGCGCGCTCGACCACACCGGAACCTCGCTGTCGCCGTGCTCCCCCACAATGTAAGCGTGAACATTCCCCACCGCTACGTTTAACCGCCGCGCCAGCAGCGAGCGAAACCGCGACGTGTCCAGCACCGTCCCCGACCCGATCACCCTTCCCGCCGGCAACCCCGAGATCCGTAGCGTGATCCACGTCAGCACATCCACCGGGTTGGATACGATCAAAAGGATCGCCTCCGCCGCCGCCGCCGTCACCTGCGGAATCAGCTCTCGAAATATCCGCGTGTTCGCCTCCGCCAGATCCAGCCGCGTCTGGCCCGGCTTCTGCTTCGCCCCGGCCGTGATCACCACCACCCGCGCCCCCCGACACGCCTCCACCCCGCCCGAGCTCACCTCCACCGCCGGCACGAACATCGAACCGTGCATCAGGTCCTTCGCCTCCGCTTCCGCCTTCGCCCCCAGCGCGTCGATCAGCACCACCTCGTGCGCCAGCCCGCGGATCATCGCCGCGTAGGCGATCGTCGAACCCACTGCCCCCGCCCCCACAATCGCGATCCGGTTTCGTATCACCTGCCCCATCCTTTCACACTAGAACGGATATCATGAAAAATTGATGCGCCGCCCATCGCTGATCATGAGCCCGTCCAAACATCCGCGTCCGTCCGCGTTCATCCGCGGCCCCTATCCTTACCCCCCGGCACCCGCAGGAACATGACACCGATGCTCGCCACACTCCTCACCCTCTTGATCGCCTCTGCCTCTGCCGCCGCCGCACCCCAGCCGCGGGCCTTCCCTTACCCGTACCAGATCCACGACTTCGCCAACGGCCTCCGCCTCATCACCGTGCCCACCGGCTTCCCCAACGTCGTCTCCGTCTACATCGTCGTCGCCGCCGGCTCCCGCAACGAGGTCGAGCCCGGCAAAAGCGGTTTCGCTCACTTGTTCGAGCACATGATGTTCCGCGGCACCGAAAAATACCCCCCGGAGAAGTACGAAGCCGTCCTCAAGCGTGCCGGAGCCGCCTCCAACGCCTACACCACCGACGACCGCACCGTCTACCACACCACCTTCTCAAAAGAGGACCTCGAAACCATCCTCGAAATCGAGGCCGACCGCTTCCGCTACCTGAAATACTCCGAGAACGTCTTCCGCACCGAAGCCCTCGCCGTCCTCGGCGAGTACAACAAAAACAGCGCCTCGCCCGTCCACAAGCTCTTCGAGGTCCTCCGCGACACCGCCTTCGACCGCCACACCTACAAGCACACCACCATGGGCTTCCTCCGCGACATCCAGGATATGCCCAACCAATACCAGTACAGCCTCCGCTTCTTCGATCGCTGGTATCGGCCCGAGTACACCACCATCATCGTCGCCGGTGACATCGACCACACTCACACCCGCAAACTCGTGGAGAAGTACTGGGCAGATTGGCCGCCCGGCCGTTACAAAGCCGATATCCCCGCCGAGCCGCCCCAAAAAGGACCCCGCAGTCAGCGCATCGACTGGCCCTCGCCCACCCTGCCCTGGGTCGTCGTCGCCTTTAAGGGCGCCGCCTATTCGGATACCCGCTCCGATCAGGTGACCCTCGATATCCTGAGCTTCCTCGGCTTTTCCGAAAGCTCCCCGCTCTACAAGAAACTCGTCCTCGACGACCAAACGGTTGACGTGCTCCACGTCAGCAATCCCGACCGCCTCGACCCCGAACTCTTCGCCGCCGTCGCCCGCATCAAAGATCCCGCCCGCATCGACGCCGTCCGCAACGACATCCTGGCCACCTTCGAAAGCTTCCGCCGAACGCCCGTCGACCCCAAACGCCTCGACGACGTCAAGAAACACCTTCGCTACCGCTTCGCTCTCACCATGGACAATACCGAAGCCATCGCCGATATCCTCGCCGCCTACGTCGGGCTGCGGCGCACCCCGGAGACCATCAACCGCCTCTACGAGCTCTACGACAAGGTCACCCCCGAAGATATCCAACAAATCGCCCGAAAGTACTTCACCGAAGACACCCGGACCATCGTCACCCTGATCGGAGGTGCCTCGAAATGAAACCCAGCGCCCTACTGCCGCCCCTGCTGCTCGCCTCCGGACTCCTCGCCGCCCCCCGCTTCGTCGAGCTGCCCGGCCCCTCCCCGCTCGTCACCTTCCGCATCGTCTTCCTCACCGGCGCCGCTTCCGATCCCTCCGCCAAGCCCGGCCTCGCTGCCCTCACCGCCTCCATGCTCGCCCGCGGCGGCAGCAAGACCATGACCTATCAGCAAATCCTCGATGCCATGTTCCCCATGGCCACCTCCGTCCGCAGCCAGGTGGACAAGGAGATGACCGTCTTCTCCGCCGTCACCCACGTCGATAACCTCGACCGCTTCTACGAGATCTTTCGCTCGATGCTGCTCGAACCCGGCTGGCGCCCCCAGGACCTCAAGCGCCTCCGCGACGAAACCATCAACTTTCTCCGCGTCAGCCTCCGCGACGCCAACGAGGAAGAGCTCGCCAAGGAAGTCCTCTACAACGCCATCTATCAGGGCCACCCCTATGGCCACCACAACGCTGGCGCCGTCGCCGGCCTGAACCGCATCACCATCGACGATCTGAAGAACTTCTACGCCTCCCACTACACCCAGGCCAACCTCATCGTCGGTCTCGCCGGCGGCTACCCCCCCGAGTTCGCCGCCCGCCTCAAAGAAGACTTCGCCCGCCTCCCCGCCGGCAAACCCGTCCGGCCCAAGCGCCCCACCCCTCGCGCCATTAAAGGCGTCCGCGTCCGTATGATCGAAAAGCCCACCCGCTCGGTCGCCTACTCCATCGGTTTCCCCATCCAGGTCACCCGCGGCCACCCGGACTACATCCCCCTCCTCGTCGCCCAGTCCTGGTTCGGCCAGCACCGCACCAGCGGCGGCCGCCTGTTCGAGCGCATGCGCCGGCTCCGCGGCCTCAACTACGGCGACTACGCCTACATCGAGTACTTCCCCAAGGGCATGTTCCAGTTCGAGCCTGACCCCAACCTCGCTCGCCCCCGGCAGATCTTCCAGATCTGGATCCGCCCCGTCGAGCCCCCGACCGCCCACTTCGCCCTCCGCCTGGCCTTTTTCGAACTCCGGCGCCTCATTGACAAGGGCCTCTCTCAGGAGGACTTCCAGCGCACCCGCAGCTACTTGGCCAAATACGTCAACCTGCTCACCAAAACCAAAGACGCCGAACTCGGCTACGCCATCGACAGCCTCTACTACGCCATCCCTGACTACAACTCCTACCTCCGCAACGGCCTGGCCACGCTCACCCTCGACGACGTCAACCGCGCCATCCGCCGCCACCTCCGCGTCGATGACCTCTGGATCGTCGTCGTCGCCCAAAATTGCCAGGCCCTGAAACAGAAATTCCTCTCCGGCGAGCCCTCCCCCATGACCTACAACGCCCCCAAACCCAAAGACCTCCTCGAAGAAGACAAACTCGTCGAGAAATTCCCCATCCCCTTCCACCAGGACGCCATCGAAATCATCCCCGTCGCCGACGTCTTCGAGCGTTGAGGCAACTCCTGGCGTAAGCTTCAGCTTGTCGAAGCCCGACACCCTCCGCCACTACTTCACCGGCCACGACTGCCAAACCTGCCGCTACGCCCGCCGCGCCGCCTAACGGACCGTGCACTCGCCCCGGACTCGTTAAAACGGGCATCATGAGATAAAACCATGCAGCGGCACGACACGATCGCGGCGATCGTCCGGCGGTTGGTGGACCATTTTCATCCTGAGCGCATCTACCTGTTTGGGTCGGCCGCCCGTGGCGAAACCACCGAGGACAGCGATCTGGACTTCCTCGTCGTCGTGCCCGACGACGCTCCGGCGGCCATTGTCCGCGGCGACCGCGTCCACGAAATTCTCGCCGGCATCCCCAACCCCGTGGACGTCATTCCTTGGCGCCGGAGCGATTTTGACGGGCGGGCCGCCCACGTCCTGGCCTCGCTGCCGGCAACCGTCGTCCGGGAAGGCAAGCTGCTCTATGACCGCCGACGAGTGGCTGCGTAAGGAAACCCGCGAGTGGGTCGACCGGGCCGAAGGCGATCTCCGTGTGGCCGGCCTCTGTCTGGCCGATTTATCCGCGGAAGCTCTCTTCCATTGCCGGCAAGCCGCCGAAAAGTACCCCAAGGCTTTCCTCACCTGGCGCCAAATCGCATTCCGCAAGACCCATGACCTGCCCGACCTCGGACTGGCCTGCGGGAAGGTGGAACAGGAGTTGGAGAATGCCATCGAACCGGCCGATTCCCTTTCAAAGTACGCTTGGTTGTTTCCATATCCCGGTGCGCCTTACGAACCTGACGTCGAGCAAGCGCGCGGCGGCCGCGAACTCGCCCGAAAGGTCCGAAGCGAGATCCGCAAGCGTCTGCCAAGCGAAGCTCTCGGCCGCTGAAGCTGTACAGACCCTCATTGAATAGCGAGTCTTACCCAGGAGCCCAATCTCGCCAAAGACAATCAGGGCCTGCCTCCGGCCCCCCTCACCCCTCCACCAGCGCCTGCCGCTCGATCTTCCCCTCGTCCAGCTCGATCCCGAACCCCGGCCGCTCCGGCAGCGCGATCCGCCCGTTCACCGGCGCCGGCGGATCCTTCTCGAACACATAGTACGTCCACATCTTTGCAATCAGGTACTCCACCAGCGGGCACGTCATCGGACTCTGGCTCGCCACCACGTGCAAAGCCGCATGCAGACTGTGCCCGTGCGGAATCACCTGCACGTCGTGCGCCGACGCCAGCGCGCAAATCTTGACTAACTCGCTTACCCCGCCGCACCACTCCGGGTCCGCCTGCACCACGTGCAGCGCCCCCGCCTTCAGATACTCGTGCACCTCCCACCGGTTGTAAAAATGCTCCCCGCTCGCCACCGGGATCGACGTCGCCCGCCGTAACTGCACGAAGCTGTCGATCTTGTCCGCGTGAAACGCCTCTTCGATCCACCGCGGCCGGTATCGCTCCACCTGCTTCGCCCACGCAATCGCGTAATTCAGGTCCCAGCCCATGAACGCGTCGAACATGATCTCCACATCCTCCCCCACCGCCTCACGCAGGTTCCGCACCAGCTCCACGTTCTTCTTCAGCCCTTCGGCCCCGCTCCCCGGACCATACGCCAAAAACCACTTCTGGTGCCTGAACCCCTGCTCCTTGAACTCCACCGACCGCCGCCGCGCCGGCTCCGGCGCCACGCTGTGCCCCAGACAGCTTCCGTATGCCTCCACCGCCGCCCGCGTCGGCCCGCCCAGCAGCCGGTACACCGGAGCGTTGAAGTATCGCCCCCGCAGGTCCCACAGCGCGTTGTCCACCGCGCTGATCCCCATCATGTAATGCCCCCGCCGCGAGTGCCGGTTCAGCCGGAACATCTGGTCCCACAACGCTTCGCCCGCCAGCGGATCTTTCCCCACCAGGAACGGCCGCAGTTGCCGGTTCACCACCACCGCCGCCTCCTCGTCGATCGGACCATACAATCCCTCGACCCCCGCGTCCGTCTTGATCTTCAAATACAGCCGCCTCGCCCGCCCCCGGCCCGTCTTCACCTCGTTGTCCCCTTCGATCGGCTTCGGGCGAAGCTCGTCATAGATGTGAATCGGCTGCGCCTGGTACTGCGAAGGCGCCAGCCGCTTCATCTCCACCGTGCCTTCCACCCGCCACACCTCCACCGCGCTGATCCTCAGCTTGCCTGCCGCCTGCGCCCAACCCACTGGCGCCACACCCGCCGCCGCTGCCGATGAAAGAAACGTCCGTCGCCGCATGGCCGCAATTGTATCAATCCCCCAACCCCCCTTCCGTGGGGCCGGCGCCCTCGCCCGCCGCCGGCCCCCAGGCCGGCGCAACCTCAGCCACAGCCCGCTACGGAGATTCTCCGTTCACGCGCGGATGAGACTCCCGGGTGAGGCTCCGTTTAACCTAAGGCGCCATCTTATTTAAGGCTCGCGACCAACTGTTTTAGCGGAACCTTGCCACTCGTGTATCGGGTGACGAGTTCGATGACCGTGTCCGCCAGCTCCTGCGGGATGTACTCGCACATGAACTTTCCCTTCAGTCCCCGGCACGTCCGAGTGTTGAACGCCCCCTCCATCGCCTCTGCGACGAGGTCCCGAATCCTGGAAATGTCACCCCCGCTCTCGCGCAGGATTGCCACCTGGATGTCTTGCTTGAAAGCGGCGATCTGGTCATATGCCTCGGCCATTTCCTCGGGATCCGTGAAGGTCCGCGTGAGCGTGTGCAACGCATCGATCTTCGCAGGCCCTTCGTTCGTTGACAGACGTTGCTGAAGCTTCGGCGGTAGCTCCAACAAGCTCAGGTACTTCCTAATTGTGCTCACGCTGACCCCCGTCTCCTTCGACACGCGACCGAGGTCTCGCCGGTAATGTTGGGCCAACTGGTGAAAGGCACGAGCCTTGTCCAGAGGATTCATATCCGCCCGGTGGACGTTTTCAATCAGCGAGATCGCCGTCGCGTCTACATCGTCCAAACCAACGCGGACGATGGCGGGGATTGCCTGCATGCCGATCTGCCGGCAAGCCATCAACCGGCGCTGGCCCGAGATCAATTCGTAGCCATCATCGATAGGCCGAACAATAATCGGTTGCAGCAGGCCCTTCTCGCGGATACTGGCGGCCAAGTCCTCAAGCGAACTGTCCTCTTCCCCTGCATCCAGCTTCTTCCTCGTGTTCTGGGCGGAAATGGTGATCTTTCCAATTTCGATTTCGCGGATCTCCATCGTTGCTTGCTCCCGGTGGTCGCGCCCCCTGCCGAAGGGGGGAAGAACCGACAAGGGCCAGAATCTCCTTCTTGGATTATCGCGCAAGGCATTTGCTTACCGCCTCCCGACGGCGCCTGTCAACAGCCCCATTCGGCGGATTGGCACAAGCGCCGCGGGAAAGCCTCCCGCAGGGCCTGCTCGACGTTGGGGCAGAGGGGATAGACCAGGACCGGCTTACAGACCGAGCCATCCGCTGGCTGGTAGCGGTCCATCCGGCCGCGCCCTGTGGTTTCTCCCAGCACGATCCGGTTGGCCGCCCGGTAGCAGGCCCCCGCGAACCGCGCCCGGTCCACCAGCGTCTCCGGCAGCAGCGGCCGGTAGCCGTAGCGCCGCCGCCGGTCACCAGGCAACTGGCGCGCAGAC
>FWWM01010006.1_pt1 | contig 17125 bp, 15 predicted proteins | sample 2228351 | NCBI WGS metagenome assembly FWWM01 (sample SAMEA103939774, study PRJEB20133) | metagenome | reverse complement strand
GTAAGGGAATGATATGGATAGACGTGCGTCACGTACAAAGTCCACACTAAGGGAAAGGAGGAGGCAATGGAGGCAGGGAACCGCTTAGCGCGCGTCCTTGTATGCCTGTCCTTCGTTATGTTGCTTGCTGTTCTGGGATTAGCGCAGCCAACCGAGGTTTGGGTTTCCGTCTCTGGGGATGACAATAATCCGGGGACTCAGACCCAACCTTTTAAGACTATTCAGAAGGGCATCAATACAGTTGCTCCTGGTGGCAAGGTCAATGTCGAAGCTGGTACCTATACTGAGTCCATCGTGATACAAAAGCCTGTCCAGGTTATAGGTGAGGGTGCCAGCTCTACTTTCATTGATCTCTCGAGCGACCCTAACGCCGGCACGGTAGTTACCATACAAAACCTCAATGGGGATGTGACCCTCAGCGGTTTCACGATAAAGACAGGGCCAGCCTCACAAGTGGCTTCTAACGGCATCTACGTTGGGGGAGGGGGGCTCACGGGTGGCACAATAACCATTTCGGACTGCGTGATTCGATGTCACCAGGTACCTGAGGGTACGGTCGAAGACAACTTTGGCCTTATCGCTGGCTATCTGTCGTCAGCCGCTCCAAAATTAATCTTTACCAGGAATAAGGTGTATGGAGGGGGAAGCAACCCTGTGCTCATCGAGCGATGGCTTGGGCCCACTGAAATCACTTATAATGAGTTTGATAACGGGGTCAAGGACGATGAGGCCAGTGACGTCATTTTTATGATGAACTACGGTGGCACCACAATCACTGCGAAACAGTTAATCGCCTACAACACTTTTGATATGGGCTGGGGTGCTACATACGACTATGCGCACCGCGGGGCTGGTGTTGGGCTGGCGGGGTCGTACTACGGTGGTACATCACCAGGTGGATTCACAAATGTTGAGATATCGTACAACGTATTTAAAAACCTCAAGCCATACCGCCGCGGCATCGTCTTGTGGAATAACTCTTCGAACGGCGATGGTGGGAACTTGGCCAACGTGGTAATAAAAGGAAATCGCATCTACAATGCGTCTGGGTACACTGGCCAATTTGGGATAAGGATCTTGGGTAAAGCCACGAATGTCAGAATCGAAGAGAACGAAATTTACGGCGTTGCGTCTGCAGGTGTTGAGTACGCCGTGAGTGTGGAACCGTGGAATGGACATGGCGCGAGTGGTGTCGTGATCAACTCAAATACTCTCCGAGGCACTCAATATGGAGTGCATAACGCTGTTTCCGAAGTTGTTGATGCCCGCTACAACTGGTGGGGCGATGTCACGGGACCAAGTGGCGGCGTCTCCGATCCCGTCACCGGCCGAGTGGCTAACGGCACTGGCGACAGGGTCTCGGCCAACGTCCGGTTCGATCCATGGCTGAACGCGCCCTATCCGGGAGGGGTGCCCGTCGGATCCGGCGATGTGAATGGCGACGGTGAAGCCGACGCGCAAGATATCGTCTTCATGGCCCAGTTCATCGCCGGGCTCATCAACCTCGACCCGGCGCAGCAGGCGGCGGCCGATATCAACCAAGACGGCGTGGTGAACATCGAGGACTTGAGGCTTAGCGCCCAACAGCTGATCGGGATGGAGTAAGGAGGTGGAGATGAAGCGGACTCATCGGACGGTTGTTGTGGGCGGACTGCTCGCCCTAGCCCTTGGTTTGGCCGGCTGTTTCTTCATCTCCCGGCCCCCCATCACCGAGGCCACCCTGGTGTTCTCCGACCTTACCGGCAGCGTGGGCGGCCAAGGGGAGATCACGGTCTCCGTGAGCGAGATGCCAGGGGGAGGCCTTGCCGTGATCGTGGTGGGCATGAGCGCCACAGGCGGGCTCCTGTACGACCCCGCCCAGTTCCAACCCACAGACGTTGTGGGACTGAACGGGTTCACAGTGTTGGCCTGGGGGACCTTTGACGCCGGCGGAGGCCTCCGCCACCTGCGGTTCGTGGCCGTCAACCCCCACGGCGTGGTGACAGGGGACGTGGCCAAGATCGTCGGCAACCGCGTCGGCGCAGGGGAGTTCAACTTCCAAGCCACCAATATTGAGCTTGCCGATGCCAGCGCCAACCCAATTGCTACCTACACGCTTGTAACGGGTAAAACGCCTCCGTACTTCGTGAAAGGAGGGAAGTGATGCGCCGGGCTCTAGCAGTATTGACCGTCCTGTGTTTGGCCTTCCCGGCCTGGGCCCAGCTGAGCAACCTCGGCGGGGAGTGGAAAGCGCGGATCACGCTCCTGCCCTCCCTTGACTTGGGCACGTCCCTCACGCTCAAAGCGGACATCGCAGGGTTCACCGTAACCAGCACCTCGGAGTTTGCCCCCACGTGGGGCTGGATCTGGCAGGAGTTCGTGGCCAAGGGCGCGCTGGGCCCCATCGGGATCGAGGGCACAGTGCTCTTTGGGCCGGTGATCCCCGACTTCCTGTACGCCCAGCTCATCTACGCCCTGGAATTGGGTGGAATTGAGTTCAACATCTACACGGCCATGCTGGGGGCGGCTGTAGGGGGGTACTTCCCGCCCGGTCCCGTGGGGGGCGCGGTAATCGAATTCAAAGCTCCCTTGGGCGCGACCGGTCTCAAGGCCCAGTTGGGGTTTGGCGCCAGCTTGCCTCCCAGCGGGTTCACGATCTGGCATGTCTCCGGATCGTCCAAGACCTACGCCACAAGCCCGTTCCCGGGCGGCCTGGCCTTCAGCTCCCTCCTCCTCAACATCGAGGCCTTGCCCCTGTGCTGTGGCATCAACCTCGACGTGGAGTTCAGTTTCCTCAAGTCGGGGTTTGACTACATCGCCTTCACCTTGAAGGACGCGTTGGCCCTTTGCTGTGGGGTCACTGTGGACGTGGGCGTGAAGTTCACGACCACGGCCAAGACGGTCACGGTGACCCCCAAGTTCGCTGGCTTTGCCGAGGCCTGCTTTGAAGTCTATGCCGACGTGGTGGGGACGGGCATGTACGTCTGGCAAGGGATCCGCGTGGACGGGTTCAAGATCAACTGCACCCTCGGGGACTGCAACTACCTTGAGCTGGTGACGTTCCTCAGCCCCGACAAAGCCCCGGACTACGACTATGTGGACGTGTTCGACCCCGACTGCGGCGAATTCGAGTACATCGGGTTGGGGTTCTGTGGGGCAGGGTGCTGCGGCGGGAAGTACTTTGTGGACCTGCGCATCTTCTTCGGAAACTTGGGCGGGCTGTTTGATCTCACCCGCCTGGTGTACACGGTTCAAATCCCGGTGATGGCCAACTTCGCCTTCGACCTCACCGGGTCCATCGCTGCGGCTTCCTGCGCTACGACTTCCTTGGCCATCGGCTGGACGTTCACGTTCTAGGGCCGCGATTGGGAGCCCGTTGGACCAGGGGGCCTGCACGTACAGGCCCCCAATTCTTTGGACGGACCGCGGACGCGGTAGAATGTTGTGCAAGGAGGTGGTTGTGAAGGCCAAACACCTCGTGTTGGATCCTGAGGTGTACGAGCTCTTGGCCCTGCGGAAAAAAGCAACGGGCCTCACCATGAAGGAGCTGGGTAACCTCGTCCTGCGCGCAAGTTTAGGCCTGCCCTCTCCATGGGAAAATGCCCTCCACGCCCTGGTCCGCTCAGGAAAACTCAAGCCTGAAGATTACGACGAAGCCTTGAACCTCGTGTTGGAGGAGATGAACGCCCAGGTTATCCGGGTGGATGAGCTGGGCGCAAGCGGTCACCAAAGCGAAGGCTCGTTGGGAAGCTGGGCGGGGCGCGAGCTGGCCCGGGCCCCCGATGGCCGCTGGCAAGTGATGGAAGCGTGGGGCCAAGATAACCGCCGCGCATTTACTTTGCCCCACCTGTACCGCCATGTGGAGGCGGTGGGGCTTCTGGTGTCCGGGCAACTGGCCCTGCGTTGCCCCACAGGCATTGAGATCTTCGAAGCACCCCACTTTTTTCACTTCCCCAAGGGCCACGTCTGTGCTTCCGCGCCTTTGAGCACAGAAACCCGTGTGGTGCTTATCTTCTTCCCCGCCCTGGATCAGATTCCCGCCACAAAACCGAGCACCAAGCCGCGGCGGTTGTGCCAGGCCACGTAGGTCCACCAGCCCGGGCCGCCCGTGCCCAGGCCCAAGGACCATGTGGGGCGCACTTCCCAATCTGTCTCCGGCTCGATTTGCACCAACGGCCCCAAACCTGCAGGATACCAAGCCGGAAGGTAGGCCATCTCCTGGAAGGCAAGGCCCAGCGAACCCCAAAGTCCCAAGTTGGCCCCCTGAACCCACAACGCCAAGTAGATCTCGACTTCCGGCCCCCAGGGGAACCACCCGCCCGGGCCGGGCTGCGACAGGTCCGGCCGCTGGGGGACTGAAAGAATGGCCAGACCCACCCCCAAAGGGCCGGTCCACAGGTCCACGCCTGCCGAAAACCCCGAAAGCCAGCCCACGTTGAACCCCACGCCGAGGTCCAGCTTCGCCGGTTCGCCTTCGCCGGGGCGCGACGGCGTCCAAATCGGAAGCGGCCTCGGCCAGGCCGGCTCGAGGGTAAGGACTAGCTGCACCTCTTCACCATCCCCCAAGTCCACGGTGAGCTGCTGCTCCGCGTAGCCCGTCTTCTCCACGCGCACGGAGCGTTTGCCCGCAGGCACCAGCGTGCGCACCGGCGCCTCACCCACGTACTTGCCGTCGATCCACACCGCTGCACCCACGGGCGCGGTCACCACGGTCACGTACCCCTTGGGCTGGCGCACAAGGTACGACGTCCACGCTGTGCCCCACACCGCATCGCCCAAAGCGCTTTGCACGGCCGCAGCCATGGCCGCCGGGCTGGCAAACAGCAAAAACGCCTGCTTCTCAAAGGCTTTGGCGTCGTAAAAGGAAAGCGGCCGATCCACGGCCAAGATCTGCAGGTACTCCATGCCCTCCGGTTCGGTGATCTTCAGCGCCCAACCTGTCTGCGGCAGCACGTGGGTTCCCGCAGGGAAGTACGGGTTTTGCAAGAAGCGGTTGGGCACCAGGAGCTGGGCTTGGCCCGCCGCGGTGATGCTCCAGATGTACACGTACGCCGGCTGCTGCAGGGTAAAGGCGATCCGCATCCGATCCCCAGGAGCATAGGTGCTCTTGTCCGTCTTGAGCACAACGGCCAGACCAGGCTTCTCCGGCACGGGAATCAGCCCTTGGGGCAGCGCTGGCTGCTGTCCAAAGACCACGACCTCCCCCAGGGCCAACAAAAGAACGGCGCTGCACCACATTCGGGCCATGGCCAACCTCCGCAGGATGTACACGGAAAGGGCCTACGGGGTTTGTACCCCAGCTCCCAGGGCCTTGCGCAAAGCCCGCACGGGCAAAAGTGCGCAAGAAAGCCGCGTTTTTACCACGTGGCCCAGTGCGGCGAGCATGTCTTCGTCGGTGAGGGCCTGGGCCTCGTCCACACTTTTCCCTTTGATCATTTCCGTGAGGAGGGAAGCGGCAGCTTGGGAGATGGCGCAGCCCTCGCCGTCGAACCGCACGTCGGCAATTTGCCCATTGCGCAAGGCCAGTTCCAAGCGGACCGTGTCCCCGCACAGGGGGTTGGCCTCCACAGCCACAGCGTCCGGGGCGGGCAAGCGGCCTTTGTTCCGTGGGTGCCGCCAGTGGTCCAAAATGATCTCTTCGTAGCTCATCCCAACGTCTCCTTCACCCGATCGAGCGCGGCGAGGAACTGCTCCACCTCGTCGGTGGTGTTGTACACGTAAAACGAGGCGCGGCACGAGGCCGGCACATCCAGGCGGCGATGGAGGGGCTGAGCGCAGTGGTGCCCCGCACGGATGGCGATGCCCTGCTGGTCGAGAAGCGTGGCCACATCGTGGGCGTGAATGCCCCGCAAGTTGAAAGCCACCAAGGCCCCGCGCTTGTGGGCGTCGTGGGGGCCGTAAATCGTGACGTACGGTCGCCGTTGAAGGCCGGCCAAGGCCAAGGCGGTGAGCATTTGCCCGTGCTTGTGCACCTTGTCCATGCCGATGTTTTGCAAGTAGTCCACGGCCGCGCCAAGGGCGATGGCCTGGGCGATGGGCGGGGTCCCTCCCTCAAAGCGCGCCGGCGGCTCGGCCCAAATTGCGCGGTCGATCCACGCCTCGCGCAGCATCTCCCCGCCGGTGACAAGCGGGGGCAAGCTTTCCAAAAGCTCCCTTCGGCCCCACAAAACGCCAATGCCGGTGGGCCCAAGCATCTTGTGCCCGGAGAACGCCAAGAGGTCGGCGCCCAGCTCCCGCACATTGACCGGCATATGGGGCACGGATTGAGCAGCGTCCACCACCATCACCGCGCCCGCCTCGTGGGCCCAAGCGGACAGCTGGGCCACAGGGTTGATCGTGCCCAGTACGTTGGACACGTGGACCACGCTCACCACCTTGGTGCGGGGGGAAAGCTTGGCCTGGAAGTCTTCGAGGTCGAGTTCGCCTTCGGGTGTGATGCGGGCCGCCACGAGCTTGGCCCCTTTACGCCGAGCTATCTCCTGCCAGGGCAAGAGGTTGGCGTGGTGCTCCATTTCCGTGACCAAAATTTCGTCCCCGGGTCTTAGGCGCGTCTCGCCCAGGCCCCAGGCGGCGAGGTTGAGGGCCTCGGTGGTGCCGCGGGTGAACACGATCTCGCCCGGCTGAGCACCGATGAACGCGGCCACCTTGGCCCGTGCTGCCTCATAAAGCTCCGTGGCCTCGGCGGCCAGGAGATACGCTCCCCGTCGCACGTTGGCGTAGGCCTGCAAATAGAACGCCCGCTCGGCGTCCACCACCTGGACCGGCTTTTGCGCCGTGGCCGCCGAGTCGAGGTACACCAACGGATGCCCGTTCACTCGGCGCGCAAGGATGGGGAAGTCGCGGCGGACGTCGAAGGTCATCACCCCACAGCCTTTTCAAAACTCATCTCCAAAAGCCCGCGCAGCTCCACAGCGTACTCCAGGGGAATCTCTTTGAGGATGGGGGACACAAAGCCGTTGACAATCAGGCTCAATGCCTGGGATTCGTCCAGCCCGCGGGACATGAGGTAAAAGAGCTGCTCCTGGGACACCCGGCCCACGGTGGCCTCGTGGCCCACCTCCACGTCGTCGGTCTCTGTACGCAGCAAGGGGATCGTTTCGGATCGGGCTTCGGGGGAAAGGAGGAGGGTGGAGCACTCCATGTGGGCCTTGGCGCCCCGGGCGGGCTGTTCCACGCGGATCGTACCCCGAAACACGCTCATTCCTGTGCCCTGCACCACCGAGCGGGACACGAGCCGGGACGTGGTACGGGGGGCCTTGTGGATGGCCCGCGCCCCCGTATCCAGCCACATCCCATCTTGGGCAAAGGTGAACGAGAGGTTTTCCGAGCTGGCTCCCTCACCCAGGAGCACGGAGGTGGGGTAGAGCATGGTGACTTTGCTGCCCAGCGAGCCGGAGACCCAGTCCACCGCGGCGTGGGCGTACACCCAAGCCCGCTTGTTGTTCAGGTTGTACACGTTCTTTGACCAGTTTTGAATTGTGGTGAAGCGGACCTTGGCCCCTTCTTTGGCGATGATCTCCACCATGCCCGAGTGGAGGGCAGCCTTGGAATAGCGTGGGGCCGAGCACCCCTCCACGTAGTGCACCGAGCTTCCCGGCTCGGCGATGATGAGGGTGTGCTCAAACTGTCCCACCCGCTCGGTCTGCATGCGGTAGTAGGACTGCAGGGGCACAGCGACTTCCACGCCCTCGGGGATCCAGATGAACGTCCCTCCGCTCCACACGGCGCCGTGGAGGGCGGCGAACTTGTTGTCCTCGGGGGGGATGACCTTCATGAAGTAGTCGCGGATCCACGGGTAGTCGCGCACGGCCTGGTCCATGCTGGCGAAGACGACCCCTTGGGCGCGCACCTTTTCCAGGAGGGAGCGGTACACCACTTCGGAGTCCACCTGGGCTCCGAGGCCGGCCAGCACCTTCTGCTCCGCTTCGGGCAGGCGCAGGGCCTGGAACGTGCGGCGGATTTCCTCCGGCAGCTCGTCCAGGCTGCGCACGGGGGCCACCGGCCGGGCGTAGTAGGCCAAGTCGCCAAAGTCGAGGGCGGAAAGGTCAGGGCCAAAGCGGGGCATGGGGAGCTTCTCAAAGATTTCCAAACAGCGCAGGCGGTGCTCCAACATCCACCGCGGCTCGTTTTTCTCCCGGGAGAGGGTTTCGACGAACGCGCGGCTGAGGCGGGCGGTGACGATGCGGTCGTTCATCGCAGCACCTGCTCAAAACCCTCTTCGGCAATGCGGTGGGCCAGCTCGAAACCGCCGCGTTCCACGATGCGGCCCTCGTCGAGCACAAACACCTCAGCGGGGGGCACGTGGTCCAGAATGCGCGGGTAGTGGGTGATGATGAGGACGGCTGTTCCGCTTTGGGCGAGCTCACGGATGGCCGCGGCGATGAGGCGCAACGCATCCACGTCCACCCCGGAGTCCGGCTCGTCCAAAAGCGCCACCTTCGGCCGCAGGAGATACAACTGCAGAAGCTCGGAGCGCTTCTTTTCGCCTCCGGAGAAGCCCACGTTGAGGCCCCGGGAATCCAACCCCTCCATGGCCAACTTGGTCACGGCCTGGGGGTATTGCTTGTGAAATTCGCAAAAGCCCTGGCCGCGCTCGCTGCACGCCAGGCGCAAGAACTCGCGCAGGGTCACGCCCTCCACCTCGGGGGGATATTGCCAAGCCAAAAACAACCCCTTGCGGGCCCGCTCGTGGGGGGGCAGGGCCAACAGGTCCACCCCGTCCAGCAGGGCCCGGCCGCGGGTGACGTGGTAGGCGGGGTGACCGGCCAAAGCCAACGCCAACGTGGACTTGCCCGAGCCGTTGCGGCCCATCAGAGCATGGACCTTCCCGGCCTCGAGGGTCAAGTCCACCCCGCGGAGGATCTCCTTGTCCTCCACGCGCACGTGCAAGTCTTCCACGGCCAAAACCGGCATCGCTGTGAGCCTACTCCCGGACCGCCACGGCCGCAACGTGCTTGCTTGGCGCGCGGACCCCGCTACACTTAGGTCGTTAGCAGGCTAAAAGTTGCCATGACAAACAATGGCTCCGAAGGCTGGGTCCATGCCCTGGCCCGCGCGTGCAAAGGGCTGCGCGACCTTCTGCATGCGCGCATGGAGGCGATCGGGCTTCCCCGCGGCCAGGGGATGATCCTCCGCCGCATCGGCGAGGAAGAGGGCCTTCCGCAAACCGAGTTGGCCCAGCGGGCGATGATCCGTGCCGCCACGCTCACCCGGCTCCTCCAGCGTTTGGAGCAGGCCGGGTTGGTGGAGCGCCGGCCCGATCCCCGCGACCAGCGGATGGTCCGCGTGTTCCTCACGGCCCACGGCCGGGCCAAACTGCGCCAAGTGCAGGCCATTTGGCAGGACATCGAACGCGACCTCAGCGAAGTGTTCACGCCCCAAGAGCGGCAAACCCTGGTTTCCTTGCTGGCCCGCTTGGAGGAGCGCTGGAGAGGAGAGCGATGAGATCGCTTTTGCGCATTTTTCGGTTTGTGGCCCCGTACAAGTGGATGAGCCTCGCCGCCTTGGCCCTCCTCCTGGGCATGGTGGGGGCCGACCTCCTCATCCCCCGCCTGACCCAACGCATCATCGATCAAGGGATTGCCGTGGGCAACCTCCGGCTTGTGCTGTGGACGTCGCTCACCATGATCGGCTTGGCGGTGTTGTCCACGTTGTTTGCGCTGGCCAACACCTTTTTGTCTGTGCGCGTATCCCAGCGGGTGGCGGCGGACATCCGCGCCGCGCTGTTCCGTAAGGTGCAGACGTTTTCGTTTGGCAACCTGGACAAGTTCAAGACCGGGCAGCTTATGGTGCGCACCGTCAGCGACGTCAACCTTGTGGAGACCGTGGTGGCCATGTCGCTGCGCATCCTGACCCGCGCCCCCATCTGGGCGGTGGGCAGCATGGTGCTTTTGGTGGTGACCAGCCGCAGCCTGGCGTGGATCCTGGCGGCGTTTGTGCCCCTGATCGTGGGGCTTGTGGTCGTGTTCTTTGGCCGTGGTCGGGCGATGTTCATGGCCATCCAACGCCAGCTCGATCGCCTCAACAGCGTGCTGCAGGAGAACTTGGCCGGCGTGCGGGTGGTCAAGGCCTTTGTGCGCGAGGACCATGAGCGGACCCGATTTGGCACAGAAAACGAAGCGTACATGGCCCGCAACATCCGGGCGATGACGTTCTTCGCCCTCCTCGGCCCCACGTTCACCCTCATGGTGAACTTGGGGGTGATCGGCGTGCTTTGGCTGGGAGGCCGCGGGGTGGCCGCAGGGAACATGACGGTGGGCCAAGTGGTCGCCTCCCTGAACTACGTAACGTACGCGCTGTTTCCCCTGCTGTTGATCTCGGGCATGCTGGGGATGGTGTCCGCGGCGGAGGCCTCCGCCTCGCGCATCCTGGAAGTTCTGGACCTGCCTCCGGACGTGGAGGACAAGCCCAAGCGCCAAAGCTTGCCGCCTTCCCCCCACTTTGGCCTCCAAGTCGTGTTTGAGAACGTGCACTTCAGTTACAACCGCGACGGTGGAGAACCTGTGCTGCAGGGAATCAACTTGCGCATCGAACCAGGGGAGACGGTGGCCATTTTGGGGGCCACAGGGTCGGGGAAGTCCACCCTCATTCACCTCATCCCCCGGTTCTACGACCCCACGCAGGGCCGGATCCTGCTGGACGGGGTGGATGTGCGGGAGCTGCCCCTGGACTACCTCCGCCGACAGATCGGCTTTGTGCTTCAGGAGGCCGTGCTGTTCACCGGCACCGTGCGGGACAACATCCGCTACGGCCGGCCCGAGGCCACAGAGGAGGAGGTCATTGAGGCTGCCAAAGCGGCCCAGGCCCACGCGTTCATCGTGGAACTTCCCCAAGGCTACGACACCATGGTGGGCGAGCGGGGGGTCACCCTCTCGGGCGGGCAGCGGCAAAGGATCGCCATCGCCCGTGCCTTGCTGGTGAAGCCGCGGCTGCTGGTGCTCGACGATAGCACCTCCTCGGTGGACATCGAGACAGAGCTGAAACTGCAGGAAGCGCTGGATGAGCTGATGGCCCAGACGAGTTCGGCCACGCGCATCGTGGTGGCCCAGCGCATCAGCACGGTCCTTCGGGCGGACAAGATCGTGGTCCTCGACCGGGGCCGCATCGCCGCCCTGGGCACCCATGCCGAGCTCTTGGAACAAAGCCCGCTTTACAGGGAAATCTACCAGTCCCAACTAGGGGAGGCCGTCCATGTCTGAGCGCAGTTCTTCACGGGAAGCCTTGCGCCCGGCGATGCCGGGGATGCCCGGGCCGGGCGGACGCGGCTTCGGCCCGGGCCGCATCCCCATCGAAAAGGCCAAGGACGTACGCGCCACCGCCCGTCGGCTCCTCCGCTACCTCGGGCCCTACCGCTGGCACCTTCTGGCCGTGTTCTTCCTGGCGCTTGTGAGCACCGCCCTGGCCCTCTTGGGTCCGTTCCTTATCGGCTTGGTGATCGACCGGGCCATCCGCACGGCGGACCTTGCCGCGCTGGGGCGCCTGCTCGTGCTCCTCTTGGGCACGTATCTGGTGGCGTGGGGCACCCGCTACGCGGAGAACGTGCTCCTGGTGCGGGCCACCCAGCGGGCCATGCGCGACCTAAGGCGCGACCTGTTCAGCCACCTGCAGACCCTGCCCTTGAAGTTTTTCGATGCCCGACCGGTAGGGGAGCTCATGAGCCGCCTCACGAGCGACATGGAGGCCATCAACCGTGTACTCTCCCAGAACCTGCTTCAGCTGTTCACGGGCGCGCTCACGCTTGTGGGGATCCTGGTGATGATGTTTTCCCTCAACCCGTTGTTGGCCTTGGGTTCGCTTTCCGTGTTTCCCCTGATGTTCTTGCTTGTGGGGTTTGTGGGCAAGCGGACAAGGGCTGGCTTCCGCGAGTACCAAAAGAACCTGGGCCAGCTCAACGCCGTCCTTGAGGAAACCTACAGCGGCCAGCGGGTGGTGATCTCCTTTGGCCAGCGGGAGCGCGTGCTGCGCCAATTTGACGAGGCCAACGCCAGGGTACGCGAGGTCGGGATCCGCGCCCAAACCTACGCCCTGCTCGTGCCGCCCATGATGGGCATTTTGTCCAACGCCAACATCGCGGTGGTGGCGGGGTTGGGAGGGTGGCTGACCCTGGGGGGCCGGGCCAGCGTGGGCACCATCGCCACGTTCATCACTTATTCCCGCCAATTCGCCGAGCCTTTGCGTTTTTTGGGCGACCTGTACAACCAAATTCAGGCGGCATTGGCCGGCGCTGAACGCATCTTCGGCGTCATGGACACCCCCGGCGAACCGGAGGATCCCCCCGACGCCGTGGAGCTCAGCACCATCCAAGGGCACGTGGAGCTGCGCCATGTGAACTTCAGCTACGTTCCTGGGGTTCCCGTGCTCAAGGATGTGACCCTGGAAGCCAAGCCCGGGCAGATGATCGCCTTGGTGGGGCCTACCGGCGCGGGCAAGACCACGATCGCCAGTCTATTGGCCCGTTTTTACGAGGTGGAGGACGGGGCCATCTACATTGACGGGATCGACATCCGCAAGATCAAGCGCCGCAGCCTGCGCCGGCAAATCGGCATTGTGCTCCAGCAGACGTTCTTGTTCGCCGACACGGTGATGGAGAACATCCGTTACGGCCGGCCCGAAGCCACCGACGACGAGGTCATCCAAGCCGCCAAACTGGCCAACGCCGACCAGTTCATCCGCCGCCTGCCCCAGGGGTACCAAACCGTGCTCACCGAGCGGGGCGCCAACTTAAGCGAAGGCCAGCGGCAGCTCATCGCCATCGCCCGGGCCATCCTCTCTAACCCGCGCATCCTTATCCTCGACGAGGCGACCAGCAGCGTGGACACCCGCACCGAGTTGGCCATCCAGGAGGGCTTGCGCCAGCTCATGAAAGGCCGCACGAGCTTTGTGATCGCCCACAGGCTTTCCACGATCCGCAATGCCGACCAGGTGTTGGTCATCGACGGAGGCCGCATCGTGGAGCGGGGCCAACACGACGAGCTTTTGGCCCAGCGCGGTTTGTACTGGCGGCTTTACACGGCGCAGTTCCGCCACCTTCTGGCTACCCCACCTGTGCCGAAATAAGTATCCCTTGCGTGCAGTTCTTGGGAGCGCCCTAACCCAGTATGTACCGCAAGGCACCTACAGCCAGGCCAAGCCCCACCACGGCCCATGCCGGCCATCTAGCCTTCCAAACCAATGCGGCACTGACCGCGAAAAGCAGGCCCGTGCCCACGTCCCACGGCACGGTGAGGGCCAGGCGGACGGTGACTGCGAGGATCGCCCCCACCACCGCGGCCGACACCCCGCGCAAGAACTCCTGGACTTCCCGGCGCCTCTGAAGCCGGGGAAGAAGCGGTCCCAAAAACGCGATGATCAAGAACGCGGGAAGGAACACAGTTACGGTGGCCAGGACCGCGCCCGCTGGGCCGGCCAGAAGCCAGCCCAAGAACGTGGCCGAGGAAAGCACGGGCCCGGGCGTCACCTGACCTGCGGCAATGGCGTTGGCCAACTGGCGGGCCGTGAGCCAACCCCGGCCCACCAGCTCGCGCTCCACAAACGCAAACAACATCATCCCGCTTCCGAAGAGAAGCGCCCCCACCTTGAGAAAGAACAGGCTCACGCTTCCAGCTGTAGGACCTGCCCCTCCGATCCAAGCCCCAGCGGCGTGAAGGCCAAGGGGCAGGCGAAGGAAGGCTTGACGCAGTACAGCCAGTGCACCGGCCCCCAACAGGATCCACACCGGATCGACCCCGAGCAGGGCCAGGGCGAAGCCACCAGCGGTCCACAAGGCCCACCACCAGCGGGGAAGAGCTGAACGCCCCAGCCGCACCGCCGCAGCGAGGATGACCACCAGGACCGCAGGGTGTACCCCGTAGCTCAGCACCCGCTCCAACGCGGGAAGTGTTCCATACCGCACGTAGATCCATGCGAGGAGGGCGGAGAGGAGCGCACCCGGGAGGATAAACGCCCATCCGGCCAAGAGAAGGCCGGGCCACCGTGCGCGTAGGTAGCCAATCCAAATGGCCATCTCCGTGGCATTGGGCCCGGGGATGAGGTTCGTGGTGGCCACCATGTCCAAAAACTGCGTGTGGGAGAGCCACTTTCGCCGGTGAACCGTTTCCTCTTCCATAAGGGCGATGTGGGCCACCGGCCCGCCGAACGACACCAGGCCCAGCTTCAGGAAAAGAAGCACGAGCTCTGCCAGGCCGCTCTTCCTAACCGATGCGCGCACTTCTTGCTGCATCGCTCAGAGTGTATGAAGCCGACCGCCTTGCGGCGAACTCGTCGGTGGTAACCTGGAAAAGGCACAGGGATAGGGTGGTTTGCCCCCTGCTTATGTATGCAGGCTATACTTGCGCCGTGGAGATCGTCATTGGCTTGGAGATTCACGTTCAGCTCGCCACACGCACCAAGCTGTTTTGCCCTTGCCGGGCGGACTACTTCGAGGCCCCGCCCAATACGCTCACTTGCCCCGTGTGCTTAGGTTTGCCCGGTGCCCTCCCTGTCCTCAACAAACGGGCTGTGGAACTGGCCTTGCGCATTGCACTGGCCCTGGAAGCCCAGGTCCAAGAGCGGGCCGTGTTCGACCGGAAAAACTACTTCTACCCCGATCTCCCCAAAGGCTACCAGATCACGCACCACGACGAGCCCCTGGCCCGTGGAGGCCGGTTGACCTTCTTCGTGGACGGCGCGGAGCGCACAGTGCGTATCCGCCAGGTGCACCTGGAGGAGGATGCGGGGAAACTGGTGCATGTGGGCGATGGAGCCCTGGTGGACTTCAACCGGTGTGGGGTCCCCTTGGTGGAGATTGTGACCGAGCCTGACTTCCGCTCGCCCAAAGAGGCCCGGTTGTTTTTGCAAGAACTGCGCACCCTGCTTCGCCATTTGCGGGTTTCCTCGGGGGACATGGAGAAAGGGGCCTTGCGGTGCGACGCCAACCTATCGGTGACCATGGACGGCCGGCCCGGCACACGGACGGAGATCAAAAACTTGAACTCGTTCCGCGCGGTGGAACGGGCCTTGGAGGCCGCGGCTGAATTCCACCGCACGCGCCTCCTCGCCGGAGAAGCCGTGGACCAGGTAACGTTCGGTTGGGACGACCACGCCGATCGGCTCGTGGTCCAGCGCAGCAAGGAGCAGGCCCAGGACTACCGTTACTTCCCCGATCCGGACCTTGTCCCGTTGGTGGTGAGTCGGGATTGGCTTGGGCAGGTGAGGGCGGCCATGCCGGAACTCCCCCGCGCGCGGGCCCGGCGGTGGAGCGAAGGCTATGGCCTGGCCCCAGCCGAGGTGGAAGCGCTTTTGCCCGAGCCGGAGCTGGCCGACTACTTCGACCGTGTGGCCCAAGCCTTAGGGGATGGCAAAACAGCTGCCAGCTGGGTGTTGGCCGAACTGCGCCAGTACTGGACGGGCGAAGAACCCCCCGTGCCCGCGGAAGACCTTGTGCTGCTCATCCGCAAAGTGGCCGCCGGTGAAATCTCCCGCACCACGGGCAAGGAGCTCCTGGCCGAGGCTGTGCAGACCAAGAAGTCGCTTCCCCAGCTTCTGGCCCAGCCCGGTCTGGCTCAGGTGGCGGACGAAGAGACTTTGGTACAAGTGGCCCGCGAGGTGCTGGCCGCTCATCCCCAGGCCGTGGCCGATTTCCAAGCGGGAAAAGGGCAGGCCCTGGGCTTCCTCGTGGGACAAGCCATGAAGAAAACCCAGGGCCGCGCCGACGCCAAAAAGCTTGCCGAAATCCTCCGGAAGCTCTTGGCCTCCTAGGGCACGATGATCAGGTTCGCCGGGTCCTCAAGGACGATTTCTGGGACCCCTTGGTAGAGCTTCACCTCGCCGATGGCCCGGACCGTGCGGCCGCGCAGGGCGTTCCAAAACCTCGCCCCCAAGGCGGCCTCAAACCGGCCCACCACGCGGGCAGGGATAAAAAGCGTGAACCGCCCAGGATCGGGATACGCCCGGCCCAGGTTGAGGAACACGTCCCCCCCGGCGCTGGTGCCCACGCTGGCTACCGGCCCTTCCACGCACAGCCGCTCGCCCAAGCGGGTCCGGGCTTGGTCCCACGGCACGGCCACCTCGCAGGCAGTGGCAGGGGTCGTTGAGGGGATGGAATCCATGTAGGCCAGTTGTGTGGCGTACCGCAAACCCAGCGCGTTTCCCACCTTGAAGGCCGCTGTTGTCACCAAGATGAGGTTCACCATGAGCTCACCCTTGGCGTCCAGATACACGTAGGCCTGCAGGTTCCTCTGGGCATCCCAAGGCTCTTTGTCGAGCTCGAGGTAGACCGTTTTGCCCTCAAGCAACAACGTGGCTAGTTGCCGAGCGGTCGCGCTGTCCACCGCTTCCAGACCCAGCAGCCGAACGGGCACTGTGGCCCCAAGGGCCACGCCCGAAGGCGCGGAGCCCGTCACTTGGGTGATTCGCGCTTGGAAGGTCACCCCATCCACCACCTGCGTGACCGACGCCACAATCCCCGGCGGGTCGAACGGGGGAAGGGCCCACGCCGCAAGTCCGGCACCCAACAGCACTGCAACCACAAGGAGTTTGTTCATTGCACCTCCTAAACAAAAGCTTAGCCGATGGTCGTAAAAGCCGCATCGCCGGCTGTTCGGGGGACAAGCGGCTGTCCGTAGGTGCTCTACGCCGAGCAGCGCGGTCTTGCTTTAGGCAGGAAACCGGACAAGCTGCGGCCTAGCTCGAGAAATTTCCACGGCTGGTCGTGCCGTAGGGCTTGGGTGTTGTGGGCGATCCCAGGGTTACAAGCGGTCGATGTCCGGCACCTCCCCGCTTCGCAGGCGCCACAACATCTCCCCCGCGTTGGGAACCACAAGCACTCCCTCGCGGCCTGCCCAGGCCTCGGGCTGGACCGAGGCTGGATTGAGGTGCCCAAGGTTGATACGTCGACAAACCTCCTCGGGAATCGCCGTTGCGAGAACTACGTTGATGCGCGGCCGCTCCACCCCATTCCGGAAGGTCCCGATCCCCTTCACGTGGGTGGAGTGGGCGAGCACCGCCCACGGCACGTGTTTGTACTTCTCCCATTGGGCGAGGAAGAAGTCGCGCACGTGATAGCCCACTTCAAGGAGCCACCTTCCGTGGGTGGGGGAAATCTCGTGGATGTGGGGCCCATAAATGATGAGGGTTCCACCGTCGGCCACCACCGGCTCCAGTTTGTACA
>FWWM01009999.1_pt1 | contig 17145 bp, 8 predicted proteins | sample 2228351 | NCBI WGS metagenome assembly FWWM01 (sample SAMEA103939774, study PRJEB20133) | metagenome | reverse complement strand
TTTCGGTGGTTGACCTTGTTTCCCTGGAAGCACCGGTGCGAGCGCAGTATACCCATAATTTATGATTTTGTCAATCCATTTAGTCAAGAAATCAGAGACCTGAAACACGAACAAAGGTCGTGCAGAACCCACATATGAACACGCAACCATGGTGTTCTTGCGTCGGCGGGACAACGTCTTATACCAACTTTAGATAGATAGTCACGTATTGGGTAGCCACGCAAACCCGGTCACATCCTGGACCACTGCGGGATGCGCGTGCAGATACTGACACCGCTCGACCACGCGCGCTTGCAATGCATCCAAGCTGGAGAAGCACGCATTGGCGACCGCTTCCCGCAGCAACGGCACGACCGGTTCGGCGGGCGACAGCTCCGGCGTGGACGGCGGCAGATGGACGAGGACGATCCCCGGCGGCACGCACAGATCCTTCGCCCGATGCCAGCCCGCATGGTCGAGCAGCAGCACCAGGGTCTTCCGTCCCTCCGGGTCAACCTCCTGCTGGAACGTGCGCAAAGCCAGACTCATCAGCGCACTGTTCACGGTCGGCAGGATGAGAAAGGTGCTGGCGCCGCTCGCGGGATGGACAAAGCAAGACACGTCCAACCACTGATAGCGGGGGTGATGGACGGCGACCGGACGCATGCCGCGCCGGGTCCACACCCGACGCGTCACAGGCTTGAGACCGAGCCGCGCCTCGTCCTGCGCCCACACCGCGACCGCGCGGTCGGGAGAGCGCTGCCGACACTCGGCAACGACCGCCGCGAGGTTTTTTTGAACGCTGCCGGTTCCTCCGGCTCGGCGCTCTTAGCATGCCGCAGCCGCGGACGGCGCAGCGTAAACCCCAGGCGCCGCAGATACGTCCAGGCGGTGACCGCCGCCATCGTCGTTCCGGTGTGCTCCTGCACTCACCGCGCACCCGTGGGAGCGGTCCACACCCCGCCGTCGGGAGGACGGTCCTGGAGGGCCTGGGCAAGCGCCTGGTGCTCCGCCGCGTTCAGGATCGCCCGCGTGGCGCCGCCGGAGTTGAACTGATGGTTGTCGATCAGGCCGCGCGGGCCTTCGGCGTTATACCGACGGATGATCGTGTCCACCCAATGCTGGCTAAAGCCCGTGGCCTGACTCACCGCCCGCGTGCTGGGGCAGTTGGCCTCCATCTGCTGGGCATCCAACCAGATCACCTGCCAGCGGGTCTTCTCCTTGGCATCGGTGCAGCGACGGGAGCGTTGTTCGAGTTCCGCCACACTCAGGTGGGGATAGAGGGGGATCGGTTTTTTTGCCATACCTTATTATACACCTAAAGTTGGTATTATGGCGCTTGCAAAAGCCATCCCGCCGCCGATTCATCTCGAGGGCTTCCCTCGAACCCCCAATCGTGAACAGTTACCTCGGAACACACGGCTGACGACGCAGAGACGCTCCTTGTGAGCATCAGTTGTGATCTGCACCTCGACGGCTGGCGGTAGCACACGGCGCCCTGCCCGGTAGCGACGGCGCAATGCAGCGTCGCGACAAGATAACATGGCGCGGTATCGCGGCGACATGGCGTTGCGGTCATCTTCACGCTGGGGTGGGCGGATAGCGCATCTGGCACAGTCCACGTGCCCCTGTTCATGTGTACACGGAGCACCATGGGCATCCAGGTCGCATCCTTTGACGGGCACGCCCGCCTGCGCAGGCTACAGGGGATTATGTCCTAGAAGACTATCAACCGCCAGCCGGGGTTACGGCGTGTCGTGGCGATTCATGCCTGCACCGGCGCATCAGGGACGTGACGGCGGCGCCGGCGGGCGGGGCGGATTGGGCGGATCGGGCAGGTTGGGGGGACGGGGCGCATCCGGCGGCATAGGCCACCTTTCCGGCTCGTCACCATCATCCGGTTCATCAGGCTCAACCGGAGGCGAGGGAATACCGGTGGGCCAGGGGATGTTCGGCAGCTGGCTCCCGTCTGGAGGACAGGGAACACCTGGCGGCCAGGTCCCATCTGGCGGACAGGGAACACCGGTGGGCCAGGGGATGGCCGACGGCCAGGTCCCATCCGGAGGGCAGGGAACGCCAGTGGGCCAGGTCCCATCCGGAGGGCACCAAACACCGGTGTGCCAGGGACTGTCGTCTGGTTCAGGGGTTTCAGGAGGTCGAATTTCTGGTGGCGCAGCCACTGGAGGGGTAGGGAGATCGACCGGAGGACGTGGTTGCACCGGCGTGGTCTGGGGACGCCTGGTGGAAACCGGTGTGACGATTGGTTCCTCCGGGATCGGGGTCGCAGGCACAGAGGTCTGTTGATCCTCATTCACATCGGGCGCCCTGGTTGGGAGAGGCACAACCACGGTTGCCATCGGCGTCGGAACAATCGGCGTGGCTGTAGCAGCGACGCGCGCGGTTGGGGTGAATGTCGGCGCCGGCAACGGCGCCGGTTCGCCGCGTAGCGGCGCGGCGGACCGCAGATCACGGGTTGTGTGGCGCGCATCTTCGACCATCTGGCGAACGGTTGACGGAGCAACAGTGCGTAAATCGTTCAACTGCCGTTCATAGCGTTCCAGTGTTTCATCGACCCCATCGAACCATTGCACAGGCTCCTGACGCAGAAGCGCCGCAACCATTTCCAGCTCGACGCGATACGCCTCCAGTGCAGTGCGCACATCGGCATCTCGTGCAGCGGATGCCAGCTGGCGCGCTTCGGCGAGCCGCCTGCCGGCAAAATCGAGGCGCAGCAGTGCATCACTGCGATCGGTGAATGATGCTGCCAGCTGCAGCGCTTCGACAGACCGTTTCACGGGGTATAGTGTATCGCCAGGAAGTGACCCATCGGCGGCATACACGGCGCCGCCTCCCAAAAGGATGAGCGCCAGCATCGCCATCACCCAGTAGTGGCTCAACGTGTGGCTGAGCGCGGTCAGGGCGCGATGCTGAATGACGCGACACGCAGCCCGGCTTTTGTCGAGCAAACGGGCTACTTCGCCATGCGGAAGGTCGCGGAAGAAGCGCAGGACGATCACGCGGCGCTGGTCTGGCGGCAATTCCGCAATGGCGCTGGCAATCGTCGCCGATTCTTCGTTGGCGATGACGCGATCAAGCGTGCTCTCCCGACCGTCGTTGAGGGCAGGGTCATCGACAAGCGCACACGCAGGAGGTTGACTGCGGTAATAGTCGATCACCAGGTTGTGCGCAATCTGATAGAGCCAGCTCGAGAAGCGATACCCGCGCTGTTCGTATGCTGGCATCGCTTCCCAGGCTTTCAGAAACACCTGCCCGCAGAGATCTTCGGCTTCCGCCGGTTCACGCACGCGCGCCAGGATGAACCGGTAGATGGCGGCGCTGTACTGCTGGTAGAGCACACCGAAGGACTCAGCATCACCAGCCGCCGCCCGGGCAATCAGTATCTCTTCATCTGGCTCTATCTGATGCATCATACGGATTACCGCACCACGATTGGCAGGACAACTCGCACCATTGCTGCTGGCGCTTCGGCAACACCCATCGGGTCGATGCCTGCCTGGCTGATCGCTGGTTCAGCCGTCAGGGTCGGCGGCTTGCCTGCCGCCAGAGTTGTCGCCATTTCAGCGACCGAACCGCCGCCAGGTGTGATGCTCAGGTTGTACGTGGATCGAGATGCGCCGTAGACCACGAACAGATATATCCCGGCGCGCGGTGTCGTAAAACTGAGCGTGTCGACCGCTGTGCCGTCCAGCGTGCTGGCGCCATCAGGCCATCCCAGGTTGCCAGGATACCAGACGTATAGGTCGGCATCGCCGCTCACCGTTTCAAGCCGGGCTGTGACCTGCTCTCCAGATTTGTAGGCGACCAGATAGGCGTCGATACCGCCGAACGCGACAGTCTCACCGGGCAGGATCAGACTGACGAAATCGAGACTGTTGCGGGTGAGGATTGAGACGTTGCCGGCTTCATCCGCCACCCATACGCCGATGAAGTGGGTTCCTGCCGTGCCGCCGAGTCGCCACTCGCGCGTCGAACGGAACTCTTCCCAAACGCCAGGCGTGATGACCTTCCAGTGTGGCGCCGGTTCGGTGACCAGTTGCCATTCGCGGATGAGCATGCGGCGCACGCCAACATTATCGGTGGCATTGATCCGAAGGGTGACACCTCGCTCCGTCACCACATCCGCGCCCTCAATCGTGAGTTGCGCTGTCGGCGGGCGTATGTCGCGCGGAGGAAGCTCCGGCATCAGTACAACGACCGCGCGCCGCTCCAGAGAGACGTTGCCGCTGATAATGGTTGCTTTGTTCATCACCGGCTTCGGGCGGGCAACGACTCCAGCCGGACGCACCTGATAGGTCAATGGCACAGAACTGCCAGCCGGAACAACAACATCATTCCAGCGCAGCGTGCGATCCGCCGGGGTGTAGTTGCCACCAGACCCGGCGACATATTCCAGATCGACCGGGATTGGATCGACGACATTGACAGTCAGCGATACAGCACTGCTGTTGTGAAGATGGATGGTGTAGGTGACTGTATCGTCAGGACCCAGAACGACCTGCGACGGGTACTTGATCGAACCGGCCAGGTGCGCCGGAACCGGCGGACGAGGCGCGGGCGGGCCTCCTGCCGGCGGCACAAGCATAACCCTGGCGGAACGGGTCAGGGTAGTTCCGCCATAGGTAATCACCGCCGTGTTGATGTAGGGCGTCGCAGTCAGCACATACAGGTTCGACACGACCGTGAACGAGAGCACGGTTGATCCGCCAGCCGGAACATTGACGTCGCTCCACGAAACCGTGCGTGTCGCCGTGTCATAACTGCCTCCGCGCACATAATCCATCCAGAGCGGCAACTGATCGGAAACGCTGGCGACAACCGGATTGCTCCCGCTGTTTCGCAGAGTGATCGTATAGACCAGTTCCTCGCCAGCGGCGACCGCGCCCGGCGACGCAGTCTTGGTCGAGCCAGCGAGCGCATCACCCGGAGGAGGCGTTCCTGGACCGGGGTTCAGAGTCACGAATGTCCAGCGCATGAACCGGTAGTTCTCGCTGGCAATCGCTGCAACAATCGTCACATCCTTACTGGCAGGCACACTGGCTGTCTGGCGCGCGCGCAGCGTCAACGGGACGGAACCGCCGCCGGGCACATTCACCCGTTCCCACGAAATCGCACGATTGGTCGGATCATAGGTGGCGCCTGTCGCTGAGCCGGAGATATACTCCATCTCTGACGGCAAAACAACCGTTACATCAGCGAGTACAGCGCTGCTGGAGTTGCGCAGTGTAACTGTAATGGTCGTTTCTTCACCGGGTGTCAATATCGAACGCGATGATGTGATTGTCGTGCCGTTGAGACCGGGATCGGGGAAGGGCCACGCAAACGCTGGCGTGAGAAACGATGCAAACAGTGGAATGATAATCAGCAACACGACAGAGAGCGATGCCGGGCTGGATCGACGCGGTTGCAACGGAGTTCTGGCGAACAGAGACATCAATTGCCCCCCTTGCATACGAGCGCGCCAGCAAAGACGCGCACAAGTTACCGTTTTCTCCCACGTATAACGAGAAGATGTTCAAAACGTTACAGTCGGCGCCGGCGTTTCGCCCCAATTGTTGTAGCGCACCATACGAACATGCCCTGCTACGGCAAGCGCTGCAACATACGCGGGCATTGGCTTCAGATCGACGATCTGCCAGTGTTTCGCGATGGATGGTTCGGGATCCGGCAGAACGGTGAACGAATCAAGGGAAAGCGCAAGACCTTCCCCGCGCGCTTTGAGATACGCCTCTTTACGCGTCCAGCAGCAGAGAAAGCCCTCGAGCCGATGTTTCGGATCGAGCGCCTCAAGCGCAGCGACTTCATCCGCCGAGAAGAAACACCGCGCCAGCCCCTCCCAGTCGAGATCGGGACGAATCTGCTCGACATCCACCCCGATCTCGCGCCCACCGGCGATCGCACAGAGTGCCAGATCGCCAGAATGGGACAGATTGAACCGGATGGCGGTATCGCCATCGATGACGGGCTTACCGTATGCCAGTGTGCGGATTCGTACTCTGGACGGCATGACGCCCAGGTATTCGCTCAGGATCGATCGCAGCGCCGCATGAGCGACAATGAAGCGATCCTGATCGCGTGGACAGCGAAACCGTAATGCACGCGCACGTTCATCGTCGCTGAGCATGCTCCAAAGCAAGCGCACTACGGCGACCTGCCGATCAAGGCGGATGATCCAGACATGAACGTCGCCTGCGTCAGGAGGACAAAACGCACCCCCCTGAATGGAATCTGGCTTGACACTTAGCAGTTTCACAAATATGCACCCAGTTCGTGCGTGATCATCTGATGCACCAGCTGCTGCGATGTTGTCGGATAAAAATGCCCGCCAGGGAACATATGCAGCCTGAAATCAACACTGGTATGTACACGCCAGGCATCCAGTTCATCAGGCGTCACCGAGTCGTCCTGCCATCCGCCACAGGCGATAATCGGGCATTCGAGCGGTCGATCCGGTTGATAGACATAGGTCTCACAGGCGGTAAAATCGGCGCGCAGGATCGGCAGAAAAATCTGGCGCAACTCCGGATGCGCCAGTACCTCGGTTGATGTGCCGTTGAACGACCGCACCAGCGACCACAGTTCATCGTCGGGAAGCGTATGCGCTGGCGGGTGGCGGGCAGGGAGATGTGCTGCGCGATACGCCGACAGATAGAGGCGCATCGGCATGACTCGCGCCTCGCGGCGCAACCGGCGCGCCAGTTCAAAAGCGAGCAGGGCGCCCATGCTATGACCAAAGAAGACGGTCGGGCGATCGAGAAGGAAAGGAAGCAGCGCTGGCGCCATTGCTGCGATCAGCGACGGGACGGCAGTGCAGAGCGGTTCGAGATAGCGCGTCTCGTGCCCTGGCAATTGCACGGCGCAGACCTCGATCCAGTCAGGCAGCGATGCCGTCCAGCCGGCGAAGGAAGAGGCGCCGGCGCCACTGTGCGGCAGACAGATCAGACGAACCTTTGGGCGATAGCCGGCGCCAAAGCGCACAACCCAGCGTTTACTGTCAGACAGATACTGCATCGGTCTCCTGCGTGAGCGTCTGCGACAGCAACCGGCGCACAGGGGCATTGAAGGCAACAACGACTGCAACGATGACCAACAGCACCCCACATCCAAAAAAAATCGCCGGAATGTTCTGACCGGTCAGGTCAGCGAGGGCGCCGGTCAAACCCGCAGCCAGCGGCGAAATGCTGGCTGCCAGCGTTCCGAGCACTGCGAACACACGGCCGCGCAGGTTGGCAGGGGTGGAAAGTTGCACCACGGTAACCACGATGATCGAAAGCACTCCCCCTGCTGCACCAATGATGGGCGCGCAGGCGAGCACCAGGAACGGCGCGGCATACCCCAGCGCCATATACCCGACAGCCTCGACACCCATGGCGCCGATGGCGAACAGTGCGCGCTTCCAGCCGTTTAGCGGCAACACCCCGGCAATCAATGCGCCAAGCAGACCGCCAAACCCGTATGCCGCCACGAGATACCCATACCAGTCGGGTCCACGCCCGAGAAAGTCTTCGACGTAGAATGGCATCAGCACCAGGATCGGCATCACCAGTGCGCCGCTGACGGCTGATGCGAGCGCCAGCGTGCGCAGACCATCCTGCCGCCAGAGATAGCGAAACCCCTCCATGGTGTCGGTCAGAACGACGCGCCCCTGCTCACGCCACGTCCGGCGCGGCGGCAGGGCGCGCGGCGGTGGCGTGATCAACGCTTCACCACCCGCTGCCAGCAGAAACGAAAACGCATTGATGAGCATCATGAGCGGCGCGCCCAGGATGCCAAGCAGCACCCCCCCCAATCCTTGACCCACAAACGTGGCAATCTTCAGCGCAATTTCCAGGAACGAATTAGCCGCCTGAACACGATGGGTTGGGACAAGGTCAGGAATGATGGCTGTAATCGCCGGCTCGAAGGCGGCGCCAAGGATCGTGAGCAGGAACGCAATGACAAAGAGCCAGATAAGCGTCAGAGTCGTTGCTTCCGGCAACATGAACATCAGCGCCGCCAGCGAGAGAATCGCCAGCCCGCCAATGAGATCGCTCAGTGCAATGATGTTCCGCCGCGAATACTGATCGACGATGGCGCCGCCGAATGGCCCCAACACGACCGACACGATGCCAACGACCATGAGCAGCGAACCGATCACGGTTGCCGAGCCGGTTATATCCTTGAGCCAGAACAGGATCGCAATACTGTACGCCTGCGTCCCGAACTGGCTCACCAGCTGCCCGCTCCAGAGCAGCAGGAAATTTCGGTTCCACAACCGATGCTGCGCGACTATGCGTTGGCGCATCGATATCATCGTCTCACCGTCCCTGCGCTCTGGCACGCTGCAATTCGGTCGTAAGCGCCGTAGTAATGCATGCTTCCAGCCGACGCGCAAGCACATGGACATGCGGAGGGTGCAGCATGCTGATATGGTCGCCAGGAACCTCGAAGACGTCTACGCCGCCAGACGCCAGACGTCCCCATCCCATATCCCCATCGTTCGCGGTCAGCACACGCCCCGCCGATCGATCGAAACGCACAGTCAGATCAGCGGTCAGTCGCTCCAGCGCGCGCTGCAACCGGTTGCCGGTCGCCGGCGGCGTGTCGCCCGGATGCTGGACAGCGGCGCGGATCAGCGTGATACGCCCGGTATACGGCGGCGGCGTGTACCGACGCCATGCCCCGGTATGCGTTCTGAGCAGATCGACGAAGAGCGTGAATTGTTCTGGGGTTACATCGGGCAGAATCCAGCCGATCCGTCTCCCTTCGTCGAACACCAGCCGCACCTGATCGGCATACTCCAGATCGCGCAGTTGCCCGGCGGTGACTGGAACACGCCCGCCAAAGACCGACTCGAGATACGCGGCAGTATCGACAGGCTCATCGCCGGGAACCTCCGGTCCCTGATCGAGCAGCGCCAGCAGCGCCACCCGTTCGCCGCGACGTTCCAGTTCGACAGCGGTCGCATATGCCAGAATGACCCCCAGCGACCAGCCGCCGATCAGGAACGAACCATCGGAATGGACGCTCAGCATGGCATCGGCATAGTAGGACGCCATCGCTTCGATGCTTGTATGCAGCGGCTCTTTACCGTCTATTCCACGCGCCTGAATACCGTAGAATGGTCGCCGAGTCGGCATATGCCTGGCAAGTTCGACATACCAGTGCACACTGCCGCCCGATGGATGGATCCAGAAAAACGGTGGCTGCGCGTCGCCGTTGTGCAAAAGCACGAGAGCAGACGATGCAGCGCCTGACTCACGCCGCAATTCATGCGCCAGTTGCTCGACCGTCGGAAAGCGAAACAGGGTCGCCAGGTCGATCCGCCGCCCCAATCGCCGCTCGATATGGGCAGCGAGACGTACCGCACTGAGCGAATGACCACCGAGTTCGAAGAAATTGTCGTGAATACCGACAGGTTCGGTAGCCAGCACTTCCTGCCAGATGGCGACCAGTTCACGTTCCAGATCGTCGCGCGGCGCAACGACAGCGCGTTGCACCAGCATTGGCGCACTCCGCGCCTGCAACGCCCGTCGGTCGATCTTGCCGTTCGCATTCAGGGGCAGTTCGTCGAGCAGAACGAACGCAGATGGGATCATGTACTCTGGGAGACTTGCGCGTAAAAATGATCGCAATTGAGAAACCAGTGCATCATGCTTGTCGCTGCCAGTCTCCGGCACGAGATATGCCACCAGCCGGACATCCCCAGGAGCCTCTGTGCGCGCAACGACTGCTGCTGCGCACACCGCAGGATGCCCGCACAGCACAGCCTCGACCTCGCCAGGCTCGACGCGATACCCGCGAATCTTGACCTGGTCATCGATCCGGCCGAGGAACTCGAGATTGCCGTCGGGCAACCAGCGCACCAGATCGCCCGTGCGATAGAGACACACCGTTCTATGCACAGCGGCAACGCTCACGGTGTCTGGAACTGGACATCCCTGTTCATCTGCGGGCCACTCCACAAACCGCTCTGCCGTCAATTCTGGACGGTTCAGATAACCCCGCGCCAGATGAATGCCGCCAATGCACAATTCCCCCGGCACGCCAACCGGTACCAGACGGCGGTAGCAGTCGAGAACGAACAGGTGCACATTCGCCAGTGGTCGTCCAATCGGAACAGACCCGGTACCAGGCAATACGCCAGTATCCAGGTAGAAACTCACTTCAACTGTTGCCTCGGTCGGTCCATAGGCATTCACAAACCGGCGCCCCGGTCCCCAGCGATGGGCGACATCGACCGGGCAGCGTTCGCCGCCAGCGACGACGACGCGCAGATCGGGCAGATCATCATCGGGCAGGGCCGCCAGCAGCGATGGCGTGATAATGGTCGTGGTGACACGCTGACGTCGCAGAAACGCGACAAGCGCCACTGGATCGGCGATTATTTCATGTGGTGCGACGACAAGCGTCGCGCCACCGGCGAGCGCCATGGCGATTTCAGCGACCGATCCATCGAAACCGAATGAGAAGAAACGCAGCACCCGGCTCTCGGGCGTGATCGCGCACTCATCCTGCACGACTTCTGTCAGATTCGCCAGTCCACGATGCTCGATCAGCACCCCCTTGGGCTTGCCAGTCGATCCGGAGGTGTAGATCACATACGCCAGATTATCCAGTTCTGCTCCACCTTTAAGGTCGGTGATCGGCTCATCGATCAGGTCATTCCAGGCGTCCGGCAGGGCGATCAGGGGCAGGCGATCGGCAATACTGGCGCGAAGTTGTTCCACACCGCTCGCTTCGCGGTTCTCTGGGGCGCCACTCGCCGATCGGACGATGAGCGCCAGTGTCGGTTGGGCATCATCGATCATGAACAGCAATCGTTCGAGCGGATAGGTTGGATCCAGGGGAAGATAGGCGCCCCCTGCTTTGAACACGGCAAGCACAGCAATGATCTGATCGATTGAACGTTCAGCGCAGATTGCAACAAGGGTTTCAGGTCCGACTCCACGTTTGCGCAGGTAATGCGCCAGACGATTGGCACGCCGGTTCGCTTCGGCATACGTGATCGCTGTATCATCCGTGACCATCGCAATCGCCTCCGCACGCTGGCTGGCCACACGCTCGAAACGGCGATGGAACGGCTCTTGCGGGAATGGTGCATTAGTTGCGCGCCATGCGGCGATTTGCGCATATTCGCCAGCGGTCAGGATCGGAACCGAAGCGAGCGGGCGAAGCGGATCGACAACGAATCCCTGGAGGATGGTTTGCAAATGGGCAGCCATGCGCTGAATTGCGTCATCATCGAAACGATTGGCGTCGTACAGAATGTGCAGCGCCATCTGATCGCCAACGCCGACTGCCAGCGTCAGTGGATAGCTGGTCTGCTCGACTGATCGCACCAGTTCGATGTCCAGCGCGCTGTGTGACCCTTTCAGCGCTTCGGCAACCGGATAGTTTTCAAAGACCAGCAGACTTTCAAAGAGCAGTTCTCCTCGCGGGATCTCGCTCCAGCTCTGAATCTGGAACAGGGGCGTATATTCGAACTGTCGCGCTACAATCTGGCGCGCCTGAATCTCGACAAGCCACGCAATGACCGCTTGATCAGGGTCGATCCGTACACGCACCGGCAAAGTGTTGATAAACAGCCCAGGAATCTCTTCGATGCCTGGCAACTCCGGTGGACGACCTGCAACCGTTGCACCAAACACCACATCATCCTGCCCGCTGTAGAAACCGAGCAACAATGCCCATGCCCCTTGAATAAAGGTATTGAGCGTCAGTCCATGGCGCCGCGCCAGGTCGCTCAACGATGCGGTCGCTTCAGCCGTCCAGCTCACCTGAACCGAACGATATATCGCCTGATCAGAGGCGTCCATGCGTTCGATGCCAAACGGCGTGGGAGCAGCGAATCCTGCCAGGTAAGTGCGCCAGAACCGTTCGGCTGCCAGCAGATCCTGGCGACGCAGCCAGGCGATGTAGGAACGGTACGGTCGCGTCGGTGGCAGGACAGGGCTGCGTCTTTCCACGAATGCGGCATAGCATGCCAGAACTTCGCGCAGTACCAGTGGCGTTGACCAGCCATCGAGCAAGGCGTGGTGGTAGGTCCACACAACATACCATTCGCGATCTGCTGTCTGGAGCAGAGACAGGCGCATGAGTGGCGGATCGATCATCGTAAACCCTTCGAGCCGGTCTGCTTCGCAGTATGCCTCGAGTCCGGCCGGCAGCGTAGCGGAAGGATCGCGGCGCCAGTCGAAATGATGGATCGGCAGGTCCACCGCGCGATGCACAACCTGAGCCGGTTCTTTCAATCCGCCAAACACAAATGCGGTGCGCAGAATTGTGTGACGCTCTACCACACGATTCCATGCGCGCTCGAATGCTGCTGTGTCGAAGTCTCCGCGTATGCGAAAACAGAGTTGCTCGATATACACGCCGGAAGCAGGGGCATAGAGCGTGTGGAATAGCATCCCCTGCTGCATTGGCGACAATGGATAGAGATCTTCGACATTCTGCATACTCATGACGAACTCCTGTGGTAGCGATCCAGCTCGGACATGATGGCCGTCAGATCCTCTTCGCCCCAACCGAACTCAGCGACGTCATCCACTTCGAGTGCACGGACGGGATCATGGCGGCAGGCATGGATCGCGGCGCGCAGTTCTGCGAGAAACATCTGCGTCACCTGTGCAATAGTCGTACCGCTGTGGAGTGCCTGGCTGTAGATCCACTCGAAGTGGAGCCGATCCGCGACAATTCCGCCATCGATCTCGATCAGGTAGAGACGCGGCGCTGCCGGATCGCGATCGGGTCCGCGTTCGTCAGGAGCGTTCACGGGCACGGAGTCGGTGGAGTTTCGGTCCATCCGGCCATAATAGTTGACACTGATCTCGGCAGACGCTCCACCTGCCAGGTGCTCGCGCAGCAAGCCATAGCCAATGCCCTTGCGCGGGCAGGCGCTCATCTGCCGATGTACACGGCGCACCGTGTCGCCGGGAGTCTCTCCCGGTTCACACTCGATACGAAGCGGAGCGATTGTCGTAAACCAGCCGACAGTGCGGCTTACATCGATATCCTCGAAGAGTTCTTCGCGCCCGTGACGTTCGACATCGATCAGGATCGCCGATTCGCCAGTCCATGCACTGAGTGTGCGCGCCAATGCAGCCAGCGCCAGTTCCAACGCCTCGATGCGGGTATGCGCCGCGACTTCGAGCAGTTGTCCAGTTTCTTCTTCGTCGAGTGTCACACTGGCGCGCTGTGCATCAGCCTCGAGGTTCGTTCCTGCTCTATCGAGCGGGATGCGCGCGACTGGCGGACGGGTCACCGTTTTCCAGTAATCGATTTCGGAACGGGTTGTTTCCGAAGCCGCCTCTGCAACCAGCCGTTCAGCCCAGGTTTTGAACGATGTTGTCTTCAATGGCAACCGAATCGGCTGCGCGGCGCGCGCCTGCGCATACGCCGTCTGCAGGTCGTCAAGGATCGCCCCCCACGACACCGCATCGACTACCAGATGATGCACCGCCAGCAGCAGGCGCGCGCCGCGCCCGGACCCCAGATCGAACTGCACCACCCGCAGCACCGGGCCGCGCTCCAGGTGCAGGCTCGCCTGCGCCGCCGCACACTCCCGCGCGATCGTCGCCGCCAGATCCCCTTCATCCACCTGCCCCAGGTCGCGCTGCCACACCGGCACGCCTCCCTCCGGCGGCGCGATGATCTGCCGCCAGCCGTCGTCGGCGCGCACAAACCGCGCCCGCAGCATATCGTGCTGCATCAACAGCGCCTGCACCGCCGCCGTCAGCGTCCCCGGGTCGAGCGCTTCCGGCAACGCCAGCAGCACCGCCTGGTTCCAGTGGTGCGGGTTGGGCCACGGCTGCGCGAAGAACCAGCGCTGGATCGGCGTCAGCGGAACCACGCCGCTCACCACCCCCTGCTCCGCCAGCAACGGCGCCGCGCCGCTCGCCGCCAATTGCGCCAGGTCCGCCAGCGTGCGCGTCTGGAACAGGTCGCGCGCCTTCAGCGAGATGCCCGCCTGACGCGCCCGCGCCACCACCTGAATGCTCAGGATCGAGTCGCCCCCCAGCGCGAAGAAGTTGTCCGTGCGCCCGACGCGCGCCACCCCCAGCACCTCCGCCCAGATCGCCGCCAGTGTTTGCTCGACCGCACCACGCGGCGCAGTATCATCGTCCCCTGCCACCGGCGCTTCGGGGGACGGCAGGCTGCGCACATCCACTTTGCCGCTTGCCAGTCGCGGGAGCGCTTCCAATGCCACATACGCTGCAGGTATCATGTATGCCGGCAGGCGCGCGCTTACAAAGGCATCGAGGTCGGACGGCACACCATCAATACCGACCACATACGCAATCAGACGCATCTGCGTCTCGTGCTGCTGCACAACCACTGCCGCATCACGCACCGCCGGATGCGCCAGCAGCGTCGCCGTAATTTCGCCCGGCTCAATCCGAAAACCGCGCACCTTGACCTGATCATCGAACCGTCCCAGAAACTCCAGATTGCCGTCAGCGCGCCAGCGCACCCGATCGCCGGTGCGGTACGCCCGGCAGCGGATGACCGGCGTATCAGGGCAATCGGTCGTGATAGCAAGATCAACAAATCGCTCAGCGGTCAACGCCGGCCGGTTGAGATAGCCGCGCGCCACACCGGCGCCGGCAATGTACAATTCACCTGCCACCCCGATCGGAACCGGCTGGCGCTGCGGGTCAAGCACGTAGAAGCGGGTATTGGGCATCGGTCGCCCGACAGGCATCACCGGCATCACTTCGTCCGCGCGCTCCGGTTCGTAAAAACTGGCAGAGATGGTTGTTTCGGTTGGTCCGTAACTGTTCAGCCAGCGCGACCCGGCTGGCGCAACGTGGCGCCAGGCGCGATAGGTACGGCTGAGCGCCGCCTCGCCGCCAGGAGTCACCAGCCGAACACAATCTGGCAGACGCGCTCCAAGCGTGGTCAGGTCATCCGTCCACGCCTGCCAGACTGCTGTCGGAATATCAAGGAGCGTGATACCATACCGCTCGATTAGCGTCAGCAACTCTGCTGCCGATGGCAGCGGATCCGGACGCAGCACGATAGTCGCGCCAGCGGTCAGCGCCGGCAGGGTCTCCTCCAGCGCCATATCGAAGACCGGACTGGCGACCTGCAATATCCGGTCAGACGGCTGCAGGTCGAACAACGCTACAATCGCGTGATTGTGGTTGATCAGGTTACGATGCTCGACCACCACCCCTTTCGGTGTTCCTGTTGAACCCGAGGTGTAAATCACATACGCTGCGTTGGTCGGCATCACCATCACATCTGGCGGATCGGAGGGCTGCCGCCGCCACGCCTCCTCCGCATCGAGCGTGATCAGTACAGGCGCAGTTGCTGCCGCAATCGATGCCATGGCTGCCAGAAAGTCATCGGCGAAGGCACGGGTGGTCAACAGCACGCGCGGTTGGGAATCGGCGAGCAGCAGGTGCAGGCGCGTTAGCGGCTGGCGCGGGTCGAGCGGCAGGAACGCACCGCCCGCTTTCAGGACCGCCAGCATGCTGACGAGCCACGCGGGCGACCGTTCGAGCGCCAGTGCCACGATTGTTTCAGGACCGACGCCGTACTGGCGCAGGTAGTGCGCCAGTTGATTGGCGCACCGGTCGAGGTCGGCGTAGGTCAACTGCTCGCGGTCGGTGATCACGGCAATCGCTGCGGGAGTGCGTTGCGCCTGCCTGGCGATACGTTCGTGGACATACTGATCGAGTGGGTAGGGGGTATCGGTCGCATTCCATTCGATCAGCAGACGGTCATATTCCTCGCGTGACAGAAGCAGGAGTCGGTCGATCGACGTATCGGGGCTGGCGACCGCCCCTTCGAGGAGCGTCTGGAAGTGGCGCGCCATGCGCTCAATCGTCGCCTCATCGAACAGGTCGGTGTTGTACTCGAACGCGATCGTCAGATCGGCGCCCTGCTCAGCTGCCACGAGCGTGAGGTCGAAATGCGATGTGGCACCGACATACTCAATCGGCGACAGGGTCAGGTCGGGGAGATCGATGGCAGGCATGCGCGCATTTTGCATCACCATCATCACCTGAAAGATCGGCGTGTGACTCATGGAGCGCTCCGGTTGCAGCGCATCCACCACCATCTCGAACGGCACATCCTGATGGGCATAAGCGTCGAGTGCTGTGGCGCGCACCTGCTGCAGCGCTTCCCTGAAGGACGGATGCCCGGTCAGGTTCATGCGGAGCGCCAAGGTGTTCACAAAGAAGCCGATGACCCCTTCCACCTCGGCATGACTGCGCCCCGCCACCGGCACGCCGATCACAAATTCGTCGTGCCCGCTGTAGCGCCGCAGCAAGGTTCCAAACGCCGTCAGGAGGATCATAAAGAGGGTCGCGCCCTCGCGCTGCGCCAGCGCACGTACATCGTGATTGAGCGCTGGCGACAATGTGATGATGATGTGAGCGCCGTTATACGTCTGTACCGCCGGACGCGGGCGATCGACCGGCAGGTCGAGCAACGGCGGCAGACCGCTGAGATGGTTGCGCCAGTATGCCAGGCGCTGCTCCAGCGCCTCGCCTTGCAGCCATTCGCGCTGCCAGACGGCATAGTCGGCATACTGGACAGGCAAATCGGGTAGCGCTGGCATCTGCCCGACACTCAGCGCTGTGTACGCAGCGGTCATCTCGTGCACCAGAATACCGCTCGACCAGGCATCACCAATGATGTGGTGCATGACCAGCGTCAGGACGTGTTCCGTCTCGGTCAGGCGAATGACCGTTGCCCGCAGGAGAGGCGCATCGTCCAGCCGGAAAGGATGCTGCGCTTCGTCACGCACCAGTCGAAACGCTTCGATCTCGCGTTCATCGACGGGCAGCGCGCTCAAATCGTGCATTCGAACGCGAATGGGGTGAGTGTCGATCCGCTCTGGCGGTTCGATCACCAGCGCCGGCTGCCCATCACTGGTGACGATCCGCATGCGCAGCGCTTCCTGGCGGCGCGCCACCACATTCAACGCCTGTTCCAGCGCCTCCAGGTCGAGCCGTCCACGCAGTCGCACCACCTCCGGGATATTGTAGAACGCGCTCTCCGGCTCCAGCTGGTCGAGAAACCACAGCCGCTGCTGCGCGAACGAGAGCGGGAAGCGGCGTCCATCGCGCGGGAGCGGACGGATCGGTGGCGCAGGCGGATGGCGGTCGACGCGCCGTGTCTGCTCGACACGCTGCGCCAGATCTGCCAGGC
>FWWM01009996.1_pt1 | contig 17148 bp, 15 predicted proteins | sample 2228351 | NCBI WGS metagenome assembly FWWM01 (sample SAMEA103939774, study PRJEB20133) | metagenome | reverse complement strand
AGCCCCCAACGGCTTCTCCCAGAGCCATTGTCAGTACCTGAGAAAAGTCGCTCAAAAGGGGCGTCCCCGCCCCGTCCGGGTGGCGGGGACGCCACCCGAGAGCAGGAATTTCTCAACCACTGATTGTCAAAGGCTGCCAAACAACAAAGCCTAATCCCCAATCTCCATCTCTACTCTCCCACCGCCTCCGGTCGCAGCGTGAGAATCTCCCGCAACTCGTCCGTCGAAAGCTCCGTCAACCAGCTCTCGTCGGCTGTCACAATGCTGGCGGCCAGGGCCTTCTTGCTCTCAATCAGCGCATCAATGTTCTCCTCCAGGGTGCCGATGCACAGGAACTTGTGCACCTGGACGTCCCGCGTCTGGCCGATGCGGAAGGCGCGGTCGGTGGCCTGATCCTCCACCGCCGGGTTCCACCAGCGGTCGAAGTGGAACACGTGATTGGCGCCGGTCAGGTTGAGGCCCAACCCTCCCGCCTTCAGCGAGAGGACGAAAAAGGGCGGTCCGCGCCCATCGTCCTGGAAGCGCTGGATCATGCGCTCTCGCTGCTTGCGCGGTGTCCCGCCGTGGAGGAAGAGCACCTCCCGGCCAAAAGTCTCCTGCAGGTAAGCCTTCAGCATCTCGCCCATGGTGGCGAACTGGGTGAAGATCAGGGCGCGGTCACCCACGGCCAGTGCCTCTTCCAGCATCTCGGTCAGCCGGGCCAGCTTGCCGCTGCGCCCGGCCAGCTCCGAGCGGTCACCCAGGAACTGGGCCGGGTGATTGCAGATTTGCTTCAGCTTCATCAGGGTGCTCAGCACCAGCCCCTTGCGCTGGATGCCCTCGCTCTCCTCGATCTGCCTCAGGGAGTCCTGCACTATTGCCTCGTACAGGGTGGCCTGCTCCGGCGTCAGGTTACAGAAGACCTTCATCTCCAGCTTCTCGGGCAGGTCCTGGATGATGGTGGGGTCGGTCTTGACCCGCCGCAGGATGAAGGGGCCGACCAGCCGTTGCAGCCGTCGGGTGGCCTTCGGGTCATGATAGCGCTCGATGGGCAGGGCGAACTGCTTGCAGAAACGCTGCTGAGGGCCCAGGAAGCCAGGGTTGAGGAAGTGCATGATGGACCACAACTCGAAGAGGCGGTTCTCCACGGGCGTGCCGGTCAGGGCCAGGCGGAAGTCGGCCGAGAGCCGGCGCACCGCCTGGGTCTGCTTGGCCGAGGGGTTCTTGATGTTCTGCGCTTCGTCCAGGACGACGACACCCCAATGCACCTGGGCCAGCAGGTCGGCGTCACGCCGGGCCAGGCCGTAGCTGGTGATGACCACGTCGTGCTCCTTGGCCTGCTCCAGAAACTCCTCGCCGGTCGCCCGGCCCGGGCCGTGGTGCAGCAGCGTGTGCAGTTTGGGGGCAAAGCGCTGGATCTCCCGCTGCCAGTTGCCGGCCACCGATGTGGGGCAGACGACCAGGGCCGGCGGCCCCCGCTCGGCTCGCTCGCGGTCGTAGAGGAAGAGGGCGATGCTCTGGATCGTCTTGCCCAGGCCCATGTCGTCGGCCAGACAGGCCCCCAGCCCCCAGCGGCGCATGAAGGCCAGCCAGGAGAAGCCTCGCCGCTGGTAGGGGCGTAGTTGGCCGGCCAATCCGGCCGGCTGGGGTAGCTCCTCTGGCCGCTCGCCCTCCTTCAGTCGCTTCAACAGTGCGCCCAGCCACCCGGTGACCTCCACTCCCTCCACCGGCAGGCCCTCCACCTGGCCCTCCTCGCTGAGGCCCCAGAGGATAGCCTCCAGCACGCTCATCTGCGCCTCGGCCTGGCGCTTCTCCCAGAAGCGGATAGCGGCTTCGATCTCCTCCGGGTTCAGGGCCACCCATTGGCCGCGGATCTGCACCAGGGGCATCTTGAGGCGCACCAGGGCCTCGAACTCCTCGCGGGTCAGCGCCTGGCCACCCAGCACCAATTCCCACTCATAGTTGACCAGGTTTTGCAGGCTGAGGAGGCCGGTTGTCGTGCTGGGTGGGGCCTCGGGGCTTTTCACTCGCAATCGGGCGCCGAGACGCGCGCCGGGTTTGTTCCACCAGGGCGGGACCAGCAGCCCGAAGCCACTGTGGCTCAGGAGAGGCGCTGCCTCCCGCAGGAAGGTGTAGGCTTCTTCGGTAGTCAGCCGGGCGGCGGTGGGTCGCCGCTCCCGCAGGCTGCGCTCCAGGGGCGGGAACACCCGCGAGGCGAAACCCAAAGCGGTGAGCAGACGCTCCTGGGGCTCCTCGAAGCGGCGGCTCAGGTAGGTGAGGGTTTTTGCCCCGCGCCTTCCACACGGTCTTGGCCGGCACCAGCAGGCTGGGGTCGTCGCTGGCCTGCAGGAGGAACTCAAGGGGCCAGGGTTCCTCAGGGGTGTCAGGCACGTTCAGGCTTAGGCACACGCGGAAGTTGGCGTCGCCGGCCACGTGCAACTGGCGCACCCACGCCTTGTGGGCCTTGACCAGGGTGCTGAGGGTGAAGTATGGGCCTTCGACGGTGGGATCGACGGCGAAGAGGGCGTTGAGCCAGGCCACAGCCACATCCTCACCGCGCAGGGGCTGCCAGGCCGGACTGTGCCACTCACGCACCGCCGCGTCCACCACGGTGGCCAGGAAGTCCTCCAGCAGCCGGTGGGCCGGAGCCGGCTCTGGTTCGCCTTTGACCTGCGGCGGGAGCAGGGCTCGAGCCGCCGGGGGCATGGCACCCAGCAGCTGGGCCAGCCGGCTGGTGTCCTCGGGCCGGTCGAAGACCGGGCGCCAGCGGGCATAAAAGGTCTCCGCGTCCACCTGTTCGATGGCGGGGATGTAGCGCTGGCCGGCCAGCAGCTCCAGGGCTAAGCGGGCCACGGTGCTCCAGAAGACCAGATCATCACCCAGGGCCAACTGTGGGGGCAGTTCCTCCAGCGCAGGCAGTACAGTCAACACCGCCAGAGCATCTGTAGCACCCAGCGCCAGCCCCTGCAGCTTGAAGCGACGCAAGCCGGTGGGCATGGCGTCCGCCAGCTCCTCCCAGTCGTGGACCAGGCGTGGGGAGGGGAGGGGCAAAGCCCCGGCGGCCGGTAGCAGCGCGTCGAAGCAGGCCATGGCCAATCCATCGGGGAGAGAAACCAGGGGGCGCAGGGCCTCACGCATCCTCTCAGGCTGCGCGGCGAAGGGGTGGGGGAGCACCTGGGACGGCCGTCCCCGGGGCTTGCGGGGCTTCTCTCCAGAGGTCTCGGCCCACAGGACAAAGTGGCCGGACTCCCCGAGTTGTGTGGGCAACAACCAGCTACCATGCAGGACCAACATCAGCGCACATCCTCTGCACCAAAGCGGATTCGTGGAGAATTATACTACCATGCCAGGTACGATGCAAACAGACACAGAGGGACTTGACACCCCCAGTTTTGTGCTATACTATAATCGGCGAGAGCAGCAGGCAGCACCGCGAGGGCAAGTCGGGGTCTTGCCCCCGGGCGTATGGGCATGTAAGGGAGGTTCAGAGTCATGAAGAGGATCTTAGGTTTCTTCACCAGCCTGGCGGACAACGTGATTGTTCTGGGGCTGGCCCTCGGTGTGGGAATAGTTTTGGCAGCCGCTTTGGCAGGTGCAAACGCAATGCTTAAATCGCCTGCACTTCAAGCCCCTGCATCCCAAGCGTCACCTCACGTGAGCGTGGCTCCCAGGAGTCTGCACGTGAACGTGGGTGACACGTTCTCCATCTATGTTCTCATAGATAACGCCACACACCTTGGAGCATACGAGTTCAAGCTTCGCTACAACCCCTCTATCGTGCAAATCCTGGATATGTCAGCCGGTGAATTCCTCGCAAGCAGAGGAGACCAGGTATACTCGGTTGACCCTCGCATCAACAGTGAGCTTGGCGAATTGGCCTTCGCTTCCCTCATTCTGGGCATTGGCCAGAATCCCGACGCCGGTGCCCAGGGCTCAGGCAAATTGGCCACTGTGAACATGAAGGCCGTAGGTGAAGGCAGGACCACGTTGGATCTTCAGGGGATTCATCTGATAGATTCCAGTCAGAGAGAACAAGTCCCCGCTTCGATTGCGGGAGGCGTTGTGGTTGTAGGTTTACCCGGGTCACCTGTGGCAACGGCTGTTCCCCCCACCCCGTATGCGATTCCTACGCTTACGCCAAGAGTAAGTCAGTTGATCTCGACAGATCCAAGGGAAACCCAACTTACCACTGAGGGATTCGCTGGCTCGCCAGTTTGGTCTCCTGATGGCAGCCAGATTGCTTTCGTGAAACGAGCTGTGGATCAGCCAGTGCCAGATCTGTGGGTGATGAATGCCGATGGTAGTGGACAACAGAAGCTTGCAGATAACAGCTATTGGCCCACTTGGTCAGCTGATGGGCAAATGCTTATCTATACATCTAAGATAGGCCAAGGGATAGAGCAACGACGGGGGGAAGTACGGGTTGTCAGCGTCAATGGCACGGTTCGCAGAAAGCTCGCCGATGGCGACTTCAATCGTGCACGATGGTTACCAGGTGCAAGAGTAACCTTTCTCCAAAATGGACGCCTCTACTCCATAGACATTGAAGGTCGGGGACAGCTATCCATAAACGCCTACTATTTCTCAGGTCAATTTCATGAGACTTCCTTCCTACCTTCGCCTAATGGGGCAAGACTCGCTTATCATAGTCAAAACGAATTGTGGATAGCAAATGCAGACGGAACGCAAATGGTTAAGATCTCTAATGAATTTGATGGTGCCCCGGAAAACCTGGCGTGGTCCTCAGATGGCGCAAAACTCGCCTTTGTCAAGACACCTACAGGGGTTTCGCCGGAGCTCTGGGTTGTTAATGCTGATGGCACAGGAGCCATGGCGTTGGCTAAGGGAGAGGGAGAGCACTTTGAATTCCCTACTTGGTCACCAGACGGTAGAACTGTCGCCTTCATTCGTCGTCCGACCGGCTCTAGCACAGCAGAGCTGTCGGAGATCTACTTAGCGAGTGCTGACGGGTCGGGATTGCGGCGTGTGACGAACAACAAGCTGAACGAGGGATTTCTGGCGTGGTCCCCCGATGGATCCAAGATCGCCTTCACGCGATTGGAGATGGGCGCGGTGGAAGCCTTAAGTCAAACGATTTGGGTGATCACGGTACGTTAGCTGTTGTCAAAGCAGCGACACTGGGCGGTCATTCCTTGTAGTTTTTTTGCCTGGGGGAAGAACATGAAATCACAATTGCCATTGAACCCACTCTGGCACTTCTTTCTCGGAATTTCTATCATTTGCGCGGTGATCGCCGGCTTGGTGGCAGATGTTCATGCGCAAACAGGCTCTCGAATCCCTATTCTCGATCACGTACAGGGCCAGGTGCTCGTTGACGTATATGATAACCCAGCTAACAATAACTTGATAGCTGACAATATCCCTCTTGAACTTTACTCCAAGAGAGTGTTACCTAATGAGTGGTGTTCGACCTGGCATCCTCAATCCTTGAGAAGCGGAGCGGTAGCGGTCAGAACCTATGCCTTGTATAGAGTACACCGGCAAATAAGGCTCTACGATGAGGGGTACGGCCAGGACTATGAAGAAACATGTTATGAGGGTGGTCGCGCCATCCCTTGCGAGAATGTTGCATCCACCAGGGACGCTGTCAATGCGACACAAGGCCGGTACATGGCTACGGCCTACAATGTTTGTGTTGATGACGATGCTCCAATCGACGCTCGACATCAGCAGGAGACTGGCAATCCGACAGCCGATTGGACAGAGCAGGGCTGGCCATACTACCCTTATCTCGTAGGTGTCGAAGATGAACATACACAGCAAGCCACTCAATACCCCGGAGTGTGCCAATTGATGCAACCGAAAGAGATTGGGATTACTTGGATATCCTGGGCCATTACTATTCGGGCTTCGCGTATCGGCTGATCGGAGGGTATGCCAGGGGATGCATCGAAGGGGATGTTCAGAATTGCGATTGCGTGGTGAACATCTTCGATCTGACAGCCATTGGTGGCAGATATGATATGACCAGCCAGGATCCTGGCTGGGATCCTCACTATAACATTGCTCACCAGCCTGAGCATTCCGCTTGCAGGATTGACTTGTTTGACTTGGTGAGGGTATCGGGCCACTATGATGAGACTTGCCAGTCCTAACTATCAGGACGAACAAGAGCCAGCAAAGAAGTCAGCGGAATCTCGGTGACTTCTTTGCTGTTTGCGGCAGGGAGTCAGGGAAGTAACACCTTCCCCAGCACACGCACCCAGCCAAAGAGAAAATTGCTCCCCTTATCCAAGACAACATTTGCCCCGTTACTCCCTTCCGGTGAGGGCTTTGACTAGCTCCGGCACCAGCATGGCCTCAGGCACAGCGCCCTCCACGTGGATGGTCTCGTTGATCACCGTGCGGGGCACCCCCATGACGTTGTACTTGTGGGCCAGGTGAGGGAACTCGATGGCCTCCACCATGTCCGCTCGAATCAAATCGCTCTCCGTTACTCCCGGGGCACGCCCGGGTCCAGGTCTCATCAGGAGCAACGCCATATGGCGTCGGTGGTGTAGCCGCATGAGTAGCACACCAGCGCGCCATCCGGCTTCAAGCTGGCATCTGTGGCCCCACAGTTGGGACACCGGGTCATGTTGGAGGCCGGGGAGCCGGTTGCCGGCTGCACCTGCGTGGCCAAGTGACCAGCAGCGCCATGTGGCTCCTCCATTTCCCTCACCGTTCATTCCTCCGGCGCTTTGACGCGTTTCCCGCCACAATCTTACCACATGGCCTCTGAACCGTCAATTGGCAAGCCCGGACGAACCAGGCATTGTCAGTGGGCTGTCATTCTGAGCGGCGGTCTCCTTGGAGAGGACGGGGGAGACTCCCCTTCGGCCTGGCCCTCGGGCTGAGCCCCGCGCCGAGAGCTCGGGCGAGGTGGCGGCCTCGGCCGAACGCCTTAGGACGACTCGCTCCCCTTGGAATGACGGCATGATAAGTAGTGAGAACGGAGCTCCTTGTTTCTAGCAGCTCGTTGACCAGGTCACATGTCCGTGGTAAAATCGCTGGCGATCCTTTGGGACGGGTCGTGGTGAGAAGCCTCTGGAGGGCGGGGATGAGTTCTCGCGAGCGCCCGGTAGACGCTTTCACAGCACGCTTTGGGGCTCCGCAGCCACGGGTCTTTCGCGCCCCCGGCCGGGTCAACCTCATCGGCGAGCACACCGACTACAACGATGGCTTCGTGTTGCCCATGGCCGTCGAGCGCGCCGTCTGGATCGCGGCCCGGCCCCGTCCAGACCGCCATGCCCGCCTTTACGCCCTGGACTTTAACCAGGATGACTCCTTCTCGCTGGACAGCATCGAGCGCTCCGATGATGCGCCGTGGAGCAACTACGTGCGCGGGGTGGTGTGGGCGCTGGAGGAAGCCGGGTATCGTCTGCGAGGGGTGGACGCCATCATCACCGGCGACGTCCCCATCGGGGCGGGGCTCAGCTCCTCGGCAGCCCTCGAAGTAGCCGGTGCGCTAGCGTTGACCACCCTGGGCGAAGCCGAGGTGGACCGGGTGCGCCTGGCCCTGCTGTGCCAACGGGCGGAGAACGAGTTCGTGGGCATGCGCTGCGGCATTATGGACCAGTTCGTATCCGCGCTGGGCCGGCGAGGGCACGCCCTGTTGATTGACTGCCGCAGCCTGGAGCACAGGTTGGTCCCGATCCCGGCCGGCGTGGAGGTGGTCATAGCCGATACGGGCAAGCGGCGGGGTCTGGTGAACTCGGAGTACAACCTGCGCCGGGCCCAGTGCGAGGAGGGTGTCCGGTTGTTGCAGCAGGTCATGCCAGGGGTCCGTGCGTTGCGCGACGTATCGCCGGCTGACCTGGCGCGCTTCGCCGACCGGCTACCGCCCCCCGTGCGCCAGCGCTGCCAGCACGTGGTGGACGAGAACGCCCGCGTGCTGAAGGCGGTGGCGGCGCTGGAGGCTGGCGACGTGCTCGCCTTTGGCGCCCTCATGAACGCCTCCCACAAAAGCCTGCGGGACCTGTACCAAGTGAGCTGTGAGGAACTGGACGCCATGGTGGAGGTGGCCCAGGGGCTGAAGGGCTGCCTGGGGGCGCGGATGACCGGCGCCGGCTTCGGCGGTTGCACCGTGAACCTGGTGTGGTCCCACAGCGTGGATGAGTTCTGCCGCCGGCTGGCAGAGGGGTATCAGCGGCGGACCGGGCTGAGGCCGGCTATCTACGTCTCACGCCCGGCTGACGGCGCCGGCGAGGTCACCGCCGGCACGGCCGGTAGTTCTTCCCCAGGATAACCCGCACGTCGGCCGTGGTGGTGGGGTCGCGGAAGATGGTGATGTGCTGCGGGTCCACGCCTAACGCCTGGGCGAGGCGCCCGGCCGTGGCCACCTTCTCCGGGTTCACCAGGATGATGGCCGTGGCGCGATGGTCTTGCCGATCGGCCGGGCCGCCGGCGACGGCGTCAAACCCCCGGTGCACCAGGTCGGCCACGGCCAGTTCCGTCAGGGTCTCCTCCTCGGTCCCGTTCAGCACCTCGATGGTAGCCTCTTCGGGCTCCTCCTCCGCCGTGGTGTCGGGCGGATGGAGGAAATCCTGGCGGACCTTTTGGAACTTCTCCTTGTTGAGCATCAGCACCTGGGCGCCGCCCGGCCCCAGCCAACTGCGCACCGCCGGGTAGCTCAGCATCCTCGCCCGCAGATGCTCAGGACGCAATCGCGCCCCGAAGTAGGCCAGGGTGATCACCTCGACCAGGCTAAGGTCCGTCTTCACGGTCTCGGTGATGGCCTTCCACAGGTGCGGGATGTTGGGCAGCAGGTTCAGGCTCAGCACCTTCTCGAAGATGGCCCGCAGCACCTTCTGCTGCCGCCGGGCGCGGTCGAGGTCACTGGTGGTGTAGCGCGATTGGACGTACTTCAGCGCTGTCTTCCCATCCATGTGCTGCACGCCGGGCTCGATCTCGAAGCCGGTCACAGGGTCCCTGATAGGGCAATCCACGTCCACCCTGATCCCACCCAGCGTGTCTATGATCGAGATGAAGCCCTTGAAGTCCACCCGGGCGTAGCGATGCACTTCGATCCCCAGGTTGTGCTTGATGGTCTGCTTGAGCAGTTCGGGCCCGCCTCCCTCCAGCTTCTTGTACTGGCCCCAGAAGTCGGCAGTGTTGATCCGTCCGTAGCCCACCCCGGGCATGTACACCCACAGGTCGCGGGGGATGGACAGGAGGCTGACGGTGCGGTTCCAGCGATCAATGGAAACTAGCAAGATGGTGTCCGTACGCCATGGTTGTCCCGGCTTGCGCAGGTCCACACCCAGGAGGACCACGTTCACCACGTCGGGAGGTAAATCGGCGGCGAAGAGAGGCGTTGGTGTGGGCGTGCCGGGTCCAGGCACCACCACGACGGGCGTGCCCTCCGGCGTGGGGGTGAACGGCGGGCGAGTGCTGGTGGGTTCCTGGGTGACCCGCACGATGGGCGTGGGCAGAGGCGAGGTGGCCGGGGTCGAACTGGCCGTGGCCGTCGCCTGCGGTGGGTTGCCGGATGGCGCCAGGCCTTGGCGGTAGGGAGACCAGCCGCCGTACCGCCACAGCGCCAGACCACCGGCCACCACCATCAGGCCGACGATCACCAGGGCAGCGATGAACAGGCGGGGGCGTTTCACGTCAGCACTATGGCTCCACGACGATGATCTGATCGCGCTCAGGGCCGACGGACACGTAGCGGATGGGGGCTCCGGCCAGCTCCTCGATGCGCCGCAAGTATGCCTGTGCCGTGGACGGCAGGTCCTCCCACCGCCGGACCTCCCGGGTGGAGGTCTGCCAACCTGGCCAGCTCTCGTAGACGGGAGTCACTTCCTCCAGCACGGGGGTGTCTGGCACCCGCTCGATGACCTGGCCATCTGGGAGCCGGTAGCCGATGCACAGTTTGATCTCCGCTAGCCCGTCCAGCACATCCAGCTTGGTCACCGCGATGCCCGTGAACCCTTGCAACCAGGCGGCGTGGCGGATGGCGACGCCGTCGAACCAGCCACAGCGCCGAGGGCGCCCGGTGGTGGCTCCGTACTCGCCACCCACGTCCCGCAGGCGTTGCCCGATCTCGTCGTGCAGCTCCACCGGGAAGGGACCGGCGCCCACGCAGGTGGAGTAGGCCTTGACCACGCCGATCACCTGGGTGATGGCGCTGGGCGGCAGCCCCGCCCCGACGACCCCGAAGCCGGCCAGAGGGTTGGACGATGTGACGTAGGGATAGATGCCCCAGTCCAGATCGCGCATGACCCCCAGTTGACCCTCTAACAGCACCTCCTGGCCGGACCGGATGGCCTCTTGGATCATGGGCAGGGTGTCCACGATGCGCGGCCCCAGCTTGGCACCCCACTCCAGGCACTGGTCCAGCAGCTCTTCCAGGTCTAGTGGCTGTTCACCGAAGTATTCCAGGGTGCGGTTGACCTGGGGCAGGGCCAGAGAGAGGCGCGCCCGCAGCCAACCCGGTCGGAGCAGGTCGCCCATGCGCACGCCGGAGCGGGCGGCCTTGTGGCTGTAGACCGGACCAATGCCCCGGCGGGTGGTGCCGATCTTGGAGTCGCCCCGGGCGCGCTCCTCCAGGCCGTCCAGGAGGCGGTGGTACGGGAGGATGACGTGCGCCCGCTCCGAGAGCCACAGGTTGGAGGTGTCCACCCCGGCGGCTTGAAGCTCGTCCAACTCCTCCAGCAGGGTGGCTGGATTGACCACCACGCCGGTGCCCACGATGCACCGGGTGCGGGGGTTGAAGATGCCCGAAGGGACCAGGTGCAGCCGGAAGGTGCCGTACTCGCTCACTACGGTGTGGCCGGCGTTGTCCCCTCCCTGGAAGCGGATCACCACATCCGCCCGCTGGGCCAGGTAGTCCACGATGCGCCCCTTGCCCTCGTCACCCCATTGGGCTCCCACAACAGCGGTAACACCCACTTCCTTCACCCCACTTTCACACGAAGATAGACTTCGGAAGCTCAGCCAGATGATCAGCCTGGCTGAACAGCCCAAGCGCGCTAGAAGCGCGCTGCGCATTGCGGGGAGGACGCTTCAGCGTCCTTTGGCTGTTCAGTCTGGTCGCCCGGCTGAGCAGTTACTTTCCCACGCAGAAGTTGGCAAAGATGGTCTCCAAAAGCTCCTCGCTAGCCGTCTCGCCGGTGATCTCGCCCAGGGCGTGGACCGCCGTGGTCACGTGGATGGATACCAAGTCGGCCGGCTGACCCTCGGCATGGGCCTGGCCGGCGGCGCGGACAGCGTCCAGGGCCCGGGCCAGGACCGCCTTGTGCCGGGGATTGGTCACCAGGGGCGCGTCCGAGGTGACCACCTGGCCGGCAAGCACCAACTGCGTCATCTTCGCCTCCAGTTCAGCCAGCCCCTGCCCGCTCAGCGCCGAGACCTCGACGCGCGGCGCGTCCGGCAGCAGCGTGTCACCCAGGGTGGCCAGGGGCAGGTCTCGCTTGTTGACCACCAGGATGGCCGGGCGCTCCCCGATGAGCGCGGCGATCTGCCGGTCGGCGTCGGTGAGGGGCTGGCTGCCATCCACCACCAGCAGGGCCAGATCGGCGTGAGCCAGCGCCTGCCGGCTGCGCTCCACGCCCAGGCGCTCCACTAGGTCCTCCGTCTCGGTGATGCCGGCCGTGTCCACCAGGACGAAGGCGATGCCCCCCAGGTTGACGCTCTCCTCCACGGTGTCCCGGGTGGTGCCCGGGATGGGGGTGACGATGGCCCGCTCTGAGCGCAGCAGGGCATTGAGCAGGCTGGACTTGCCGACGTTGGGCCGGCCGACAATGGCCGTGCGCACTCCCTGGCGCAGGATGATGCCCTCGTCGGCGCGTGCCAGCAGCGCCTCCAGTTGTGCGGCAGCCTGATCCAGCACGGGCGTCAGGTCGCGAGGCGGGATTTCGTCCTCGGTGAAGTCTATGCTGGCCTCCAGGTAAGCCAGGGCGTCCAGCAAGGCTTGACGAACCCGGCGTACCTCCCCAGACAGCCGGCCCTCAAGCTGGCCTACGGCTGCCCGCAGCCCGGCCTCGGTCCGCGCCCGTACGATGTCCAGGACCGCCTCCGCCTGGGCTAGGTCAATGCGCCCATGGAGGAAGGCCCGCAGGGTGAACTCGCCCGGCTCGGCCAGCCTCGCCCCCTGGCGCAGGACCAGCTCCAGGATGCGTCGTAAAGGCACCGGCCCACCGTGGGCCTGAATCTCCACCACATCTTCGCGGGTGTAGGTGTGGGGGGCCGGCATGTAGACGGCCAGCACTTCGTCCACCGGGCCGCCGTCGTCCGGGTCCACCACCCGGCCGTAGGTGAGGTGGCGAGGACGAAGGTCGGTGAGCGCCCCCCGGCGGCCGGGACGGAACACGCGCGCCAGGATGCTCCGGGCGTCCGGCCCGCTCAGGCGGACAATGCCAATGCCTCCTTCGCCCAGAGGCGTGGAGATAGCCGCGATCGTGTCATCCAGGCTCAGCATGACTCAATTGTACCAGCAAGTCCCGGAGAACGCAACAGCAGCAAAGCAGTTGCAAGCTCCCCGTGGCGCCGTTGGTCCCATGACTTCGCGAAAGCCTTCTTGCACTCTTCTCCTACAGGCTGTTATAATTTATTTGTCAGGGGCTGGAGGATGGCTTTCCGAGAGTAGAGGATACAATGGCACAACTTACGCTTATTTCCACACGTGAGCAACCGCTGAAACCATTAGTTGAAGCTGCCTTGGCAAACGAATTGCGCTTGCTCGAAGCAGCTATCCGACGCACGGAGCAGCGTCTACGCGAATTCGAGGCGCAATATGGATTGTCCACCGATGAGGTCATTCGCAGATTCGAGAACGACGAGCTCGAAGAGACGCTAGAGTTTGCTGAATGGATCGGCGAATATCGGCTGCTAGAACGGTTGCGCGAGAAAGCGGACACGCTTCGGGGGATCGAGTCTGCGAATTGAGGCCTATTTCCGGCAGGTTCGTGACGTTATCGAGGCCTGCCCTGTGGTCCAGTCGTACAACAATGCTTACGACAAACGGGGCACCCATGAAGGTTTCGTCCGTGGTGAGCTTCACTTCGTAGACGGTTCAGTTTTGCACCTGCGAGAGTTTGTGGATGTTGAGACCGCGATAGATCGCTTGATGTACGTCCATCAGTACATGGGAGCCGGGCAGACTTTGATCTTCCGCTACAATAACACCGGGCACCACAAGAAGTTGAATCTTGGTACCTATCCTCATCACAAGCATGATGGCAGTGAAGAGAACGTCATCGCCGCTGAGCCCCAAAGCTTGGCGACGGTACTGGCCGAGATCAAGAGGCTGGTCAAGCTGCCATAACCCCACTAATGCTTCTTCACCGTTGGCCTTTGGCCATTACCCCTAATTCGGTTTGTGACCCCATTTCTGCAGCATTGCACGGAGTAAGCAGGTAAATAAGTTCTTTGAACTTCTCCACCGCTACAAAGGGGCGTCCCCGCCCCGTTTTTCAGGGTCAAGCAGTCGCTGGACGGGGCGAGCTTGTGCGTCGCACAGACGCGGACGCCCCTTGATAGCCCTTTTGGTGCGAGGAGAAAGTGCAAAGAACTTCTGGCAACTTGTTGCTTAGCAGTGACACCCTCCACTCGCATGGGGCGCTAGTCCGATGCCTGCTCTGCGGCTATGACCCGTGATTGCGCGCGGTGGAGTCCCGACTAGGTCCGCTTGGAGCAGTGATGCCCGGCTGGTTGAATCTGTGAGCAATCACGAGCAAACCCAATTTGACAACGCTGATAAAGTGTGTTATAATATCGCTGCCGAATTAATACTGAATATCAACAGAGATGAGGTATTCAAATGGGCATTCCGCTTTCGAAGGTAATTGATGAGCTGCGCCAGCGAGGATACCGGCTGACCCCTCAGCGGCAAGCCATCATCCAGGCTTTGCTGGATGCCGAGGGCACGCACCCCAGCGCCCAGGAAATCTACGCGCGGGTCAGCCCGCAGTTCCCCATGATCACCATGGCCACCGTCTACAACACCCTTCAGGTGTTGGAGGACATGGGCATGGTGACCCCGCTGGGCTTTCCGGGTGCCAGCACGCGCTATGAGACCGCTGACGGTCCCCACATCAACCTCCTGTGCCTGCGATGTGGTCGCATTGACGACCTCCCGTTGGAGGAGTTGCCTGAGTTGCAGCGCAAAGTAGCCACCGATTCCGGCTACCTGATCCATGCAGCGCATCTGGAATACCGAGGATACTGTCCAAGCTGCCGAGCGGAGATGGAGGATGAGCGAGCGTCAGCCCACACCTCAGCCTGAACGTTGCACCGATGCCATCGGTCAGGCGCTGCTGGGGTATGACGGCGTGCGCCTGGCCGACCTGGACATGAATGCCGGCCGGCTCACCCTGCGCTACGAGCCGGCCGTCCTGCCGCCCGAGGAACTGCAACGCCTGGTGGAGCGCCTGGGCGCTGTGGCCAACGAGCGCGTTCAACGATGCGCCCTGCGCGGGCAGGAAGGCGCGTGTGAGGCCTGCGCTCTGGCCCTGCAGCGGGACCTGGCCGCTGCGGGCCTGCCTCACGCCCAAGCCCGCTTCAGCCACGGCGTGCTGACCGCTGCCGCCGGCCCGGGCGGGGCAGCGACGGCGGAACTCAGTATCCCCCTGCGCCCGGCTCGTCCGTCGGTTCCGCCCGCACGACCAGGCGTGACGTTGCCCCCGCTGGAGCGCCGCCAGATGGAGCCGGTGCTGGTGGCACTGACGGCCATCTTCGGGCTGGCGGCGGCCCTGCTGGGCAGCTACCTCTCACCGCTGGCCATCACCTTGCTCTGGCTTGCTGCCTACGTCGCCGGCGGCGCCTACGGCCTGCTGGACGGCATCGCCAAGCTGCGCGAGCGCGCCCTGGATGTGAACCTGCTGATGATCGCCGCTGCCCTCGGCGCTGCCGCCCTCGGCCAGCCGGCTGAGGGTGCAGCCCTCCTGTTTCTCTTCTCCCTTTCCAATGCCCTGCAGGCCCTGGCCATGGAGCGCAGCCGCAACGCCATCCGCGCCCTCATGGACCTGCGCCCGGCCCAGGCCTTGGTGCGCCGAAGGAGCCGGCTGGTGGCACTGCCGGTAGAGCAACTGGTCCTGGGCGACCGGGTGATCGTCCGCCCGGGCGAGCGCCTGCCGGCCGACGGCGTCGTGGTCGAGGGCGCGTCTGCCGTGGATCAGTCACCGCTGACCGGCGAGTCGGTTCCGGTGGCCAAGCGCCCCGGCGACCACGTCTTCGCGGGCACAGTCAACGGCGAGGGGAGCCTGGAAATCCGTGTCACCCGGCTGGCGGCCGACAGCACCCTGGCGCGCATCATCCGGCTGGTGGAAGAGGCTCAGGACCAGAAGGCACGCTTGCAACGCTGGCTTGACACCTTCGAGCAGCGCTACGCCTTGGTGGTCATCGGCGCGGCACTGCTGGCAGGCACCGTGCCGCTGCTCTTTGGGCAACCCTTGGGGCCTACGCTCTACCGGGCCATGACGTTGCTGGTGGTAGCCTCGCCATGCGCGCTGGTCATCTCCACCCCGGCCTCGATCCTCTCGGCCATCGCCAACGCGGCTCGGCGTGGCATCCTCTTCAAGGGCGGCGTCCACCTGGAGCGTCTGGCCGGCGTCAAAGTGGTGGCCTTCGACAAGACCGGCACCTTGACCCAGGGGCGGCCTGAGCTGACCGATGTGGTGCCGCTCGACAGTCACATCACCCCTGAGCGCGTGCTGCAACTGGCGGCTGCGGTGGAGGCCAAATCGGAGCACCCCATCGCCGGCGCGCTGGTCAGCGCGGCCCGGGAGCGGGGTCTGGAGCTGGCCGAGAGCCGGGGCTTCCGAGCCGCACCGGGACTGGGCGTCCAGGCGGAGGTGGACGGCGAGGTGATCCGCGTGGGCGGTCCACGCTTCTTCGCCGAAAACGGCCAGCGCGTGCCGGATGGGCTCCTGGCCGCGCGGAGGCGGTTGGAATCCCAGGGCAAGACGGTGATGCTGGTGCAGGGTGAGGCGTCCGGCTGGCTGGGGCTCATCGCCGTGGCCGACGCCGTGCGTCCCGAAGCGCCACAGGCCGTAGCCGAGCTGCGTCGGGCTGGCCTGCGGGTGGTGATGCTGACCGGCGATAACCGGCGCACCGCGGCCGCCATCGCCGCGCAGACCGGGGTGGACGAGTTCCACGCCCAACTGCTGCCCCAGGACAAGGTAGGCATCGTCCGCAAGCTGGCAGAGGGGCACGGCGGGGTGGCGATGGTCGGCGACGGGATCAACGATGCGCCGGCACTGGCGGCGGCGACGGTGGGGGTGGCCATGGGGGTAGCCGGTGCCGACGTGGCCCTGGAGGCAGCCGACGTAGCCCTGATGCGCGATGACCTGGGCGCCCTGGCCCATGCCCTCAACCTGGCCCGGGCAGCCCGGCGGGTCGTGTGGCAGAACATAGCCTTCTCGCTGTTAGTCATCGCCGGCCTGGTGATGGCTACCTTCGCGGCCTCCCTACGCTTGCCGCTGGGCGTGGTAGGCCACGAGGGCAGCACACTGCTCGTAGTGGCCAATGGGCTGCGGTTGCTGATGTTCTCGGCAGAGCGGTCAAAGGGCGAAAGCCTCAAAGGACAGCTTCGTCAGGTCTTGGCGTCTTTCCGCCGCCGTAGGAAGGCCATCACGCCAGCTACAGGCAAGGCGTAGCAACAAGCAAAGCAAACGCGATTGAGAACTTAACTCCTTGCGATGAGCAGGGAAAATCAAAACCTCAAACAGGAGGAAGGACAATGGAAAAGGACAAATTGATTGCGGCGTTGAACGAGGATTTGGCCGGCGAGTTGGGGGCCATCATCCAGTACCTGACTTACGCGGCCAGGGTGACCGGGCCTCAACGCCCGCAACTCAGCCAGTTCCTGAGCTCGGAGATCGCCGACGAGCTGGGCCATGCCCAGTTCCTGGCGGACAAGATCGTGGCCTTGGGTGGGGAGCCGACGACCACGCCCAGGCCCGTCCCGCTGGCGAAGGGCAATCGCCAGATGATCGAGCGTGTGCTGGAAGCTGAACGCCAGGCAATCCAGGACTACGCGACCCGCGCCCGGCAGGCAGCCGAGTTCGGCGACGTTGGACTGCAGGTCCGCCTGGAAGACATCGTGGCCGACGAGACCAGGCACGCCGAGGAGTCGGAACGCCTCCTGCGAGAATGGCCAGAGGCCTGAACTCCATAGACAACAGATCTCTTGAGCTGACCTGGCGTCCAAGAGAGCCCCTATGCTAG